>OBLV0100000028.1_pt1 | contig 113666 bp, 95 predicted proteins | sample 1520071 | NCBI WGS metagenome assembly OBLV01 (sample SAMEA3888446, study PRJEB22518) | metagenome | reverse complement strand
ATCACGGTGATGTCGACGATCCGACCTCGCAACAGCGCTACATGTTCAACCGCGGCAACGCATACGACTACAGCGATCCGAGCGGTTACTGCCCGGATGCCTGCGTCATAGAAGGCGGCGCCGTCGTGGCCGGGGCCGAAATTGTCGTAGTCGGCGGGTTCGCGCTTGCGGGAGCTGCGTCCACACTCGGAATGCCTGGCGCTGCCGATAAGCTTTCGGGTTTCAGCTCGGCGATCCAAGGAAAGATTAACGCCGCAGCCGCAGCTGTCGGAAACGCGATTGGAACTACAGTTGGGAAAGTAGGCGCCGCGTTCGCAAGTCGAACGCCGAGAACGGGTGCTCCGGGTACGACGCAATCGTTTCCGGATGGAAAAGGAGGCAAGACGGTTCGCGTCTATGGAGGAAACGGCGAGGCAGTGCGAGATGTCGACTATGGCCACGATCATGGAGCCGGTGACCCACATACTCACGACTGGGGAAAGGATGCCAATGGGAAGCCCGTCCGCGGCAAAGCACGGCCTTACAAGCCGGGTGACGAGAAGCCATAGGCAACGAGGCGAACACCGCGTTGCTTCTCCGAAGATGCATAGTATGGACTAATGAACATAGCAGAAAGCAGCTTTCACGACTCGATTCTTGTCGACGCAAGGATCGAACCTGATGATAATCTCACGTTGCTGTTTCGAGGATGTACGCCGACGGATTGCGTCGCACCTAGCGACACTGTCGACGTCGCCTTGATTGCTCATTCCGTAAGCACCGTCGCGGTCCTTACTGGACCGCCTGACACGGATAGCGGCAGAGGATTGCTTAGAAGTCGCGACTTCCATGAATGGCAGAAGCAGCTGGTAGACGATGCCATAGATGTCTTGTCGTTGGCGATCTCGGTGGGGACCGACGACGACCCGTTTACTCTCGAAGTCTACGGCGCGACAAACGATCAGTTTAGACTTCGCGTATCCTGTCGACAAGTTTGCGTTTGCGTCGGCTCGGATGTCACCGCGAAGCCCTGGTCTCTTTCATTGAAAGAAAAGTAATGTGTCGTCGCTGGCGCTAAACGTGCAAGGAGTGGTCTCGGGCTTCGCGAAGCGCTTCAACGATGTTCCCGTGCAGCTTCATGGACGTTGAAGCAAGCAAGACCGGTCGTAACGCGCATGTCGTCTCGCGATCTCAGCCTCTCCGACGGCCAATCAGAACGTACTCTAATGCGGATGGCGCCCAAGCCTCGGATCATTCTAGAGCACGTCGCCTGGAACACTCGCAAGTGCTCAGCATTGCAGCGACCCGTGAATCGCGTGAACGATGTAGCCATGCTACGCAGATGGATCAACGGCCTGCAGCCTGGCGTGCAGATGCGCGCGTTCGGCTTCGTTCTGCGTGCGTGCAATCGCGGCTTCGTACGCCGTGCGGGCTTCGGCTGCGCGGCCGAGCCTGGCCAGCGCATCGGCGCGCGCGACGTGATAGGGATGGTAGTCGCCTAGCGACTCTGTCGGTAGCGCGTCGAGCGCAGCGAGTCCCGCCCCTGCGCCGTGCGCGTAGCCGATCGCGACGGCGCGGTTGAGTGCGACGACGGGCGTCGGCATCAGTCGTTCGAGGTGGTCGTAGAGCTCGGCGATCGCCGGCCAGTCGACGTCGCCGGCGGACGTCGCCCGCGCATGGGTGAATGCGATCGCGGCCTGCACTTGGTACGGCCCGACGAGCCCGTGCTGCGCGGCGCGCGCGATGAGCCGGTTGGCCTCGGCGATCTTCGCCGCGTCCCAGCGCGTGCGATCCTGCTCACCGAGCGTCACCAGCGAACCGTCGGCGGCGATGCGCGCGTCGCGGCGCGAGTCGTGGTAGAGCATGAGCGCGAGCAGCCCCATGACCTCGGGCTCCTGCGGCATCAGCGCGTCGAGGACGCGACCCAAGCGCACGGCCTCATCGCACAGCTCGTGCCGGATCAGCCGGTCGCCGGCCGTCGCGGCGTACCCTTGGTTGAAGACAAGGTACACCACCGTGCAGACGTCGTCGAGCCGCTCCGCTAGTTGCTCGGCCGGCGGCACGTCGAACGGGATCGCCGACTCGCGGATCTTGCGCTTGACGCGTACCAGGCGCTGCGCCATCGTGGCGTGCGGGACGAGGAACGCGTCGGCGATCTCTTCCACGGTCAGGCCCGCCAAGGTGCGCAGCGTCAGCGCAATCCGTGCCTCGATCCCCAGCGCCGGATGGCAGCAGGCGAAGATCAGCCCGAGGCGGTCGTCCGGAACGGCCGTCACCGTGTCGTCCGCATCGGGCGCGGTGGGTGCCGCCGGCGTGAGCGCGGCGAGCCGAGCCAGTTTTTCGCGCGCGCTGCGCTCGCGCCGCAGCCGGTCGATCGCGCGGTTGCGCGCAGCGGTGAAGATCCACGCCTCCGGCCGAGCCGGAAATCCGTCGCGCGGCCAGCGCTCGAGCGCGGCGAGGTACGCGTCCTGCAGCGCGTCCTCGGCCAGGTCGAGGTTGCCGACCGCGCGCGCCAGCGCCGCGACGGTGCGTCCCGCGTCCTCGCGGAAGCACCGTGCGACGTGCGCTGCAGCGTCAGCCGAGATCGACAAGCGGGCGGACTTCGACCGATCCGCCGTTCGCCCCCGGACACATCGCCGCCGCCTCGATCGCGCCGTCGAGCGTCGGCGCTTCGATGATGTAGTAACCGCCCAGCCACTCCTTCGTCTCGGCGAACGGGCCGTCGGTCACGACGCGCTTACCGTCCTGGATCCGAACCGTGGTCGCGCTGGCGGTCCCGGCCAATGGAGCCGCATCGACGAATGCGCCGCGGTTGCGCAGCTCGTTGCCGAACGCTTCCCAGGCCGGCATCGACGCCGCCCACTCCTCGGGGGTCGGTTCGCGGTCGCGGTGCGGGCCGTAGATCAGCAGCATGTACTTCATGGCGGTGGTCCCTTCAGCGGTTCGGATGTCAGATCGCATCCGAGGCACCGACGAACGGGCGGCGGCGAAATCGACATCTCCGTATTGCTTAGGAGGGAGGCTGACGCGCGCCTCGTAGGTCGGAACCCATGCCGCCTCTCCTCGTTCGCCTCGCCGCTCTCCTCACTGTGTGCGTCGGCCTCGTGGCGGCCGGCGCTCCGGCGACCGCCGTCGGGCCGGTCTTGCCGCGGCACGGCGTGCTCGGCGTTGCGACCGGCGACGCCAAGGGCGGTGGCGCGGCAGTCTTGACGGTGCTGCCGGGGTCCGCCGGCGGCGCCGCCGGACTGCAGCGGGGAGACGTGATCGCGTCGGTCGACGGAACGCCGGTCGCGAACAATCGTGAGTTCCTGGCCAAGTTGCGCCGTCCGGCCGGCGAGCCGGTCGCGCTGGGGATCGTGCGTGCCGGGTCGCCGTCGACCGTGCGCGCGGTCTTGAGCCCGGCGGCCGACGAGAGCGATCCGCTCGTCGACACCCGCTACGATGCGCTCACGTTCGAAGGCACGCTGCGCCGGACGCTGGTGACGGTGCCGCACGGCAGCACGGGCAAGCATCCGGCGTTGCTCTTCGTCGGCGGGATCGGCTGCTATTCGGTCGATGTCGCGACGAATCCGCAAGACCCGTACCTGCGTCTGTCGCACGACTTGAGCCGGCGCGGCTTCGTCACGCTGCGACTGGAGAAGAGCGGGCTCGGTGACAGTCAAGGCCCGCCGTGCGCGACGGTCGACTACGTCACCGAAGCGGCGAGCTACACCGCCGCGTATGACGCACTGGCGCGCGACCCCGCGGTCGACCCGAAGCGCATCTACGTGTTCGGTCACAGCATCGGCACGGTGATCGCGCCGCGGCTGGCGCTCGCGCGCGCCACAGCCGGCATCATCGCCGCCGAAGGAGTCGGTCGCGGCTGGATCGAGTACGAGCTGATCAACACGCGACGGCAGCTGGCGCTCACCGGCGCCAACCCGGCCGAGGTCGACGACGCAATGCTCGGCAAGGTGCGCTGCATCGACCGGCTGCTGCTGCAAAAGGAAGACGAGAAGACGATCGAGCGCGACGAGCCCGACTGCGCCGAGCACAACGTCTATCCGGCGCCGGCCGCCTATTTCCGGCAGCTCGCTGCGCTCGACATCGCCGAACCCTGGATGAAGCTCAACCTGCCCGTGCTGGCGATCTACGGCTCGGCCGACTTCATCACCGACGAGGCCGATCACCGCCGGATCGTCGACGTCGTCAACGGCATCCACCCCGGCGCGGCGCAACTGGCGGTGATCGACGGGATGGACCACTACCTGACCCCAGCCGGTTCCCAACAAGCGTCGTTCCAGCGCGTCACCAAGACCCACGCTCCCGCGCCGTACGACGAGCGCTTCAGCGCGGCGGTGACGCAGTGGTTGTGCGCGCGGGAACACTGTGCGTAGACGGGTCGGGACGGTACGCTTCAGAAAATCCTCATCCGTTTCCCGTACACCTAGGGGCCCGCGCCCCGCACGTCATCGGAGGCTGCCGATGCAGCGATCGTTCCTTCGTCCACTCCTCGCCGTCGCGGCCCTTGCGCTCGCGTTGGGCGCACCGCGTCCCGCCGCCGCGCAGCTCACCGACGGCAGCTCGGCCCCCGAGTTCAGCGCCCAGGCCGCACAGGGCGGCGACGTGCGCACCGTCGACCTCAAGGAGGCGCTGGCAAAAGGTCCGGTCGTGCTGTACTTCTTTCCGAAGTCGTTCACGACCGGCTGCACCGTCGAGGCGCATCTGTTCTCCGACCACATCGCCGACTACCAGAAGCTCAACGCGACGGTGATCGGCGTCAGCGCCGACGACATCGACACGCAGAAGAAGTTCTCGACCCAAGAGTGCCGGTCGGCGTTTCTCGTCGCCAGCGATCCGCATCTGACGATCGCCAAGTCGTACGACGCGGTGCTGGCGCAAGCTCCGCAGTACGCCAACCGCATCTCGTATGTCATCGCGCCCAACGGCACGATCGTGTACAGCTACTCCAGTCTCGACCCGAGTCTGCACGTGCAGAACACGCTCGCGGCCCTGCAGGCGCTCAAAGTGAAGTAACGGTGCGTCCGGTCAGCCTTCGTCGCCGCCCGCCGCGCGATCCACGCGCGCGCATCGGCGGCCTGATGATGCTGCCGCGGACGATCGACAAAGCGCGAGGATTGCTTCCGGGCGGCGATCCAGGTGACTACGCGATCGAGCCCGGCTGGAGCGGTTGGCTGTTGCGCGAGCTCGCCTTCACCCAAGCGGAGTTCCTGGAGCTCGTGCGGCGCGCGTCCGACGACCAGGCCGTGGGTGACGCGATCGCAGCTCGAATTTCACCCGAGCGCTGCGAAGCGCTCAACGCCGCGATACGCACGATGCGCGTCGCCGACGCGCCGCCCGACGTGCGCGCCGCGATCGAGGATCTCTACGACGCCGAAGCCGACGCGCTGATCCTCGATCTCGTCATCGCCGACGACCGCCGCCGATTCCCCCGCGCCGGCTGACGGGTCCCGGTTCAGGCGCGCAGCGTCGCGTCGATCGTGGTGCGGAGGCGGACAGCTAACTCTTGCCGTCCCAAGGAGTCGCGAAGCAAGGTGCCAACGCAGTTCCGACATCTGTTGCTGCTGCAACAGCACGCAAGCTCGGCGGGAGCGGAGCTTTGGTAAGCTCCGAGATTTCCGAGAGCCACGCGCCGATCGGCAGATGGCTAGCCGGTTCGGGCGTAACGGCAAGACGGTATGTACCGAGCAGAGTCTGAGGCGACTCGCTTTGAGGAACTGCCGGCGCGAATGCGTGGCGTCCATCAAACGAAGAAATGAGCCAACCCGCTAAGCCGACCTGACCGACCGCTGACGTGTTGTCTGGGATCCAGTAGAAGATCTCGGACACGTCGTTGACCTCATTCCCAGCCGGTCCTCGTACGTCCGGTCCAGCCAGGATTGTGAGCCCGATCGCCCCTGAGTGGTACGGTCCAAATGTGCAGATCGAACCGGCTCTGGCCGGTTCGAGCACCGGAACACGCGCTGATCCGGCTGTGGGTTGTGCTATTGCCCTCGAGATATCGAGCGCCGGAGTGGATGCCATCGCCGCCATCGCCGCGATGACGGCAATCTGGTTTAGACGCATGACTCACCCGGTCGCAGTCGGGGTTCCGTCCCACGGACCGTCAAAGCAGGGATCGACGTACGAAGACGGCCCTGCCCCGCCCAAAGACTTCAGCCACGATGCGAGCGCACTCTTGTTGGCCGCAGATGGACTTGCGCTGTTTATCGGTGAATTGAGCGCGTTCGTAAGTAAATTTACGAATGTGGCTGTGCTCATCGGGCTGTTCGGGGTTATCCCGAAGTTGCTCCCCATGCTCACAAAAAACGCGCTCGTCGTACCGGGCACTGTGGACGGCGGTTGATACCACGTCGTGCCGCCGAAGGTGGTTTCGAAGAAACCGCCGTTTCCGGCCAGGCTACCCTTGCTGTTACTAGTACCGACATTGACGTAATAGACGTTGTTGACTTCATTACTTTGAACGTCCGGACCTTGGATCGCAGTTCCAATCGTGGCGCTGTTCCCATTTGGCTGCTGGCACGGCGTTCCTTGGACTGCTTTCCCTTGTGTGGCGATCTGCGTCCCGTCGCCCCCTCCACCGTCGTCGCCTCCGCTACCCGGACCTGGATCACTCCCGCCAGGAAGCGGACAGCCGCTCATTGAGGCGATACATTCTCCGTTGTACCCGTTGTTTGCCGTTGTCGAGCCAATTTGCGTTATGGTGGACACATGGCGAGCGTTTCCCGCAGGAAATTGCGTGCTCGGGATCGCGCCGCTCTGGCTACCTTCACTGCATGCGGCCAGAGAAACTGTAAAGAAGAGCACAGCCAGTGGCGCCCAAAAACGTCGCATCAAAACCCCAATTGCCCACACCACATGGGCGACGCTAGTGATGTGAAGAATAATTTCACGTGCCAGGGCGGGTGTCAATGGTGCGAACGTGCTCGACCGAACCTTTCCGCTAGCATGCAGTCGAAGCGATTACTTACGGGACCAAGCGAGGCTTTCAGGGAGCGCACTCTCGAGCGGTGGATGGTCGCGGCTCCGTTATCGCGCGATGCGCAAACGTCGCCGCCGGCGCTTGTCGAAGGAACGTTAACGCTACGGCTCCTGCATTAGCATGCGACTGGACGCTTCACTCGTTCGCGCGTAGGGTCGCGTCGATCGTGGTGCGGAGGCGGACGGCGGCTTCGCGGATCTCGTCGTTGGTGATGATCAAGGGTGGAACGAAGCGCAGAGTGTTGCGGCCGGCTGCGTTGAGGAACAGGCCGTGGTCGAGGCCGTGGGTGACGAAGTCCTTGGCGCGGTGCGGGTCGCGGACCGGCAGGCCCAGCATCAGACCGATTCCGCGCGGCGGCGCGAAGACCGTCTCGTAGTCGCGCGCGACGGCGGCCAGCTCGTCGAGCAGCAGCCCACCCGCCGCGGTGACCTGGGCGTCGAGGTCGACGACGTCGCGGATCGCGAGATGCTCGAGTGCCGCGGCGGCCGGCACCGGCGAGCCGCCAAAGGTCGTCCCGTGGTCGCCGGGCTGCAGCGACGTCGCCGCTGCTCCGCGGACGAGCAGCGCGCCGATCGGCAACCCGTTCGCCAGCGACTTCGCCAGCGTGAACGCGTCAGGCGCGACCTCGTACAGCTGGTGCGCGAAGAGCCGTCCCAGCCGGCCCATCCCGCACTGGACTTCGTCGAACATCAGCAGTGCGCCGCGCTCGTCGCAGATGCGGCGCGCCTCGCGCACGTACTCGCGCGTCGCCGGCTCGATGCCGCTCTCGCCCTGCACCGGCTCGACCAGAAAGCAGGCCGTCGTTTCATCGATCGCCGCGTCGAGCGCGGCAACATCGTTGAACGGAACGTGCGCGAAGCCGAGCGGAAGGGGCTCGAAGCCTTCGTGGTACGACGGGTTGTCGGTCGCGGCCAGCGCGCCGAACGTGCGGCCGTGAAAAGAGCCGCGCGCCGCCAGGATCACGTTGCGGTTCGGCTCGCCGCGTCGCCAGCCGTGCTTGCGCGCCAGCTTGATCGCCGCTTCATTCGCCTCGGCGCCGCTATTGCAGAAGAAGACCGTGTCGAACCCCGCCAGCTCCGCCAGCCGGTCGGCCAGTGCGCCGGCCGGCTCGTGGTGGACGAGGTTGCTCACGTGCACCAGTGTCGCAGCCTGTTCGGCGACCGCGCGCGCGATTCGCGGGTGCGCGTGACCGAGCGCGCACACCGCAATTCCGGCGACGAGGTCGAGGTACGCGTTGCCCGACTCGTCGTACAGCCAGCAGCCTTCGCCGCGCACGATGTTGATCTCGAGCCGCCCGTAGTTCGCCATCAGGTGCGGATGCGTCGTCACCAGCCGCGCGCCGCGAGAAGCTTGAATCGAGTTCATCTCAGGCTCACGTGCGATAGTGTGCGTTGATGCGCACGTAGTCGCCGGTGAGGTCGCAGCCCCAGGCGGTCGCGGTCGCGTCGCCGAGGCCGAGGTCGAGCGTCGCCTCGACGTTGTGTTCTTCGAGGACGTGGTGCGCCTCGGCTTCGCTCATCGCTTCGATCGCCCCGCGCTCGACCCAGGTGTGACCGCCGAGATAGAGCGACCAGGTCGCCGGGTCCATTCCGGCGTGCACCGAGCCGGCGGCGGCGACGATGCGGCCCCAGTTGGGGTCCTCGCCGTAGAGCGCGGTCTTGACCAGGCTCGAGTTGATCACCGCGCGCGCGATCGTGCGCGCCTGCTGCTGGTCGCGCGCGCCGGTGACGGTGAACGTCAGCGTCTTGGTCGCGCCCTCGCCGTCGCGCACCATTCCGACCGCCAGGTCGCGGCAGACCGCGGTCAGCGCGGCCCGGAAACCCGGCGTCGCTTCGCCGCCGCCCGGCTTCGCGCAGCAGTAGACGGCGTCGTTGGTCGACATGTCGCCGTCGACCGAGATCATGTTGAACGTCCCGTCGCTGGCTTCGCGCAGTGCGTCGGTCAGCGACGCGCGCGAGACCGCGGCGTCGGTCACCAGGAACGCGAGCATCGTCGCCATGTTGGGGGCGATCATCCCCGAGCCTTTGGCGATACCGCCGACGACGCGCCGTTCGCCGTTCTCGTGCCACGCATAGGCGGCGAGCTTGGGCACGTGGTCGGTCGTCATGATCGCCTCGGCCGCATCGTACGCGGCCTCCGGCCCTTCCGACAGCGCCTTGTGCGCGCGGTCGAGGCCCTTCGCGACGCGATCCATCGGCATCGTCACACCGATGACGCCGGTCGACGCGACGACGATCTGCGTCGCGCGCAAACCGAGCACGGTCGCGGCGTGGCGGGCGGTGTTCTCGGCGTCGCGCAAACCGCGCTCGCCGGTACACGCGTTGGCACAGCCCGAGTTGCAGACGATCGCGCCGATCGCGTCGCCGTCGGTTTCCAGGTGCGTCGCGGTCGCGAGCAGCGGCGCCGCCTTGATCTCGTTGGTCGTGATCACCTGCGCGCAGACGTGCGGCCCCGGCAACGCGATCAGCGCGAGGTCGGTCTTGCGCTTCTTGATCCCCGCGTGGACGCCGCTCATCCGCAGCCCGGGGACGGCGCCCAGGCCGCCGCGGACCTGGATCAGCCGCACCGGCTCCCCGTTCGCGGCGGCGCCGTTGGTGACGGGACGTTCAGCCGACGGTCGTGCGCGCATCGAGACCTTGCTCCTCCGGAAGCCCGAGCATGAGGTTCATGTTCTGGATCGCCTGACCGGCCGCGCCTTTGCCGAGGTTGTCGATGGCGGAGAGCACCTGCACCACGCCGTCGCGCTCGGCGACCGCGAGGTGCGCGTCGTTGGTGCCGATCAGGGCCGGGAGATGCGGCGCGCGCAGCGTGCGAAACACGGTCACGAACGGGTTCGCCGCGTAAAAACGCTCGTAGAGCGCGAGCACGTCGTCGCGTCCGAACGGGGCGCGCGGGATCAAGTACACGTCGGCCAGGATCCCGCTGCGCAGCGGGACGACGTGCGGCGAGAAGACGATCGGCGCGCCGATCCCGGCTGCACGCGACTCCTGGACGATCTCGGCGCCGTGACGGTGGCCGGCCAGCCCGTAGGCGCGCACGTCGCCGTCGACCTCGGCGAACATCGAGCCGACGCTGGGCGTCCGGCCGGCGCCGGTGATCCCGCTCTTGGCGTCGATGACGACCTGCGCGATGCGGTCGGCGAGCGGTTGGAGCGGGACGAGCGCCAGCAGCGACGCGGTGACGTAGCAGCCGGGGTTCGCGATCAGCCGCGCGCGCGCGATCTGCGCGCGGTAGCGCTCCGGGAAACCGTAGACGGCCTCGCCGGCGGCGGCTTCGAGCCGGAAGGCGTCGGAGAGGTCGATCACGCGCGCGCCCTTGGCGAGCAGCGCCGGCGCCTGTTCGCGCGCGAGGTCGTGACCGCCGGCCAGGAACACGATGTCGTCCGCGCGGACGCGCTCGAGCGCCGTGCCGCTTCGTTCGAGCTCGACGTGTACGTGAGTGAGCCACGGAAAGACGTCGGCGACCGCGACGCCGGGCTGGGAGCGGCTTTCGAGCACGCCCAGCGCGACGGCCGGGTGCCGGTCGATCAGGCGGATCAGCTCGGCGGCGGCGTAACCGCTCGCGCCGACGACGTGTGCGGTGATCATGGCAGCGATTCCGATAACGCGGCGATCGCGTCGCGCGTTGCGGTGATCGAGGCGGCGGTCGCCGACGGCGCGGTCGACCCGGCGCTGCGCTTACCGCACACCGATGCCTCGGCGTCGACCGGCGCACCGGGAACGCCGAGCGCCGCCGCGTCGCGGTCATCGAGCGCGCGCCCGTCCTCCTCGGCCAGCACGACGCGTTCGCCGACCGCGCGGTGCGCGTCGCGCGCGGTCGAACCGCTCAGGATCAACGCGTCGGCGAGATCGGTGGCGACGGTGTAGCCGTCGCCGGCGTGCGCGCCGGTGGTCGTCTCGTTGAAGTGCACGTGCGCGAAGGCGCGGCGGAACGCGTCGAGCGCGGCCAGCGCGGCTTCGGTCCCTTCGATCACCTGGGCTTTGGTCTGCTGCAGGTCGCGGTGGTACGAGAGCGCGATCCCGTTGGTCGACGCGAGCGCGCCGGCGTAGACGCCGATCGCGCGCGCGCCGGCGGCGCGAACCAGCTCGAACGGGTCGGGGTTTCGTTTCTGCGGCATCAAGCTCGAGCCGGTCGAGGCGGCGTCGTCGAGCCGCACGTAGCCGAACGCCGGCGTCGCCCAGATCACCAGCTCTTCGCTCGGGCGCGAGGCGGTGACGGCCGCGCGCGCCGCGGCGTGCAGAAGGTCGAGCGCGACGTCGCGGTCGCCGACGCTGTCGAGCGCGTTGCGCGACGGCGCGCCGAAGCCGAGCTCGCGCGCGGCGGCAGCGCGATCGAGCGGGAGCGACGAGCCCGCCAGCGCGGCGCTGCCGAGCGGGCAGAAGCGCGCCGCGTCGGCCGCAACCCGCGCGAAGCGTTCGGCGGCGCGCACGAAGCCTTGCGCCGCGGCGTCGAGCCAGAACGCGAGCAGGACGGGCTGCGCCGGCTGCCAGTGCGTCGTCGCCGCCAGCAGCGCGCCCCGCTCGAGCGCGCCGACGGCGCGGTCTTCGAGCAGCGCGGCGACGTCGAGCGCGCAGCGCACGCCGCGCACGGCGCGGTCGCGCGCGTAGAGCAGCAGCGTCGTCGCGACCTGGTCGTTGCGCGAGCGGCCGGCGTGCAGCCGTTCGCCGGCCGTACCGGCGTGCTCGCGCACGCGGGCGTCGATCGCACCGTGGACGTCCTCGAAGTCGCGCACGGTCGCCCAGGCGGCGAACGATCCGTCGTCGACTTCGGAGGCGACCCGGTCGAGCGCGTCGCGCAGCGCGCGCGCTTCGTTCGTGGACAGCACGTCGGCCAGCGCGGCGACGTGAGCGCACGAGCAGCGCACGTCGAACGGCGCGAGCACGAGATCGCCGGCCAGGCTCGAGCCGAACGCCAGCAACGCCGCGTCCGGGGCCGACGCGAACCGCCCGCCCCACTGCAGCGAGCTCACCTCACACCGGCTGCGGCGTCGCGGCTTCGGCCGCGTCGGCGGCCTTGGCCGCGCCGGCCGCGACCGGCAAACCATGGATCTCGATGAAACCGCCGGCCGCGTCGTGGCGGAAGCGGTCGCCGGCACCGTAGGTCGCCAGCGACTCGTCGTAGAGCGCGAACGGCGAACGCGAGCCGGTGACCGTCGCGCGGCCGCGCTGCAGCTTCACCCGCACGTCGCCCGTCATCCGCTCGGCGAGCTTGGCGTTGAACGCGTCGAGCGCGAGGCGCAGCGGTGACGACCACTGCGCGTCGTAGATCAGCTCGGCGTACTTCTGGTCGAGCGCGGCCTTGAGCCGCAGCTCGTCGCGGGTCAGGACCAGCCGTTCGAGCGCCTTGTGCGCTTCGATCAGCGTCACGCTGCCGGGGCACTCGTACACCTCGCGCGACTTCAGCCCGACGACGCGGTCTTCGACGATATCGATCCGGCCGACGCCGTTCGCACCCGCGATCTTGTTGAGCTCGAACACCATGTGCGCGCCGGTTGCAGCATCCATCGACGGGATGCCGTGGCGGAACGAGATGACGACCTCCTCGCCGTCGACCGGCGCGGTCGCCGGGGCGACGCTCCAAGCGTAGGCGTCCTCCGGCGGCGCGTTCCACGGATCCTCGAGCACGCCGGCCTCGATCGAGCGGCCCCACAAGTTCGCGTCGACCGAGTACGGCTTGGCGGCGGTATGGGAGATCGGCACTCCGTTGGCTTGGGCGTACGCGATCGCGTCGGGACGCGACAGCGGCTTGTCGCGCAGCGGCGCGAGCGCGCGCAGGTGCGGCGCACGGGCGCGCACGCCGACCTCGATCCGGACCTGGTCGTTGCCCTTGCCGGTGCAGCCGTGGGCGACGGTGTCCGCGCCGTACTCGCCGGCCGTCTCGACCAACAGGTCCGCGATCAGCGGGCGCGAGAGCGCGGCGCTGAGCGGGTAGACGCCCTCGTAGAGCGCGTTGGCGGCCAGCGCCTTGTACGCGTAGTCGTCGATGAAACGCTCGCGCGCGTCGATCAAAACCGCCTCGACGGCGCCCAGGCCCAGCGCCTTGCGCCGCACGGCGTCGAGCGCGTCCTGCGAGCCTTCGCCCGCGACCAGATCCGACTCGCCGAGGTTGGCCGTCATCGCCACCACCTGGTGACCCGCGACCACGAACTGCTTGAGCAGCACCGACGTGTCGAGTCCGCCGGAGTACGCCAACACGATCTTCACTTGTGGTCTTGCTCTCCCCGCATGTCTTCGAAGCGCTGTTTGATCATCGGCGTGGTCTCGGGCTTCTCGCAGATCACCAGCACCGTGTCGTCACCGCCGATCGTACCCAGCACTTCGGGCCAGCCGGCGTTGTCGATCGCCGCGGCCAGCATCATCGCGGTCCCCGGATGCGTGCGCAGCACGATCTGGTTGAGGCTCGAGCGCGCCTGGATCACGACCTCGGAGACCACCCGGTGCAGCCGCGAGCTGAACGCCGGCCCGACGGTCGGCTCGACGTACTTGAACGTCCCGCCGGTTCCGCCTTTGAGCGGCACCTTGAGCAGGCCGAGCTCCTTGATGTCGCGCGAGACGGTCGCTTGAGTGACCTCGTAGCCTTGCTGCTCGAGCAGCACGGCGAGCTCGTCCTGCGAGCGGATCGGACGAGCGGCGATCAGCGACAGGATCGCGCGCTGCCGCTTGGTCTTGGGCTGGGTGAGGATATCCATTATCGAGCCTGTGCCGAGCTGGTCGAAGCGTTCATTCGGTGATTCCGCGAAGGTCGGTGCAGAGGGCGAGCAGCAGCGCTTTCTGCGCGTGCAAGCGATTTTCGGCCTGGTCGAAGACGACGCTGCGCGGTCCGTCGATCACCTCGGCGGTGACCTCCTCGCCGCGGTGCGCCGGCAGACAGTGCATGAACAAGGCGTGCTTGGCGGCGGCGTCCATCAGCCGCGCGTCGACCTGGTACGGCCGCAGCGCCGCGACGTTGCGTTCGGTGAACTGCTCGTCACCCATCGACGTCCACACGTCGGTGTAGACGACGTCCACGTCGCGCACCGCGCGAACCGGCGAGGTGAACGCCCGCGCGGTGATACCGTAGGGCGCGCCGAGCTTCACCAGCCGGCCGAGGAACGCGTCGGACGGCCGGTGGGTCGGCGGCGATGCGAAGGTGATCGACATCCCGCTCATCGCCGCCGCCTCGGACAGCGACGCGGCCACGTTGTTGCGGCCGTCACCGACGTAGGCCAAACGCAGCCCCTGCAGCGTGCCGAACCGCTCGCGAATCGTGAGCAGGTCGGCGAAGGCCTGGCACGGGTGCGCCGCCTCGGAGAGCGCGTTGATCGTCGGCACGGTCGCCGCGCCGGCGAAGCGCACGAGCGGTTCGTGGGCGTGGGTGCGGTACACGATCGCGTCGCCGTAGCGCGACAGCACGCGCGCTGCGTCCTCCGGCGTCTCGCGGCTGCCGATCCCGACGTCGCTCCCGCTGACCGCGATCGCATGCCCGCCCAGTTGCGTCATCCCCGTCTCGAACGAGATCCGCGTCCGCAGCGACGGCTTCTCGAACAGCATCACCAGCGTCTTGCCGCGCAGCAGCGTCAGCTGCTCGCGCCCGCGCGCCTTGAGGGCCTGGCCAAGCGCAATCAGGCCGGCCAGCTCGTCGGCCCCCAGATCTGTCACGGAGAGAACGTTCCGGCCGCGCAGTCGCGCCGCCGCCGGCTGGGCGATCATCTGCATAATTATACAGCATACGGATAGTTATGCAAGTCGCTGCTCATGATGTCCTGACCTGCGGCCATGAGCACCCCGCCTTGTTTCGAGGTGCTTTCGGCGTGAATGAGAGCGGGAGCGCGATCGGATGCCCCTTACCGCGTGATGGACACAACAGGAGACCCATGCGATACTCGGCACACGCGAAGCTACGGTTAAAGCAGCACCAGGTCACCACGGCTGAGGTCGAGGTCATCATTGCGAGCCCGTCCCGCGGCACATGGGTACCGACCAACCGGGACACCGTCGAACACTTCGGCGCATCGGCCGACGGACGGCCGTTCAACGTCGTAACGAATGGTGCGAAAACCATCGTTATCACCATCGTCAGCCAATAGGATGCCGTCGTGAGAAATGCGATCGAAGTCCGCGTCGACCTGGAGGTCGGTGCGGGATATGTGAGATACCGGCCGCTCGAAGACGGCGAGCGCGTTGGCTCCTCCGTGCGCCTGTCGCAAGACGTCGTGGTGGACTTCGACGACGCTGGGAAGGTGCTCGGTATCGAGCTGATATCGATGATTCCCGAAGCGCTCGCGATCGCGCACGAGTACGCACACCAGAACGACCTGGTCTTTCCGGATCTGAGCGGCAGTACGATCGCGTCGCTCGCGCTCGCACACGGCTGACCGCCGCACCAGGTCGGGCCCGTCACTGAAGGCGCATCGTGGTGTGGTCGTCGTCGACGAAGCCGAGGCGGGCGTAGAGGGGCTTCGAGAGCGGCGAGGGGCGGAGGAAGGTACTGCGGACGCCGGCGCGGCCGACGTCGGCGAGGACGGCTTCGACCAGGCGTGAGGCGTGACCGTGGCCGCGGTACGACAGCTCGACGTAGACGCCGGACACCTCGGCGTGCAGCGCGCCGTCCGGGTAGGGAAGGCGTTGGAAGATTGTCGCGCAGGCGGAGCCGACGACACGCGTGCCGTCGCACAGCACCCACGCGACGAGCCGGCCGGATTCGAGCATCGCGGCGATCTCGATCGCGGCGCGGCGCTCGAACGGCGCGCGATCGTTCGCCGGGAGATAGCCCAACTCGATCATGCTCGCTGCGCGCAAGCGCCCCAGCGCGCTCGCGTCGGATGCCCCGGCCCGTCGTGGTTCGATCATCGCTCCCGTCACCAAAGAAAAAGCGCGCCGATCTCGGCGCGCCCGTGTGCTTCCGCTCTCGCTTCCGGTTCGTCAGCCAACGGCGAACGAACCCGGTGCGGTCGGCACGGGCGCGTTCATCGGCGGTCGGATCCGGTAGTAATAACTCATCGAGGAGACAGTCATACCGGAAATCGCGACCGCCGTCAACCGTTCGGAACTGCGATCAGTGCTGGCGGTCGCAGTCAGTGCTGTCCGGCGAGCACCGCGTGAAAGGTGTAGGGGTCGGGGCCCGGGATGTTGGCCAGCGCGTCGATCACGCCGTTGCGGAGCGTCCCTTCCATGTGCACCGAGTGGACGCCGCCGATGTCGAACCAGATCTTGTCGCCGTCGACGCCGCCGGTGACGCTGCGCACGCCGCCGTCGCTGGGCTGGAACCAGCCCGAGACGATGCCGTTGGGGTAGATCGTCACCCGCATCGTGCCGCCGTACTCGCCGGCGTGCATCGCCTGCGTCATGTGCGTCTGAAAGGTCAGCTGCTGCGGTTCGGCCGAGCTCGTCGTCGCTGCCTGCGCGGCGAGCGGCAGCGCGAGCGCAGCCAGGAGAGCGGCCGCCGTCGTCGCCTTGCGGATCGTGAATGTCATAGCCACTCTATAACGTTCCCCGGAGCGGTCGCGTTGCAGTGCGCATCTCCCGTCGCGGCGCTGCGCCCGGCTTTCCGGCCTGCCTTCCAGGAAGAGCCGTCCGCCGCGCTCAACGAGCGCCTTCTCGATGCTGATCGTCCTCAAATACGGCGGCAACGCGATGGCCGCCGGCGACGCCGAGGATCCTGTGCTCGACGAGGTCGCGGCGCTCGCAACGCGCGGCGAACGGGTCGTGCTGGTCCACGGCGGCGGGCCGCAGATCGACGCCGAGCTGCACGCGAAGGCGATCGACGAGGTGCGCATCCAAGGGCTGCGGGTGACCGGCGCGCGCACGCGCGACGTCGTCGAGTACGTGCTGTGCGGCACCGTCAACAAGGCGCTGGTGCGCGCGCTGCGCGCCCGCGGCGCGCGCGCGGTCGGGATCTCGGGACAAGATGGGAATTTGCTGGGAGCGCGGCGCGCGGGTTCGCTCGGCGGGATCGATCTCGGCTACGTCGGCGAGGTCGCGGCGGTCGACCCCGCCGCGCCGCGCGCGCTGCTCGATAGCGGTTTCATCGTCGTCGTCGCGCCGCTCGGAATCGACGTCGAGACGGGCGGCGTACTGAACTGCAACGCCGACACGGCCGCGGGTGCGCTAGCCGGCGCGCTCGGCGCCGACGCCTACGTGGTGCTGACGAACGTCGCCGGCGTGCGGCGCGACACATCCGATCCCGACTCAGTGATTTCCCAGCTTTCGGTTGCCGAGGCGGAGGCGCTGCTCGCCGGCGGCAGCCTCACCGACGGGATGATCCCGAAGATGCGGGCGGCGATCGCCGCGGTGCGCAGCGGCGCCCGGCGCGCGGTGGTCGCGGGCGCCGGCTACGGCTCGATCGAGGCGGCGCTGCGCGGGCTCGGAACCGAGCTCGTCCCCTGAAGGTCCAAGCTCGCTTGGCCTAGGAGCTACCGTCTGCCGCTTTCGAGTGGCGGCCTCTTATCGTTTGTCGGAGGAGAATCTCGGGTGGACCGTCCGCACGGCGTTTCGTTCGACGGCGAACTTGATATTTGGAAGGAAGACGACGTCGAGAAGACGCTGTCGGTCCTCGACGGTTCGGTACCCGCCGTGGTCGATCTGTCGGCCGTGCGCTACCTGGACAGCGCGTTTCTCTCCGCGCTGGTGCGGTTGCGCCGCCGCCTGCCGGATTGCCGGATCACGCTGGTGATCGAGACGCCCTCGGTGCGTCGCGTGCTCGAGCTCACCGAGATGCACCGGCTGTTCGAGATCGTCGACGCTCCCTGGAGCGGCCGTTCCGCGAACGGCTAGCACTTCGGCCGTCCGCTAGTCGTCTTCACCACGACGGGCGTGCTGGTCGGCGTTCGGGTCGGGCTTGACGAGCGGCGGGACGGCGCGCAGGTCGAGCGGCTTCGCGCCGGCGGCGCGCAGCGCGGCATCGAGCGGCTGCACCTCGCGCGCAACGAACGCGCGGTAACCGTTGAGCGCCTGCGCCCCCTCGCGGCGCAGTGCCGCGCCCTCGGCGCGCTGCGGTCCCGTCGGGGGTCCCGGCGTCAGATCGCTCAGGAACGTCAGCACGCGTTCGCGCAGTAGATCCTCGAGGAAGTCGTCGTCCTGGTCGTTGACCGGCTGCGAGCTGATCGTGCGCTCGACGACCTGCGCCTCCGACAGTACGCCGCGCGCGCGCTCGGCCAAGCTCGCGTCCTTCAACGTTCCGATCTCGGCCCCGAGCTGCAGGCGCACGTTGTCGAGCAGGTTGAGCGCGTCGTCGAGCGCGCTCAGCTCATCGTACATCGTGGTTTGGAACGCGTGACCGCTGCGCTCGTCGCGCGCCGACGCCGTTCGCCGGTCGCGCAACACCACCAGCGACTGCGCGTAGACGCGGCCGTCGCGGACGAGCCGCACCGTGTAGCGGCCGCTGAGCACCGGCACGCCTTCGTCGGGGCCGCGATCCCACTCGGCGACGCGGCGCCACGGCACCGGCGGCGTACCGTCCAGCCGCCACGCGACGCGATTGTAGCCGGCGACGTTGGCGACGTCCGGGATCGCCTCGCCGTCCTCGGGGTGCGTACCGGCGATGCGGCGCACGACCATGCCGTGCGCGTCGACGATCTCGAACGACGGTTCGGCCTTGGCCGGCGCGGCTTGCCAGAAGGTGAACGTGACCGGCGGCGGATCGGGCGCGCCGCGGTCGTTGGTGGTCGGCGAGTAGCGCTCGAGCGGCTGCGCCGCGCGCGGCGCGAAGAGCTGCACGGCGCCCGCCCGCGCGACCCGCGCGCGCAGCGGCGTGAGATCGTCGAACACGTAGATGCCGCGGCCGTGCGTCGCCGCGATCAGGTCGCCGCTGCGCGGCTGCACCGCGAGGTCACGCACCTCGACCGCCGGCAGCGCGGCCGGGAACTTCTCCCACGTTGAGCCGCGGTTGCGACTCCACCAAACGCCCTTGCCGGTTCCGGCGTAGAGCACGTCACCGTTGCGCGGGTCCTCGCGCACGACGTGCACTTCGCTCGCCGGCAAGCCGTTCGTGATGCGGTGCCAGCGGCGGCCGAAGTCGGTCGTGGCGTACACGTACGGCGTGCGGTCGCCGACGAAGTGGCGGTCGACGGCGGCATACGCGGTCCCGGCCGCATGGTGCGACGGTTCGATCGAAGGGACGCGCGCATCGGCGTCGAGCCCGGCGATGGTGACGTTCGTCCAGTGCGCGCCGCCGTCGCGCGTCAGCTGCACGACGCCGTCGTCGGTCGACACCCAGATCGTCCCGGTTCCGACCGGTGACGGTGCGACGGCGAGGATCGTGTCGAAGGTCTCGGCGCCGGTGACGTCGAGGGTGAGCCCGCCCGACACGCCCTGACGCGCTTTGAGGTTGCGAGTGAGGTCGCCGCTGATCGGCGTCCAGTGCGCGCCCGCGTCGCGCGACCGGAAGACGACGTCGCCGCCGATGTAGACCGTGCGGGGGTCGCGCGGGTCGAACGCGATCGGCGTCTCCCAGTTGAACCGGTAGCGCAGGCGGCTTGGAGCGACGACGTTCTGGTCGCGCAGGTACGGCGAGACGTCGACGTGGGACTGCACGGCACCGTCGAACCGCACCACCTCGCCGCCGTTGTCGCCGCCGCCCGACGCGACCCAGATCTGATTCGGGCGGTGCGGATTCGGCACGACCCACGTCCCGTCGCCGCCGCCGACGTCGCGCCAGTCGTGCGCGAGGATCCCGCGCGGATCGCCGGTGCGCACCGGGGCGCACCACGCGCCGTTGTCCTGCAGTCCGGCACATACGTGATACGGCCTCTGCAGATCGTACGCGACGTGGTACGTCTGCGCGATCGGCAGGACGTTGCGCCACGCCCAGCGCGCGCCGCCGTCGCGCGAGATGCCGACGCCGCCGTCGTTGCCCTCGAGGATCGTGCGCCCGTTCGCAGCGATCCACAGGTCGTGATGGTCGCCGTGCAGCCGCCGCCCGCTGACCTGCCAGGTCGCGCCGCCGTTCTTGCTCTCGGCCAGCAGCACCGAGACCGAGAACAGGTGGTTCTCGTCGTGCGGGTCGACGACGATGCGCGAGTAGTAGAACGGCCGCTCGTCGATCAGCGTGTTCGACGACGTCATCTTCCAGGTCGCACCGCCGTCGTCGGACCGCCACAGCAGGCCGTCCTTCGACTCGACGATCGCGTAGATGCGCTTGGCGTTGCTCGGCGCGAACGCGAGCGCGATCCGTCCGACCGGCCCGGCCGGCAGCCCGTTGCCGGTGAGCTGGTGCCAGGTCGCGCCGCCGTCGGTGGACTTGTAGAGCCCGTCGCCGTCACCGCCGCTGGTCAGCCACCACGAGGTGCGCCGGAAGTTCCACATACCGGCGAACAGCACGTCGGGGTCGCGCGGGTCGACGGCCAGGTCGGACGCGCCGACCGACGGTCCGGCGTAGAGCGTCTTCGCCCACGTCTTGCCGCCGTCCGTGCTGCGGAACACACCGCGCTCCGTCGTGTCGCGGAACGGATCGCCGAGCGCTGCCACCAGGATGCGCTGCGGATCGCGCGGGTCGAGGATCACGCGCGAGATCTGCGAGGTGTCGCGCAGGCCGGCGTTCTTCCAGGTCTTGCCGCCATCGGTCGAGTGGTAGATCCCGTCGCCGGGGATCACGTCGTTGCGGGGCCACGCTTCGCCGGTGCCGACCCAGACGTCGTTCGCGTCGTGCGACGAGATCGCGATCGCCCCGATCGACAGCGAGCCGGCCGCATCGAAGACGGGCGTCCAGTCACCGCCGCCGTTGGTCGACTTCCAGACGCCGCCGCCCGCCGCTCCGGCGTAGAACAGGTTCGCATCGAGGTCGGTGCCGGCGACGGTCGCGACGCGGCCGCCGGCGACGGCCGGACCGATGTTGCGCCAGGCGAGCTGCGGCGGCGGGGTCGGCGCGGCGCTCGGCGAGGGGCTCGGGGGCGGCGACGTATCGGCGCGCGGCCGGCCCGTCTCCTGGGCCGAGACGGTACTCGCCAGCGCCGCGACGAGCACGGCCAGCGCGGGGATGAGCGAGAGCGGGCGGAGCTGGGGCATCGATGCGCTTCGTACGCGACGGCTCGCGCGGCTCCCGTTACCTCCTCCTGCGCGTGCGCGGGCCGAGGCGGTATTCAGCCGCCGCCGATCGACCCCGGGGTGTAGGCGACTCCCGCTCGTGGGCAGGTTCGCAGGGTCGATCGACGACGGTCCGCATTGGTCTGGTCAGCGTGTGCAGCCACACCGCTGCGGAGTGATGCGGCATCCGCGAAACACGGAGTGCCGCATCGCAATCTTGTGTAGCACAGTAAAAAGCATCACGCAATACCGCACTTTTCGGCCAAGTTTTCCGCGTTCGGAGGATCGTAAGACCGTATTCTTTCGCCGCCGCGAAGAGCCACGCGCGCGACGAAGGGAGCGCGCACGATGTGGAGCTTTTCGGAGAACGTCTGCGGCGATTGCGTGTCGCGGCCGGACTGAGCGCGTCGGGTCTGGCGCGCACCGTCGGCGTGACCGACGGCGCGATCCGCCAGATGGAGAGCGGACAAACCAAGAGCGCGAGCTTCGCCGTCGGCCTCGCGATCGCGGCGGCGCTGGGCATCGATCCGTGGTTGCTGGCGTTCGGCGCGAGCCGCGCCGACGCGCGCGACGAACCCGAAGCGCCGAATCTCGCGGCGCGCGTCGCGCGGCTGGAGGACCGCATGAAGATCGTCGAGCGGCGGCAGTCTCCACGCTTATAAGCCGCTTCCAATACCACACTTCGCCAGCATGCTCGTATACTGCGCTTGTGCGGGACTCGATCGGAGAGCGTGTGCGAGCGCTGCGGACGCGCCTGCGTCTCACGCCGAACGATCTCGCGCACGCAGCGGGTGTCTCGGAGCCGGCGATTCGTCAGATCGAATCGGGTCAGACGAAGTCGCCGAGCTTCGCCGTCGGGTTGAAGCTCGCGCACGCGCTCGCCGTCACGCCGTGGTATCTGTTGAACGGGCGCGACGGCCCCGAAAAGGGATCACATTCGCCCGAGCTGCGGCCGATCGTCGCCGAGCGTCTTGCTGCTGAAATAAGCGGATTAGAGCGCCGCGTTCGATCGCTGGAAGCCTGGCGGCGCGCCGGTAGGCGTCGAAAATCTCCAGAATGATGTCAGGCGGCTGATACACGCCCGCACCGTAACGAGCCGCTGTGCCAGCTGCCTGGCACTCGACTGAACGCGCGTCAGCGGGCCGGGGCGTCGAACAGTGACGGCTCGGCGGGCGGCGGCTCGAGACCCGCACGGCGTATGTCGCGGCGGACCTTGCGCGGCTCGGCGGCGAGTGCGACGTAGACCACCGGGACGAGCACGAGGGTCAGCAGCAGCGAGCTGGCCAGACCGCCGATCACGACCGTGCCCAGCGAACGCGCGGCCTGCGCGCCGGGATCGAGCACGAAGGCCAGCGGCGTCATGCCGGCGATCATCGCGATCGTCGTCATCATGATCGGCCGGAACCGCTCGCGCGCCGCTTCGCGCATCGCGGCGACGCGGCCGAGCCCGGCGGCGCGGCGGCGGTTGGCGAAGTCGACCAGCAGGATCCCGTTCTTCGTCACCAGGCCGATCAGCAGCACGGTGCCGATCAGTGAGAAGAGGTTGAGGGTCTGGTGGGTGAGCGCGAGCGAGCCGATCGCGCCGACCGCTGCGACCGGCACGGCGAACATGATGATGAACGGCGTGCGATAGCTGTCGTAGAGCGCGACCATCAGCAGGTACACCAGGACGATCGAGAGCAGCAGCGCGACCGTCATTCCGATGACCGTCGAGCTGACGGCCTGCTCGTTGCCGCCGGCCGACGGCGCGACGGTGACCCCGGCCGGCAGGTGCAGCGCGGCGAGCCGGTGGCCGAAGTCACGCTGCACGTTCGACAGGATCGCGCCCGGCGCGAGGTTCGCGCCGACGTAGACGATGTTCTGGCGGTTGATCCGGGCGATGATCGGCGGCGCCGGCGACTCGACCAGCGTCGCGATGTCGCCGACGTGGATCGTCGAACCGTTGCCGGCACGCACCGGAATCGACTCGACCGCGGCGAGCGAGCTCTGTGCGCTGACCGGATAGGTCACCAGCACGTCCTTGAGCCCGTCGGGGCCGGTGAACTGGGTGGCCAGATCGCCGCCGAAGGCTGCCCGGATCGCGGTCGAGGCGGTCCCGACGCTGGCGTCGAGCGCGCGCGCGCGGTCGCGGTCGAACTGGACTTCGACCTGCGGCGCGTCGCCGGCGGCCGACGACGTCACGTCGATCGCGCCCGGCGTCTGAGCCAGCACGCGCGCGACCTGGGGAGCGTACGTCTCGGGATCACCGTTGAGGCTGCTGACGACCTCGTCGATCGGCTGCGAGTTTCCGCCCTGGATGTCGGTCGCCGGGACCGCGACGGTCTGCGCCTGCGGCACCAGCTGCGCGGCCTGCTGCTGCAGGTTCTGCGCCCAGTACGCGGTGCTGTGCGCGCGGTGGTCGTTCAAGTAGACGTCGATCTGCGCGATCGCCGCGTTGTCGATGTATCCGGTGAGCTGCCCGAGGTACGCGCCGGCCGTCGACGACTCGGCGCGCAGGTCCGGCACCTGGTCGACGGCCTGCTCGAGCTTGAGCATCCCGGCCTGCGTGGTCGCCAGCGGCGTTCCCGGCGGGTAGGTCATCGTGACGTAGAGCTCGCCGCGGTCGACCGGCGGGATGTACTCGAAGCCGACGAGGCCGAGCGGGATGAGGGCCAGCGCGACGAGCAGCGACAGGAACGAGATCGCGAGCACCCAGCGCGGGCGGTCGAGCCCCCACGTCAGCGCGCGGTCGACGTACCAGCTGCGCGTGCGTTCGAAGCGATCGGTGAACCAGTCGATCGGGCGCCACGGCTTCCAGGTGGAGAGCAGTGCCCAGCGCCCGGCCAGCGTCGGTGTGACGGTGAACGAGACGAACAGCGAGGTCAGCGTCGCGACCGTCACCACCAAACCGAACTCGCGCAAGAACAGGCCGACCGAACCGGGCAGGAACGAGATCGGCAGGAACACGACGACGTCGACCAGCGTGATGACGATCGCCGCGACGCCGATCTCGCTGCGGCCGGCGATCGCGGCCTGCTCGGGGCCTTCGCCGCTTTCGAAGTGCCGCTCGACGTTCTCGAGCACGACGATCGAGTCGTCGACCAGGATGCCGATGATCAGCGTCATCGCCAGCAGCGAGACCGTGTCGAGCGTGAAGTGCGCCATCTTCATCGCGCCCAGCGTCACCAGCAGCGACGACGGGATCGCGATCATCACCACCACCGCGTTGCGCCACGAGCGCAGGAAGAACAGCATCACGATGCCGGTGAAGACGATCGCCTCGATCAGCGTGCGGGTGACGCCGGTGAGCTGCTCCTGCGTGTAGGTCGACTGGACGTCGAGCACCGAGAACTGCACGTTGGGATAGGTGCGGCGCAGCCGCGGCAGCTCGGCCAGCACGTGCTTCGAGGTCTCGACCTCGCTGGTGCCGGCATTCTTCTGGACGTCGAGCGTGACGCACGGAACGCCGTCGGAGTACGCGAAGACGCGCTGCGTCTCGTAGGTGTCGGTGACGTTGGCGACGTCGGAGATCCGCAGCAGCCGCGAGCTGGTCGCCCACGGGTCGGTGCCGCTGGTCGCGGCGGCGCCGCCCGACGCACCGAGCAGCAGCCCGGCGACGGTCGGCACGTCCTGGATGTCGCCGCGCACGTCGAGGTTCGTCTCGCGGTTGGGAGCGTACACGATCCCGCCCGGCGCGCGCACGTTGTTGTTGGTGATCGCGGTGATGACGTCGGTGAGGGTGAAGCCCGACGACGACAGCCGCTGCGGGTCGACCGAGACCTGGATCGACGGCGTGACCGTTCCGTTCTCCTGGACGTACGAGACACCCGGGATCTGCTCGAGCTCGGGGACGATCTTGTTGATCGTCAGCGATGACAGGTCGCCCGCGGCCAGCGCGCGCGAGCGCAGCGCCAGCGAGACCACGACCGCTTCGCTCGGATTGTAGATCGAGATCTGCGGCGTGGTGACGTCGTTGGGCAGCGAGTGCTGCGCGTTCTGCACTCGCCCTTGAACTTGGACGAGGTCGTCGTTCTGATCCGAGCTGAGCTCGAAGACCGCGATCACCGACGCCTGCCCGGGCTGGATCGAGGTCTCGAGGTGGTCGAGGTTGGGCGAGCCGGCGAGCTGGTCTTCGAGCGGCCGGACGATCGCGTCGCGCATCTCGGTCGTCGACGCGCCCGGATAGCTGACCAGCACTTGGATCGACGGCACGTCGGTATTGGGGAACTGCTGCTGTACGAGCGACAGCCCCGCGACCGAGCCCGCCAAGAAGACGAGCGCCAGGAACACGGTGACCAGCGTCGGGCGATGGACGAACAGGCGGGTCAGCGACATTAGCGCGCCTCGAGCGGGAGCGGCGCGAGCTCCCCTTGGGCGATGCGGTGGTCGAGCGGGGCCCTTCGCCCCGGTCCGGGCGCGAGCCAGACGTAGACGCACGGCACCAGCACCAGCGTCAGCAGCAGCGAGCTGGTCAAACCGCCGATCACGACCGTGCCCAGCGACCGTTTCGCCGCATCACCCGGATCGAGCGCGAGGGCGAGCGGCGTCATCCCGGAGATCATCGAGACGGTCGTCATCACGATCGGCCGGAACCGTTCGCGTGCCGCCTGGCGGATCGAGGTGACCTTGTCGAGTCCCGCTTCCACCTTGAGGATCGCGAAGTCGACCAGCAAGATCCCGTTCTTGCTGACCAGGCCGACGAGCATGACGACTCCGATGAGCGAGAACAGGTTGAGGCTCTGGTGCGTGGCGGCCAGTGCCCCGAACGCACCGACGGCGGCGACCGGGACCGCGAACAGGATCACCAGCGGGACCCGGTACGCGTTGTAGAGCGCGATCATCAGCAGGTAGACGAGTCCGAACGACAGCAGCAGCGCGGTGCCGAGGCCGTTGACGGTCTGGACGAGGTTCTGCTGGTTCCCGCCGGCCGACGCCTGGACGATCACCGTGTTCGGCAGGTGCAGCGCGGCCAGCCGCTTCTGGAAGTCGCGCACCACGTTCGACTGCTGCTGCCCCGGCTCAAGGTTCGCCGCGATGTGGATGACCGTCTGGCGGTTGACGCGCGTGATCAGCGCCTCGGCCGGTGCGTTCACCAGCTGCGCGACGTCGCCGAGGTGGACGATCGCGCCGCTGCGAGTCCGCAGCGCGATTTGCTTGAGGACCGTCTCGTTGGTCTGATCCGCGGTCGGATAGAGCACCTGCACGTACTTGGTGCCGTTGTCGGTGTCGAACTGCGTCGCGAGCGTTCCGGCAAACGCCGCGCGGACCGCCGCGGCCGCCGTGCCGATGTCGAGGTCGAGCGCGCGTGCGCGGTCGCGGTTGAACTGGATGTCGATCTGCGGCGACAGGTTGAGCGCCGAGCTGTTGACGTTGGCCGTCCCGGGCGTGTTCTGCAGCACCTGCAGAATCTGCTGCGCGTAGGCGTCGGGCTCACCGCGCGTCGAGGTGACGGTGAGATCGATCGGCTGCGCGTTCCCGCCCCGCGTCCCGGTCGCCGGGATCGCGATCACGCGCGCGTCGGGGACCAGCTTGTGCCCCATCACGCTCATGATCCGCGCGTCGTCGTTGGTCGAGCGCTTGCGGTCGTCCTTGAGGAAGACGCTGATCTGACCGTTCGACCCGAGATTGACGCCGCCGCCGAAGCCGGCCTGCATCGCGCCGGAGGTCGAGGTGATCGTTTGCACGTCGGGGATGGTGAGGAAGTGCGACGACAGCGTGCGGACTGCCGCATCGGTCGTCGTCAGCGGCGTCCCGGTCGGGAACTGCACCTGCACGAAGATCTGGCCGCGGTCGACCGACGGGATGAACTCGAACCCGATGAAGCCCAGCGGGATCAGCGCGACCGCGCCGACCGTCAGGACGCCCGAGACGATCGCGACGATCACCTTGTGGCGCAGCGCCCAGACCAGGACGCGCTCGCTGTAGATCGTCCGCGCGCGGTCGAAGCCGCGCCCGAACGCGCGGATGATCCACGGAACTTTCCACGGCGAGAAGAGCGACCAGTTGCCGGCCAGCGACGGGGTGACGGTGAATGAGGTCGCAAGCGACGTGAGCGTCGCGATCACGACCACCACGCCGAACTCGCTCAGGAACCGTCCGGTCTGACCCGGCAGAAACGCGATCGGCAAGAACACGACCACGTCGACCAGCGTGATGACGACCGCGGCCATGCCGATCTCGCTGCGACCGAGGATCGCGGCGGTGCGCGGCGCTTCGCCGTCCTCGTAGTGGCGCTCGATGTTCTCGAGCACGACGATCGAGTCGTCGACCAGGATCCCGATGATCAGCGTCATCGCCAGCAGCGACACGGTGTCGATCGTGTAACCGACGATCTTCATCACGAAGAAGGTCACGAACAGCGAGGTCGGGATCGCGATCATCACGACGACCGCGTTGCGCCAGGAACGCAAGAAGAAGATCATCGCGACCCCGGTGAAGACGATCCCCTCGACCAGCGTCTTGAGCACGCCTTCGAGCTGCTGTTCGGTGAAGTCGGCCTGGACGTTGAGGATCTTGAAGCCGACGTCGGAGAACTGCCGCTCGATCGCGGGCAGCGCCGCGATCACGTCGCGCGACGCCTGCACTTCGCTCGCGCCGGTTCCCTTTTGCACGCTCAGCGAGATCGACGGGCGAGCGTCGACGTACGAGAACACCCGCTTGGGCTCGAAGCCGTCGGTGACGTCGGCGACGTCGCCGATCCGCGGCAGCCGCGCCGAGCTGGAGAACGGGTTGACCGGCGCGCCGGCCGCGCCGGACGTCGCCGCGGCGCCGAGTGCCAGCGCTTGATTGGTCGAACCGGTCGCGCCGGTGTACTTCTGGTTGATCGTTCCCGACGGCGAGGTCGCGCCGGTCAGCACGGCGGTCGAGCCCGACAGCAGCAGGTTCTCGATCGAGGCGGGCGTCGTGACGTCGCCGCGCACGTCGATCGACGTCTCGCGGTTGCCGAGGTACGCGATGCCGCCGGGCGCGCGGACGTTGTTGGCCTGGATCGCGCTGACGACGTCGTTGTTGGTGAAACCGAAGCTGGCCAGCTTGGAGGGGTCGACCATCACCTCGAGCGCCGGCGTCACCGTGCCGTTGGCGCCGACGTTCGAGATGCCCGGGACCTGCTCGATCGCCGGCACGATACTGTTGGTCACCACCGCCGAGAGCTGCGGCAAGTTGAGCGACGACGACGTCACCGAGAGCGTCACGACCGTCGCCTGGGCGGGGTCGAAGGTGCGGACCGACGGCGCGGGCAGGTCGGCCGGCAGCGCCGCGCGCGCCGTCTGGATGCGGTCCTGTACCTCGGTGAGGTCGGTCGTCTGATTCGAGTCGAGCGTGAACGTCGCCGAGATCGACGCCTGGTTCTGCTGGATCGTCGTGTTGATGTGATCGAGGTCGGGCGCACCCGCGATCGCGTCCTCGAGCGGCCGGACCACCGCGTCGCGCAGTTCTGACGGTGACGCGCCCGGGTACGACGCGCTGACGTTGATGGTCGGGAAGTCGATGTTCGGGAACTGCTGCTGCACCAAGGTGGCGAGCGCGAACGACCCGACCAGCGCGATGAGCGAGACGAGGACGAAGACGAGCGTCGGACGGTTGACGAACAGCTGCGTCAGGCGCATCGATCAGTCTTGCGCGAGCGATTGCCCGTCGGTGACGCCCAGCTGGCCGTTGGTGATCACGACCGTCCCGGCCTTGAGCCCACTCACGATCGACGTCTTGCCGTCGGTTCCGAGCTCGTGGACGTGGACCAGCTTGGCGACGGTGTCGACGACCTCGTCGTCGGCGATCATCACGGTCGTGTGCGTGTCGTCCAGGAACGCGGTGCTCGGGATGCCGACACCACGGACCGGCGGCAGCGACGCGTTGCCGGTGACCGGCAAGCCCGACTGCAGCTTGCCGTCGGCGTTCTGCACCAGCACCTTGACGGTGAAGTTGGTCGAGCCCGGCGAGACCTGGCCGAGGACCGCGACGACCTTTCCGTTATAGGTGCGGGTATCGTTGCCGGCGACCGAGATCGTGACCGGCGCGCCGACCGGGATCGCGAACGTGTCGGCGCTCGACGCGTTGAGCTCGGCGTAGACGTGGTCGAGCTGCTGGATGGTGAAGATCGTCCGCGAGCCGGGGTACTCGCCGACGTTGAGGTTGCGGTTGACGACCACGCCGTTGACCGGCGACACGATCGTCGCCTTGACGATGGAGGCCTGGAACTGCTGGACCTGGGCGACGGCCTCTTGGATCTGCGCCCGCGCGGCGCGCGCGTCGGCGGCGGCGGACGCGACGTTGGCGGCCTGGAAGCCGCTGGTCGTCGTGCCGGTCACCTGCTGGTTGGTCTCCGCCGACGCCAAGTTCGCCTGTGCCGTGCGCACGTTCGAGTTGTCGCTCTGAACCTGGGTCTTCTGCTGGTCGTACTGCGACTGCGCGATGTAGCCGTTGGCCAGCAACTGCGCGTCGCGCGACAGGGTGAGCTGATCGTTGGCGAGCGTGGACCGCGCTGCGACGACCGCGGCTTGCGCCGAGCGCACCTGGTCGCCGCTCTGCCCGATGTTGAGCTTCTGGGTGTACTGCGCCTGGACGACCTTCGCGTCGTCGGACTCGGCCGTGCGCTGGTCGGTCGCGATCGTCGCCTGCGCCTGCGCGAGCTGCGCGCGCAGGTCGGCGGTGTCGAGCACCGCGACGACCTGCCCCGCCGAGACGTGGTCACCTTCGTTCACGTTGACGGCGTCGGCCGGCTCGGAGAGCTGGCTGGTGATCGCAACGTTCTGCAGCGGCGCGATCACTCCCGAAATCGTGGTGCTCGCGCGCACGGTCGACTGTTTCGCGGCGGCGGTCGGCACCGGGTTGGGCGTTGCTCCGATCCGCGCGCCGCGGCGGTTGGCGTGCTGCCCGCAACCGGCGAGCAGAAGGGCTGCTGCCACGATCAGCAGCCCGACGGTCGTCGGTCGTGTCATCGGCTCAGTGCTGCGGGTGGTCGTGCTGCATCTGCGCGCGCATCGCCTTGAGCTTGTCGCGCTGCGCGGGCGTGAGAACGCCGTTGACTTTGTCGAAGGCGGCCTTGAAGTTGGCGCGCCGCTGTTCCGGATCGGTCACGTTCTGGTTCTGGTCGCGAGCGCTCTTCATGATCGCCTTGATCTGCGTCTTCTGCGCGTCGGACAGGCCGAGCTTCTTGAACATCTCGCCCATGTGCCGGCCGCGCTCGGACGGACCGGTCTGCGCGAGCGCGGCCGGCGTGGCGCCGGTGACCGTGCCGCCGACCGCACCGGCGCCGTACAGCGCGGCGAGCACCGCAAAGGCGGCCGCCGTGGCCGGGGTTCTGAAAAAGCTGAGCTTCATCGGATCGGATTCCTTCGGATGAGGACGTGCGGCGGTAAGCGCCCGCCGTGGGAACATACCGGGCCAGTATGCGGGACGAGTCTGAGAACTTCCGACAATCCTCGCCCCGTTTACGCCGCCGTCCGAACGCCGCCTCCGGGCCTGTACCCCGGCCGAGGCTCGGCCGCACACCCAGCGGGGGGCCGCTTGAAACGAGCGAGCGCTGGGAATGGGGTGCCTATGGACCAGATGGAGAAAGTTTCCGTCGCTTCAATGCGGCTGTATAACGATTTTCCACGCCCGGCTGGAGAGCAGGGAACCGTGCGCCCGATCTGGTTCTTCGAGGACGGCTCCGGCGACATGAAAGACCTGCTCGGCGGCAAGGGCGCGGGGCTGGCCGAGATGACGCGCGCCGGCCTGCCGGTCCCGCCCGGCTTCACCCTCACGACCGACGTCTGTCTGGCCTTCTACGAGGCGGGCCGCAAGCTGCCCGACGGGATCCCCGAGCAGGTCCGCGCCTCGATGGCGGAGCTCGAGCGCCGGACCGGCAAGGGGTTCGGCCGGGCCGACGACCCCCTGCTCGTCTCGGTCCGCAGCGGCGCCCGCGTCTCGATGCCCGGGATGATGGACACCATCCTCAACCTCGGCCTCAACGACGAGACCGTCGCCGGCCTGGCCAAGCTGACCGCGAACCCGCGCTTCGCCTACGACGCCTACCGGCGCTTCATGGCGATGTTCGGCACCATCGTGCTCGGGATCGGCAAGGACGAGTTCGACCACGTGGTCGACGAGGCGAAGCACAAGGCTGGGGTCGCGACCGACCCCGAGCTGACCGCCGACCGCTGGAAAGAGGTCATCGCGCAGTTCCGCGAGATCGTGCGCGTCCACACCGGCAAGCCGTTCCCGCAGGACGTCTACGAGCAGCTCGACCTCGCGATCGCGGCGGTGTTCGACTCCTGGCACTCGAAGCGCGCCGCCGACTACCGCAAGTTCAACAAGATCTCCGACGAGTGGGGCACCGCCTGCAGCGTGTGCTCGATGGTGTTCGGGAACCTCGGCGACGACTCGGGGACAGGCGTGGCGTTCACCCGCGACCCGAACACCGGCGAGAAGATGCTGTTCGGCGAGTACCTGCGCAACGCGCAGGGCGAGGACGTGGTGGCCGGGATCCGGACGCCGATGAAGATCAGCGACCTGCAGAGCTCGCAGCCCGACGTCTACGCCCAGTTCCTCACCATCGCGCGCAAGCTCGAGCAGCACTACCGCGACATGCAGGATCTCGAGTTCACGGTCGAGCGCGGCAAGCTGTGGATGCTGCAGACCCGTAGCGCCAAGCGCAGCGCCGAGGCGGCGGTCCGCGTCGCGCTCGACTTCGTCCGCGAGGGCACGATCGGCAAGGAAGAGGCGCTGCGCCGCGTCGACGCCGCCTCGCTCGACCAGCTGTTCCACGCCCGGATCGATCCGAACGAGACATACACGATCGCCGGAAAAGGCCTCAACGCGTCGCCGGGTGCGGCGACCGGACAGATCGTGTTCGACGCCGACAAGGCCGCCGAGCGCGGCAACGCCGGCGAGGACGTGATCCTGGTGCGGGTCGAGACCGCGCCCGACGACGTGCACGGAATGATCGCCGCCAAGGGGATCCTGACCGCGCGCGGCGGCGCGACCTCGCACGCCGCGGTCGTCGCGCGCGGGATGGGGCGGCCTTGCGTCGCCGGCTTCGACGCAATGGTCATCGATCGCCGCAACCGGACCGCCACGATCGACGGCCAGCTGCTCAAGGAAGGCGACTGGATCACGATCGACGGCACGACCGGCAACGTCGTGATCGGCAAGCTCGCGCTGATCCCGCCGCCGTCGGAGCTGCCCGACTGGCTGGCCGAGTTCTTGGGCTGGGCCGACGAAGCGATGCGGCTCGAGGTGTGGGCCAACGCCGACACGCCCGAAGACGCGAAGCGCTCGCGCGAGCTCGGCGCGACCGGGATCGGACTCTGCCGCACCGAGCACATGTTCATGCAGACCGACCGGCTCCCGGTCGTGCAGCGCATGATCATCAGCGACACGCCCGAGGCGCGCGCCGAAGCGCTGTCCCAGCTGCTGCCGTTCCAGCGCGCCGACTTCGCCGGGATCCTCGAAGCGATGGCCGGTCATCCGGTGACGATCCGGCTGCTCGACCCGCCGCTGCACGAGTTCCTCCCGTCGCTCGAGCAGCTGTTGGTCGAGACGACCGAGCTGCGGCTCACCAAGGGCGAAGACGATCCGGAGTATCACGAGAAGTGCCGCGTGCTGGCGCGCGTGCGCGCGCTGCACGAGCAGAACCCGATGCTCGGCCTGCGCGTCTGCCGGCTGGGGATCGTGTATCCGGAGATCTACGCGATGCAGGTGCGCGCGATCTTCGAGGCCGCCTGTGAACTGACGGCGCGCGGCGTCGACGCGCAGCCCGACGTGATGATCCCGGGCGTCGGGACCGTCGAGGAGATGCAGGTCACCTACGACGCGACCAAGACCGTCGCCGACGGCGTGATCGCCGAGCACGGCGGCTGCGCCGTGAAGTACCGGATCGGCACGATGGTAGAGCTGCCGCGCGCGTGCATCATCGCCGGCGACCTGGCGTCGATCGCGCAGTTCTTCAGCTTCGGCACCAACGACCTCACCCAGACAACCTACGGCTACTCGCGCGACGACGCCGAAGCCAGCTTCATCCCGCGCTACCTGGAGAAGAAGATTCTTCGCGACGACCCGTTCCAGGTGCTCGACCGCGAAGGCGTCGGCGAGCTGATGAAGATGGGTGTCGAGCGCGGCCGCGCCAAGCGCCGCGACCTCAAGATCGGCATCTGCGGCGAGCACGGCGGCGAGCCGAGCAGCGTCGCGTTCTGCGACGAGATCGGCCTCGACTACGTCTCCTGCTCACCTTACCGCGTTCCGATCGCCCGCCTCGCAGCGGCGCAAAGTGCGCTCAACGCAACGCGCGGCTAGCAGACCTCGGTGCGCGGCGGGACGCGCGTCGTGCGAACGACGCGGGAACTGCTAGACGGTAGGCGAGATGGTCAGCGGCTTACTGCGATGTTCCCACAGATCCTCGACCTGGCGTGCGAAGAACCGGTACAACCCAGGATTCGAATCGCGCAGTTCGAGCCCCGGACACTGCTGGCCGTCGAGGTTCACACCGTTGAGCTCGACGAAGATCCGGGCGGTGTCGGTCTGGTGATCGACCACGATCATACCACATGGTGGTATGACGTCGAACACCCTGACCTCGAACCGCTTCGCATCGACGCCTGCTGCGCGCACCTCGTTCTGAAGGTCGGCAAACGCTCGGGTTGTCTCGCGGATCACGTTGAGAAGCGCGTTCGGCGTTCGCCCTAAGCTGGTATCCATTGCGGGCGCAAACGGCGAGTCGGCGTTGAAGAGCAAAATCCGGATGGAGCAAGTGGTCTTGTATATCTTGTCGCACAACAGGTCGCGGTTCTCGAATACGACGTTGTACAAAGCTAGACCGAACAGGACGATGTCGATTTTGGCAGACCGCAGGACGTCTTCGAGCGATCGCTGACGTTCGGCTTTTTCGGAACGGTCCCCAAAGATCGCGACGACGCCGAGTCGGCTTGCGTCGGGGTTGACGATTGCTTGAAGGACGGTCTCCTGCTGTCCCAACAGCTCTTTGAAGATTTCACCCGACAGCGCGCGCAAAGCACGCATGAAGTCGGCCAGAAGCTGCTTTCGGATCAGCGCTTCGTATACGGTCGAGAGAATACCGATCGAACACAGCGTGATTCCAAGATCGCGGCCGACCTCTGAGAGAAAGCCGGGCCCGCATTCCGCACTTCGAACGAATGCGATGTCGGCCAGGCCGATCGCAAAGACGAGTGCGCTGACGAGATAGATGATCGTATCGCTGGGATGCTGCGGGTTGCGATCGGCCGGCGGCTCGCTCATGAAGTGCTCCGGAGCCCGCCATACGGCGCGCGACTCTCTCCGCGACTTCACGTCGGATTCCGGCCTCACCTCGATGGGCCGGCCGGCACCGCAACCGTCCCTGCCGCCAACGGCTTGCCTCGCCTTTCTCGGGGCGCTATGCTAGCGGGGGGGTGGTTCTCGGGCTCGACCACCGTCCGAGCTCCGCCTTGCCAGGGTGTCATGGAACAACCGCGCGACGAGCGATACCCCTTACCTGCGATCGCCAGCCTCTGGCGTCAGAACCGGGTCGTGCCGTTTTTGGGAGCAGGAGCGTCGTTCGTAGGAGCGCCGCCGGGGGCTACGCTCCCGGACGCTCAGGCTTTCGCACGATACCTCGCACAGCAATCGGGCTATCCCGGCGATCCGGCCGACCCATTGACCAGAGTTGCGCAGTTCGCGGAAGACTCGGCGATCGGGCGCGAGTCGCTGCTGGGCTACGTCTCGCACGAGTTCGACGGCGTGTTCGATGACGTGACTTCGAGTGTCTCGAAACCGTACACCTGTTCGCTGACCAGGTTTCTCGAATCGATTCCCGAGCATATTCCCAAGCTAATCGTCAGCACGAATTATGACACGATCGTCGAGCGAACTCTCGAGCGTGAACCGTTCCGCTCGCTGGGCGTTCGCTACTTCGCGATGTCGCACATGATGCCCGGGAACGCCGAGTTCGGCAGGCTGCTGTGCTACCAGTCCCTAGCGGACAAACCGGAGAAGCTGGTGCCGAGCAAGGTCAACGCGCTTCTCCGCGATGTGTACAAGGACCACATCATCATTTACAAGATGCACGGCACGTCCCGTTACAGCGGCGAGCCCATCGCTGCCGATTCCATCGTTCTGACCGAAACGGACTACGTCAACTTTCTCGCCGAAGACATGCTGAACAGAGTACCGAGCACGGTAATCGACACGTTACGCGGTTCGCACTTACTCTTTTTAGGCTACTCGCTCGAGGATTGGAACTTCCGAGTTCTCCTCCAGCGCCTGCGAAAGCTGCACACGCAACAGCGTCCGCACTGGGCTTGTCGTCTCTACGACGAGAATTCTCAAGCGGGCCGTTTGGAAAAGCAATTCTGGGACAAGCGGAACGTCAACCTCTACAACGTCGATCTCGGCCAGTTCCTCACCTGGCTCGCCGGCCTCATCAAACCTTCTGCATGAATCCATATCCAGGGCTCCGGCCGTTTCGCCCCGGGGAAGAGGGGCAATACCGCGGGCGGGAAGCACTGCTCGAACGGGTGGTCACCACCGTGCGGATCGCTCCGCTCACCATATTCTTCGCAAGGAGCGGCCTCGGCAAGTCGTCGTTCTTGATCTGCAAGCTCAGGCCGGAACTCGGGCTGGAATCGCAAACGGCGTACATCAACGACTGGGGCCTGGGCCTCCCGGCCGCCCGCGTCGAGCGCGAGTTGGAATTGCTCGACCGCGGTATCCCACCGGCGTCGGCGAGCGGCGAACACGACGGGCTTGCGGCGGAGGCTCCTGTTCTGATTCTCGATCAGTTCGAGGACGTTTTCAAGACAGCCGGAGACCGAACGCCGCTTTGGGAGCTGCTCGCCGACATGGTCAATGTCGGTGATCCCAAAATCCATGTCATCGTCAGCATGCGGGAAGAATGGCTGGGGGCATGGGCTGAAGCTGCTGAGTATCTGCCGGACAGTTTGAAGAGCACGATTCGCCTTACGCCGCTCACCGACGACGAACTCGTCCGAGCCATCCTCGAGCCGCCGCGAACCGAGGGTTCCGTCGCGGTCGATCGGGAATTCGCTCAGCGACTCATCAGCGAGGTTCGGACGCCGACCGCATTTGACGTGGCCGACATGCCCGCAGCGCCCGGGTTGGTGCAATTGGTTTGCCGCCGCATGTGGGAAGAGGCGAGCACCCGCGGTGTCCCGATGGACTGGTCGTTATACGAATCGCTCGGAAAGATCGGTCGTATAGAGCGCGATTTCGTTTGGAGCGGGCTGGGTTCGCATGGGAGCTCCAGCGTCTTTACGAGCGTCGACCGGGTGCTCTGGTCTGGGATCGCTCGGTATCTTTCGGTCGCGGAGGACGTAAAGTCGGTCGTCTCAGCGAGATCCATCGCCGAGAGGCTTCGTCCGGACGACTTCGGCTTCGCCGCCCCGGTAGCTCTGGGCGGACTGCGCCGTCGCGACCGGCGCTACCTCAAGAAGCCACCCGAGACCCGCGGGCACCCGTCGCCGGCCCTGGAAACGCGTCTTGAAGCGCTGCTCGAAAAAGGAGTGGAGGCCGGCTTCGTGCGGTGTCAGGGAAGCGACGCCAGGGGCCGCCCGCTGTACGAATTGGTGCACGATTCGCTCGGTCCCATCTTCCAGCAGTTCGGAGTCGAGTTCGATCGTCGGTTACGCGTTCGATGGACGGCCCTCATCTCCGGGATCGTCGTTGCGCTCGCGTGCATCTTCACGCTGGCACTTGGCCTGTCTTCACTCAGCCCGGTGTCGCTCCAGGACCTCGAACTGGTGCCCTGGACGAGTTTCATGTCCTGGGCTCTCAGGTCACCCGATGAACTGAACGTTGCCGTCGGATTGCTCGGCGCCGTCCTCGCCGTCCTGGTGATGTCGTTCATTGCATGGGCACTTTTCAAGGCGATCACGCCCGTCGCGATTTCCCCGGTCTTGCGCTTGATGTCTCGCGATATGCCCGCCGTAAGTTCGTCTCCGCCATCGATCCTTCGCGCCGCCGTCGCCTACGCTGTTATTCTCGTCGGCGTAATTTGCGTCGCCTTTTGGGGAGTTCCGGCTCTGGCAGCGCTTGTCCGAGATTCAGCCGATCGTGCTCGGACGGCCGCGGAAAAGGGAAACGGAACGATTGATTTACAATCGGGATTGGTTGCGAACGTTGCATTCGATCCGACTCGCGGCTTTTGGCCGGTCAGGGTCACCGGAAACGTGCTGTGCAATCGCGGGGTGCAGATGGCACCTCACGAATCCCGCGTCGATCGGCTCGTATGCGCAGCGCTCCGCCCAACCGTAGCATCCACCGACCAGTTCACGATCGTGAGCTGGATCCGCACCGATTCGGCCACCCGCGGTCTCGTTGCGACACTCGTTGGCAAGCACGGTGCCGCGTACTCGATCGGCTTCCCGAGACCACGCTTTCTCGCTTTCACCGTTGAACCGGGGCTCGAGCTGGTCGCATATTCTACTCTGCAACCCCGAGGACAATGGCATCAAATCGTCGCCGTGCACGATCACGCCGTCCATGTGCTGCGGCTCTACGTCGATGGCACCAAGGTCGAGCAACGGTCCTTACGTCGAGAACCACCGAACGATGAGATCGACGACCTGGTCCTAGGACCGGCGGACGCTTTCGCCACCGTTTTCTCCCCGTTCATGGACGCGGCTGGACAGTTCACCGGAAGCATTGCGAGCCTTCGCCTCTACGATCGACCCCTCAACGTCAACGAAGTTGCCTATCTGTATCGAAAATGCCGGCCGACGCAAACGTGCCCTTGAGGTGATGCGTCCCCGTTCGGCGGAGGATCTTTTTTCGGCCATCTATCACGCCGAGACGCCTCGCCGGCTAGCCGTGAGCGCCCGATTTTGGCGCACGGAAGCGGTCAGGTCGATGGGGTGATGGGTTCGTCGCGGATGGCGACGCGTCGGATGCCGTCGACGGTCATGAGGGTTTGCATGACGGCGGTGAGATTTTCGCGGACGTCGAGCTTGAGGAGATAGTCGATCGAGGCGCGGTTGCCGTCGGGGGTGCGTTCGAGCGTCAGCGCTTCGGCGAAGCGTACTCGTTCGACGTAGCGCGCGACTTGCGCCGTGACGGCGTCGACGCTGAGCTTGTCGGTGTCGGCGTCGACGGTGATGACGATCAGGTTGCGGCTCGGGAGCCAATGCATGATCGCGCCGTCTGAGATCAGCAGCACACCCAGCGTGACGATCGTCAGGACGACGAAGATGATCCACCAGCCGGGCTTGGCGAGGCCGACGCCCATCCCGATCGCCGACGCGGTCCAGATCGAGGCCGCTGTCGTCAGCCCGCGGGTGCTGCCGTTGTCGCGCACGATCGCGCCCGCGCCGAGGAACCCGATCCCGGTGATGACGCCGGCGACGATGCGCGTGTCGCCCAGGAGCGCCGAGTAGGTGGCGAACGCGCACGACCCGAGCGCGACCAAACCGTGGGTGCGGATCCCGGCCGGCTTCTGGGTGTACTGGCGCTGGAATCCGACCGCCGCACCGAGCACTGCGGCGATGACGAGCCCGAGCGAGGCTTCGATGAACGCGTTCATACGACGCGGCTCAGCGTTCGCGCCAGCTCGGCGAAATCGTCCTCGTCGCGGGCAGGCCGCAGCGCGACCAGGTATGGCAGCGCAACGCGCATGCCGCCGGCCGACGGCGCGAAGCTCGGCGAGCCGGCGTGCGGGTTGAGCCACACGATCCCGGCCGACCGCCGGCGCAGCTCGCGCAGCGCGCGGTCGAGGCGGTCGAGGTCGCCGACGTCGAGCCCGTCGCTGAAGACGAACACGAGTGTCTCGGGCGTCAGCAGCCGCGGCCCGTGCACGCGCACCAGCTCGGCCAGGCTCTCGCCGATCCGCGTTCCGCCGCCCCAGGCATCACCGAGCTCGGGGAGCGTGCGGCCGGGCGGACCGGGTGCGGTCAGTGCCGCCGTGATGTCGCGCAACCCGGTGCTGAACACGAACGCGTTTGCGCGGCGCGAGCGCCGGGACAGCGCGTAGGCGAACTGCAGCATCGGCGCGGCGTAGTCGGCCATCGAGCGGCTGCCGTCGATCAGGATCAGGAACCGTGCCGCGCGGCGGATCGGTGCCGTCCAGTGCAGCACCACCGGGTCGCCGGCCGTCGCGACGCTCGTCCGCAGCGTGCGCCGCAGCGCGATCCGATCGCCGTCGCGCGCGACGCGGCGGCGGCGCGAACGCGCGATGCGCAGCGATGCGATCAGCCGCGTCGCGGCGGCCAGGTGGGCGCCGATCCCGCGCGGGTCGATGCGCGGCGGCGGCAGCCGGCCGGTGCCCGCGCTGTAGCGCGCGCGCATCGCCTGCCACTCCTGCGCCGTGTCGCTAAGCGCGTCATCCGCCACGCGCCGCGGCGCGGAAACGGTCTCGGCGTCGCCGGTCGTCTCGTCGCTCGCCGGTCGTGCGCCCGAGCGCTGTTCCGCTTCGGCGTCCGGCGCCGGCGGGTTGCGGTCCGGCCGCGTGTTGCGCGAGCGCAGGTCGGGCTGCACGACGCCGCGCGGCGTGCGAAAGAACGTCTCGAACGCGGCGTCGAACTGCGACACCTCGTCGGGCGTCGCGCAGTACACCGCCCGCAACGCGCTGCGCAGCCGGGCCGCGTCGGTGACGCCGACGACGCCGGCCGCCCGCAGCGCGTCGCGCGTCGCCGCGTGTCCGGAGCCGAAGCCGTAGTGAGCACGCAGCTCGGCGGTGAAGTCGATGATGCTGCCGGTCAGGCTCTGAGGTGGATCAGCCACGGCGTGCGCGAACGGTGCCGATCCCGTAGTCGGAGCTGAGCTCCGGCGGTGCCGCTGCGGGCGCGTCGTGGTTGCCGCTCAGCAGCGATGCGTAGCGGGCGCGCTGCGCGCGCAGCAGCTCCCAGTCCTCGCGCACCTTGATGATGCAGGCCGAAGTCTGCTCGAGCGTCTGCTCGTCGATCGCGTCGCGGTGCAGCCGGATGAGCGCCAGCGCCCAGTCGAGGCTCTCGGCGACGCCCGGCACCTTCTGAAACGGCTGCGCGCGCAAGAACTCCATGAACGCCGCGATCTGCTCGGCCAACCGCGCGTCGATCCCCGGCAGCCGCGCGCGCAAGATCTCGAGCTCCTGCTCGCGAGTCGGGTAGTCGAGCCACAGGTACAGGCACCGTCGCCGCAGCGCGTCCGACAGCTCGCGCGCGCGGTTCGAGGTGACGATCACCGCCGGGCGCTCGCGCGCGCGGATCGTGCCCAGCTCCGGGATCGTCACTTGGAACTCGCCGAGCAGCTCGAGCAAGAACGCTTCGAACGCCTCGTCAGCGCGGTCGATCTCGTCGATCAGCAGCACCGGCGCGCGGTCCTGCGTGATCGCTTCGAGCAGCGGGCGCTCGAGGAGGAACGGCCGGCTGAAGATCTCGGTCTCGCGTTCCTCGGTCGAAGCGCCGGCGGTCTCGGTCAGGCGAATCCGCAGCAGCTGCTTGGGATAGTTCCACTCATAGAGCGCGCTGGCGGCGTCGAGCCCCTCGTAGCACTGCAGGCGGATGAGCCGCGTGTCGAGCGCGGTCGACAACGCCTTGGCGCTCTCGGTCTTGCCGACGCCGGCCGGTCCTTCGAGCAGCAACGGCTTCTCGAGCGCGAGCATCAGCTCGAGCCCGGTCGCGAAATCGTCGGAGACGACATAGCCGCTGCGCGCGAAGCGCGCGCCGAGGTCGGCGGCGTTCACACCCGTTCGAGGTCGGCGACGAACGACGCGCGGCAGCCGGCGCAGCAGAAGTAGTGCAGGTGGCCGCCGTGCTCGAAGTGGTGGCGCGCGCTCGCGACCTCGACCTCCATCCCGCAGACCGGATCGGTCGCCGTCTCCGGCGCGGCCAGGTCGTCGGGATCGGCCGGTAGCGGGGGTGCGCCGGCGATGATCTCGGCGACGATCGAGATCGCCACCTCGCCGGGCGCGCGCGCGCCGATGTCGAGCCCGACCGGAACGTGCAGCGCCGCCAGCCGGTCGGCGCCGACGCCCTGCGCAGCCAGCGTCGTCGCGATCGCCGCCGCCCGTCGGCGGCTGGCGAGCAACCCGACGAACGGGAGCTTCGCGTTCAGCAGCGGCGCCAGCGCCTCTTCGTCGTAGTGGCCTTGCGACGCGACGACCGCGACGACGTGCGCGCGCTCGTCGGCGCCGCAGTCGTCGAGGTGCCGCGCCAACGTTTCGAGCGCGATCGCGCGAACCGGCGGCGCGGCCTCGATCGTCGCCAGCTCGGCCTCGACGACGACGCGCACGACGTCGTACGGAATCTGCGCCGCGATCCGCGCCAGCGATGCGGCGACCGGCGTGTCGCCGACGACCAGCAGCCGGCGCCGCGGCACGTGCGGCTCGAGGTAGACGTCGACCGCGCCTTCGGACGCGCAGCCCATCGCGACGACGACGCAGTCTTCGTCGCGCGCACCGGGTTCGGTCGCGCTCACGTCGCTGCGGATCTGGACCAGCCGCGGCAGACCGCTGCGAATCGCGCGCAGCGCTTCGCGCCGCACGATGTCGCGCGAGCACGAGCCGCCGACGAACCCTTCCATCCGGCCGTCGCCGTAGACGAGGGCGCGGTCACCGAGGTGCGAGCTGACCGGCGCGCGGCGCGCGACGACCGTCGCCACCGCGAAGATCGCGCGCTCGCGTTCGAGCTCCGCCAGCCGCGCGTAAAAGGACATCGCTCAACTCGTACCCGTCACCGCCGCCGGGCTCAACGCCGCCTTGACGTTGGCGAAGGTGGTCGAGATCACACGCTTGGCCTGCGCGTCGAGGACCCGGCCGCCGACCGTCGCGACCGGCCCGCGCATCGAGGCCGTCGCCTTCCAGTCCAGCGTCGTCGTGCCGCTGGCCTCCGAGACGTCGGCGCCGGCGTCGAGGTCGACCACGCTGCCGAAGCCCCCGCCCGAGATCTTCATGTTCATCCGGTCGCCGCTCGGCTGCGGGTCGAGCACGACGTGGAACTTGAACCTCCCGCGCACCGGCCCGACGCCGACCTGCACGATCGCGTCGAACGTGCGCGGGTCGATCACCGTCGACTCGATGAGGTCGGGCATGCAGGACGCGATCTTGGCCGGATCGTTGATGAACGCCCAGACCGCGTCCTTGCTCGCCGCGATGGTCTCCTGACCGCTGTAGTCGAGGTTCATGCCGTCGCGGGTTGGCGGCAGGCGCGCCAAACCTTCTCGCGCGTCAGCGGCATGTCGATGTGGGTGACGCCGAGCGGGGCGAGCGCGTCGAGCACGGCGTTGACGAACGCCGCCGGCGAGCCGACGTTCGGGCTCTCGCCGACGCCTTTCGCGCCGATCGGATGGTGGGGGCTCGGCGTGCACGTGCTCGACGTCTCCCACTTGGGCGTCTCGAGCGACGTCGGCACGAGGTACTCGGTGAAGTTCGTGTTGAGGTTGTTGCCCTGCTCGTCGTACGCGATCTCCTGCATGAACGCGATCGCGAACCCTTCGGTCAATCCGCCGTGGATCTGGCCCTCGACGACCATCGGGTTGATGACGGTGCCGCAGTCGTCGATGGCGAGGAAGCGACGCACGTGGACCGCACCGGTCTCCTTGTCGACGTCGACGACCGCGATGTACGCGCCGTACGGGAACGTCAGGTTCGGCGGGTCGTAGTAGAAGGTCGCCTCGAGCCCCGGCTCGCTGTCGGGTGCGGGATTCGTGTACGCCGCGAACGCGATCTGCTGCATCGTCAGCGCGTTCTCGGGCTGACCGCGCACCTGGAACTTGTAGTTTTCCCATTCGACGTCGTCGAGCGGCGCTTCGAGCAGGTGCGCGGCGATCTTGCGCGCCTTCTCGCGGATCTTGCGCGCCGCCAGCGCGATCGCGCCGCCGGCGACCGGCGTGCTGCGGCTGGCGTAGGTGCCGAGGCCGTAGGGCGCGGTATCGGTGTCGCCTTCCTCGACCATGATGTTCTGCGGGTCGAGCCCGAGCTCTTCGGCCGCGATCTGCGCCCAGGTCGTCTCGTGGCCTTGCCCCTGTGACTTCGTGCCGGCGCGCAGGATCGCGGAACCGGTCGGATGGACGCGAATCTCGGCGCTGTCGAACATCTTGATGCCCATGATGTCGAAGTGCTTGCTGGGTCCGGCGCCGACCGACTCGGTGAAGGTCGAGATGCCGATCCCCATCAGCTCGCCGCGCGCGCGCTTCTCGGCCTGCTCTTTGCGCAGGTCGTCGTAGCCGATCATGTCGAGCGCCTTGCCCAGCGTGGTGTGGTAGTCGCCGCTGTCGTAGACGAAGCCCAGCGGCGACGGATACGGGAACTGCTCCTTTTTGACGAAGTTCTTGAGCCGCAGCTCGGACGGATCCATCCCGAGCTTGCGCGCCAGGATCTCCATCCCGCGCTCGATCGCGAACGACGCCTCGGTGACGCGGAACGAGCAGCGGTAGGCGACGCCGCCCGGCGCCTTGTTGGTGAAGTAGGCGTCGAGCTCGGTGAACGCGACCGGGAAGTCGTAGGAGCCGGTGACGATTCCGAACAACCCGGCGGGGTATTTCGTCGGGTCGGCGGCGGCGTCGAACGCGCCGTGGTCGGCGACGGTCGACACCTTGAGCGCGGTGACGCGGCCTTCACTCGTCGCGCCGATCTCGACGTCCATGTGGTAGTCGCGCGCGAAGCCGGTGCAGGTGAGGTTCTCGGTGCGCGTCTCGACCCACTTGACCGGCTTGCCGATCACGACCGACGCCGCCGCGGCGACGACGTAGCCGGCGTAGACCGGCACCTTATTGCCGAAACCGCCGCCGATGTCGGGTGAGATGACGCGAATCTTGTCTTCCGGGATCCCGGTGACGAGCGAGACGACCGTGCGGTGCGCGTGCGGCGCTTGCGACGTCATGTAGAGCGTCAGCCGGCCGGTCGCGCCGTCCATGTCGGCGATGATCCCGCACGGCTCGAGCGGCGCGGGGTGACAGCGCTGGAAGACGATCCGCTCCTTGATGGAGACGTCGGACGCGGCCAGCGCCGCGTCGGTCGCGTCGCGCTTGCCGACTTCCCAGTGGTAGATGTGGTTGGTCTTGTTCTCACGGTCGTCGCGCAGGATGACTTTGTCTTCGCGCGCTGCGTACGGGTTGACGACGGGGTCGAGCTGCTCGTAGGTGACGTCGACCACCTCGGCGCCGTCCTGCGCGGCCTCGCGCGAGGTCGCGATCACGCCGGCGACCTCCTGGTACTGATAGAGCGCCTTGCCGACCGCGAGCACCATCTGCTTGTCGTAGCCGTGGAAGGTCGGGATCCAGGCCAGGTTGTGCGCGGCGAGGTCCTCGCCGGTCAGCACCGCCAGCACGCCCGGCACCGCCAGTGCGGCGGTCTTGTCGATGTTCACGATCTTCGCGTGCGGGTAGGGGCTGTGCACGATCGACAGATGCAGCATCCCCGGCAGGCTGAAGTCGTCGAGATACCGGCCGTGGCCCCGGATGAAGCGCGGGTCTTCCTTGCGCTTCATCGCGACGCCCATCGCGTGGCGGCCGTTGGTCGGCTCGGTCGTTGCGCTCATCGCTGCTCTTCCTTCTCCTACGGCGCGACGGGTTCGGCGGGCTGCGCCTTCGCCGCGCCGGCGGCCTGCTGCACCGCCTTGACGATGTTGTTGTAACCGGTGCAGCGGCACAGGTTGCCCGACAGCCCTTCGCGGATCTCGGCTTCGCTCGGGTCGGGGTTGCTCTGCAGCAGCGCGTACGACGTCATCAGCATCCCCGGCGTGCAGTAGCCGCACTGCAGGCCGTGCTGGTCCCAGAACGCCTGCTGCAGCGGGTGGAGCGCCGCACCTTGCGCCAGGCCTTCGACCGTCATGATTTCGTGACCGTCGGCCGCGACGGCCAGCATCGTGCACGACTTGACCGCGCGCTCACCGTCGAGCACGACGACGCAGACGCCGCAGCTCGACGTGTCGCAGCCGACGTGCGTCCCGGTCAGGCCGAGAACTTCGCGCAAGAAGTAGACCAGCAGCGTGCGCGGTTCGACGTCGCGCTCGTGCGGCGTGCCGTTGACCGTCACCGATACCTTCATTTCAGACCTCCGACGCCGAGGCGCTCGAACGCGCCCCGCAGCGCGCGCTCGACCAGCACGCCTGCCATGGCTTTCTTGTACTCGACCGAGCCGCGGTTGTCGGCGCTCGGATCGGCCTGCTTGCGCGCCGCGTCGCCGGCGGCGCGGATCGCGTCCTTGCTCGGCGCGTTGCCGCGTAGCGCCGCTTCGGCACCGGCGACGCGCATCGCCGTCGCGCCCGCGGCGCCGATCGCGATCCCGGCTTCGCTCACGCTGCCGTCGGCCGCGAGCGTCACCTGCACGCCGGCGCACGAGGTCGCGAAGTCGCCGACTTTGCGCTCGATCTTCTGGTACGATCCCGCCGTGCGCGCGCCGGGTGTCGGGAAGCGCACCTCGATCGCCATCTCGCCGTCGCCGACCGCGGTGGTGAACGAGTCGACCAGGAAGTCGTCGATCGAGACGGTGCGGGTGCCGCCCTTACCGCGGATCACGACCTGCGCGCGACCGGCCAGCGCGGCGACGCCCCAGTCGCCGGACGGGTCGTTGTGGCACAGGCTGCCGACGACCGTGCCGGTCTGCCGCACGACCGGGTCGGCGACGACCGCCGACGTGTCGGCGATCAGCGCGTACGATCGCGCGATAACGTCCGAGCGTTCTAGCGCCGCGTCGCGCGCGATCGCGCCGATCGCCAGCGCGCCGTCCGCTTCGCGCAGGTAGCCCAGATCGGCGAGGCGGTTGATGTCGATCAGCACGGCCGGCCGCGCGAGCCGAAAGCGCATCGCCGGGATCAGGCTCTGGCCGCCGGCGAGCACGCGCGCGTCGCCGCCGTACTGCGCCAGCAGCGACATCGCTTCGTCGAGCGTCTCCGGCCGGTGATAGTCGAACGGGGCAGGGAACATGCGTTTCTCCCTACGCTGCGTCGTGTTCGTTTGTGAAGGACGAAAGGGTTACCGCAGGTAGCCGATGGGCTCCTTGGTAGCTTGGAGCACGGGTCTGAGGCGGCCCTGAGCAGCGCTCAGGCGTGCGCGCAGCAGTTGCCGTTGCGCCGGCGCGCGCGCATCTCGGTATATGTGGTGCGAGATAACGGCGCACGGTAGACCTCGCGGCCCGCGGCGTACGTCGCCAGCATTCGGGTCTCCATGACCGCGTCGGGCTCGACGCGCATCCAGTCGCGGTCGAGCACGGCAAAGTCGGCGAACTTCCCGGGCGAGATCGATCCCACGACGTGCTCCATGAACGCGGCGCGGGCGGCCCAGATCGTCATCGACGCCAGCGTTTCGGCGCGCGTCATCCGCTGGCGCGGATACCAACCGCCGGGCGGCTGGTTTGCCTCGTTCTGGCGCGCGATCGCGGCGTGGAAGGTGCGGCGCGTGTCGACCACCTCGACCGGTGCATCGGTCCCGTTGGCGATGAGCACGCCAGTGTCGAGCAGCGAGCGCCACGCGTACGCACCGAGCACACGTTGCGGTCCGAGCCGCGCCTGCGCCCAGCCCATGTCGCTGATCTGGTGGGTCGTCTGCATCGACGGCACGATTCCGAGCCGGGCGAAACGCGGGATGTCGTCGCTCGCCAGCACTTGCGCGTGCTCGACGCGGAAGCGGTGGTCCTTGACCGGAACGGCGCGCAGCGCGGCCTCGTAAGCGTCGAGGACGTTGCGGTTCGCGCGGTCGCCGATCGCGTGCGTGCACACCTGGAAGCCGGCCCGCAACGCGCGCGTGGCGACGTCCTGAATCGTCGCTTGCGGCGTGAGCAGCAGCCCGGTGTTGCCGGGATCGTCGTCGTACGGCGCGAGCAGGGCCGCCCCGCGCGAGCCGAGCGCGCCGTCGGCGTAGAGCTTCACCGCTCGGATCGCCAGCGTCCCGTCGGCCCGCAGCGGCTGCGGTCCGCGAGCGAGGTACGACGAGGTCAGCGCGTCGTCGCTGCCGGCCAGCATCAGGTGGTTGTGCAACGTGTACCGGCCCTGCGCGACGACGTCTTCGTAGGCCGCGATCTGCGCCGCGTCGACCCCGGGATCGCCGATCGCGGTCAGCCCCCAGCGGTGGCACTCGCCGAGCGCGGCCAGCGCGGCGCGGACCAGCTGCGCGTGCGACGGCGGCGGGATCGCGCGCCGGATCAGCGCGGTCGCGTTGTCGACGAACACGCCGGTCGGCACGCCGTGCTCGTCGCGCACGATCCGGCCGCCGCTCGGATCGGGCGTCGCGGCGGTCACGCCGGCGAGTGCCATCGCCTTGGCGTTGGCCAGGATCGCGTGTCCGTCGACGCGGTTGAGCGCGACCGGCCGGTCGGGCAGCGCGGCGCTCAGCGCGCCGTGGGTCGGGAACGCCTTGTCGGGCCACAGGTTCTGGTCCCAACCGTCGCCGATGATCCACGCGTCGGGCGAAGCCGCCGCGAAGGTCGCCGTCCGCCGCACGACTTCGTCGTACGAGGCGACGTGCATCAGGTCGACTTCGTGCAGCGCGAGCCCGACGTGGGTGAAGTGCAGGTGCGCGTCGATCAGCCCCGGCAGCGCGGTGACGTCGCCGAGGTCGAGCGTCTTCGTTCGCGCACCGCGGAACGCGCGCGCGCCGTCGCGCGAGCCGACGTAGACGAAGCGTCCGTCGCGCACCGCGAACGCCTGTGCGGTGGGGGTCGCCGGATCCATCGTGTGAATCGTCGCCGCGGTGACGACGAGATCGGCATCACCGCGGTTCGCGGCAAGCGCCGGTGCGGTCGCCGCCGCGGCCAGCGAAGCGATCATCGTCGAACGGCGCATGCCGCGACGGTTCGATAGGCGAGTTGCTTCGTCCCCCGACCTACGGGACGTTGTCAGAACACTGCAGGGTCTACCGTCAACCGCCAGTGTGCGACGTCAGCGACATGCGCACGTCGAAACCGTCGTTCGAAGTAACGTTGTCAACGCGCGTGACGTTACGCTCGAGCCGCACGAACGACGTCGCGATCCCGTCGTGAAACGTCGTCGTCGTCGTCCAATGTTTTTGCTGGAAAGAGTCGTACGTCCGATGCGAGTCGGGATCCATCACTTGCCCGTGCTCGGGCACTCCGATTCCCACGGTCGTTATGGTTACGTCTCCGGGTCCCAGGGAAGTCACCTTGACGGTTTGCGTTCCACCGACGAACATCTCGGTCTTCGCGGCTTGCGATTGCCAGGTTTGGCCGAGCTGGATGTTCGCCGGCGCGGCTCCAAAAAAGGCCGGATCGTACCAGGCGATGTTTGAAGCCGTCATGTTCATGTCGGAAAACGTCCACCGGCCGTCGGGGGCGATCGCGACGTCGCGCGTCACGATACGCCCCGTATGCGCCCTTATCGTCAAGGCTCCCCGACCAGGATCAAATACCTTGAACGTCAACTCTGACTTTGCCTGATGGTGGCCATCGCTGTCTGAGTAATCGATCACGCGCGAGTAGACGAAGACCTCACCGGCTTTTGGCTGGTGGGAGAGAGAGTCGACTGCGCTGACCGCGACTTCTGCAGCGAAAACCAGAATCGCCGCCGAGAAAACGACGATGATCCGACTCATGTCCGGCGGAAGCCTAACAGTTCGGATTTACGTAAGAAACGACGTGCGCTTTGTACAGGCCGCCGCTACCGTCTTGATGGTAGCTGCACCACGTGATTACAGTCGTGACGCAGTCCCCTCCGCTGCTCGTGTCAAAGTCACGCCATGGCAGGTGCTGCAGCAACCAAGGTAAGACCCAGAGCAAACCCCAGTACAGCAAGGGTGTTCTTCATTTCTTTGCTAACCCCACGCAAGAAGACCCGCTTCGGTGCGGGCGACCCATGACCCCGAAATTCGCGTTGGCCGCCCGGCTCGACACTTCCTCCTGAAGGAAAAAGGCTTCCGTTTACGGCTCTCGGCGGCGGTCCAGCGTGAACGTCGCGACGACGTGGACCGACGCGGGCGGATACGGCGCTGCCAGCGAAGGGAACAGCCCTACCTGGGTCGGGACGAACTCCGCATTGCGTGCTGTGATAAATGCACCCGCGTAGCGATTGAGAATGTTTGTCGCGATGACGTTCAGCGTCACCGTCCGGGACACAACTTTTTCAATTCCGACGTTAAAGGTCGTATTTGGCGGCAAATACCGTCCGTTGTTCGCGCCGAGGTATTCTGCGTCGACGAGTACCTCCGGTAACCGGGTCGGAGCGTAGTCGAGGACGAGGTCCGCTTTGACGAACGGTCGTCCCGGAATTTGTCGGCCGAATTGATAGGGTGAAGTTGGGCCTCCGACGCGCATGTCTCCTCCGACGAGGGTCGCCGAGGACAGCAGCGCTCCGAATGAAGCAACCAGGCGCTGCGCAATTGTGTGCGAGCCCGAAATGCTCAGGCTAGCATTCCGGCTCGCGACGCCGCTGACGTCTTGAATGAAGAAGATGTCATTGGTTCCAATACCGATCCCGCCGCAGCGCGCAAATCGTTGAAATCCGGCGAGCAGACTATCGGCATAGCTAGCGGAAACGAAGCCGGCAGGTTCTTCGGAGAGGGGAACGACGGCATCGGTCAGCATTGCACCGTTCAACTGATCGTAGTACGCTGCGAGGCTGACGTAACCGCTGCTGGTGTCATGAGCATACGCGAGACTTGCGCGTAGATACGACGCGTCAGCGCGCGTCGCGCCCGGCGCTGGAATCGTGGCGATTTTATTTGCACAGTCATACGTTGCGGAAGACGGGTCGAGGAAGCCTTGCTCGTTGTGCGGATCTTGTGCAACGGTCAGCCGCCGACCTATGCCAACCAAGCCGCTGAAGTGGGAGCCGTTGGAAGCGGAGAGGGTGAACCCTCCCGAAACACCCGGAGACCACCCTGCAGAGTCAGCGTCGGTGAGGGATGCGATTGCGTACGCCTTGAGCGCGTTCGTGATACGCGTATCAGAGCGAAGCGTCACTGTCGAACTGCTCTGACCAAGCGCTCCGGCCGCTGAAGAGTCGCTACTAGATGCGCGTACAGCGGTCCCGGTCTGTGTGAGCGTCGCGCGCACTGATGTGCGCGCGGACACCGAGCGTTGAGCGCTCACCGTGAAGTCTGTACCATGTATGGTACTGTCGAGCGCTAGCGGCGACGGGATGAGGTTCAGCACTCTTCCCGGCTCGCTGTCGGCAGTCTCGAAGTCGAACGAGGAGACGCTAGCGGATATAGCTGTCGATCCGACTAGCCCGTTGGCGGTGGCCACGACGTTGAGCGAACGACCACTCGTGGTAGCACCGGGACCGTCGCCTGCCGGCAGCATCCCGTCGAAGTATGTTGGAATCGGACGAGATATCGTGTGGCTGTCCGCGAAGAGCAGCGATACGTTCCAGTTCCCGACCGGGCCGGCAGCTTTGCCGTAGTTTCCGACCGACACGAGGGTGCCGATGTGTTTGTATGAGAGACCGCTTGCGTCGACGTAAGTCTGCCCATTCAAGACGCTGTCCACCCCCCGCACGGTATGAACGAATGCCACGCCTAATGCGCCTGTCGTTGCCTGCAAGCTGCCCTTGACCAGTGACGAACCGAAACCGCCGTCCTCCGTCATAATGGCGAATCGCGGTGACAACGTAGGCGCGAGATAGGTAAAGTCGAGGTCGTCTCGGTCTTGATCGACGGATGCCGACGCAAGCAAGTCGGTGTTGACTGACAGACCTGCGCCGGAGCCCGCGAGCGGGGCCCCGTTTATTGAATAGTTTGTCGCGCTTGGGTCGCCGTTCCGGATGGAGGCGGAAAGTCCGAGACCAGCCTCTCCGGGACTCGCGTTGATACTCGCCAAGTGGTTCAGCGCATCGAGAAGCGTGGGGCTGGCCTTTCGGATCGTGCTTCCGTCGAGTGACTCATGCGTGATGGATGTTCGGGCAGACACATGCCCGATCGTGGGCAGTTCGGGAACGAGCTCGATTACGATCGACGTTCGATGAGATGAAAGAACGTCGGCCGGAGTGCGGACCGATCGATATCCGGTGATCTGGACAATTATGCGGTACGTACCTGCATCGATATCAGTGAGCAGAGCCTTCCCGGCGGTGTCGCTCACTGCCGTGAAGATGGCGCCGGGAGATGTCCCAAGAACCGCGATGCGCGCTCCACCTATTGCGTTCTTCGTCGAGGCATCGACGACGGTTACAAGAAGCTCTGAATGCGCGTTCGGTATCGCAGCCGCGGGTTGTCGTACGACAAATAGCGCCGCTACGATGAGCACGATCCGTACACCCACTCCCACGGGGCCTGATTTCCGATGAGCGGTGTGCGGCCCCTCTCTAGATCGGCTCAGCCTCCAAGTCACCGCGCCGGTTGCCGCTCGGTCGACGGTCGTCGACGGCGTCTGTGATCGACAGGGCCATGCGCCGCCCGGCACGACTTAGAGGAAGACGATGGAGGCGAAAGGGCCGCTGGCCGGCGTTCGGGTGCTCGACTGCGCGACGATGATCGCTGCGCCGGGCGCGGCTGCGATGCTGGCCGACTTCGGCGCCGACGTGGTCAAGATCGAGCGGCCCGGCAGCGGCGACCACTCACGCCGGTACGGCGCGCGCAAGCACGGGATCGGATTGTACTGGAAGGCGCTCGGCCGGAACAAGCGCAGCGTCGCGCTTGACTTACACGTGCCGGCAGCGCAGGAGCTGCTGCTGCGCTGGCTACCGCAGTTCGACGTGTTTATCGAGAACTTTCGGCCGGGGACGCTCGAGCGCTGGAACCTCGGCCCGGATCGGCTCCTCGCCTCCGCACCGCACCTCGTCGTGCTGCGGGTGACGGCGTTCGGACAGCACGGCCCGTACCGCGAGCGCGCCGGGTTCGGAACGCTGGCCGAGGCGATGACCGGCGTCGCGGCGGTGTCGGGTTACGACGACCGGCCGCCGCTGCTGCCCGCCTTTCCGCTCGCCGACATCATGTCGGGGCAAGCGGCGGCGGCGGCGGTCTGCGCCGCCTATGCGCGCCGGCTGCGGACCGGTGACGGTGAGGTGATCGACTTCGCCATCTACGAGGTGGTGATGAAGCTGGTCGAGTCGCAGATCACCGAGTACGCCGCCAACCGCACCCTCCATCGGCGGATGGGAAGTCGGATGGAAGACACCGCGCCGCGCGGCGCGTACCGCTGCGGCGACGGTGCGTACGTCGCGCTGTCGGGAAGCACGCAGGAGGTCGCCGAGCGCGTGCTGCGCACGATCGGCGGTCCCGAGCTCGCCGCCGATCCGCGCTTCCGCACCAACGTCGACCGCGTCGCCAACGGCGAAGCGCTCGACGCGCTGATCGACGCGTACTGCGCGACGCGCTCGCGCGACGGCGTGGTCGACGAGCTGGCCGCCGCCGGCTGCGCGGTCGGACCGCTCGAGTCGATCGCCTCGGTTTTCGACAACCCGCAGATCGCCGCGCGCGGCTCGCTTGCGCGCCTGACCGATCCCGACCTCGGCGAGGTCGTCGTCAACGCGCCGTTTCCGGCCTTCGAGCGAGCGGGCGCGCCGGCGATCGAGCCCGGCCGGTCGGTCGTCGGCGCCGACACCGCCGCCGTTCTCGCGCGCGACCTTGCGCTCGGCGAGGACGAGCTGCGCGTGCTCCAAGCCGCCGGCGCGATCGACGATCCGCGCTTGCGCGCATAGCGCCGCAATTCGTCGCCGCCGAGCCCCGCTTGCAGGGGCCGCGCTGCGGGTCCACGACTTTCCCCACCTACCGAACTCTCCCGAGGAGCGCTTCCATGCCCTTGAACCGTCAAGTCTTCGTCGCCGGGTCCGCGGCGGCGTTCGCGAGCATCGGCATGGTCGTCCCGGCGCGCGCCGCGCAGTTCAGCCTCAAGTACGGCCACGATCTGCCGGCCGAGCACCCGATCAACGTTCGTTCGGTCGAGGCGTTCGCGAAGATCAAGAAAGAGACCAACGGGAACGTCGACATCAAGTCGTTCCCCACCAGCGTGCTGGGCAGTGACCCGGCGATGATCTCCCAGCTGCGCAGCGGCGCCGTCGATTCACTGGCGATGCCGGGCGCTTTCCTCAACGCGATCGCGCCGCTGGCCTCGATCGAAAACCTCGCCTACGCGTATCCGACCAGAGATGTTGTGTTCCGGGCGATGGACGGCGATCTCGGCAAGGTCGTCCGCGACGACATCGGCCAGAAAGGCGGGATGGTCGTCCTCGACAAGATCTGGGAGAACGGCTTCCGCGAGATCACGACCTCGACCAAGCCGATCCACAACGTCAACGACCTGGCCGGGCTGAAGATCCGCGTCTCACCCGGCAAGATCCGGGTCGACACGTTCCAGTCGCTCGGCGCGGCGCCGACGCCGATCGCGCTCAGCGAGCTGTACACGTCGCTGCAGACGCACGTCATCGACGCCCAGGAGAACCCACTGCTGCTGATCGACCAGCAGAAGTTCTACGAGGTGCAGAAGTACGTCTCGATGTCCGACCACATCTGGTCGGGCTACTGGACGCTGTTCAATGCTGACGTCTGGAAGAAGCTCGGCAAGTCGTACCAGGACATCATCTCGCGCGAGATGGGCGCCGCGGCGCTAGCGGCGCGCAACGACAACGTCAACCTCAACCGCTCGGTGCGGGACAAGCTGCTCCGCCGCGGAATGATCTTCAACGACGTCGACAAGAACAGCTTCAAGCAGAAGCTCGTCGCGGCCAAGTACTACGAGCGGTGGAAGGCGGAGTTCGGGCCGGTCGCCTGGGCCGCGCTCGAGAAGTACGCCAACAAGCTGGCCTGACGCGCATTCGATGGCGCACGAGACCGCGGTCGAGGAACCCCGTTTCGTCTTCCGGCGCCGCTGGGCTGCGGCGATCGACCGCGCGATCGGCGCGGCGGTCGAGCCGGTGGCCGCGCTGCTGGTGGTGGTCGAGGTCGTCATCCTGGCCAGCGGCGTCTTCACCCGCTACGTCCTGCGCTCGCCGCTGGTGTGGAGCGACGAGCTGGCGACGATCCTGTTCCTGTGGCTCGCGATGCTCGGCGCGGTGGTCGCCTATCGCCGGGAGGAACACATCCGATTGTCGGTGGTGCTGCGGCGGTCGTCGCCGCGGGTGCGTGCCGTGCTCGAGACGATCGCGGCGGTCATCACGTCGATCTTCGTGATCGAGCTGATGCCGGCCAGCTTCAAGTTCTTCCAGCAGGAACAGATCGACGTCACGCCCGCCATGAGCATCCCGCAGTCGTACGTCGTGCTGGCGATCATCGTCAGTCTGATCCTGATCTTGGTGCTCGCGCTGCTGCGTCTCTCCGAGGCCGACCCCAAGACGGTCGCCGCGGTCGTGACCTGCGCCGTACTGATCAGCGCTGCGGCGTGGTTCGGCCGTGGTGCGTTCGCCGCGTTCGGCAACGGCAACTTGATCCTGTTCTTCGTGGTGCTGGTCGGCGCGTGTGTCGTGATCGGCGTACCGATCGCGTTCTCGTTCGGGGTCGGAACGCTCAGCTACATCCTGATCGTCACTTCGGTAGGCCCGGACATCGTCGTCGGCCGCATGCAGGAGGGCGTCTCGAACGTCGTCCTGCTCGCCGTCCCGCTGTTCATCCTCCTCGGCCTGCTGATGGAGACGGCCGGTATCGCGCGGCGGCTGGTCGAGTCGCTGGCGAGCCTGGTCGGCCACCTGCGCGGTGGGCTCAGTATCGTGCTCGTCGCCGCGATGTACCTGGTGTCGGGGATCTCCGGTTCGAAGATCGCCGACATGGCCGCAGTCGCACCGGTACTGTTTCCCGACATGGTGCGGCGCGGGCAGAAGCGGCCCGAGATGATCGCGCTGCTGGCGACCTCGGGCGCGATGGCCGAGACGATCCCGCCGAGCTTGGTGCTGATCATCATCGGTTCGGTCACCGGCGTCTCGATCGCGGCGATGTTCACGGCGGGCTTGCTGCCGGCAGTCGTCTGCTCGATCCTGTTGATCGCGGTCGCGCTGTTCAACGCCCACCGCGAGAACGCGTCGCTCGAGAGGTTCGCGGGGTGGCGGAACGTCGGGCGCACGATCCTGGTCGCATTGCCGGGCTTGGCGCTCCCGCTCCTGATCCGCTACTTCGTCGTGGCCGGGATCGCGACCGCGACCGAGGTCAGCGTGGTCGGGATCATCTACACGCTGCTGATCGGCGTGCTGATCTACCGCGAGTACAAGTGGAGCACGTTCTACCCGACGCTGCTCGACACGGTCTCGCTCGGCGGTGCGATCTTGCTGATCATCGCAACCGCGACCGCGATGGGCTGGGCGCTCACCCAGTCCGGCTTCGCGCAGCAGCTGGCAGACATTCTCGGCCACGCACCGGGCGGCAAGGTCGGGATCATGCTGCTCTCGATCCTGATGTTCATCGTGCTGGGTTCCGTGCTCGAAGGGATCCCGGCAATGGTGCTCTTCGGCCCGCTGCTGTTCCCGGTCGCGAAAGCGGCCGGCATCAACGAGGTGCACTACGCGATCGTGGCGGTGCTCGCGATGGGCGTCGGGCTGTTCGCACCGCCGCTCGGGATCGGGTTCTTTGCCGCCGGCGCGATCGGCAAGGCGCAGCCCGAAGAAGTCGTCCGGCCGCTGATCCCGTACATGGCAGCGCTCATCATCGGCCTGCTGATCGTGGCGTTCGTGCCGTGGATCACGCTGGGTTTCTTGCCCAAGGCGATGCTGCAGTAGTGCCGTCGTACCGCATCGCGACGATCCCGGGCGACGGGATCGGCAAAGAGACGGTCCCCGAGGGCGTGCGCGTACTCGACGCGATCGGCCGCAAGCACGGCATCAGTTGGGAATGGACGTACTTCGACTGGAGCTGCGAGCGTTACGCCCAGACCGGCTCGATGATGCCGCCCGACGGTCTCGAGCAGCTCAAGCCGTTCGATGCGATCTTCTTCGGGGCGGTCGGCTTCCCGAACGTCCCCGACCACGTCTCGCTATGGGGGCTGCTGATCCCCATGCGGCGCGGGTTCGATCAGTACGTCAACCTGCGCCCGGTGCGCTTGATGCCCGGGATCACCTCGCCGCTGGCGAACCGGGCGACCGGCGACATCGACTTCTGGATCGTGCGCGAGAACACCGAGGGCGAGTACTCGTCGATCGGCGGGCGCATGTTCGAAGGGACCGACGCCGAGGTCGTCGTGCAGGAGTCGATGTTCACCCGGCGCGGCGTCGACCGCATCCTGCGCTACGCGTTCGAACTGGCGCGCAGCCGGCCCAAGAAGCACCTGACCTCGGCGACGAAGTCGAACGGGATCGCGATCACGATGCCGTACTGGGACGAGCGCGTGAAGGCGGTCGCGTCCGGCTACGCCGACGTGCGCCTCGACCAGTACCACATCGACATCTTGACGGCGCACTTCGTGCAGCACCCCGACTGGTTCGACGTCGTGGTCGGCTCGAATCTGTTCGGCGACATCCTGTCGGACCTCGGACCGGCCGTGACCGGAACGATCGGGATCGCACCGTCGGCGAACCTCAACCCCGAGCGCGCGTTTCCGTCGCTGTTCGAGCCCGTACACGGCTCGGCGCCCGACATCGCCGGCAAGGGGATCGCCAACCCGATCGGCCAGATCTGGTCGGGCGCGATGATGCTCGACCACCTCGGCCACCCGGACGCAGCCCGCGACGTGGTGCGCGCGATCGAGTCGGTGCTCGGCGACGGTCCGCGCACGCGCGACATCGGCGGGATCGCCGGAACCGAAGAAGTCGGCAAGGCGATCGCCGCGGCGATCTGACGACGTGACCGAACGCCCGCGGGTCGCGGTGACGACCACCGTCGCACCGGTCGTTCTCGAACGGTTGCGCGAGCACGCCGACGTCGTCGACCTCGCCGAGCTGCCGCGCGAGGCGTGGGGCGGCGCGCTGGCCGGCGCCGTCGCGATGCTGTGCAGCTCGAACGTACCGATCGACGGCGAGGTTCTCGGCCTGGCGCCGCACCTGCGGATCGTCGCGATGCAGTCGGTCGGCTACGACAACGTCGATCTCGGCGTGCTGCGCGCGCGCGGCATCGTGCTGACCAACTCGCGCGGCTCGCTGGTCGATGCGGTTGCCGACCTGACCTTCGCGCTGGTCGTGCTGGCGGTGCGCCGGCTCGCCTTCGCCATGGACTGGGCGCGGTCGGGCCGCTGGATGGAGGGCGACGCGCCGTTCGCGCACGACCTGGCCGGCGCGACGCTGGGGCTGGTCGGGTTCGGCGCGATCGGCAGGGCGGTGGCGCGGCGCGCGCAGGTGGCCGGCATGAACGTCGTCTACCACACCCGGACGCCGCGCGACGACGACGATGCGAGCGGCGGCAATCATCGCGGCTTCGATGCGCTGCTGGCGGAGAGCGACTGCGTCGTCGCGCTCGTTCCGCTGACGCCCCGAACGCGCGGGATGTTCGACGACGCGGCCTTCGCGCGGATGAAGCCGACGGCGACGTTCGTCAACGCCGCGCGCGGCGCGGTCTGCGACACCGGCGCGCTGCTGCGCGCGCTCGAGCAGGGGACGATCGCCGGCGCGGCGCTCGACGTGACCGATCCCGAGCCGCTGCCGCCCGGTCATCCGCTCTACGCGCGCACCGACGTCGCGATAACACCGCACGTCGGCAGCGCGACGGTCGAGACCCGCACTCGGATGGCAATGTTGGCGGCGCAGAACATCATCGCGTTCCTGCGCGACGAACCGCTTCTGACACCGATCGTCCTCTGACCGGTCGCGCGCAGTACGGCAGGTGCGCGCCCGAGGACCTTGAACGGCGGGCAGGGCACGTGACGGAGACGTTCTCATGAAGCTCGCGCGGTTTGTTTTCGTGCTCGCGGTCGCGGCGCTCGCCGCGTGCGGGGGTGGCGGCAGTGGATCGGTTCCCGCCGCGCGCGGCCTCGCTCCGGTCGGCCCGGCGCAAGCATCGCCGTCCGGAACGCCGGCCCCGAACTCCGCCACGGCGACGCAAACCTTCACGTCGTCGGCCACGAAGCTGACTTTTCCGGCGCTCGCCGGTTATTCCGGAACGATGGCGCTGCCGATGTCGGGGATGCTCGGAGCGGGCACGATGACGATGACGACGTCGACGTCGATCCCGGGCGGCATTCCGACCGTCCTCGACCATCGCCGCGCGAACGCCGTGCGCCACACGCTGTCGAGCGTGCTCGCGCCGCAGCTCTACGAGACGGTCAGCTCCTCGGACACCGTCGTGTTCGACGGTTTCCCTGCGATCACGTTCACCGTCCCCACCTCCGTCGTCGTGAGCTCGTCCGTGTTCTTCCTCACCGAGTACGATCCGCTGCTCGGCGAGTGGACCGATCTCGGTCGGATGACCGCGTACCGGCAGACCCTGTCGTCGGTGGTCTACGGCGTCCCGACCTTTACGATGCAGGGCAACTTGGGTTACACGTTCGCGACGTACAGCTTCCCGGTCGAGCACCCGACGTCGACGTTCGCGTCAGCGGCCTGCCCGACGCCGGCCTTGGCGGCGCCCAGCGCCAACGGCGCGCTGTGGTGTGCGCAATCGGGTGGTTTCGAGAAGATCACGTCGAGCGGCTCGTCGACGGTTTCGCTGCCCGATCCGTCGTACGCGGTGGAGGGCGTGGCGACCGGTCCGGACGGCAACGTCTGGTTCACCGCGCAGTCTGGCGCCGACACCCTCGGCACGGCGGCGATCTTCGGCAAGATCGACCAGACCAGCGGAACGATCACGACCTACACGGTCCCCAACCCGTCCTCGTTCCCGACGGCGAGCGCATCGTTCCAAGCGGGTTCGATCGTAGCCGGGCCGTCGTCCCTCTATTTCCTCGCCGGCGCGGACTTCGAGAACACCACCAGCACACAGACGTTCGTGGAAACGGCCAGCACGGCCGGCAGCGTCACCCACTCGGTGCCGCTGGGCTATGCAACGTCGGCGAACGCCGCCGCGATGGCCTACGGGAGCGACGGCAACGTATGGCTGGCGGCCGAGACCGCAAGCCAAGTGACGCCGTGGCTCGTCACCAAGATCTCACCGTCGAGCGGCGTGCTCACCAATTACTCCGAGTTCGCGTGTCCGCAGCTCTTCTTCCCGGCGAGCATGGTGCAGGGCGGCGACGGGAACTTCTACGTGCCGACCGTCGGCGAATTCGGCTTCAGCGCCGTGTGCACGATCACGCAAGCCGGTGTCGCCACCGCGACGCCGATCGCGCCGTATCCCGTGCGGCCGTCGAATCTGACCCTCGCGAGCGACGGCAGCGTGTGGTACAGCGTCCCCGACGGTGTCGCGCGCGTCTTCAACGGCTCGATCACGCAGTATGCCGATCCGGCGCTGCACGACGTTTCGCAAGGCGTGTTCGGAATGCCCAACGGGATGCTGTGGGAAGTCGGTACGTTCCCGTCGAGTCCGGGCGTCCAGGTACTCAACCCGGCAAGCCCCTGAGCGTCACTCCGACGATCGACGTCGCAAATCTCGTCGCGATCGACGTCCACGTGCACGCGGAGAGCGGCGACCGGAACAACGCCGCCGACGTCGCAGCTCGTGCGTACTTTCACTCCGACCACGAGGTGCTGGCGCTCGACGACGTCGCGGCCTACTATCGCGAGCGCAAGATGGCGTGCGTCGTCTTCAGCGTCGACGAACGGCTGTCGGGGCGGGCGGTCGTGCCGAACGACGACGTGCTGGCGGCAGCGCGCGCCAACGCCGACGTGATGATCGGCTTCGCCAGCGTCGATCCGCTGCGCGGCGCCGAAGCCGTTGCCGAGGTGCCGCGACTGGCCGCCGCCGGCGCGCGCGGGTTCAAGCTGCACCCGCCGCTGCAGCAGTTCGCGCCCAACGACCGCGCGGTCTATCCGTTCTACGAAGCGGTGCAGGAGACAGGCCTGCCGGTGATCTTCCACACCGGCCACAGCGGAATCGGGACCGGGATGCGCGGCGGCGGCGGCGTGCGGCTCAAATACGGCAACCCGATGCTCATCGACGACGTCGCGGTCGACTTTCCCGACCTGCCGATCGTCATGGCCCACCCGTCGTTCCCGTGGCAGGACGAAGCGATCTCGGTCTGCCTGCACAAGCGTCAGGTCTACATCGACCTGTCCGGCTGGTCGCCGAAGTACTTCCCGCCGCAGCTGATCCAGTACGCGAACACGCTGCTGCGCGAAAAGCTGCTGTTCGGCTCCGACTATCCGCTGATCACACCCGACCGCTGGCTGCACGACTTCGAGCAGCTCCCGATCCGCGACGAGGTTCGCCCCCTCATCCTCAAGGAAAACGCGATGCGGCTGCTCAGCCTTTCCGCGAGCTAAGGCGCGACCCAGGCGCCGTTGCGCGCGACGACGATGTGGACGTCGTCGGCGGTCAAACCGTTGTGGTCGGCCGGTGAGAAGTGGAACGTCCCTTGCACGCCGCGGATCGGCTGGCCGCGTTCGAGGATCGCCTCGAGCGTCGCGCCGTCGGTCTTGCCGTGCGCCTGCGACAGCGCGTCGGCGATGATGTGGGCCCCGTCCCACGCCTGGGCGGCGAAGGCGACGATCTTGTCGTGGTACGCCGTCTGATAGCTATCGTACAGCTCGCGCTGCTGCGCCGTCGGGTCGTGGAAGTTCAGGTTGGCGGCCGAGTAGACGTCGTCGGCCGCCGGCCCGGCGACCTTGAGAAATCCCTCCGACAGCACGCCCGACGAGCCGAGGATCGGGCCTCGCAGGCCGAGCGTGCGCGCGGCGCGCGTCGCCAGCGCCGGTGTCGCGGTCGCGCCCCAGATCACCAGCACGTCGGGATGGGCATCGCGCAGCTTGACGATCTGCGCGGTGAAGTCGGTCGCGGTCCCCGAGTACGCTTCGTTGCCGACCACCTGCAGGCCGTCGGCCTTGGCCTGGTCGGTGACGATCTGCGCGCCGTTGGTGCCGTACAGGTTCTCGTCGTGCAAGATCGCGACCGTCTTGGCGTGCAGCTTGGTGCGGCCGTAGTTGAGCAGCGCCTGCGCCTCGAGCTGGTCGCGCGCGGCGGCTTCGAACACGTTCTTCACCACGCTGCCGTCGCGCGCGTGCCAGGCCTCGGCGCCCGGCGTCAGATAGACTTGCAGAACGTTGGCGGCGGTGGTGACGCGAGCGGCGGCGTCGGTCGTCGCCACGCGGGTGCCGCAGATGATCGCCGCGACGCCGCTGCTCACCATCTGCGTGGCGAGCTGCGACGCGACGTCCGGTTTGGCGCCGTCGTCGACGATGTCGAACTTGATCGGTCGCCCGTTGATGCCGCCGTGCGCGTTGATGTCGGCCTCGGCGAGCTTGAGCGCGTTGACCTGCGGCTGGCCGAGCGGCGCCGACAGCCCGGTGTACGACAAGATCGCGCCGACGTGAACCGGCTCGCCGGTCGGAGCCGCGGCGCCGGCTGCGGGGAGGAGCAGCGCGCCGGCCAGCGCGGCGGCAAGAGCGGACCCGGTCGTGCGCATGACGTCATCCCCGTTCGACAAGAAGGTCGTGGCGCGAAGGTAGCACTCCGCGATGGTTGTGTCAAATAACCTTTGAGCCGACAGGAGCCGCTGCGCGCGGGCCGTACCGGTCGGGCGTATGGATGTCCGCGAGGCGGCGCGCGTGCTGCGCTCGGACGTGCCCTTGCAGCCGTATCCGGCGCGGGTGACCGACGACCTCGTGCGCTGGGCGCGCGAGCGCCCGGACGCGACGTTCTTGGCCGAGCGCTATGCGGACCGCTGGCGCCGGATCGCGTTCGGCGCGACGCTGCGCCGCGTGCGCGCGGTGGCCGCCGGCTTAATCGCCGCCGGCGGCTCGCGCGACGCGCCGCTGGCGCTGATCGCCCCGAACGGGATCGAGCACGCGGTCGTCGTGCTGGCCGCGATGTACGCCGGCGTTCCGGTCGCGCCGCTGTCGACCGGCTATGCGCAGGCCGGAGCCGATCCTACGCGCCTGCGCGCGCTGCTCGACGTGCTCGGTCCGTTCGCCGCCTTCGTTCCGGACGCGGCGCACGCGCTCGCCGTGGCGCGAACCGCTCCGGAGCTGTCCGTCCTGCACGACGCCGGTGCGCTCGAAGCCGATCCGGCTGCCGCCGACGCCGCGCACGCCACGGTCGGGCCGGACCACGTCGCCAAAGTGCTGTTCACGTCGGGATCGACCGGGACGCCGAAGGGCGTGATCACGACGCATCGGATGCTGTCGGCGAACCAGACGATGCTCGCGCAGATCTGGCCGGAAGCCGTCGCCGAACCGGTGCTGGTCGACTGGGCGCCATGGAGTCACACCGCGGCCGGCAACAAGATCTTCGGGATCGCGCTTCGTCACGGCGGCACGTTCTACGTCGACGACGGGAAGCCGGCGCCCGGTGCGTTCGAAGCGACGCTGCGCAACCTGCGCGAAGTCGCGCCGACGTTCTACTTCAACGTGCCGCGCGGCTGGGCGCTGCTCGCCGACGAGCTCGAGCGCGATCCCGCGCTGGCCGCGACCTTTTTCTCGCGCGTGCGCGTGCTGCTCAACGCCGGCGCCAGCATCCCGGAGCCCTTGCGTTTGCGGCTCGCCGCGCTGGCCGCGCGATATGCGGGCCGCGACGTGCCGGTGGTGTCGGCGTGGGGCGCGACGGAGACTGCGCCGATGGCGACCGCGGTGTGGGGCGAGCGCCCTGCTTCGCCCGAGACGATCGGCACGCCGGTGCCCGGCGTCGAGATCAAGCTGTCGCCGGTCGACGGGCTGCACGAGTTGCGCGTTCGCGCCGTCACCGTGACGCCGGGCTACTGGCGCGATCCTGCCGCGACCGCGGTCGCGTTCGACGACGAAAGTTTCTACAAGACCGGCGACGCCGGCGAGCTGCTCGACCCCGACGACCCGTCGCGCGGGATCGTCTTCGGCGGGCGAATCGGGGAGAATTTCAAGCTCGCGTCCGGGACGTGGGTCAACGTCGGCGCGCTGCGGCTCGCGCTGCTCGAGACGGCCAACGGGCTGATCGACGACCTGCTGCTGATCGGCGCCGACCGCGACGAGCTCGGCGCGCTCGTGTTCGCGAACCCGGGCGCGGCCCGTGACGCGTCGTACCGCGAGCGCCTGCGCGCCGCGATCGCCGAGCACAACCGCAATCGTCCGCGCACGTCGACGCGCATCGCGCGCGCGCTCGCTCTCGGCGCGCCGCCGAACGCCGCGGCCGGCGAGATCACCGACAAGGGTTCGGTCAACCAGCGCCGCGCGCTGGCCAATCGTGCCGCCGACGTCATGCGGCTGCTCGCCGAACCGGCCGATCCCGACGTGCTGCGCTTCGACTAGGCGCGACCGGCGTCGACCGCGCCGGCGAGACGGTCGAGCGACGCGATCAGCCGCCGTACCTCGGCTTCGCCCAGCGACGCGGTAACGCGCGCGTGGTGGCGGTCGTGGAGCGCGCGGGCGCGCTTGAGCAGCGCGCGACCCTTCGGCGCCAGGTACAACCCGTTCGAGCGGCCGTCGACCGGGACGCGCCGGGTGAGCTCGCGCCGTTCCAATTCGGCGACCAGCGGGACGAAGTTCGCCTTTTGAATCCCCAGCGCGGCGGCGGCGCGGGACTGGAGGATGCCCGGATGCGCGTCGATCAGCGTGAGCACCGAGAACTGGGCCGGCCGCAGGTCGACCTCGGCCAGCGTGCGGATGAAGTCGCCGAAGATCGCCAGCTGCGCGCGCCGCAAGGCGTAGCCAACGTAGGCGTGCAACGGGCCCAGCGCGCCGGCGTTGGTCGCGGCTTCGAGCGCGGCTGCGTCGCCGGCCGGCGGGTCGGCCTTGCGGATCGGTCTGGGCACCGCACTTGCCTTCGGCGGGATTGACCTCGGCCGCTCTAACAGTTATACACCATAACACTATGCGCGTGCTGCCCGGCCTGAGCTTTCGCGCCGACGGCGACGTCGGGATCCTCGCGCTCGCGCGGCCGGCCAAGCGCAACGCGCTCGACGACGCGACGGTGGCGAGCCTCCACGCGTTCTTCGCAGCGCCGCCGGACGGGATCGGTGCGGTCGTCCTCTGCGGCGAGGGCGAGCACTTCTCCGCCGGGCTCGACCTGACCGAGATCGCCGAGCGCGACGCGTTCGAAGGGGTGACCCACTCGATGCAGTGGCACCGCGCGTTCTCGGCGCTGGAGTTCGGCACCGTCCCCGTCGTCGCCGCACTGCACGGCGCAGTGATCGGCGGCGGCCTCGAGCTGGCCGCGGCGTGTCACCTGCGCGTCGCCGATCCGTCCGCCTTCTACGCGCTCCCCGAAGGGCAACGCGGAATCTTCCTGGGCGGCGGCGGCGCGGTGCGGCTGCCGCGGCTGATCGGGACCGCGCGCGTGATGGACATGATCCTGACCGGCCGCGTTCACGACGCGGCGGCCGGTCACGCGATCGGTATCACCCAGTACCTGTGCGATGCCGGCGCGCTGCAGACGACCGCCGTCGAGCTCGCGCGGCGCGTCGCCGCCAACGCACCGCTGTCGAACTTCGCGGTGATCCATGCGCTGCCGCGGATCGCCGAGATCGCGCCCGATGCAGGCTACCTCACCGAAGCGCTCGTCGCCGCGATCGCCCAGGCCGACCCGCAGGCCAAGGCGCGGATGCAAGACTTCCTGCAGAAGCGCGCGCCGAAGGTCGGGCTATGAACGGCGGCGCGTCGCCAGCGTCACCAGGCTGACGCCGATCGCGCCGCCGACGGCGCCGCAGCCGACGTCGAACGCGCTCCAGCCGAACCCTTCGGTGGCGCCGTGCAGCTTCTGGCCGACCTCGATCAGCGTCGAGAAGCACGCGATCAGCAACGCACCGCGCAGAACCGCGACGCGCGACGGCGGGAGCGCGAGTTGGAGTACCGCGCCCATGAGCGCGAACGCGACGACGCTGTACGACTTGCGGATGTAGAAGCGCGGGGTGAACCACGCCTCGCCCGGGTCGTCGCCGAAAATGCGCGCGATCAGCTGGTGCGGCAGCGTGCGGTGGAAGACCGCGTGACTGATTCCCGCGTACAGCAGCGCGATCCCGAGCAGGACCGCGACGACCGCCCAGATGCGCCGGTGCAGCGTTACAGCCGGAAAGTGAACAGCGTGTCGGACTGGCGGCTGCCGCCGTTGACCGGTCCGCCCGCCGGCAGGTAGAGCGTGTCGCCGATGACGACCGCGCCCGTGCCGTGCCGGCCTTCGGGCAGCGGGGTCAGGACGCTCCACGCGTTGGTCTGCGGGTCGTACGCCTCGTTGTTGGTGAACGTCCCGCCGCCGCGCTCGCCGCCGATCGCCAGGATGCGATCGTGGAACACGACGACGGCCATCCCGCTGCGCTGCGACGGCATCGGCGCGCGCGAGGTCCAGCGATTGGTCGCCGGATCGTAGGCGTCGACAAAGGACGTGTTGTGGTCGAAGTCGTCGATCCGGCCGGCGACCGCGTACAGCTTGCCGCCGTACGCGACCAGCCCCAGGTGATCGCGCCCGACCGGCAGCGGCGCCGCGCTCGTATACCGGTTGGTCACCGGATCGAACACGTCGTGCATCCCGACGCTGTGTACGTCGCGGCCGCCGACCAGGTGGATCTTGCCGTCGAGGACCGCGACGCCGATCGATCCCCGCGCGCTCGGGACCGGCGGCAGCGCGGTCCACGCGTCGGCGGCCGGATCGTAGACGTTCGCGTCGGCGACCGGGTCGCGGTTTTGCTGGTCGAACCCGCCGAAGGCGTAGATCTTTCCGTTGAACGCGGTGACGCCGACGTGGTTGAGCCCGCGCGGCAAGGGTGCCCTGTCGGACCACCGCCCGGTCGCGAGGCTGAAGGCCTGGACCAGCGGCTGGTCGACGTCGACCTTGCCGGTGGCGTCGAGCGCGGTCGGGTGCGGTCCGGCTGCCGCGTAGCCGCCGATCACGTAGATCGTCGTACCGACCGCTGCGACCGCGACCTCGCTGCGCGGGATCGGCAGCTGCACGCCGGTCGACCACGCGCCGAGCGCTCCGGTCTGCGCGGTCGCGGCGGCCGCCATCAGAGCCGCACCGATCGCCGTCATCAGCCCGAGCACGCGTACCATCGCCGAACGGATACCCGGCCCGCTGCCGGTTCCCCCGCTCCGGACCTGCCGACGGATGGCCCAATCGGACCCGCAGGAAAGGAGGGTCTCCCCTGCGCGCCAAAACCTCGGCCCATCCTGGATCCTTGGATTCAGAACTCGGCTGCCAACAACCGCCGAGTACCAGCGCGCGACGGCGTGCGGACGAAGACGGGACGTACTGAAGATCGCCGTCCTCGCATGCACTCGTCGCCGACACAAGTCACTTTGCGGCGGGAATCGGCTCGTCGCAAATCTCGTCTAGGAGGCATCCACCGAATGGATGGTCCCAATCATCCGCGCAACGTCGCGACCCTGGGTTCGGCGTTGATTCGCGTCGTCACCGCGCTCTGCGCGGTCGTGGCGCTCTTCGTCGGCGCCGCAGCCGCGGCGTCGGCGCAGTCGTCGCCGGCACCCATGGCCACCCCGGCCGGCTCGACCAACCCCGGCCCCGGCTCGACCCCCGGCAACACGCCCCCGAACGCGGGCGGTGCGCAAACCGTCCCGGCGAAGCCGCTGCCGCCGCTCAGCCATCTGCCGATCATCGACGTCGTCACGACGTTCACGCAACCGGCGTACTATGGCGGTGGCCCGGGCTTCCCCGCCAACATCAGGAACTACGACCCGATCGACGTCGGTGGAACCGTTCGCATCCCGATCACGCGGAAGCTCAGCTTCAACTTCGACCGTCTCGACGAAGGTACGCTGAACCAGCCGCTGGGGTGCATCCTGCAGCCGTCGGCGCCCGGCGGCGTGGCGGCCAAAGCCTGCCCGAACGACAGCCGCGACGTCATCCTGCAGTACCACGCCACGTACGCCTTCGACCGTCACTTCACGGCGGATCTCGGCGACTCGTTCCGCCACCGTGAGTGGAACAGCGGCGCGTCGGGCGTGAGCTCGGTGCCGTTCATGTGCGACAACGGCGGCAACTCGACCGGCGCGAACTGCACCGTCAGCTCGACCGAGCACCATTACGGCTACCTCGGTTTGTCGTATACGACCTCGCCGATCCACGAGTTCTTCAACAGCTCGTTCACGTTCAGCGAGACCGGCGACTGGCAGAACGTCGACCATCACATCGCGATTCTGTGCAGCACGGCGGCGGTCGGCTTCTACGGTTCGCGGCTGACCTGCCCGACCGGCGTCGGCGCGGGAGCCATCACGGCCGGCAACGGCAACTACCACGTCGGCTACCTCGACGGTAACCCGAACCAGTCCGTCTACTACGAGACGACGCAGGGCATCACGTGGCTGCTGCCGATCGACGCGAAGCACGGCACGACCTTCACGCTCAACGAGCGTTGGGGCGCGCTGAACTTCTACGAGAACTCCGGACTCATCCCGGCCTTCGGGACGAACCTCGAGCAACCGTACCGCTGGGCGTCGGCGCTGACCTACCAGCTCAACAAGCGGTTCAGCCCGGGCTTCACGCTCTCCCTGCGCCACGCCGACTACGACTCGCTGGCGACGCAAGGCACGCCTTTCGTCTCGCCCAACGCGATTCACGTCGGCTCGTGGGACGTCATCGGCACGTTCCACATCGACACCAATTCCTGGTTCCACTGATCCGATCGCGTCGATCTGATCGGCACAACGCCCGGGAGCTTCCGCTCCCGGGCGTTTTGCCATCCGCATGATCCAGCTCGTCGTCGCCGGGCTGACCGTCGGCAGCGGTTACGCGCTCGTCGCGCTCGGCATCCACATCATCCTGCGCGCGACCCGGATCGTGAACTTCGCGCAGGGCGAGTTCTCGGTCGTGGGCGGGCTGTTCGCGCTGACGTTCGTGCAGGCGCTGCACGCGAACAGCTGGATCGCGCTGATCGGCGCGACGCTGTGCGGGTTCGTGCTCGGTCTAGCGTTCGAGCGGCTCGTGCTCCGCCCGGCGTCGCGCTCGGGCGAGGTCGGCCTCACCATCGCCACGATCGGGACCGTGTTCGTGCTGCTGTACGGGCACGCGCTCGTTCCCGGCTGGGGCTCGATGCCGCAGCCGCTGCCCGCGTTCAGCGGCGAGGCCTCCGACGTCGTCACCATCGGCGGCGTGGCGATCGGCGTGCAGTCGCTGTGGGTGTTCGGGTTGCTTGCGGCGGCACTCGGCGCGCTGTACCTGTTCTTCGAGGGCAGCTACTACGGCAAAGCCATTCGCGCGGCGGCGAACGATCCGCTCGGCGCGCGGCTGGTCGGGATCGACGTGCGCACGACCGCCGCGGTCAGCGTCGGGCTGGCGATCGCGCTGGCGGCCTACGGCGGCACGATCATCGGACCGATCGCGCTGGTCGGCGGCGCCGGCGGCGTCGCGATCACGATCAAGGGCTTCGTCGGTGCGATCGTCGGCGGTTTGGAGTCGCCGCTGGGCTGCGTCGCGGGCGGACTGCTGGTCGGGGTCGTCGAGCAACTGCTGCAGGGCGTGCTCTCCTACGGCGTCGCCGACCCGATCGTCTACTCGCTGCTGCTGGTCGCGCTGCTGCTAAGGCCCCAAGGGCTGTTCGCGGCGCGCGCCGCGGTCCGCGATTGACGGCGCGGCTGCGCGCCGACGCGCGGTTGCTGCCGGTCCTGGCGGCGATCGTCGTCGCCTTCGGCGCGTTCGCGCAGCTCACCGGGAACGCGACCTTCGCGCAGGCCGGCACGTACGCGGGCATCTATGCGATCGCCGCGATCGGGCTGTCGATCCTGCTCGGCAACGTCAACCAGATCTCGGTCGGCCAAGCCGGCTTCTTCGGAATCGGTGCGTACGCCGTCGCCTACGGCACGACGTCGCTGGGCTGGCCGTTCTGGCCCGCGGCGCTGCTCGGCGTCGGAGCCGCGGCGTTGATCGGGCTCGGCGTCGGCTTCGTCGCGCTGCGCTTTCGCGGCCACTATCTCGCGGTCGCGACGCTGGCGTTCGGCCTGATCGTGGTCGGCTGCTTTCACGAGACGCGAGCGCTCGGCGGCGCGGAGGGGATCGGCGACGTTCCGTACGCCCGGCTCGGCGCGCTGTCGCTCTCGGGCGGCGCGGCGTACTGGTTCGCCTGGATCGTCGCGCTGCTCGTCGCGGCGCTCTCGCTCAACCTGCTGCGCGGTCGCACCGGCCGCGCGTTCGAGGCGATCCGCAACGACGAGCTGGCGGCCGAAGTCACCGGCGTCCCGACGCGCCGATACAAGATCTTCGCCTTCGCCTACGCCGGCGCGCTGGCCGGCCTCGCCGGCGGCATCTACGCGGCGTATCTTGGGATCGTCGTCTCCGACGCGGTGTCGGTTGCGCTCTCGATCGATCTGCTGCTGATGGTGGTGCTGGGCGGACGCGGCGGCGTCTGCGGTGCACTCCTCGGCGCGGCGCTGATCGGCTTTCTCGACATCGCCGGACATCAGTACGAGAACTGGCGCGAGGTCGCGTACGGCGCGCTCGTGATCCTCGTGGTGATCGTCGCGCCGGGCGGTATCGCGGGCCTGGTGCGACGCGTTCCGCGCCGTGCCGTGCTGGCGCCCGCGCCTGCGCGCACGACGCCTGCCGCTGCGCCGGCGCCGCGCTCCTTCGCATCGGATACGGCGCCGCTGGCGATCGCCGGCGTCACCAAGCGGTTCGGCGGACTGGTCGCGCTCGACGGCGTTTCGTTCGCGCTGCAACCGGCGACGCTCACGTCGTTGATCGGACCCAACGGCGCCGGCAAGACGACGTTGTTCAACGCGATCTGCGGGATCGGCCGGCTCAGCGCCGGGAGCGTCGCGGTCGGCGGGGTCGACGTGTCCGGCTGGCAGCCGCATCGGATCGCCGCGCTCGGGGTCGGGCGCACGTTCCAGAACGCGCGGCTGTTCGGCGAGATGACGGTGCTCGAGAACGTCGCAGCCGGTGCGTTCCGGGTCGGCCGCAGCGACGCCGCGAGCGACCTGCTCGCGCTGCCGCGCTCGCGTCGCGAGCGCCGCGACGCGAACGAACGCGCCTGGGCGACGCTGGCACGACTCGGACTCGAGGGCGTCGCGCAGACGCCGGCCCGCGAGCTGGCCTTCGGCGTGCGCCGGCGCGTCGAGCTGGCGCGCGCGGTCGCCGCCGATCCGTGGCTCCTGCTGGTCGACGAGCCGGCCGCCGGGCTCAACGCCGCCGAGCGCGCGACGCTGCACGACGATCTGCTCGCGCTGCGCGGCGCCGGAACCACGCTGCTGCTCATCGAGCACGACATGCGGCTGGTGATGGCGATCTCCGACCGCGTGATGGTGCTCGAGTTCGGGCGGACGATCGCGGACGGAAGCGCGACCGCCGTGCGCGACGATCCGGCGGTGATCGAAGCCTACTTGGGGACGGCCTCATGAGCGCGGCGCTGCTGGAGGTGCGCGACCTGCACGCCGGCTACGGCGCGCTCGACGTGCTGCGCGGCGTCGACCTCGAGGTCCGCGCCGGCGAGCTGGTCGCGGTACTCGGTCCCAACGGCGCGGGCAAGTCGACGCTGCTGCGCACGATCTCGCGATTCGACAGTACGCTGCGCAACGGGACGATTCGCTTCGACGGACACGATCTGGCGCACGTCACCACCGAGGCGACGGTGCGGCTCGGCTGCCTGCACGTCCCCGAAGGCCGCCGATTGTTCAGTGAACTGAGCATCGACGACAACCTGCGGCTGGGCGCGTTTGCGACGGATCGCCGCCGGCTGGCCGACGGTTTGGCCGACGTCTACGACCGCTTTCCGGCGCTGGCCGGCCGCAAGCGCCAGATCGCGTTCACGCTCTCGGGCGGCGAACAGCAGATGCTCGCGATCGGCCGCGCGCTGATGGCGAAGCCGAAGCTGCTCATGCTCGACGAGCCGTCGACGGGGCTCGCGCCGCAGGTGGTCGAGCAGATCTTCTCGATCGTGGCCGAGCTCACGCGCGGCGGCACCGCGGTGCTGCTGGTCGAGCAGAACGCGTACCTGACCTTGCGCCGCGCCGACCGGGCGTACGTGCTCGAAGGCGGTACGGTTGCATTGAGCGGAAGCGCCGCCGAGCTACGCGCCGACGAACGGGTGAAAGCGATCTATCTCGGCGGCGGCACCGAGCCGCGCGCGCAGTGATGCACAGGAAGCAGAATCGGCCGGCAGAATCTGCTGACGTCCTGGATCCTTGGATCCCAAGGAGGTAGCCCAAGGGTGATCAGACGCACCGTCGTTCCGTTCGCCGACGTCGCTCCATTGGAAGTCGTTCGCCATCCCCGCATGCTCGAAGGGATCGTCGACCAGCTGCGACGCGCGATCTTCGAGGGCAAGCTTCCGCCCGGAACGGTGCTGCGCCAGGAGCATCTCGCCCGTCAGCTGCAGGTGAGCCGGACGCCGCTGCGAGAGGCGCTCATCGCGCTCGAACACGAAGGCTTCATCGTTTTCTCGCCGACCGGCGCGGCGACGGTCGCATCGCTCGACGTCACCGACGCGCGCGAGATCATGGACGTCCGCGAGATGATCGACGGGCTGGCCGCGCGGCTGCTGGCGGAGCGTGGAATGCCGCCCGAGGTCGATCGTGCGCTGACCGCGCTGGCCGACGAGATGTGCGAGATCGCCGACCTCGACCCGCACCGCTATCTGGCCGCCAACGCCGACTTCCACGCCTCGATCGTCGAGGCGACCGGCCACGCGCGGCTGCAGCAGTACATCCCGCTGGTTCGGATGTCGGCGAAGGTCGTGTTCGCGAACCTGCAAGACCTCGACCACCGGCTGCGATCGTCGGGCGAGGAGCACCGCACGCTGCTCGCGGCGATCCGCTCCGGCGACGGCGAGGCCGCCGAGCGCAGCGCGCGCGACCACGTGCGCAACGCCGCCGCGTTCTGGCTGACGGCGTCGGCTCACCCGCCGGCGCGCGCGTAAGCTAGCTCTTCGTCTCGCTCGCCGCGAGCCGCTCCGCGGCGATTCGTTCGAGCTGTTCGGCCGAGGCGCGCGTCATCGTCGGCGGCACGCCGAGCGCGTCGAGCAGCTCGGCGGCGTCGCGCATCTCGTGCGCGCGGCGCACCGCGTGCCGGTGCGTGCCGTCGACGATCCGGTCGATCAGCCCCGCATCGGCGGCGACGAACGTCTTGGCGATGTCGCCGCGCAGCCACTCCTCGACGCCGGCCGCGCGCGCTGCTTCGAGCGCCTCGCAGACCGCGCCCGACATGCCCTTGAAGAACACCGAGCGCGTCAGCTTGCGCGCGGCGGCGTCGCCGGGCTGCGTCCCGACGACGTCGACCGGCGTGCCGAGCGGTCGCAAGAATGCGGCGAGCTCCTCGGCGCCGTCGCCCGCCACGAACATCGGCACGCGAACGCCGACCGGCGGCACCGGCGTCATCATCGCGACGTCGACGAACCGCGCGCCGCTCGGCGCGACGAGCCCAGCCAGCTCGCGCTTGAGCGCCGGCCCGGCGGTGTTGAGGTCGGCGAAGATCGTACCGTCGTGCAGTAAGGGCAGCGCGTCGCGAGCAACCTCGAGCGCGACGATCGCCCAGTTGACCGACAGCACGATCGCCGCGCCGTCGACCGCCGCCGCGAAGCTCCCGGCGAACGGAATCTCCGACAGGTCGCCGTGCGGATCGGGATCCCAGCCGCGGACGGCGTGGCCGGCGCGCACGAGGTCGCGCGCGATCAGCGAGCCGGCTTCACCCAGACCGAGAACGGCGACCGCAACGACGCTGCCGTCAGCCGGCATCGCGGTCGCGCGCGAGGCTGCGTTCGAGCCGGTCGAGCGTGCGCATCGCCGGCAGCACCTGCGCGACGCTCGCGTTGGGCTCGCGGCCTTCGCGGATCGCGGCGAAGAACTCGCGGTCCTGGAGCTCGATCCCGTTCATCGACACGTCCACCCGCGACAGGTCGATCGGCGCGTTCTTGCCGTCGACGAGGTCGTCGTAGCGCGCGATATACGTTCCGTTGTCGCAGATGTAGCGGAAGAACGTTCCGAACGGACCGTCGTTGTTGAACGAGAGCGAGAGCGTACAGATGGCACCGGCCGGAACTTTGAGCTGGATGCTCATGTCCATCGCGATCCCGAGCTGCGGGTGGATCGGGCCTTGGATCGCGTTCGCGCACGACGGCGACTCGCCGGTCTGATAGCCGAACAGGTCGACGGTGTGGCAGGCGTGGTGCCACAACAGGTTGTCGGTCCAGCTGCGCGGCTTGCCCAGCGCGTTGGTGTTGGCGCGGCGGAAGAAGTAGGTCTGCACGTCCATCTGCTGGATCGTGAGCTCACCGTTCGCGATGCGCCGGTGGATCCACTGATGGCTCGGGTTGAAGCGCCGCGTGTGGCCGCCCATCGCGATCAGCCCGGTCTCGCGCTGGACGGCGTCGATGCGCTCGGCGTCGGCCAGGCTGTCGGCGATCGGTATCTCGATCTGGACGTGCTTGCCGGCGCGCAGGCACTGCACAGCCTGGGCGGCGTGCAGCTGCGTCGGCGTCGCCAAGATCACCGCTTCGAGTCCCGGCTGCGCCAGCGTCTCGGCGAGGTCGGTCGTCCAGTGCGGGATCTTCCATTTCTCGGCGACCTCTTGGGTGGTCGCGGGGCTGCCGCCGGCCAGCGAGATCACCTCGACGCCGTCGATGGCGGCGATCGCTTCGAGGTGCTTGACCCCGAACGCGCCTTGACCGGCGAGCGCGACCTTCATCGCGCGACGACGTCTTCTTCGGCTTCTTTGGGCGCTTCGATGAGGTCGGGCATCCCGAACTCGATGCGCGTCTCGGCGATCCGCTGCTGCGGCAGGCCGGGGTTCTCGAGGATCAGGTGACCGACCGCCGTGTTCGACGCCGGGACGTGGTAGAAGCGGTAGACTTCCTTGGCGTCATCGTCGAGAGCGCCGCGCATGATCAGCCACATCACCATCTCGATTCCTTCGGAGCCCGCTTCGCGCACGTAGTCGACGTGCGGCAGCGCGATCAGGCGCTGCGGATCGGCGGTGAGGTTGTCGAGAAAGCCCAGATCGAAGTCGCGGTTGATCAGCCCGGCGCGCGGCCCTTGCAGCTGGTGCGACATCCCGCCGGTGCCGAACACGACGACGCGCAGGTTGCGGTCGAAGGCCTCGACCGCCCGGCGGATCGCCTTGCCGAGCATGTAGCAGCGCCGGCCGGTGGGCGGCGGGTACTGCACGACGTTCACGCACAGCGGGATCACCTTGACCGGCCACGCGGCGGGCTGGCCGAACAGCAGCGAGAGCGGGACGGTCAGGCCGTGGTCGACCTCCATCTTGTTGACGATCGTGATGTCGAACTCGTCGAGGATCAGCGACTGCGCCATGTGCCAGGCCAGCTCGGGGTGGCCCTCGACGATCGGGACGGGTCGCGCGCCCCAGCCCTCGTCGGCCGGCGCGAACGACGCGCCGCAGCCCAGCGCGAACGTCGGAATGACCTCGAGCGAGAACGCCGACGCGTGGTCGTTGTAGACCAGGATGACGACGTCGGGCTCGAGGTCGGCGATCCACTGCTTCGACGGCGCGAAACCGCTGAACAACGGCTGCCAGTAGGGCTGGCCGGTCTTGCCGAGGTCGATCGCCGCCCCGATCGCCGGCACGTGCGACGTCGCGACGCCGGCGAGGATTCTAGCCACGATGCTGCCACTCAGACTTGCTGCGGTTGCCGTCGGGGGGCCGGCCGCCGCGCAGCATCATCTTGGCGTACTCGTCCTGGGTCGATCCTGTCATCAGTGCCGCGATCTGCTGGAACGACAGTCCGTCGCACGCGGCAAGCTTGGCCGTGTAGTAGATGTTGCCGCCGAGCTCGAGCATGCCGTTCCAGTTGCGGTCGAGAACCGTGCGTCGCTGCGCGTCGGTCATCGGGTACTGCGCGAGATAGCGCGCTTCGTCGGCCCGAAACGTGTCGCGGTTCTGCGGGCTCATCAGCGACATGCAGAACATGTTGAGGTGGTAGCCTTCGCGCGAGCGCTCGGCGTCGAACAAGAACGTTCCGGGGATGTCCTCGAAGGCGGGGTCGCTCATCATCCTCTTTCGTGCGGCCAGTACAAGCGGTTCGGATTGTCGACGAGCAGCGCCTGTTGCAGCGCCGGCGCCGTCGCGATGCGCGGGATCAGATCGACCAGCTCGCCGTCGTCGGGGACGATCCACGTCATGTTGGGATGCGGCCAGTCGGTTCCCCAGAGCACGCGGTCGGGGAAGCGCTCGACGAGCGCGCGCTGGAACGGCACGACGTCGTCGTAGGGCGGTCCCTGGACCGTCAGCCGTTCGGGACAGGTCACCTTCGTCCACATGTTGTCGTGATCGGCGAGCAGCCGCACGAACCGTTGGAAGTCGGGATGGTCGACGCCCTTGGCGACGTCGGGCCGTCCCATATGGTCGATCACGATCGTCGCCGGCAGCGAGGTCAGAAACGGCGTCAGGTCTTCGAGCTCGGGCGCTTCGAAGTAAACGACGATGTGCCAGCCCAGTCGCGCGACCCTGTCGGCGATGCGCTGGTAGTTCTCGCGCGGCGTCGCGTCGACCAGCCGCTTGACGAAGTTGAAGCGCACGCCGCGCACGCCGGCCGCATCGAGTACAGCCAGCTCTTCGTCGGAGACGTCGGGCGCGACGACGGCGATCCCGGTCGCGCGGCCGCCGGACGACTGCAGCGCGTCGACCATCGCGCTGTTGTCGTTGCCGTGACAGCTCGCTTGCACGATGACGTTGCGCGATAAGCCCAGATGATCGCGCAGTTCGAACAGCTTCTCTTTAGGCGCGTCGCACGGCGTGTACTTGCGTTCGGGCGCGTACGGAAAGCGGTCGGCCGGACCGAACACGTGACAGTGCGCGTCGACCGCACCCGGCGGGGGCGTGTAGCGCGGCTTCGATGGATTGGGATCAAACGGCCGGTAGTCGGCGTCCACGAGCGGTGTTACCTCGGCGCGAGCCTCGCCGCGAGCCGCGGGTAGACGCGGTAGGCGTTGGTCTCGAAGATCTGGCGGCGCGTCTCATCGCTCAGATCGAGCGCGTCGAAGTAGCGCTTCGTGTCGTCGAAGTAGTGCCCTGTCTGCGGGTCGATCCCGCGCACCGCGCCGACCATCTCGGAGCCGAATAGGATGTTTTTGGCCGGGATCACGCGCAGCAATAGGTCGATGCCCGGTTGATGGTAGACGCAGGTGTCGAAGAAGACGTTCTCGAGCAGCAGCTCGTCGAGCGGCGGGCGCTTCATGTCCTGCGCGATGCCGCGGTAGCGGCCCCAGTGGTACGGCACCGCGCCGCCGCCGTGCGGGATGACGAAGCGCAGCGTCGGGAAGTCGCGAAAGAGGTCGGAGGTCAGGAACTGCATGAACGCGGTCGTGTCGGCGTTGAGGTAGTGCGCCCCGGTCGCATGGAAGTTCGGGTTGCACGACGAGCTGACGTGGACCATCGCGGGGACGTCGAGCTCGACCATCTTCTCGTAGAGCGGATACCAGGCGCGGTCGGTCAGCGGCGGGCCGTTCCACTTCCCGCCCGACGGATCGGGGTTGAGGTTGCAGCCGATGAAGCCCAGCTCGACGACGCAGCGCTCGAGCTCGCGCACGCTGTTGGCCGGCGGCGCGCCGGGCGACTGCGGGAGCTGGCAGACGCCGGCGAACTTGTCGGGATAGAGCGCGCAGACGCGTGCGATCAGGTCGTTGCAGGCGCGCGTCCACTGCCGGCTGATGTCTTCGGTCCCGAGGTGGTGCGCCATCGCCGAGGCGCGCGGCGAGAAGATCGTCAGGTCGGTGCCGCGCTCGCGCTGCAACCGCAGCTGCGCGCCCTCGAGGCTCGCGCGGATCTCGTCGTCGCCGATCCGCAGCGTGTCGAGCGCCGGCGCCGCCGACGGGTCGCCGAGCGACGCGATCTGCGCGTCGCGAAAGGCTTGGAGCGCGGCCGGAGCGGTCGTGTAGTGACCGTGGCAGTCGATGATCATGCGCCGCGGTTCCAGACCGCGCCGGGAACGAACACGTCGCCGGCCATCAGCGCGCGGGCGGTGCGCAGCAGCGCCGAGCGCTCGACCCGCGGCTTGCCGCCGTCGTCGGCCAGCGTCATCTGCACGGTGAAGAACCCCGTCGGGTGCTCGATCTCGAAGCTGCGCTCGCCGTACGTCGTCGCGCCGCCCGCGCCGGAGAACTCGGCCGCGACCGTGCCGGGATACGCGCACGCCGTCGCGACGCTGACCGCGCCGAACACCCCGATCGCCTTGTGCACCTTGTGCGGAATGAAGTTGCGGGTCGACACGGCGCCGCCGTTCGCGGGTGGTGCGACCAGACACATCTTCGGAACGCTTTTCTTGGTGACGTCGCCGAGGTTCATGAGCTTGCCGGCGGCGAGCCGCACGCTCTCGACCCGGGCCTTCAGGGCCGCGTCGCCTTCGAGCTCGTCGGGCGACTCGCGGCCGGTCTTGCCGAAATCCGACGCGCGCATGACGACCACCGGCATCCCGTTGTCGATCAGCGTGGCGTCGACGCCCTCGACCACGTCGCGCGCGTGCCCGGTGGGGAGCAGCGCGCCGCCGGTGCTCGAGCCGGCGATGTCGAGAAAGTCGATCACGATCGGTGCGGCGGTGCCGGGGACGCCGTCGATCCGCGCGTCGCCGTCGTACTGCACGCGGCCGCCCGGCGTCCGGACGTGCGCGACCGCGACGCTGGCGGTGTTGACCATGTGGATGCGCACCGCCGTCGTGTCGCGCTGCGCCGCGACCAAGCCGTGCTCGATCGCGAACGGGCCGATCCCGGCCAGCATGTTGCCGCAGTTCTGCGACTCGTCGACCCGCGGCTCGTCGACGATGACCTGCAGGAAGAGGTAATCGACGTCGGCGTCGGGGCGGGTCGGCGGTCCGACGACGGCGACCTTGCTCGTCAGCGTGTCGGCGCCGCCCAGCCCGTCGATCTGGCGCGCGTCGGGCGAACCCATCGCCGCCAAGAGCACGCGATCGCGCAGCGCCCGGTCGGCCGGCAGATCGGACGCCAGAAAGAACGGTCCCTTCGACGTGCCGCCGCGCATCAGCGTGCACGGGATCGCGGTTTGATTCACGTCGTCGTCCGGCTCGCCAGCGCCGCTGCGTCGTCGTAGTAGGTCAAACCCTTGGCCGCCAGCCGCTCGCGCATCCCGTAGACGTCCATGCCGACCTCACCGCCGGCGAACCTCAGCCGGTTGCGCTCTTCCTTTTCCAGCCGCGCCGCCGATGCGTCGAGCGCCTCGCCGATCCGCGCGCGCGGGACGACCAGCACGCCGTCGTCGTCGGCAACGATCGCGTCGCCCGGCTCGACCCGCCGGCCCGCACACACGACCGGGAGGTTGACGTCGCCGAGCGTCTCTTTGACGGTCCCTTGCGCGAACACGGCCTTCGACCAGACCGGGAAGCCCATCTCCTTGAGGCTGCGGACGTCGCGGCAGCCGGCGTCGATGATCGCGCCGCGCACGCCGCGCGCCTTGAGCGCGCCGCCGAACAAGTCGCCGAAATAACCGTCCTCGCACGGCGACGTCGGCACGATGACGACCACGTCGCCTTCGCCGCACAGCTCGACCGCGACGTGGATCATCGTGTTGTCGCCCGGCGCGACCGTGATCGTGACGGCATTGCCGACGATCGACGCGCCGGGGTAGATCGGCCGTAGATATGACCCCATAAGCCCGGTCCGCCCGAGCGCCTCATGGACGGTGGCGACCCCCGCCTCTGCCAGCGGAGCGAGCCGGTCGAGCGCCGATCGCTCGATGTTCTTGACGACGATACCGCTCATGGGAGCGGAACGCTTTCACAGACCGGCGGCGCCCTTCCTTGGAACGCCCCGGCTCACACGGGAGAAAGCGGTTCCGTCTCGGACCGCGTAACGTCGAGCGCGAGCCGCATCGCTTCGTCCTCCGCGAGCGCGCTGCCGGTCTCGAATTCGGCCTGCAGCGCGTCGGCCGGCATCGCCGTTTGAAGCGTCCGCAGCAGCGCATCGTAGACGTGCTGCTCCGTATTCTCGCGCGGCGCGCCGGCGGCGGTCACCGCCAGGTCGACGTAGCCGGCCAGACGTGCGGCGCCGGCGAACGCGCCGCGGAGCGCACCGGCCAACGCGCACGCCTGGATCGCGATGCTGGTGAGCACGCCGAATTGCTGCTCGAACCCGAGCGCGCACGACTCCCGTGCGGCGGCGGCCGCCTCATCGACGTCGTTCTCGTCACCGCCGTCGAGCAGGTAGGCCGCGAGGTTCGACAGCGCGACGGTCAGCAGCTGCGGAGCGGCGAGCGCGCGTGCACCTTCGACCCCTTCGCGGGCGCGCGCGATCGCCGCGGCGCGGTTCCCGAGCCCGTACTCCGCTTCGGCCAGATCGATCGTCCCGTGGGTGTGCATGCGCGTCGCCCCTTGCACGCGATAGACCTCCGCGACGCGCTCGAGCGCATCGCGCGCGTCGACCGGGCGGTCCGCGCGAAAGGCCGCGAACGCGCGCGCGTGGAGCGTCGCGATCGTACCCGCCGCGTCGCCGGCGTCGTGAAAGATCGTTGCGGCTTCGTCGACGCGCTGCGCGCTCTCGCCGTGGCGCGCGAGTCCGGCGGCGGCATACGCGAGCGCCAGTCGCGCACGCCCGCGCAAGAAGGGCGGTGCGCCGCGGTCGGCGACCTCGACCGCGCGCTGCGCCGACGTATATGCGTCGTGTCGCAAGTGCAGCCGGCGCGCTAGCAGCGACCGACCGAGCCACAACGTCGCCGAGGCCTCCCCGCCGGCCAGCTCGATCGCCGCGTCGATCCACCGCACGCCGTCGACCTGCAGGCCGAGCAGGTCGAAGAAGTTGGCCAGCGTGCCGGCGATCGTCGCGCCGAGCGCGACGTCGTTACGCTGCGTGATCGTCCAGTGCAGCGCAGCGCGCACGTTGTCGACGTCGAACCGCTGCGGCTCGGTGCGATGTTCCCACCAGCTCGCGAGCGCGGTTTCAGCGACGTCGCGCACGCGTTTCGCGCGCCTGCGCTCGCACTCGTCGAGCTCGCCGGTGTCACGCAGCAGCGCCAACGCGTATTCGCGGGTCGTCTCGAGCATGCGATAGCGCAGCTCGCGGTCGTTCTCCGGTGCGACTGCGACCATCGCTTTGTCGACCAGTCCGGCCAGCGCGTCGACGACCGTCCACTGCTCGGTGTTCGGTTCGCCCGCGACCGCGTGCGCGTCGTCGAGCGTCCAGCGGCCGACCAGGACCGCCGAGCGGCGCAGCACGTTCTGCTCGGCGGGGCGCAGCAAGCCGAAGCTCCAATCGAGCGCGCCGGCCAACGTCCGTTGACGCGACGGCGCGGTCCGGCTGCCACGCGTGAGCAACCGGAAGCGGTCGTCGAGCGCCGTCGCGATCTGCCCGGCGTCCATCGCCGGCAGCCGTGCCGCGGCCAGCTCGATCGCAAGTGGAATCCCGTCGAGCCGCCGGCAAATGGTCGCGATTGCCGGACCGTCGCGTTCGCCATCGCACGCGACGCCGCGCGCCGCGGCGCGTTCGGCGAACAGACGCGCCGCAGCCGGAGCGCGGAGGGGATCGAGCTCGAAGACGTGCTCGCCCGGGACCCGCAGCGGCTCGCGGCTGGTGCACAGGACCGCGACGCCGTCGCCGTCCACGAGCCGCTCGACCAACTGCGAGCAGCCTTCGATCACGTGCTCGCAATTGTCGAGCACGATGAGCACTCGCGTGCCGTCGAGCGCGGTCGCGATCGCGTGGATGACGTCGACGTTCACGCTCTCGGTGATGCCGAGCGCCGCGGCGAGCGCCGGAGCGACGCCCGAATCGCCGACGACCGGCGCCAGCTCGACGAAGGCGATGCCGTAGGGAAACGCGTCGTGCGCCGCCGCAGATGCGGCGATCGCCAAGCGCGTCTTACCGACCCCGCCCGGACCCCAGATCGTGACGATGCGCCGCGTTCGCAGCAGCTCGGCGATTTTCTCGACCTCGGATTCGCGGCCGAGGAAGCTCGTCGGCGTCGCCGGGAGCGTGCGCGGTAGCGCGCGCCTGAGCGGACCCAGCGCGCCGCCCCGGACGCGCGGCTTGGCCGACCGCGCAGCTGCGGCTTCGAGTTCGGCGCGGTCGCCGGCAGCGAGCGCGAGGCCGTCGGCGATCAACTGGAGCGTCGCGCGCTGCGGGGCTGCCCGGGCGCCGCGTTCGAGCGCGCTGACGGCCTGCACGCTGATCCGTGCACGCTCGGCGAGCGCCTCCTGCGAGAGGCCGGCGCTCAGCCGCAGACGTCGCAGGAGCGACCCGAAAGCCGGCCGCTCGCGTTCTCCCACGCTCAAGGCAGACGGCTTTTCCGGCGGCCCGGACCCTCCCCTGTGCAGTGCGCGCTCCCGCTCGAACTTCAACCGTGCGAGTTAACTGTACCAGTGTGCGTGGGCGCCGCCTCGCCGCGGAGCGATGATCGAGACGACCTCTCCCTCCGCTTCCATGAGGACTTCTCGATGACGCAGCATCGCCGTCTGATCCTGGCCTCCGTCGTCGGCGGCGCCATCGCCGTGTTCGGGATCGCGTTTCCGATCGTCCAGGTCGCTAACGGAAACTGGACCATCCCGGTCTCGGCGAGCGAGCCCGCCTTCGTCAGCCGCTGACCCAGCCGGCGCTAGAACGCTTCGCGGTGGTGCGGCGCGCCGAGGTTCTGCAGCGGGCCCAACGGGACGATGCGGGTCGGGTTGATGTCTTCGTGCGTCATGTAGTAGTGGCGCTTGATGTGATCGAAGTTGACCGTCGCAGCGATGCCGCGGATCTGGTAGAGGTCGCGCAGGTAGCCCGACAGGTTCGGGTAGTCCGCGATGCGGCGCAGGTTGCACTTGAAATGCCCGACGTAGACGGGGTCGAAGCGCACCAGCGTCACGAACAGCCGCCAGTCGGTCTCGACGGGCGACGCGCCGAACAGATACCTACGGTCGGCCAGCCGCGCGTCGAGCATGTCGAGCGTTTCGAAAAGCGCGCGCACTGGCGGCTCGTACGCCGCCTGCGTCTCGGCGAAGCCGGCCTTGTAGACGCCGTTGTTCACCGTGTCGTAGATCAGCGCGTTGAGGCGTTCGATCTCGGCCCGGTGCTCGCGCGGGTAGAGGTCGAGGTCGTGTCGCGCCAGCCGGTCGAATTCGGTCTCGAACATCCGCATGATGTCGTCGTCGGAGTTGCTGACGATGCGCTTGGTCTGCGTGTCCCACAGCACCGGCACCGTGACGCGGCCGCGATACGACGGGTCGCTCGCGGCGTACGCCTCGGCCAAGTAGGCGAAGCCGTTGACGGGATCGGCCGATGCGCCGTCGACGTCGCGAAACGCCCAGCCGCGGTCGTCGCGAATCGGGTCGACTACCGTCATCCCGATCGCGTCCTCGAGCCCTTTGAGCGCGCGCACGATGATCGTGCGGTGCGCCCACGGGCAGGCCAGCGAGACGTAGAGATGATAGCGGCCCGCGACGACCGGGTACGGCGTGCTGTCGTCGGCGCGCACCCAATCGCGAAACGCGTCGTCCTGGCGGACGAAGCTGCCGTCGACCGTCTCGTCGGGGAACTGCGCTTTCGTCGTCATCGGCGAACGGTCAGGCTTTGTAGCTCGGATCCTTCGCGTCGAGCATGCGCAGCAGCGCGTCCCACGCCAGCTGCGGCTCGTTGCCGGTGAGCCCGATCTGCGCTTGCCGCCGGACGACCTCCTGGACTTCGGGCTTCGGATAGTGCAGCTTCGTGCCGCCGGCCAGCGCGGCGACCTGCATCGCGCACGCGCGCTCGAGCAAGTACATCGTCGAGAACGCGCGCGCGACGGTCGTGCCGACCGTCAGCGTGCCGTGGTTGCGCAGCAGCATCGCGTTCTTCTGCCCGAGGTCGGCGACCAGCCGCGGCCGCTCGTCGAGCATCAGCGCGATCCCTTCGTATTCGTGGTAGGCCAGCTCGCCGTTGAACAGCATCGAGGTCTGGTCGATCGGCAGCAGCCCGTGCTCTTGGCACGAGACGCCGACGCCGGCGACCGTGTGCAGGTGCAGCACGCAGGCCGCATCTTCGCGCGCGGCGTGGATCGCGCTATGGATCGTGAAGCCGGCCGGATTGATCGCGTACGGCGTCGGCTCGATGATCGTGCCGTCGAGGTCGACCTTGACCAAGCTCGACGCGGTGATGTCACCGAACAGCATCCCGTACGGGTTGATCAAGAAGTGATGCTCGGGGCCGGGGACGCGCGCCGAGATGTGGGTGAAGATCAGGTCGTCCCAGCCGAAGTGCGCGACCAGCCGGTACGCAGCGGCTAGGTCGACGCGGACCTGCCGCTCGTCGGCGGTCGGGGCGGGGCGAAGCTCGGGGGCGGCGGTCGCGCTCATGCGGGCATCCTCGGCGGGGAAGCGGTCCCGACGGCTTCGATTCGCGGCTCGACGTCACCCGGGAGCTATGCGATCGGGATCTGCTCCAGCTCGTCCATGATCCGGGCGAAGTCGCCGAACGTCAGCGCCTGGTCGGCGTCGCACTTGGCCTCGGCCGGATTCGGATGGACTTCGAGCAGCAGCCCGTGCGCGCCGACCGCTTTGGCGGCGCGGCACAGCGGCGCGATCCAGCGCCGGACGCCGACGCCGTGCGACGGGTCGACGAGCACCGGCAGGTGGGTGCGCTCGCGCAGCACCGGGATCGCCGACAGGTCGAGCGTGTTGCGCGTCGCCGTCTCGAAGGTGCGGATCCCGCGCTCGCATAGGATCACGTTGGGGTTCCCTTCGCTGAGCACGTACTCCGCGGCGGCGAGCAGTTCGTCGATCGAGGCCGCCATCCCGCGTTTGATCAGCACCGGCCGCTCGCACTTGCCGACCGCTTTGAGGAGATCGAAGTTCTGCATGTTGCGCGCGCCGATCTGCAGCAGGTCGACCGCTGCCGCCATCCGCTCGACCTGCTCGATGCTCATCACCTCGCTGACCGTCGGCAGGCCGCTGGCGCGACTCGCTTCGGCGAGGAGCGCGACGCCTTCCCAGGCCAGCCCTTGGAACGAGTACGGCGACGTGCGCGGCTTGAACGCGCCGCCGCGCAGCATCTGGCCACCGGCCGCGGCGACCGCTTCGGCGGTCGCGATGATCTGCTCGCGCGACTCGACGCTGCACGGCCCGCCGATGACGACGAACGCGCCGTCGCCGACCGCGACGTTGCCGACCATCACTCGCGAACGCGCGTGCTCGCCCTGGCGCTGCGCCTTTGGGAAGGCAACTTTGGCGGGGACAGGCACGACCGGCGGGCGGTCGTCGACGACGATCGCCGGCGCGCGCCGGATGCGCGCCGGTGCGGTCGAGGCGTCGTAGGTGCCCAGCACGTGCACCATGACGCTGACGTCGCGCAGCTCGCGCAGCGCGGCGGCGAAGCGTTCGTCGCGCACGTCGCCGTCGACGTCGGCATAGAACGTCGACTGTCCGGTGACCCCGAGCCGCGCCTTCGAGTCGAGCTTCGACAGGTTCAACCCGTGCGCGCCGAGGACCGACAGGCAGCGCCCGAGCGCACCCGGCGCGTCGGCGACGGTGAACAGCAACGACGTCTTGCGGATCGCGAAATCCTCGGCCGGCTCGAACTCCGTCGCCGGACCGCGCGCGTCGGGTGCGCGGAACAGGATGAAACGGGTGAAGTTCTCCGGATGGTCGGCGATCGTGTTCGCCAGCTCGATCAGACCGTAGCGCGTCGCCGCGTCCGCGGACGCGATCGCGCCGCGCGCCGGATCGCCGGCCGCTGCGACGTCGCGTGCCGCGATCCCGGTATCGGGGACGGGGACGCGCCGCACGTCGGGCAGGCTGCCCAAGAAGCGGCCGCACTCGGCCAGCACCACCGGGTGCGAGTCGATCTCGCGCAGACCGTCCAGCGTCGCGCCGGCGACGCCGAGCAGCCGATGGTCCATCCGCCACGTGATCTCGGCCAGCAGATCGAGCGCGTACTCGGCCAGGACGTCGTAGCCTTCACGGATCGTCCCGGCGATCGCGTTGTCGATCGGCAGCAGCCCGAGGTCGGCGCGGCCCGCCAAAACGGCGTGCGCCACCGCCCGGTACGACGAGCAGCCCAGCGGAACGAACGTCACGCCGCGCCGGGTCGCGTACGCGTCGAGCACCGCGTGCGAGTACGAGCCTTCGATCCCCTCGAAGGCTGCGGTCATCGTCAGGGCGGGGGTGGTCGGCTCGCCGCCGGCGGCCTGGGCGCTGATCATCGTGGTCTCCGGAAAGAAACAAGAGCCCCGGCGAGGGCTCTTGCAGTTCGGTCCGCGGACTCGGTTACGGCAAAGGCCATTCGCGCCGGCGCGCGTCGCGCGTCGGGTAAAAATAGCCGTAGTACCAGCCGAGCCCGGTCATGTTCGTCGGTCTTACCACGCCGCGCGGGCGCCGTCAACCGCCGGTCGTCCCCGTGTAGGCCCTAGGCGACGTGTCCGCTTCCCACGGTCTGCGCATGTCCGCCCGAGTCGAGGTTGTAAGCCGGCTTGCGGCCGTGATGGAAACCGGCCTGGTACGATCCTCGTTGTAATGACCGTGAACCGCATTTGGAAGGCCCTCCCGCTCGCGCTCGCCTTGGTGGCCGGCGCCCTGAGCGCGCCCGCGTCCGCCGCGCCGAAGCAAGAGAAGGCGGTGCTCGCCGGCGGCTGCTTCTGGGGGATGGAGGCCGTCTTCGAGTCGCTGCGGGGCGTCAGCAACGTCGTCTCCGGGTTCTCGGGCGGTTCGGCGGCAACGGCCCACTACGAGATCGTCAGCACCGGAACGACCGGTCACGCCGAATCGGTCGAGATCACGTACGACCCGTCGCAGATCTCGTACCGTCAGCTGCTGCAGATCTACTTCACGGTCGCCACCGATCCGACCGAGCTCAACTACCAAGGACCCGATCACGGTACGCAGTACCGCTCGTCGATCTTCTACACGACCGACGCACAGAAGGCCGTCGCGCAGTCGATGATTCGCGACCTGACTGCCGCGCACGCGTACAATGCGCCGATCGTCACCACCGTCGTCCCGTTCGTCGCCTTCTATCCCGCCGAGGCGTACCACCAGCACTATCTGCAGCTACACCCCGACGAGCCGTACATCGTCTACAACGACATGCCCAAGCTCGCAGCGCTGCACCAGAAGTTCCCGAGCCTGCTCAAGCAGCACGCCTGACCGCCCGGCCATCCACCGATTTCAACCGCTCGCTTGCGAGCGGCCCGTGGATGAAGTGGAAAATTCCGTGGACGGTCTACGGTTTGGCCCGCCGCAGCCCGGGGTAGCCGCTGTGCCTGCCGAGGGCGGCGGCGCTAGAAGGGTACGGTAGGCGGCATGAGTGCCTCGATCGATCCGCGGCCGGCGCCCGCCCATCAGTGCTTGAACGCCCTGTGCGGCTGTAACGATCTCGTCAGCGCGGGGACGTGCAGCGAGTGGTGCGCAGCGAACACGGTCGAGGTCGCCGACGTCGAACGCGGCAGCGCATCACCGCACGGCAACTGCGGCTGCAGTCATGCGACCTGCGCGCAGAACGCCGGCGGAAAGGGCACCGCCGAACGCGGGATGAGTTAGCGGGTTCGGCGTTCGGCCGATCCGGCTACCAGAGACGCGGCTGTCCGCCGCTGGCGATCAAGTCGGCGCAGATCGCGCGCGCTTCGGCGACCGACGCGACATCGGTGCGCACGAAGAGCTTGCGCCAGTAGGCTTTTCCCGACAGCTTCGCGATCAGGTCGGATGCCGACCGCGCATCGACGACGCGACCGACCAGCTGCACGCGCACGGTCGGCGTCCCGCCGGCGGTGCCGAGCGGCAGCCTGTGCAGCAACTGCTCCTGCGAGTCGCTCCACACCGCGTCGCCCCAGCGCGCGCGCAGTGCCTGCTCGCAGACCTCATAGGCGTGCAGGTCGCGCTCGGCGTTGAACTCGGCGGCGAGCCCGTAGATCGTGCGGCGCTCGCGCAGCGCGCGCACCTCGTCGCTCTCGAGCGGGCGGATCGCGTCGATCACGCGGAAGTCGTCCCAGTCGAGGAACTCGCGGACGTCGTCGAGCGCGCGCGGGTTCGGCCACAGCACTTCGAGCACGTCGTTGAGCACGCGCTCGAACGCGCGCGTCGTGTGGTGGAAGTAGACGGTCGCGAACATCATGTAGCGCGCCAGCACGAACGACTCGAGCGCGACGACGCCGCGCCCGTCGACGCCCAGCTCGGGCCGGCCGTCGACGTCGAGAACGCGCAGCGACGCGATCAGCTGCTCGACGTCGTACGTGCCGCCGGCGACACCGGTAAAGTACGCATCGCGCAACAGGTAGTCCATCCGGTCGGCGTCGAGGTTCGGGCCGCTGACCAGCTCGCGCAGCACCGGGTCGGCACCTGCGCTCCCGGTGACGAGCTGCAAGACGGCGCCGGCATCGACGTCGATCGCGGCCAGCGCGTCCCGCAACTCCGGCAGGCCGAGGATCGCGGCGGTGCGCGCTTCGTGGCGCACGCCGAGCACCGCTTCGCACGCGTGCGAGAACGGACCGTGGCCGAGGTCGTGCAGCAGCAGGCTCGCGCGCAGCAGCGCGCGCTTCTCGGCGAACTCGCGCTCCGAGGCGAACGCCTCGGGCGAGTGGACGCGCAGCGCGTCGAACGCCCGGGTTCCGATCGCCAGCGCGCCGAGCGCGTGGGTGAAGCGCGAGTGTTCGGCCGACGGAAAGGCCAGGTAGGCGAGCCCGAGCTGCCGCAGCCGGCGTAATCGCTGGACTGGCGGCGCCGACAGGAGTGCGACCTCGCCGGCGCTCAGCTCGATGAAGCGGTGGATCGGGTCGTAGATGCGTTTCGCGCGCTGCGCATGGTTGTCGCGCAGCGCGTCGTAGTCACGCGCCATGTCGGTCGTTCGTTCGTCCCTCGCCTTGCTGTCGACGGCGGCAGTGCTCGGTGCGTCTGCACCGCAGCGGCTCAGCTACCCTCCGCCGCCGGCGCAGATGGTCGTCACCGACACCTACTTCGGCACGACCGTCGCCGACCCGTACCGGCAGCTCGAGGACGCAAACGCACCGTCCGTCCGCGCGTGGGCCGACGCCGAGTCGGCGCTCGCGCTGCGCTACATCCGCGGCGTACCGGCCTTCGCCGCGATCCGCGCCCGCGTAGCGGCGCTGGCGCACGGTTCGCCTACGCGCTCGGGACTGCAGATCGCAGCCGGGCACTGGGTCTATCTGCGCCGCACACCGCCGGCACAGCAGGCGGTGCTGATCGCCCGCGACGGCTGGGCTTCTCCCGAACGCGTGCTGTTCGATCCCGCCGCGACCGCGAACGGTGCGGCACCGTCGATCGAATCGGTCTTTCTCTCGCCCGACGGCCGCAGCGTAGCGTTCACCACGCAGCCCGGCGGGAGTGAGGACGAGACCCTGCACGTCGTCGACGTCGCGTCGGGCGCGATGCTGGCCGACACGCTGCCGCACGCCGGCGGCGGCACGACGCCGGTCGCGCTGGCCTGGGACGCCGGCGGCAAAGGGTTCACCCGCACGGCGCTGCCGCGCAACGCCGACGGGACGTTCGCGCGCGACGGGATCGAGCTCGTCCATCACGTCCTCGGCACCGATCCCGCGACGGACGCGTACGTGTTCGGCCGCGACATGTCGCGCAAGGCGGAGTACCATCTGATCGCCGCGCGCGACGGTGCGCTGGCGGTCAGCGTCACCGACGGCGACGGCGTGCCCACGTCGCTGTACCTGCGCCGTCCGAAGCAGAGCGCCTTCGTGCAGGTCGCGACGCCGGCTGCCGGGATCGGCAACAGCACCAACCCCGCCGCCGCGTTCGTCGGCGACGCGCTGGTCGTCGTCGCGACTGGGCACGCGCCGCGCGGCGCTGTGATCGAGATCGGGCCCGGACAAACGTTCGACACCGGCAAGCAGCTCGTCGCTCCGAGCGACGCGGTGATCGAGGGCGTCGTCGCGGTACCGGGCGGCTTCGCGACCCGTGACGTCGACGGGGGTGACGGCGGAATGCGCGTCTTCGCTGTCGACGGAGCGCTGCGCGCGACGGTTCCGATTCCGCCGGTGTCGACGATCGACGAGCTGGCGGCCGATCCATCCGGCGGCGTGACGATCGTCGGCGACGAGAGCTACGTCGCGCCGCAGCAGTGGTTCGCGTACGACGTCGCCACCAACACGCTGGCGCCGACCGGCATCGGTGAAGGCTCACCCGGCGACTTCTCGCACGTGCGGGTGCAGCGGGTGCTGGTGCCGTCGCTCGACGGCACGGTACGGATCCCGCTGGAGATCGTCAGCGGTGCGCAAACGCACGGCGCGCGCACGCCGACGATCGTGAGCGCCTACGGCGGCTATGGAACGGTGACACGGCCGCGATTCTCCGCGACCTCGCTGGCCTGGCTCGAACGCGGCGGCGCGCTCGCACAGGCGATGGTCCGCGGCGGCGGCGAGTACGGTGAGACCTGGCATCTCGCCGCGCGACACGCGACCAAGACGCTGAGTGCCGACGACCTCGCGGCGTGCGCGCAGTGGCTCGGCGCCAACGGGTACGGCGATGCGCAGCACCTCGGCATCGCGGGCGGGAGCGCCGGCGGCTTCTTGATGGGGCTCGCGCTGACGCGCAACACGTCCCTCTACCGCGCGGTGGCGGGCGCGGCCGGCATCTACGATCTGCTGCGCTACGAGCTCACGCCCAACGGCGCGTTCAACACCGGCGAGCTCGGCACGGTCACTGACCCGGCACAGTTTCCGTGGATGCTGGCGCAGTCGCCGTACCACAACGTGCGCAAGGGGGTCGCCTATCCGGCCGTGCTGCTGACGACCGGCGAAAACGACCCACGCGTCGACCCCTACAACTCGCGCAAGATGGGGGCCGTGCTGCAAGCCGACTCGTCGTCACCGTATCCGATTCTCTTGTTGCAGAAGAGCGGTCAGGGCCATGGCTTCGGCAACTCGCTGCAGCAGACGATCGACGCGACCGCCGAACGCTACGCGTTCTTCTGGAGCCAGCTCGCGACGCCGTAGCGTTTCCCCGGGGATGCGCGATTACGGGCCGAGGATCCAGTTCGCAATCGTCGTGACGACGGTACTCTCGATCCCGTTGTAGCCGTGATAGGCGAATGCTTCGCACGGATCGCCCGTGCTGTGACCGCCGGTCACCCCGATCGCCTGTTTGCGCGGCGCGGCGGTGAACTCTGCCATCAGTCCGGGGATGTTTGCGTACGGGCAGAGTTTGCAGCCGTCGAGCTGATGGTGGACGACCAGCACCGGAACAGCGATCCGGTCGAGCGCCATCTGCGGTACGGCGTGGTCGTCGGGCCCGCTGCCGACCAGGATCGTCGACGTCAGCACGAGACCGTCGGCGCCGCCGGCGGCGGGTATCGGCAGCTGCGTCGCGACGAAGGCCGCCGACTGCGTGCCGCGGCTGGTGCCGATCAGCCATACCGGCAGCGACGTTTGCGCGCGCAGCCACGCGATCACCGCGCGGATGTCGGCGACGTGCTCCGCGCTCTGCCGGAAGCCGCCGAGGTACGGCGGCCGCCGCCGGTCGGACGGCGCGTCGACGACCGCGACGGCGATGCCGGCCTGCGCGAACTGCGCGCGCGTGCGCACCAGAAAGTTGTCGGGGTGCGAAACCGTGCCGTCGAGATTGACGCCGACGTTGCCCTGGCCGCCACTGAACAGCACGGCCGCCGCCCTGGGCGCCGCGGGCGCGACGTACAGGAAACGCTCCGTCACGCCGGGCCGCGTCGGCAAGTCGACGGCGCGCACGGTTTGGGCCTCTACGGGCAGCCCCACGGCGAGCGTGAAGACGAGCACGGTGACGAACGTCGCGCGTTGCATCGGATCGACTTCGGGGAAGTGGCAGCCTCGCCTCCGTCGAACGTACGTGCCGTGCGAATCGACGACGGCGTCAAGCGCGAAGTGCTCGCGCGCGCCGACATCGGCGAGGTGATCGGAACCTACGTTCAACTGCGCAAGCGCGGGAACGACTTGGTCGGGCTGTGCCCGTTCCACGGCGAGAAGTCGCCGTCGCTGCACGTTCATCCGGATCAAGGGTTTTTCAAGTGCTTCGGCTGCGGCGTCGGGGGCGACGTGTTCACCTTTCTGCAGAAGCAGGAGAACCTCGCCTTTCCCGACGCGCTGCGGATGCTCGCCAAGCGCTACGGCGTGGCACTCGCCGAGGAGGATCCGCACGCCGCGCGGGTGCGCAGCGAGAAGGAGGCGATCTACCACGCCAACGACGTCGCGCGCGCCTTCTTCCACCGCATGCTGCTCGACGTGCGCGAAGGTGCGGCGGCGCGCGAGTACTGCACGAATCGCGGGATCACGGCGGCGACGATCGACGCGTTCGCGCTCGGCTACGCGCCGGCGAGCTGGGACGCGCTGGTCGACGAGCTGCGCGCCAACGACGTCGCGCCGGACATCGCGGTCAAGGCCGGACTGATCCGCCCCAACGATCGCGGCGGCCACCGTACCTTCTACCGCGAGCGGCTGATGATCCCGACCTTCGCCACCACCGGCGAGACGATCGCGTTCGGCGGCCGCGCGCTGGGTGACGTCGAGCCGAAGTACCTCAACACGTCGACGACGCCGGTCTACACCAAAGGCCGCTTCCTGTACGCGCTCAACGTCGCGCGCCGCGCGGCAGCGAAAGAGGACAGCGTGATCGTCGTCGAGGGCTACCTCGACTGCATCGCGCTCCACCAAGCCGGCTTCACCAACGCGGTCGCGGCGCTCGGCACCGCTTTCACGCCCGACCAGGCGCGCGAGCTGCGCAAGGCGGCGTCGCGCGCGATCCTGTGCTTCGACGCCGACGCCGCCGGGATCGACGCGGCGCTCAAGTCGATCGAGGCGCTGGCGGCCGAGGGCGTAGCGGCCTGGGCGCTGCGGATCCCCGACGGCAAGGATCCCGACGAGTTCGTGCGGCGCAACGGCGCTGAAGCGTTTCGCGCGCTGCTCGACGCGCCGATCTCGGCGACGCAGGTCAAGCTCGATGCCGAGATCGACCGGCAGCACGGCCGGCTCGCCGCAGGTGCGCTGGCGGGTTGGGCCGAGGAGACGATCCGCCGGCTCGCGCCGCAGCAGGAGTGGGATCGCTGGCGCGTCTACGCGGCGCAGCGGCTCGAGCTCGCGCCCGACGACCTGCGGCGGGCGCGGATGATGCTCAGCCCGCACCACTTCGCGCCGCGCGGCGCGCCGGCCAACACCTCGCGGCACCTCGTCCCGGGCACGCTGGAGCGGCCGTCGTTCGAGCGCGAGGTCGTCTCGATCGTGCTCGAGGACCCCGCGCTGCTGGCCGAGTACGCGGACCGGATTCCGAGCGAGCGCTTCGATAATCCGCGGCTGCGGCGCGTCTGGGAGACGTTGCGCGCGCACGCTCGCTCGCTGGTGCAACCGTCCGACGTCCGGGCCGTGTTTGCAGGAGATGAAGACGCGACGGCTGCGCTCGCTTCGGTGTCGGGCGTGGTCGTTTTCGCCGATAGCGAAGAACGGCGAGCGAAGCTCGACCGCGTCGTCGAACGCTTCGCGCGCGACGACGCCGAGCGCCGTTACCGGGAGCTCGACGGAGAGATCACCCGGCTGTTCGAAGCCGAACAGCCGGTCCCGAGCGACCTTCGCGCAGAACATGCGGCCCTGGCCGCCGAACTGAAAGGATAGACCCGCCGGAAAGGGGGTGAACAGCATATGGCCCGTACCAAGAAGACCGCCCCGGCGAGCGCCGAGGCACCGCAGCTCTCGCTCGACGAACAGATCAAGAAACTGCTCGCCGCCGGCAAGAAGCGCGGCTCGCTCACCTACGAAGAGATCAACGCGGTCTTCGACAACGTCGAGGACGTCGCGCCCGAGCGGATGGACGATCTGCTCGAAGAGATCGCGTCGCTCGGCATCGAGATCGTCGAGGAGCAGTCCAAGGACGAGAAGCCGGCCGACCGCGAGGAGACCGAGGAGCCCGCGATCCCGCCGGGCCTGGCGCTCGACGACCCGGTCCGGATGTACCTCAAGGAGATCGGCCGCGTCCCGCTGCTGTCGATGGACGACGAGCGGCGGCTGGCGATGGCGATCGAGGCCGGTGAGAAAGAAGCACTCAAGAACGGGACCGCCGACAATGCCGTGCTGTTCGGCGGCGAAGAGGCGAAGCGCAAGCTGACCGAGGCCAACCTGCGTCTCGTCGTGTCGATCGCGAAGAAGTACGTCGGCCGCGGCATGCTGTTCCTCGACCTGATCCAGGAAGGGAACCTCGGGCTGATCCGCGCCGTCGAGAAGTTCGACTACCGCAAGGGCTACAAGTTCTCGACCTACGCGACCTGGTGGATCCGTCAGGCGATCACGCGCGCGCTCGCCGATCAGGCGCGCACGATCCGCATTCCGGTCCACATGGTCGAGACGATCAACCGTCTGATCAAGATCAGCCGCCAGCTGCTGCAAGAGCTCGGCCGCGATCCGACCGTCGAAGAGATCGCCAACGAGATGGGGCTGACGCCCGAGAAGGTGCGCGAAGTCATCAAGATCTCGCAGGAGCCGATCTCGCTCGAGACGCCGATCGGCGAAGAAGAAGACTCACACCTGGGCGACTTCATCGAAGATCAGGAAGCGGTCGCGCCGGCCGAAGCGGCCTCCGTCATGCTGCTCAAAGAGAAGATGCAGGACGTCCTCAAGAACCTGACCGACCGCGAGCGCAAGGTGCTCGTGCTGCGGTTCGGGCTCGAGGACGGCCACCAGCGCACGCTCGAGGAAGTCGGTCAAGAGTTCGGCGTCACCCGCGAACGGATCCGGCAGATCGAAGCCAAGGCGCTCCGCAAGCTGCGCCACCCGAGCCGCGGCAAAGCCCTCAAAGACTACTGGTCCAACGAATAGTCTATAGCGTTACTCGCAGCTCGATCGACCTTCGCAGGCCCAGGATGGGCCTGGCGTGTTCGCGCACTTTGCGCGAACACACTAGGGAGTCGCGCTCGGTGCGGGTGCGGCTTCGTCCCGGCAGCCGACGGCAGCGGCGATGACGGTCGGCGTCAGGGTCTGCTCCGCGTGCGCGATCTGTGCTTGCTGCACCTCGACGTCGGCGGCGAGCCGGTCCCAGATCGTGTGACCGAGCGCGCGCGACGGCGCGATTGCGCCGCTGCCGCCGAGCGGAAGCGGGTTCGCACCCGGAACGGTCGACGAGTCGAAGAAGCCGCCCGGCGATGACACGGTCGCCGGGCCGCCTGCGTTCGCCGTCGCGCCCTGCATCGCGGTCGAGATGTCGTGGCGGACGTTGCCCATGCCCTCGGTTTCGAGGATCCCGTCGAGGTGGTTGAGCGCCTCGTTCTGGCGGTCGGCGGCGGCTTGCAGCTGCGCCTTGAGCAGCGCCGCGAGCTTGTCGTCGTCGGTCACCGGCGTCCTCGGGAAACGGTTCGTGTCGGACAGCATCTTCTTGACGACGCCGAGGTTGTGCGCCATCGCGGTCACGACTTTCTCCAGGTAGAGCTGGTCCATCTCGAGCGCTTCCTGCGAACCGGTCGTCTCGTCGTGCGCGGACTTGAGGACCGCGCGGTGGCCGGCGCCGATGAGGTCGTCGGTCTTCATCAAGCCGAGCACCGACGGCGCGACGTTGTCGCGAACCGTCGTGCAGAACCCCTTGGCGTGCGTCCTCCCGATCACCGGCAACCCGCTCGGCGCCGCCGTCGGCGCCGCCACCTGCCCCGTCAACCCCACCACGACCGTGACGCCCGCAACGATCGTCCGCACACGTCCACGACTGCGAGTCGGCGCATCCTGCGCCGACCTTCCAACTACCATTTCCTCGCAGGCGCATGGATGCGCCTGGCGCGTTCGCGCACTTTGCGCGAACGCACTACATGTCTTCGCCGCGACCGGCGTTCGGGCTCGGCGTGACGTTGGGGTTCTTGTCGGCGAACTGGCCCAGCGGATTGGGGACGACCCACACCGAGACGTCGTAGATCGCGGGATAGAGGAAGGCGAAGCTCACCGCGGCCGGATCGGTCACCGCGCCGGCCTTGACCAAGCCTTCGGCGTTCGGATGCTCGACGTCACCGACCGTCGCGTACTTCTTCGCGCCGATCGCCTTGCCGTACGTGCACTTGCCGCTGCTCTTGTCACACAGCACGTAGTGCACGTGCGCGCCGACCGTGTAGAAGCGCGACGGCGAGATGCCGAAGAGCGACGGCGGTCCCGGCGCGGGCGATGCGGCCGGGTCGCGGCGCTGGCTGAAGTCGGCGCCGATCAGACGTCCGTTCACGTCGTACCAGAGCTGCGCGGGCTGGTCGGGATCGGTCGTGTTCCAGTGCGCGATGTTGACGTAGCTGATCGCGCCGGTGCGGTCTTCGTTGGTGAACCGTAGGTAGCCGGCCTTGATCGCGCTCTGCGTCGTCGGGTACAGGCGCGGCAGATCGCGCATGATCTTGGCCAAGAACGCCGTCTCGGCCGGGCTCGGAGCGGGCGCCGCCGTCGGCGCGGCGCTCGGTCCCCCCATGTTCATCTGTGCCGACGCCGGCAGCACGGCGAGACCCAACGCCGGCGCGAGCGCCACGATCAGGAGTGAAAGGCGACGCATCATACGGCGGCGGTTCGCGACGGCCGCGCCGTTTCTTCCGTATTCTTGCGTCAGTTTTAGGACGGGCTGGGTGCCGGAGTCGGCGTCGGCAGCTCGATCGGCGCCGGCGTCGCCGGGGACGTGGGCGCCACGGTCGGCGTCGGCAGGCTGGTCACCTTGGCGCCGGGCCGCATCAGCGACTTGACCGTTGCGGTGCGCGCCGGGGTCGGCGTGTAGGCCGAGGCCGGCCGGTCGGCGGAGAGACCGAACGGGAACGGGACCCGAATCGAAAAGCGCGCGCCGATGTGGTCGACGACGGCCAGCGTCTTGGCTTCGATCTGGGCGCCGCCGGCGACCGGCAGCACGATCGGCGTGTCCGGCTTGACCGGCATCAGGCCGATGCTGGTCTTGAACTCCTGCAGCGACACCACCGGACGGCGATGACCGTCGGCCATGGTGACCCCGCCGACGAAGAGCTCGGCGCGCGTTCCGGCCGCTGCCAGCGTCGTGCCGTCGAAGATCAGGGGATCGCGCAGGTGGACCGAGACGACGGAGCCTTCGCGGCGCCCGGCGTCGAGCGCCCCGTCGGTCACGAAGACGACCGCCGTGCCCGCCGGCAACACGTTCGCCGACGGGGACTGGGCGGTCGCCCAAGCTGCGCAGACAAGGAGGAACGCCGTCGCGAGGACGGCCGCCCGGCGGACGCCGGTCACCCTCCTAGCTCGCTTTCTTTTGTGCCTCGGCGGCTTCGGCGGCAGCCTTCTTGCCCTGTTCGATCAAGGCTTTGACCTTCTGGCCGCCCTTTTGGCCGATCGTCTCGTAGAACTCCGGGCCGTACCGGTCGCGAGTCGCCTCGCCGCCCTTCTTGCCGCCCTTTTTCCCGATGGCTTCGTAGAAGGCGTGTCCGTGAGCTTTCTTGGTGGCCTGGCCGCCCTTGCGCCCGATCATCTCGTAGAACTCGGGCCCGTACTTTTTCTTGACGGTTTCGCCGCCTTTTTGCCCGGCCTCGCGGACGGACATCCCGCTTCCGGTCTTGCGCTCTGGGGTGGTGGACATGTGTTGGGGTGAACCTCGTGGATGAAAATCGACCTATCTCAGTAACGTAAGCGAACCCATGGAAGTTGTCGGCCGAAGCCGGATGTGGAATGAGGTTCGAACAGTCGTGGCCGCGGCGGTCGTGGCCGCGTCAGCCGTCCTCTCGCCGCTCGGAGCGGCTCCCGCGGAGCAGCCCGGATACCGGCGGTTGGTGGAGCTTGAGAGCACCCGGTCGTTCTCCGACGAGCTGACCGCGGCGCTGGCGTCGAGCGACGCGAGCTTGGCGGGGCGGGCGGCGCTGGCACTCGGACGAACCGAAGACCCCCGCGCGGCCGGGCCCCTAAAGAACGCGACCGCTGCACGGGACGTTTCGCTTCGCGCGCTGGCAGTGTACGGATACGGGTTGCTGGCATCTAAGAACCCCATCGACGCCGGAACGGTTGCCCTGGCCCTCAAGGACCAAGCGAGCGCTGTTCGGGTCGCCGCCACCGACGCCGCCTGGCGCGCCCGAGCCGGCGGATCGCCCGGCGCGGACGCCCTCGCCGTCCCGCTGCTCGCGCTGGCCGGTCACGACGCGGACCGCATCGTGCGCGGTCGTGCGGCGGTCGCCCTGTCGGGATGGGACAAGGCAGCGAACCGCGCCGCGATCGCGACCGGGATCGCGCGCGCGTTCGCGTCCGAGCGCGATCCGCCGGTGCGCGCGCACGAGGCGTGGTCGTTGCGCCGCGCGTTCGCGATACTCACGCCGGCTCCGATCGTGCGGGCCGGTCTCGCCGATGCGGACGAGACCGTTCGCATCCAGTTCGCCGACCTCGTCGCGCGCCGCAAGGACCGCGCGGGGATCGCGCTGCTGCGACCGCTGCTGCGCGACCCGTCGTGGCGCGTGCGCGAACAGACGTTGGAGAGCATCCGCGTACTGTCGGGCCGCAAACGCACCGACCAGCTGACCGCGATCCCGGCCGGGGTCGTCACGCCGCCGCCGCAACCGGTGAACACGGAACCGCCGCTTTCGCCGCCACGCGTCGCGGATGCGACGCTTCACCGGCCGGCCGCGGCGGAAGCGCTGCTCGAGCTGCCGCTGCGACCCTCGACGAGCGCGCTGATGGACGGTCCGATGCCGGGCCCGCACCCGCGGGTGCGCATCGCGACGACGCAGGGGACGATCGTGGTGCGGCTCTATCCCGAGTGGGCTCCGCTGACCGTCGCCAATTTCTTGAACCTCGTCAACCGCGGCTATTACGACGGCGTGCGCTGGTACCGCGTCGTGCCGGACTTCGTCGTGCAGAGCGGCGGTCACCTGACCGGCAAGCCCGACAACGACGTCGCGCCGGCCGGCTACACGCTGCCGGCCGAAGAAAACCCGCTCGAGCAGCGCGCCGGCGTGATCTCGATGGGACTCGACTACACCACCGGCAAGAATCCGCACGCGAAGCGCGACTCCGCCAACGTCGAGTTCTACATCACGATCTCGCCGCAGTACCACCTCAACCGCGACTTCACCGTGTTCGGTCAGGTCGAGAGCGGCTTTCCGGTGCTCGGCCGCCTGATCGAGCGCGACCGCATGACACAAGTCGTGCGCATCGCCGACGACTAGATTTCGGTCCGCCTGAACGGCGGCCCGAAATCCTCTCCGCGCTGGGCGGGTCCGAAAAAGGAAACCTCTATCTCGAGAACATCGAGCGTAGGGCGAAGAACGCGTTCTCTTTGCGCTCGGTGACACGACGGTAGAAGTAGCCGGCCCAGTGCGTTCCGTACGGAACGTAGATGCGGACGCGGTAACCGTCGGCGACCAGCCGGCGCTGCAGGTCGGGTCGCACGCCGTACAGCAGCTGGAATTCGAACCGGTCGTGGCCGATCTCGCGCTCGCGGGCGAACGTCTCGACCGCCGCGATCAGCCGCGCGTCGTGGGTCGCGATTCCCGGGTAGGTTCCGCGCTCGAGCAGCGCTTCGGCGCAGCGCATGTAGGCGCGGCGGATCGTCGGCATGTCGTGGTACGCGATCTCGGCCGGCTCGTTGTAGGCGCCCTTGCACAGCCGTACCCGCGCTCCCAGCCGGATCGCGGCCTCGACGTCGTCCGGGGTGCGCTTGAGGTACGCTTGCAGCACCGGTCCCACGTTCGGTGTGCGAGCGTGCGCCCGTTCGAAGACGCGCAGCGTCGCATCGGTCACCGCCGAGCCTTCCATGTCGATGCGAACGAACGGATCGCGGTTCGGTGCGGCGGCCTCGATCACGCCGAGCAGGTTCTGGAGGGCGAAGTCTTCGTCGACCAGCAGCCCCATCGCGGTCAGCTTCACGGAAACGTTCGTCTCGACGTCGCGCTCGCGAATTCGCTGGAGCACGTCGAGGTAGGCGTCGCGGGTGCGCTCGGCTTCCGTGCGCGAGGTCACGTCTTCGCCCAGGAAATCGAGCGTCGCGGTCATCCCCTGCGCGTTGAGCGCGGCGACGGCGTCCATCGCCTCGGCCGCGGTCTCGCCGGCGATGAAGCGCTTGGCGAGGAAGAAAAACCTCCGTTGGAACGTCGGGCTCTGGATCACGTCGAGGACTGCCACGAACCGGCGGCTTCGGCATGATCCGGCCCGGCCCTCGGGGTAACCCTCCGACCGATGAACCGACTCTTTTCACGCTCTTATCAAACAACGTAGACAAGGGGCGCCAAATTTGGGAAACGGAGGGTATGGCCTGGCGCATCCTGGTCGCCGACGACGACCCGGAGATCTGCACGCTCATCCGAACGATCCTGTCGAAGGGACCGTTCGACGTAACGTTGTGCAACGATGCCGAAAGCGCCCTGGTGGCACTGCAGCAGGAGAAGCGCTTCGATATCCTCATCAGCGACTTCATGCTGCCGGGGATCTCGGGGATCGAGTTGATCACGCAGGTGCGGCAGAACCGGACGACCGCGCGCATCCCCATCGTGATGATCAGCGGCCACTCGAACTATTTGATGGATGCCCGCGCGAAGGCCGCCGGCGCGAACGCGTTCCTCAACAAGCCGTTCTCGCTCAAGCAGTTGCGCGCGCTGGTCAACACGCTGCTGACGACTCCGTACGACTCCGTTCCAGCGTAGCTAGGGGCGCCGCGTGACGGCGGGAGCGTTCTTCAAGGCGTTGTTCGTCGCGCTGTCGCTGGGGCTCGACGTGTTCGCGGTCTCGGTCGGCGTCGGGATGAAGGGCGCCGACCGCTGGGTGAAGATCCGGATCGGCGCCGCGTTCGCGCTGGCCGAGATGACGATGACGGTGGTGGGCGTGCTGCTCGGTCAGGCCGCCGGACATCTGCTCGGCGACGCGGCCGGCTACCTCGGGTTCGCCGCGCTGGTCGGCGTCGGCGGCTACATGATCTACGAAGCGCTGCACGGAACCGAGGAAGGCGGTGGCTTCGATCTCTCTCGCGGCTTCGGCCTCATGCTCGGCGCGCTGTCGATCAGCTTGGACTCGCTGGGGATCGGTTTCTCGATCCTCTACATCGGCGTTCCGCTCGTCGTCAGCCTGGCGTTCATCGGCGCGGCGTCGATTCTCTCGACAACGCTCGGGCTCGCGCTGGGGCGGCGGCTCGGAACGATCGCCGAGGAGCGCGCGGCGCTGGCAGCCGGCGTCGTGCTGGTGCTCACGGGTCTAGCGTTTGCCGCGATCAAGTTCTTCCACCTCGGCATCTGAGGCGCTGTACGATCTCGCGACCGCGGCGCGCAGCGTCGTCGTCGTCGGGACCGCCAAGCACGCCGGGAAGACGACGGCCTTCAACGCGCTGCGCGCGATCGCGCGGCGGCGAGGCATCGTGACGGCGGTGACGTCGATCGGTCGCGACGGCGAGCCATACGACGCCCTCGACGCCGAGCCCAAGCCGCGCGTGCGGCTCGCAGCCGGCACGCTGGTCGCGCTGCCGTCGGCGTTGGTGCCGCGCAGTCCCGCGCTCGCGCTGCTCGAACGCGGCGAGGAGAGCGCGCTAGGGACGATGATGTTCGCGCGCGCGACGATCGCGACGACTTGCGAGATCGCCGGTCCGCCGACGTCGCGCGCGATGCGGGCGACGATCGACCGGCTGCGCGCGCTCGTCGACGGTCCGGTACTGGTCGACGGCGCGATCGACCGCGTCGCGCCGCTGGCCGGCGGTGACGACGCGATCGTCGTCGCGACCGGGGCGGCCTCCGGTGCGACCGTCGAGCGTGTCGCCGCCGCCGCAGCCGAGACCGTGGCGCGGCTCCGTCTGCCCGGTCGCGACGCGGCGGCCGAGCGCGCGCGTGTCGTGCGGGTCGACGGCGCGCTCGACGCGCGCGACGCCGAAGAGCTGGTGGCCGGCGAGCGCGACGTCACGGTGGTGGTCGACGACCCGACCCGCATCGCGGTGCGCGGCGCGCTGTTCGCCGCGCTGCGCGCCGCCGTCGACTTGCGCTGCGAGCGTCCGCTGCGCGTCGTCGCCTGCACGACCTCGCCGGTCGGCCGCACCGGCGTGTTGCCGGCGCGCGCGCTGGTCGATGCGGTGGCGCGGGCGACGGGCTTGCCGGCCTTCGACGTCGTGGCCGACCTGCGGGCTCCGCGCGATGACTGACCCGGTCAGCGCCGAGCGCGTCGGCCTGGCGTGGCTGCGGTCCGCGGTCGAGCCGGTCGGCGCCTTCGGCCGGCGTCACGACGACACGATCGCGCCCTACGGTCCCGGCGACGAAGCGCGAGCGCGCGACGAGATGGACGAGGTCGTCGCGCTCGCCGGCGTGCTCGACGTGGACGGCACGGCGCGCGTACGCGCCGCACTGCGCGCCGTTCCGGAACCGACGCCGATCCTGGCCCGCGCGCGCGCCGGCGATCCGCTCGGCGACGTCGACTTCTACGAGCTGGGCCGGTTCGTCGACGCCCTCGACGCGCTGGCTCGCGCCTGGACCGCGGCCGGCGGGGCACCGGATCGCCGCCCGTCGCAGCTCGACGGGCTGGCCGCGATCCTCGCGCCGGGCCGTGCGAGCGGCGGCTTCTACCTCGCCGACGCGTTCGGCGCGCCGCTCGAATCGGCGCGCGCCGCGTTGGCCGCGGCCGAAACCGAGCTCGACGCGCGACGCGACGCGCTGGCGGCGCGCGTTCGCGCCGCGACCGGGGTCGACGCGGCCGGCGACGAGTTCGTCGTGCTGCGCGACGTGTACGACGGACCGCTGCCGGAGGGCGTGCGCGTCGTGCGCGATGCACCTGCCTATCGCAGCGCGGTACTCGAGCTCGACACGGCCGCGCGCGATGCCGCGCTGGCGCGGCTGACCGAGGCCGAAGAAAACGCGCGTCGCACGCTCGCGGAGCACGTCGCGGGCGAGACGGCACGCGCCGGCGACGCGCTGCGCGCGCTCGGCGCGCTCGACCGGATGCTGGCGCGAGTCGCGTTCACGCTGCGGTGGGGCGGCTGCGTCCCCAAGCTCGCACCGGACCGCATCGCGTTCGACGCGGCGGTCTTCGCGCCGCTGGCCGACGCGCTGGGCGAGCGCGGACGGCGCTACACCCCGATCTCGCTCGACCTGCGCGGCGTCGCCGTCCTGACCGGTCCGAACATGGGCGGCAAGAGCGCGGCGTTGGCGACGGCCGGCTTCATGTGCGCGTGTGCGGCGCTGGGTGTCCCGCCGCCGGCGCGCAGCGCTGCGTTGCCTTTGCTCGACGCGGTCGTGTGGATCGGCGGCGAAGGCCCGCAGGAACGCACGCGGCTGCTCTCGTCATACGCGGCCGAGGTCGTGCGCGGACGCGAGACGCTCGCACAGGCGTCGCCGCGTTCGCTGGTCCTCATCGACGAGTTCGCCCGCACGACCGGCCCGCGCGAAGGCCGCGCGCTGCTCATCGCGTTCGCCGAGGCCTTGCGCGATCGCGCCGCGCTCGCGCTCGTCGCCACCCACTTCGACGGCGTCGCCGAGACGGCGCAAGTCGCGCACTTGCGGATCGCCGGCTTGCACGAGCGCGCGCTCGACGCGGTGCGCGCGAACGACCTCGACGCCGCACTCGACGCGATCAACCGCGCGATGGACTACCGCGTCGTCGACGCGCGCGACGCTGCTTCGGTTTCCGACGCCTTGGCACTAGCCGCCCTGCTCGGCTTCGACGAAACCGTAATCGCGCGCGCTCGCGCGTTGTTCGGTTAGAGGCCGAGGGCGAGGGAGTCGGCGCGCGGGTCGCTGCCGCCGGCGAGCGTGCCGCGGGCGTGGTCGACGACGATGGCGTGGGCGTGGCCCATCGCGTTCTCGAACGGGCCGAGCTGCTCGACGGCGTGGCCGCGCGCCAGCAGCCCGTCGACGATGTCCGGCGGCATCCGCGACTCGACCAGCACCATCTCGCCGGTGGCGAGCTCGGGCCGCTCGGTGAGCTGGTGACGGCCGTAGACCCAGCGCGGATGGTCGAGCGCGCGCTGCACGTCGAGCCCGCGGTCGACGATCTGGTGCAGCAGCTGCAGCAGGATCTGCGGCTGCCCGTCGCCGCCCATCGTCCCGAACACGATCTCCGGCCGTCCGTCGCGCAGGAACATCGGCGGCGAGAGGGTGTGGACCGGACGCTTCCCGCCTTCGTAGACGTTCGGGTGACCCGGCCGGGTCGAGAAGTACGCGCCGCGGTTTTGCAGCACGACGCCCGTGCCGTCGGCGACGATCCCCGAGCCGAAGTTCATGTACAAGCTCTCGATCAGTGAGACCGCCATTCCGTTCTCGTCGACGACGCACAGGAAGATGGTGCCACCGCGATCGGGCAGGTGCTCGCGCGGGCTCGCGCGTTCGGGATCGATCGTCGCGCGCAGCTCGGCCAGCGCCGCCGGCGTGAGGCGAGCCTCGATCCCGGTCGGACCGAACGCGGGATCGCGGAACGTCGCGTCGCGGATCGCGACCGCGCGCTTCATCGTCTCGATGCCGAGGTGGTTCCAGAGCGGTTCGGGCGCGTCGCCGTCGCCGGCCAGCGCACCCGCGCCGAGCAGCAGCAGCGCGGCTTGCGAGTTGGGCGGGTGTGCCAGCAAGGTGCCGCCGCGCCAGGGAATGCTCAGCGGCGTCGTCGGCTCGGTGCGGTGTGCGGCGAGGTCGTCGAGCGTCATGAGGTTGCCGCCGCGGTTGAGCGCTGCGACGATGCGTTCGGCGATCGCACCGGTATAGAGCGCGTCGGCGCCGTCGCGCCGGATCGCGGCGATCGTCTCGGCGAGGTCGGGATTGTGCAGCACGTCGCCGGCGCGCGGGAGTCCCTCGCGCAAAAAGATCTGCGACGCCTCGGCGTCGGCGCGCAGCACCGGCTCGTTGAGCCGGGCGTAGGCCGCGACGACGTCGGTGACGACGACGCCGTCGCGCGCGTATCGCTCGGCCGGCGCGAGCAGCTCGTCGAGGTCGCGCGTCCCGTGCAGCAACGCCACGTCTTCCCACGAGCGCACGGCGCCTGGGACGGTGACGGCGAGCGCGCCGCGCTGCGGCAGCACGCCGTTCGGGAGCCGGTCGAGGGTCGCCGCGCGCGGCGTCCGCCCGCTGCCGTTGTACGACACCGCAGCCGGCGCTTTCGGATCGTGCACGATCCAGAACGCGTCGCCGCCGATCCCGCAGCTGGCCGGATAGACGACCGACAGCACGGCGTTGGTCGCGATCGCCGCGTCGACCGCGTTCCCGCCGCGCCGCAGCACGTCGATGCCGGCCGCGGTCGCCAGCGCGTGCGGCGACGCGACCATCGCGCGCGTCGAGCGCGCCACCGCGCGGCTCGGCCACGCCGCGGCTCGTTCTTGATTCGGCACGTCTCGGTCAACGCGCCGCAACCGGATCGCGGTTTCGCTCCGCGTGCCCGGCCTCGACCGGTGGCGAACGGCGCCGGGACGCGGCCGGCCGGGCGCGAAGGGCTGGCCGTGGATCCGCTGATCATCACGGTGGCGCCGGTCGGCGCCGAGGTCACGCCCGACCAGACCCCCTATCTGCCGGTCACGCCGGCGCAGCTCGGCGAGACGGCGCGCGCGATTCAGGCGGCGGGTGCGAGCATCGTCCACGTGCACTGCCGCAACGACGACGGCACCAACACCCACGACGTCGAGCGCTTCCGGCAAGCACGCGACGCGGTGCGCGCGGCGAGCGACCTGATCGTGCAGTTCTCGACCGGCGGCGCGATCGGGATGACGCCCGAAGAGCGCGCGGCACCGCTGGCGCTGCGGCCCGAGATGGCGACGCTGACCTGCGGCACGGTGAACTTCGGCGACGACGTGTTCGAGAACAGCTTTCCGATCATGCGCGGGATCGCGGCGCAGCTCGACGCCTACGACGTGATCCCGGAGCTGGAGATCTTCGACCTCGGCCACCTCTCGAACGCGAAGCGCCTGGCGGCCGAAGGCGCGATCCGGCTGCCGGCTCACGTCGATTTCGTGCTGGGCGTGCCCGGCGCGCTCGATGCGTCGGTCGAGAACCTGATCGACTGCGTACGTGCCCTGCCGGCCGGCTGCAGCTGGTCGGTCGCCGGGATCGGCCGCATGCAGCTCGTGCTGGCGACCGTCGCGGTGGCGATGGGCGGCCACGTCCGGGTCGGGCTCGAGGACAACCTCTACTACAGCAAGGGGCGCCTGGCGCGCAACGAGGAGCTGGTCGCGCGCGTCGTTCGCATCGCCGAAGAGCTCGGCCGCCCGGTCGCCACGCCGGACGACGCGCGGCAGCTTCTCGGCATCACGGCCCGCTCGGCCGCATAGCAGCCGGCGCAGAGGGGAGCGTGCCCCTCGGCCGGAACGCGTCGGCCCGTCCTTCGATCCTTCGAGCTCAGGATGACAACCCGGGGAGGTCCAGCCGCTGCTCACGTACGTCGTCCGCCGGACGCTGCAGAACATCCCGCTCCTGATCCTCGTCTCGATCGTGCTCTTTTCGATCCTGCAGGCAGCGCCGGGCGGTCCGCTCACACCGTACCTGCAGAATCCGCACATCACCCAGGCCGACATCGCGCGCCTCAAGCACAACCTCGGGCTCGATCAGCCGGTGTACATCCAGTACTTCCACTGGCTCTGGCAGGTGCTGCACGGCGACTTCGGCTGGTCGATGTCGAACTCGGAGCCGGTGACGCAGGCGATCCTCGAGCGGATGCCGGCGACGCTCGAGCTGATGGGATGCGCGCTCGTGTTCTCGGTGACGCTGGGCGTGCTGTTCGGGATCGTCAGCGCGGTGCGGCAGTACTCGTGGGTCGACTACGCGATCACGACCTTCGCGTTCTTCGGCCAGTCGATGCCGGTCTTCTGGTTCGCGCTGATGCTGCAGCTGGCGTTCTCGGTCAAGGGCATCACCGCGTTCGGGTACCACATCGCGCTGCCGTCGGCGTCGATCGCCACCAACCCCGACGTCTTCGACCTCGGTGACCGGCTCGAGCACTTGATCCTGCCGCTGATCGTGCTGTCGCTGGCGTTCATCGCCTCGTTCAGCCGTTTCATGCGCAGCTCCATGCTCGAAGTGCTGCGGACCGACTACATGCGCACTGCGTCCGCCAAAGGCGTTTCGCGCACGGCGGTGATCTTCAAGCACGGCTTCAAGAACGCGCTGATCCCGCTGGTGACGATCATCGCGCTCAATCTGCCGGGCCTGGTGGCCGGCGCCGTCGTGACCGAGACGATCTTCGCCTGGCCCGGGATGGGGCGCTTGTTCATCAACGCGCTCGGCCAGTTCGATTTCGCGCTGCTGATGGGCTACATGCTGCTGACGTCGTGCCTGGTCGTCACCTGCAACCTGCTGGCCGACGTCTGCTACGCCTGGCTCGACCCGCGAGTGAAGTACACGTGATCCGCGCGACGACTCCGCTCGGCCCGCCGGCCCTCGCGATGGCCCAAGACGACGCACCGCCGACCCGCAACACGGTCTGGCGCCGGTTCCGCCGCCACCGCATCGCGCTGGTCGGACTCGTGGTCATCGCGCTGATGTCGCTGGTCGCGATTTTCGCGAACCAGTTGACGGCGGCGTTGGGTCACCCCGATCCGAACTTCATCGATCAGGTCAACTGGCAGGGCTACTCGCTCGCGCCGGGGATCGCGGGCCATCAGCTCGGGACCGACGAGGTCGGTCGCGACTTGCTGTCGCGCCTGATCTTCGGGGCGAGGATCTCGCTGACCGTCGCGCTGTTCGCGGTGATCATGGAGATTTCGATCGGCACGGTGCTCGGTGCGATCGCCGGGTACTACGGCGGCTTCGTCGACTTCGTCATCATGCGCATCACCGACGTGGTGCTCTCGATCCCGTTGCTGCCGCTGCTGCTGGTGCTGACCGCGATCGTGGCCGGGACCTCGAACAAGGCCTCGCTGAGCTTCCTGGTGATCGTGGTGCTGATCGGCGCGCTGTCGTGGCCGGCCACCGCGCGTTTGGTGCGAGCCTCGTTCCTCTCGCTGCGCGAGCGCGAGTTCTGCGAGGCCGCGCGCGCGCTCGGCAACCGCGACGGGCGGATCATCTTCCGGCACCTGCTGCCCAACGCGATCGCACCGATCATCGTGCAGGCGACGCTGGAGGTCGCCAACGTCATCATCCTGGAGTCCGTGCTGTCGTTCCTGGGCTTCGGGATCCAGCCGCCGACCGCGTCCTGGGGCAACATGCTGGCCAACGCGCAGTCCAACCTCACCTCGGCGCCGTGGGCGGCGATCTTCCCCGGGCTGTGCATCCTCGTGACCGTGCTGGCGATCAACTACCTCGGCGACGGCCTGCGCGACGCGCTCGACCCGAACACCAACTAGCCCGCCGAAACCCTCAAACCGACGCGAACCGGCGGCGCCACAAGCGCCGGCCCGCGTAGAGGAGCGCGCCGGAAACCGCGAGCACCGGTGAGTACGCGACGCACCACGCGATCGTGCTGATCAGCGCGACGACGGTTTGCGCGAGCGCGTTCACGCCGCTCTGCCACGCGCCGTCGATCCGCGCGCCGGGACCGGGCTGCGCGGGCGTCGCGTTGGCGCGCTCCTCGGTCAGGCTGACCTGAATCGTGCTGGTCGCGACGCGATGGAGGTCGTGCTGGTGCGTCGCGTCCAGCTGCTCGATCTGTCCGCGAACGTCGCTGAGGTTCTGCTGCACGGTCAGGATGTCGTCGACCTTGCCGCCGCGGCTCATCAGCGCGCGCAGATCGGTTTCCTCGCTGCGCAGGTTGCGCAGCCGCGCCTCCTCGTCGACGATCGCCGCATCGACGTCCTCGGCGTCGATCGCGCGGTTCTGCACCGTGCCGAGCGCCGCTAGCCGGTCGAGCGTCTCGTCGAGCCGCGCCGCGGGCACCTCGACCGTCAGGGTCGCGTCGTGCACCGCGCCGGCGTTCCGCGGGCTGGTGTCGTCGAGCGACGTGAGCTCGCCGCCCTCGTTGCTCGTCAACCCGCGCACGCGTCCCAGCGTCGCCTCGACGTCGGCGACCAAGACGTCGATCCGAGCGGTCTTCGCCAGCCGGTGCTGCTTGGCGACCGTCTGCGGCGCGCCGGCCGCCGGGGCGGCCGACGCCTGGTACCGCTGCATCTCGCTCTGCTGTGCGCTCTTCATCGCTTCGGCGGACTGCCGCGCCGACGGCGCGACGCGGTAGACGTACGAGCCGCCGACGATCCCATCGCCCGCGGCCGGCGACGTCGACGTGATCTCGGCTTCGCGGGCGTGGTACGCAGCGACCGCCGCCGCGCCGAACCCGAGCACCAGCACCGCTGCCGTCGCGTAGCGCGCCGGCGCGCCCCACCAGGCGGTGCGCAGCCGGGTCGCGACCACCGCGCTCGGCGGCGTGGCGATGCGTGCCAGCGCGCGGTCGAGCACGGCCGCCGGAACCGGCGGCGTCGCGTCGGCGCGGGCCTGCAGCGCGACGCCCAGCCCTTCCAGCTCCCGCAGCTCATCGGCGCACGCCGGGCAGGTCGCCAGCTCGGCTTCCACCCGCGCACGCTCCCCTGCATCGAGCGTGCCGTTCGCGTAAAAGGGCAGCAGCTCGGCAACGTCGTGCTTCATGACGAGTGCTCCGCGGTCGCGAGCGCATCGTGCAGCCGCTGCTTGGCATAGAACGCGCGCGTCTTGACCGTCGCGACCGGACAGGCCACGATCTCGGCGACCTCTTTCTGCGAAAAGCCTTCGACGAAGGTCAGCTCGAGCACGGCGCGGTGCTCCGGGCTCAGCGTCGCGAGCCCTTCCTCGAGCATCCGCCGCTCGTCGGTGCGCAGCGCCGCCGCTTCGGGTCCTTCGCCGCCGTCGGGCACGCCGAGCGCCGCGTCGAGCGGGACGAACTCGGCGCGCCGCCTGCGCAGCGCGTCGATCGCCTTGTGATGCGCGATCCCGAACATCCACGTCCGGGCGCGCGAGCGGCCGCCGAACTTTCCGGCGCTCCGCCAAACCTCGACCATCACGTCGCTCGTCAACTCCTCGGCGAGTCCGTCGTCGCGCACGAGATCGCGCACGAAGCGGTGCACCGACGACCCGTGCGCGTGAAAGAAGCTCTCGAACGCGATGCGGTCGCGCCGAGCGATTCGTTCAAGCAGCCGGCGGTCGTCGGCGTCGCTCATCGCCCATCCACACCGATCCGTCGCAGAACGGGCGCCGCAGGTTCAGTCGCCGGGCTTCGGCGCGAACTCCAGGGCCAGCGAGTTCATGCAGTACCGCTGCCCCGTCGGGGCCGGACCGTCATCGAAGCGGTGTCCCAGGTGCGAGCCGCAGTGCGTGCACCGAACCTCGGTCCGCGTCATCCCGTGCGAGTTGTCGTCGACGAGCTCGACGTTGCCCTGGTCTTCGGGCGCCCAGAAGCTCGGCCAGCCGCTGCCGCTCTCGAACTTCGTGCCCGACGAGAACAGGGTGTGTCCGCACGCGGCGCACTGGTACGTCCCCTCGTCGTGGTTGTGGTAGAGCGCGCCGCTGAACGGCGCCTCGGTCGCGCTCTGCCGGAGCACGGCGTAGCGGTCGGGGCCGAGCTGGTCGCGCCACTCGGCATCGGTCTTCTCGATCTTGTTCACACCCTCTAAGACCACCGTTCGGTCAACCGGGGTGGCACGCGCTTGCGCCCCGGCTTCCGATGCCCTACACTCCTCTGGTTGTGGACGCGGCGAGGGACTGCGCTCCGCAAAGCCCCCTGTGCGCGAGTGGCGGAATTGGTAGACGCACTAGCTTGAGGGGCTAGCGCTCGCAAGGGCGTGCTGGTTCGAGCCCAGTCTCGCGCACCAACGACTACTCTGGCGGGGAGGGGGCGGCGGCTCGGCCCCGCGGCGGGGACGCTCCCTGCGGCGCTTCCAGCGCCTCGGTCGCTCGGTGTGGGCTCCCTCTTGCCCATCCTGGGCTTCGGTCGCCCCCAACGCCCCGCCGCGCGGCCGAGCCACCGCCCCCTCCAGGCGCGATTTGACTCCTGGGGGTGGTGCGAGGCTGGCCTACGGGGGATATAGTAGGAAGCTCAACTGTTAAATTAGTAGTATGGGCGAAACCTGCGCTCCCCTAACTCCGTAGTTGGGGGCGGCCGGGCGAAGGGAACGGCTTCACAGCTATGTGGTTGACGCGGTTTTCGATTCAGCGCCCCATCATCGTCGCGATGTTCTTCATCGCCCTGGCCGTGTTCGGTACGATCTCGTACCTGCAGCTCGGGAAGAACTCGCAGCCCAACGTCAACTTCCCGGTGGTGGTGGTCGTCGCGAGCTATCCGGGCGCGTCGCCGGCCGAGATGGAGCGGCTGGTCATCAAGCCGATCGAGGACCAGCTCGACGGCATCGAGCACATCGACACGCTCAACGCGACGGCGCAGGAAGGCTCGGCGGTCGTCGTTGCGCAGTTCCAGCTCGGCACCGACCTCGATTTTGCGGCGATCGACGTGCAGCGCCGAGTCGACACCGCGCGCGTGTACATGCCGACGGATCTCGACCCGCCGCAGGTGATCAAGAACGGCGCCGACGCGCCGGTCGTCACCTATGCGGTCGATTCGAAGACGTTGACCGCGTCGGCGCTCGCCGACGTGCTCAACGACCGGGTGATCTCGGACATCCGTCACATCCCCAACGTCGAGACGGTCGACCTCTCGGGCGCTGCGATCCGTGAGTTCGACGTCGACGCCGATCCGCTGCGGATGAGCGGCGCCGGGGCCACGCTGTACGACGTCTTCAACTCGATCAACATCAACAACAGCAACTTGCCGGGCGGGCGGGTCGACTCGCCGACCGTCGAGACGACGGTGTCGGTGCACGCCGAGGTCAACTCGGCACAGGACATCGGTGACCTGCCGCTGACCGTGCTGGGTGGTGCGCAGCAGACGCTGCGCGTGCGCGACGTGGCCAACGTCCTCGACACGCACCAGGAGCAGCGCCTGATCTCGCACATGAACGGCGCGCCCGGGCTGATTCTGGACGTCAACCGCACGATCAACTCCGACGAGGTCGGGACGACCAAGATCGTGCGCGCGCAGATGGCCGGGATCATGAAGAAGTACCCGCAGATCGAGTTCCACGAGCTGTTCGCGCCGGCCGACTACACGCAGGCGTCGCTCAACGGCGTCAACCAGTCGCTGATCGAGGGGATCGTCCTGACGGCGCTGGTGCTGATGCTGTTCCTGCACGCCTGGCGCAACGCGGCGGTCGTGATGGTCGCGATCCCGAGCTCGCTGCTGGCGACCTTCATCGTGATGCGCGCGATGGGATTGACGCTCGACAACGTCTCGCTGATGGGGCTGTCGCTGATCATCGGGATCCTGGTCGACGACTCGATCGTCGTGCTCGAGAACATCACCCGGCACAGGGACATGGGCGAGTCGCCGGGCGATGCCGCGATCAGCGGCCGGACCGAGATCGGCGGCGCGGCGATCGCGATCACGCTGGTCGACGTCGTCGTGTTCCTGCCGCTCGCGTTCTTGAGCGGGTTCGTCGGTCAGTACATGAAGGAGTTCGGCATCGTCGTCACCGTCGCGACGCTGTTCTCGCTGTTCGTGTCGTTCACGCTCACGCCGATGCTGGCGGCGAAGTGGTCGGTGAAGCGCCGGTCCGCCGTTCCACCGCAGGCGCTGGTGTGGTTCCAGACCGCCTTCGACCGGCTCACGGCGTGGTACAAGAACGTCGCGCTTCCCCTCGCGCTGCGCCACCGCTGGATGACGTTCTGGTTCAGCGCGCTCCTGTTCATCAATGCGGTGACACTGCCGGCCGGCTCGGGCGTGATGTTCTTCGTAGCGGCCGCCGACGTTGCGATCGCCGTGCTGATGCTGCTGTGGATTCCGGCCGGCGCGTTTCTGCGCGAGCGGCGGCTGGCGGGGTTTCGAATGGAGGGCTCGCATGCGGGTGCTTCGGTGACGGCGGCGATCGGGTGCGTGGCGCTGGCGGGTTGCGTGGCGGTGTTCGCGTTCGCGGGGATCGGCGTGAAGTCGGAGTTCGTGCCGGATCAGAAGACCGGGCAGATTCACGGCGACATCACGTTCCCGGTCGGGACGCCGCTGGCGACGACCGAGGCGACGCTGGTGAGGATCGAGCAGACCGTGCTCAAGAACGTGCCGATCGTCGACACGGTGCGCACGTATGCGGGCACGAAGCCGGACGGCTGGGGTTCGACCGACGGCGGGTTCGTCGGCACGTTCAACATCACGCTGCGCAAGGATCACCGGCGCGAGCAGGACGTCGTCGTCGCGCAGCTGCGCAAGATTCTGCCGCCGGTGGTGCGCGGTGCCGACATGACGATCTCGGGCCGCGGCGGCGGCGGCAGCGGGCTGCCGATCTCGTTCACGCTGTCGGGTCCGGGCGACGCGATCGCGCCGGCGGCCGACAAGCTGGCGGCCTACATTCGCTCGATTCCCGGCACCGTCAACGTGCAGACGGGTGCCGAGGAGGCCGCGCCGCACCTGACCGTGCGCGTCGACCCGCAGCGTGCTGCGGTGCTGGGCGTCTCGCCGGGCGCCGCGGCGCTGGCCGCGCGCACCGCCGTCGGCGGCGTCGTCGCGACCAAGGTGCGCACCTGGAACGGGCTGGTCAACGTGCTCTTGCAGTACCCGATCCACGACCGCAACTCGATCGACGAGATCGAGCGGATCCCGGTCCGTGCCAACGACAACTCGCTCGTCCCGCTGGGTCGCATCGCGACGTTCACCTTCGACCGCGCGCCGACCAAGATCGAGCACGTGGACAAGCAGGTCATCGCGCGCGTCAACGGCGACATCGACCGCTCGAAGACGACGCTGGGCGAAGTCATGGGCTTGGTGAACAAGCAGCTGGCGACGCCAGGCTTCCTGCCCCCGGGCGTGACGCTCGGAACCGAGGGCGACTCGAAGTTCTTCATCGAGTTCCTGCAGTCGATGGTGTTCGCGCTGATCACGTCGGTCGGCCTGATCTACTGCCTGCTGGTCGTGCTGTACGGGTCGTTCGTGCGGCCGCTGGTGATCATGTTCTCGATCCCGGTTGCGATCATCGGCGCGCTGCTCGCGCTGGCGCTCGCCAGCGAGATCAACCTCGGGCTCACGAACCTGGGCGTTATCGGGCTGTCGAGCCAGACGTTCAACATCTTCTCGGCGATCGGCATGATCATGCTGTTCGGACTGGTGGCGAAGAACGGGATTCTGCTCGTCGACTACGCCAACACGCTGCACAAGCGCGGGCTCACCGAGATCGAAGCGATTCTCACCGCCGGCGGAACGCGGCTGCGTCCGATCATGATGACGACCGCCGCGATGGTGTTCGGGATGCTGCCGCTCGCGACCGGTCACACCGAAGGCGGCGAGATCCGGCAGTCGATGGGCGTCGTGCTGATCGGCGGATTGCTCAGCTCGCTGTTCCTGACGCTGTTCCTCGTGCCGACCGCGTACGTCACGACGAGTCGCATGGGGCGCTGGTTCGCGGACCGGCGCGCGCGGCTCGCGGAACGTGCGACGCTGCCGACCGAGCCCGTGCTGCCCGCCAACGTTCCGGCCGCGTCGCACGGCGACTGACCGCCTCCCGGTACTGCCGGGCAGTCCCGTGAAAATTCCTGAGAACGGGTAAGGGGAGCTTCGGCAAATCGTCGCTCGGAGGTCCCCGCACCCAATGTCGTCATCGATCTCACGCACCGTGTCCGCGCTCGGCGCGATCGCACTGCTCGCATCGTTCTCCGCGCCGGCGCGCGCGGATAATCCGATCACCGTCACCGTCAACGGCCAGACCGCCAACCTCACGCCGCCGCCGACGGAGCGCGCCGGTCGCGTCTTCGTTCCGCTGCGCGGTGTGTTCGAGCAGATGGGCGCGACCGTCGTGTACGACAACGGCACGATCAACGCGACCGGTCGCGGACACACCGTGTCGCTGAAGATCGGTTCGCAGTCGGCGATCGTCGACGGCCAGCAGCAGACGGTCGACGTCGCGCCGTTCATCATCGGCGCCTCGACCTACGTTCCGCTGCGGTTCGTCTCGCAGGCGCTCGGCGCGTCGGTCAACTACGACGGCACGAACAACGTCGTGGCGATCAACGGCGGCGGCGGTGGCGGCGGCGGAGATCGGATGCCGCCTCGCGAGGTGATCACGCCGGAACCCGGCGGCCCGGGCGGTCCCGGCGGCGGGATCGACCTGTCGTCGCTGCAACCGGCGCGCGGGAGCATCGTCCCCTCGCGGCGGCCGACGATCTCGGCGCAGTTCGCCGGGCCGGTCGATCCGTCGACCGTGCGCGTTCGCCTCGACGGCATGGACGTGACGCCCGACGCGACCCGGTCGCCGCGTGGCTTCACCTACACGCCGCGCATGCCGCTGGAATCAGGTCAGCATCACGTCGAGGTCTCGGGGATGGGCCGTGACGGCCACCCGTTCAACCGCGGCTGGGACTTCAGCTCGGGACAGTAACGCGGCGTCAGCGGCG
>OBLV0100000027.1_pt1 | contig 114356 bp, 108 predicted proteins | sample 1520071 | NCBI WGS metagenome assembly OBLV01 (sample SAMEA3888446, study PRJEB22518) | metagenome | reverse complement strand
TCCAAACCACCGCACCTCTGCACCTATCGGTGGCCTAACTCAGGGTTACCCGTCAGTTGCTGTGAGGCGTCCATACGAAGACAATACCACGTTGGTTGTGATTGAGCGATTGGGATGAGCAGGCCGCACCAGCCCCTCTCCACCTCAATACACGATCGTTGTTGCCATCGTGTGACAGGGCTCTAGCGAGCACCGAATCACCGTGCCCGTGGCGGGTCGAACCGTCGTCGTGCAGCGGGGCGTTTCGTAGCGAGCGGGGCCCGGAGGGCCAGGAGCGAGCGAAGAACCGAGCTCCGGAAGCCGCAGGATGCGGCGCTCGGGAGCGTCCCCGCGGCACGATGACGGTTCGCCCCGCCACCGCCACTACCGCAAGCAAGGTGCGCCTTAGAACGAACCGTCGACCAATCGGCCCGAAGCGCGCCGCCGTCCGATCGTCCGCGCCAGCGCTCGCACCTTTCCGATCGAGCGCAACCGTTCACCGACGTCGTCGTGATACGCGCGTATCCGCCGCAGCTGGTCGTCGCGATAGGCGAGGATGCCGCGCACCCGGCGTGCCACCTTGGCGTCGTTCGCCGGCGTTGTTTCGGGCGCCCGAGCGAACAGCCCGCGCAGCTCGCCCGTCAGCTCGCGCTGCTTGCCGAACGCCGCGCGGACATCGGTCCAACGGCGAGCGACGAACGCCGACTCCGCGTCGAGACACGAGCGCTCGAGCGCGATGATCGTGCGGACGACGACGTCGCGCAACGACTCGGGCACGGGATCAGCCGACGAGTGCACTGAGCTCGACCCGTTCGGCGGTTTCGGTGCGGTAGCGCCGGATCGCCTCGACCCAGGTCTCGCGCATCCCGGACATCATCGGGAGCAGGTCGCGGACCTTCTGCGGGTCGCCCTGCATGTTGGCGGCGACGAGCTGGTGGTGCCAGAACTCGTAGATGCGGAACAGGTTGCCGGGAATGTCGCTGTCGATGTCAAGGCGCAGCGAGCCCATCAGCAGTGCGCAGGCGCGCTGCGCGCGGCGCAGCAGGTCGTGGCGCGCTTGGATGTCCTTGGGACGCGCTTCCATCACGTCGAGGGCCTGGCGCGCGAAGAGGAGCAGCGCGTCGTAGACTTTGATGACGAGCTCCTCGGGGCTGGCCGAGTTGATCGATGCTTCGAGATAGCGCATGTTCGCGTTCGTGTGAGCCATCAGCTGGATGACGATCCGGCGAGGGCGCCGAGCTCGGACTGCATCGACTGCAGCTCCGCGATCTGGGTCTCGCTGTTGGTGAACTCTTGCCGCAATTGGTCCGCCTGTTGGTTGGCCTGATCGGAGATGACCGCGATCTGCTGCTGGAGTGACTGGACTTGGTCCGCGTTCTCGCTCGACAGCGTCGAGAAGAGCGATTCCGGCGGGACGGTGCCGGCGATCGATCCGGTGAGCTGGGTGGGCAGACCCGAGACCGAGGTGAGGTACGAGCCGAGCTGCGTGACGATGCTGTTGGTGCCGGTGAACAGCGCCGAGACCGCGCTCGGGTCGGCGGCGAGCGCCGCAGTGAAGGTCGACGTGTCGAGCGCCTGGAGCTGGCCGCTGGTGCCGTCGTAGGTCTGCGCCGAGACGTCGCTCTGGGTGGTGGTGTTCGACGAGTCGCTCGCGTCGGCGCTGTCGACGGTGAACGAAGAGTCGAGCTGCAGCCCGATCGAGGCCAGCGAGTTGTACGAGCTCGAGCCGGTGCTGCTCATCGACGAGACGAGCTCGACGAGCTGGTCGCGCAGATCCTCGACGTCTTGGTTGTTGAACAGCACGCCGCCGCCGGTCAGCTGGGCGCCCTGGGTGCCGCCACTGTCGTCGTCGGAGATCGTGCCGACGACCGGTGCCTGGGTGGCCTTGTTGATCTCGTTGATGAGCGCGTTGTAGGCGGTGACGAAGTCGCCGATCGAGGTCTGCAGCGCCGTGCTGTCCTGCGCGACCGAGACCGTCACCGGCGTGACGGTCGTGCCGTCGACGGCCTGGAGCAGGTTGAGGCTGACGCCGGGGACGGCCGACGTGACGTCGTTCGAGTTGCTGTAGACGGTGTGCGACGTGCCGGCGTTGTCCGTGTACTGGACCATCGCCGACTTCCCGACGTTGAGGGTCGCGCCGGCACTGAGCTGGTTCGGCTGACTCGCGCTTGTCAGAAAGCCGGCGGCCTGCAAGAAGTTCGAGGTGTCCGACGCCGACCCGAGCGAGATGCCCTGCGGCCCGTCGGCCATCGCGGTCAGGACGATCTGGTCGTTGGACTGGTCGTAGGTGGCGTAGACGCCGGCCGACGACTCGTTGATCTGCTGGAGCAGGTCGTTGAGGTTGTCCTGGGTCGGATCGACGGTGAAGTTGACGCCGTTGATCGTGAAGACGCCGGCCGTGACCGCGGTGGCGAAGCCGGCGTTGTTCGACGTGTTCATCGTTGCGCCGAGGTTGATCCCGCCGATCGGCGCGGTGCTCGTCGCCGTGTAGGTGCCGCCGCTGTCGGTGATCTGCGCCGTGTCGAGCTTGAGGACCGAGAGCAGGTTCCCCTGATCGCTGGCGCTCCCCAGCGTCAGCGGTTGCGTCGACGAGATGGTGACCTGCTGGGTCGTCGCGTCGTAGGTCATCGTGACGCCGACCGCCGCGAGTGCCGCCGAATTGTCGGCGATGAAGCTCTGCAAGGTCGTCGAGTTGACGTCGTAGGTCAGCGCGACGCCGTTGATCGTGATCTGCCCGGGCGTGTTCGTGCCGCTCGACGCGTCGGCGTTGTCGGGGGTGATCGAAGCGCCGGCATCGACCAGCGCGGTCGTGGCGCTGAACGAGCCGTTGGCCGCCGCGTCGTTGCTGATCTGCGTCGCCGTCGCCAGCGTCGCCTTGGTGACCACGTAGGTGCCCGGCGTCGCGACCTGTCCCGAGATCGACGTCGCGCTGATCGCCCCCGTGTTCGACGAAGTTGGGCTGGTGGCGGTGAACGCCGACGGATCGCTGATCGCCTGGAACGTGTCCTGGAACTTCGCGACCAAGTCCTGGATCTTCAGCATCTCCGACTGTTGCGCGTTGAGCTGCGAGACCTGAGTCTTGAGCGGCGTCTCCTGTTCGAGCGTCAGATCGGTGTACTTCTGGATGATCGAGTTGTAGTCGATCCCCGACGCGATCCCCGGAAACGATACCGGCGGGACGTTGGTTCCGGCGACCGTCGAGGTGGTCGCCGTTCCCGTTCCGCTGGTGCTGGTTGCGCCGATCCCGCTCATGCGTGCTCCTAGGTCGAGGTCAGGCCGTGCGGTCGAGCACGGCGCCGGCGAGCTTTTGGAAGAACTGCGCGATGAGCACCATCGACTCGGCGGGGAATTGCGTGATCACCTCGCCGGTGTCGGAGTTCTTGAACACGGTGACGACCTCGCCGGGACTGACGACTTTGAACTGAACCGAGACGTGCGAGCCGCCGCCGACGAGCTGCGACAGCGCGCGGTGCAGCGTTTGGTCGGTGACGGGCGACGCGGTGCCGCTCGAAGCCGGGGCCGGAAAAGCCGGCAGCCCGGCCGATTGAACGGCCGATAGCGCAGGAGATTGATCGATGGCCTGAACGTCCATGTTCACGGTCCTCCTCGTACAGGTATCGGACCGGCGTCAACGCTCATTTAGGTGACGGTAACGGTAAGTGTCGCGTAGGCGCGGACGATCGTGCCGACGACGGCTGCCGGCGACAGCGCGGCCCGCGTCGCCGGGGTGACCGGAGCGGCACCACGCAGGACCTCGTCCCACGCCTCGCCGAGCGCACGCGTCAGCGCGACCGCGCCGGCGACGTCGAACCGGCGTACGCTGACGCCGGGGACGTCGAAGCGGCGACGGTCGGCGACGACCAGCCGCGCGCCGGCGAGCGCCGCAGCGGCGAGGCGCGCGCCGCCGTCGCCGACCCACGCCGCGTCCACGACCAGACCGGCGGCAGCACGCAGCGCGGCGGCGACCGGCGGGCTCGGCTCGCCGGCGAGGACGACGAGGCCGGAGCCGCCGAACTCGCGGACGCGCTCGAGATACGACGCGTCGGCAACCGGACCGGTGACGACGAGCGGGACCGCGGCGTCGGCGGCGCACCGCGCCACCAGCAGCTGGTTCGCGATCGGACCGATCGGCGCGTGCACGAGCGCGAAGCGGTCGCTCCCGACGAGCCGGCCGACCGGCGCGAGCTCCGCTTGCGGCGCCAGCGGCGCGACGACGTGGATCGGCCCGCGCCGGTCCGTCCGGCGCCGAAGCGCGTCGGCTTCGGCATCGGTCGCGACGAACACGATCGACGCTTCGCGCAGCGCGACCGACGCGTCGTCGACCGCGGCCAGCTCCGGCGCGTACGGCCGTGCCGCGCTGATGTCCCCGGCGCTCACGGCGCGGCCGGCGAGCATCGCGAGGTAGGCGGTGACATCGGCGTCGTCGCCGCCGTACTCGAAGCAGTAGCGCGCGACCTCGGCTCCCCACCAGCCGCCGCCGGCAGCGTCCTCGTCGTACGCGTGCACGGCCACCGGGATCCCGGCGCGCCGCGCGCGTTCGACGATCGCGCGCACGCGCCGGCCTTCGCGCGCGCCGACGACGTGCACCAAGTCGCTGCCGTCGAGCTCGAGCGGCAGCTGCACCTCGACGACCTCGAAGCCATGGGCCGACAGCCCGGCCGCGAGGGCAGCCGACTCGTCGGCGTCGGCCGACGGCCGCAGCTGCGCGTCGGCGCGCCCGGCGATCAGCGCGATCCGTCCGGCGCATGTGCTGCGCGACGTTCGCAGCTCGACCGTCGCGGCGCCGAGCATCGGCTCCGGCGCGCGTTCGACGACGAACCAGCGTCGCACCGGACCTTCGGCCGGATCGAAGACGAGACCGACGTCGAGCGGCAGCGGATCGATCACCTCGATCGCGCCCGACGCGTGCGCAGCCGCCGCTGCATCGAGCCGCAGCACGCACGGCGCGCCGCCCGCATCCGCGTTCGCGCCCGCGATGCAGACGTCGGGGGATTCGATGGCCGGCGGCGGTTCGCCGTACCACGCCGACGCCGCGGCGTCGCGAGCGGCGTCGGTCACGCCGGCAGCGCACGCGCCGCGGAGCATCGCCCAGCCACCGGTCGCGTCGGGCGCGTCGATGCGCACGGTTCGACCGCGCACGAATCGCCGCGCGTACCGGTAGGGCGCCAGCCGCGCCAGCGCGTCGCGCAGCGGCGCCGCGCCGAAACAACCTGCCGCGCGCGCCGCGCGGAAGCGTGGCGCGTCGGCGAGGAACAGCACGTGTTCGACGATGCGCTCACCGCGCAAGATCAGCTGTTCGAGGTACGGCAGCACCCGTTGTGCGACGTCGAGCGCGAAGCGGTCGTCGGCCGGCGTCTCGAACGGAAAGACCAGCGGGTCGCGGTCGCGCTCGATCGCAGCCGCCGGATCGACCAGCACCAGCGGCACGATCGTGTCGCCGCCGTCCCCGCACAGGTAGAGGTCGAGCGCGAGCGCCGGCCGGCGCTGGCGCAGCACGGCTTCGATTCGCACCGCCGCCAGCCGCGACGCGTCGTACGCACCCGTGCCGGTGCTCCACGGCGTGATGATCTCGTGGGTGCGGTGGCGCCTCATCGGCCGGGCTCGATCAGCCGGCCGAGCGCACGCGCCGCGACCGGACGCACGCCGTCGAGCGCGTCGCGCTCGTGGCCGGCGGCGACGACGAGTTGCCGATCGCCCTCGCAGGCGGATCGCCACGCGGCGAGGTCACCGACACGTTCGATCTGCACGGCGACGGTCGACTCGAGCGGCCGGCCCGTCGCGGCGAGCACCGGGCGCACGCGCGCAACGGCGTCGGCCGGCGAGACGTCGCCGTCGAGCAGTACGTGCAGCCGGATCGGATCGTCGGCGCCGAACGCGCCGGCCGCCGCGGTGAGAAACGTGATCGCCAATTCGAGCTCCGCGACCCCGGCGACCGGGAGCGCGACCGCATGCGCACGGGCGCCGTCGTCCCGCAACGCGCGCATAGGCGGACCCGGCGCGTCCTCGAACGGAACGCGCGTCGCCGGATCGAAACCGGCCGCGATCCGGAGTGGATCGGCCGCGACGAGTTGCTGCGCACCCGCGACCGCCGCCGGGTTGTGCGACTGCGCCGGATCGAAGTGGTGTGCGAGCGCGTCGTCGCACCGCACGACCGCGTAGCCGGCGGCGCGCAGACGGGTGACGAGCTCGGCGATTCCACGCCGGGTCGGACCGAGCTCCGGATCGATTCCGCCGACGGCGTGCAACGCATCGCGCGTCACGACGAACATCGGCGTCACCGCGACGTCGACCGGTTCGAACCGGCGCGCGCGCTCGTTGCGGCGCCGGTCGGCGACCGCTTGGAGCGCGGTAAGATCCGCGTAGTGAAGGTCGCTGACGCCCTCGCCGCCCGCGGCGCCGGGAACGGCCGGAAAGGCGGCTCCGAGCGACGGGACCCGGTCGAAGGTCTCTCGCAAGCGATCCAGCGTCCCGCCCGGTAGCAAGACGTCGTCGGAGAGGAGAACGACGAGCTCGCCCTGCGCCGCGCCGAGCGCGCGGTTGACACCGTTGCACAGCAACGGGTCGCCGGCGTCGGTCGTCACGCGCAGCTGCGGATACGCGGCGAAGACGTTGCGCAACGTGTGGGCGCTGCGCGCGCACACCGCAACGACCTCGTCGTCGGCGCGCACGGCCGGAACGAGCGCGTCGAGCGTGACGCGCGCGACCTCGGGTTGCGACGCCGCCACGAAGACGATCGACGCGCGGCGAATCGGAGCCGCCGGCCCGTGCGCCGGCACGAAGCCCGGCGCGCGCACAGCGCGGCGCAACACACGCGCCGCGTCGACCAACGACGCTATCCCCGCGGCGAGCGTGGCGCCGCGCGCTTCGACGTGCTGCGGAAAGCGCGCGAGCGAAAGCAGGACGCAGCTGCCGTCGAGCGCGCCGCGGTCAGGCGCCGCCAGCGCGACGTACGGCGCGCGCTCGAGCGTTTCGACGAGCAGCGCGAAGCCGACCGGATCCGGGAGCGACGCAGCGCCGGCGACGAGCACGTAGCGATCACCGCGGACGCGCAGCTCGGCGCGCAGGGCGGCGACCGGGTCGGCGACCGCGCGCACGGTCGTGCGCGGCGCGAGGTCGCGCGCGCGGCGCACGGCGAGCTCGGCATCCGGTCCGTGCAAGATCACGCACACCGGCGGGACGGTGACGCGCGCGCGAACGCGCCGGCCGCCGTCGAGCCGAAGCTCGCGCTCGACGGCGAACAGCCGCGCGCCGGCCAGCCGGCGCCGCCCGATCAGCTCGGGACGGCGATCGGCGACCGCGCGCAACGCCGCGGCACGGCCGCGGTCGTCGAGGTCGAGCGCCGGGGCGGCGCATGCGAAGGACGGCCGGCACACCACGTCGCGCTTCTCGGCGCGGGCGCGCGCGCACAGCTCGACCATCGCGGCGACCGGGTCGGCCGGCAGCGGTTCGAGCAGCAGCCGGCGGTCGACCAGCGTCATCCCGGGCGCGACGGCGTCGACCTGTCCGCGGATCGCCGCTTCGACGCCGGCTTCGGTCGCGTTGGCCGCGATCGGCACGAGCTCGAACGGCACCGGTCCCAGCTCGACCGGCGCGAGCATCCAGCCGAACAGCCGCGTCCCGGCGGCATGCACCGCACCGCCGAGCACGCCGACCCGCTCGCCGAGCGACGAGAGCCCGCCGAACGCGCCGGGCATCGGTCGCGCGCCGGGCGCGAACAGGAGCAGGTGCGGCGAACCGGTCGCCCAGGCGGCGGCCGCGATCTCGCGCGGGCCGTTCACCGAGACCAGGCCCGCGGCGCGGCTGCGCGCGTCGCCCGGCTCGCTGCCCGGCCCGGCCAGGATCGTGAAGCGCAAGGACCTGGTTTCTAGTCGAGCACGAAGGCGGCGAGCTTGCCGGCGTCCTCGATCCGGCCCGCTTCGAGCAGCGCGGTCGCGACGCCGAGCGCCGCGTGGCGCAGCGCGCCGTCGTCGCGCGACGCGAGGCCGCGGATTCGGCGCAGCTCGCCGACCGCGCCGTCGAGGTCACCCGAGCGCCGCAAGATCTCGGCCCGCAGCGCGAACGCCGCCGTGGCGTGCGCGTCACCGTCGCCGACCGCGTCCAAGTGCGCCAGCGCGTCGCCGTCGCGGTGCAGGCGCGCCGCGGCGAGCGCCGCGTTGAACTCCAGCACGCCGTCGTTCGGTGCCCGTTCGAGTCCGGCGCGCGCGGCGGAAAGCGCGTCTTCGAGCCGGCCGTCCTCGAGCAGCCGGTGCGAGCGCCGCGCGAAGCCCGCCGCATCGTCGACCGGCGCGCTCAGCTCCGCGCTGCGCAGACGATCGCGTTTCGCGGTCTCGCCGCGCGCCGCGTACAGGTCGTCGAGGAAGCGCAGGACGTGACCGTTGCCGGCCCCGAGCGCGAGCGCACGCAGCGCGAACGGTTCGGGATCGCCGAGCCGCTCGTCGCGCGTCGCCTGCGCGGCCGAGTGCAGCAGCGCGGCGTAGACGTGGTCGTCGACCGCGTCGCGGTGCTGCTCGACCCGCTCGAACGCCTCCGCGAACCGCCGGCGGCGCATCAGATAGTTGACGTGCTCGACGAAACCCGGCTGCCCGTCGCGTTCCGCCGCTTCGCGGAACAGGCGCTCCGCGTCGTAGTAGCGCCCGACGCGTTCGTACGCGGCGGCGGTCAGCCCGCGCAGCAGCGCCGAGTCCGGCTTGCTGGCGAAGGCGCGCTCGAACCACGGCACCGCGTCGCCGAAGCGCCCTTCCTTCACGTACGTGGTCGCGACGTTGAGCGGCGCCTTCCACGTCCAGATCTCGTCGTCGACCATCGAGTAGTGCGCGGCGTCGGACTCGGCCGCCAAGACGTCGTCGTAGGCGGCGCGCGCCTCGTCGTGGCGGCCCTGCAGCGAAAGCATGTGGCCGCGCATGAAGACGATGTTCGGGTGGCCGGGCGCGTGGGCGAGCCCCTCGTCGAGAACCGCGATCGCGTGCTCGAGGTCGCGACGGCCGTCGGCGTAGGCGCTGGCCAGCATCACGTAACCGACCGGGAAGAACGCGCGCTGCGGTCCGGGCATCGCGAACATCCGCTCGAGCGACGTGATCCCGGTCTCGTAGTCCGCCGCCGAGATCGCCGAGATCCCGAAGTTGAACCAGGAGAACGCGTCTTCGGCGTTCTCGCGGATCGCGCGCTCGAGCAGCGGCCGGTTGCGCTCGTTCTTGGCGCGCGCGTCCATCATCGCGGCGGTGTAGCCCTTGTGCCGCACCAGCACCGGCGACATCACCGAGTGCAGGTGCTCGGCCCCGTCGAGCACGACGCTCTCGTGGATCACGTTGCGGTAGCGGATCCGCGGCGAGGTCGGGAAGATGCGCGGCAGGACGTGGGTCATCGTCGCGCTGCCCGACGCGTCGTCGACCGCGTTCTGGATCCGGACGTAGACGCCGGTCAGCCCGGCCGGCGTTTCGCGCAGCGCGCGCAGCAGCGCCAGCGACTCGGGCGCGATGTCTTCGTCGGCGTCGAGCACCAGCGTCCAGCGCCGCGTCGCCGCCGCGAGCGACTCGTTGCGCGCCCAGCCGAAGTCGTCACGCCACGCGCGGAACACGACGTTCGCGCCGAACTCGCGGGCGATCTCGACGGTCCGGTCGGTCGAGCCGGTGTCCACGACGTTGATTTCATCGACCACGTCGCGCACGCTGCGCAGGCACTCGGCCAAGAACCGCTCCTCGTTCTTGACGATCATGCACAGGCTGATTCCGGCCGGGAGCTGCTCGGGCTCCGCGGGCGGGGCCGGCAAGTTGAACAGCAGCCCCGTCTGCGCGCGCGCAAAGGCGCTGTCGCGGTAGTCGTCGACGATGTCTAACGGCAAAAGCGTCCCTCGATGAAGGTCTGCTCCAACTATCGGCACGCATGCTTCAAAAAGAGAGAGGACCCGCCGTAGCGAGCCCCCTTTCTTTCTTGACCGTTTCGACTTCCTTATTCGGACCGGCGGCGTCCAGCCGCCGGGAGGGTAATCGTTGGCGCTGAAAGCGCTAACGATTACCTGAACAGGCTGACCACGGACTCCGCGTTCTGGTTCGCCTGGGCGAGCACCGAGGTGCCGACCTGTACGAGGATCTGGTCGCGGGTGTACTCGGTCGTCTCGGCGCCGACGTCGAGGTCGCGGATCGCGGACTCGGACGCCGTCAGGTTGACCGAAGCGGTGTTGTCGTTGCTCTGGTCTTCCTGGAGACGGACGATCGTCGCGCCGAGCTGGGCCCGCTGCGCGAGCACGCTCTGGAGCGCGTTGTCGATCTGGCCGATCGAGTCTTCCGACGCGAGCGAGCCGTTCGGGAACGTTCCCGCCGTGCCGGCCGGTCCGATCAGGTTGACGTTGGCGATGCGCAGCGACGAGGTCGAGGTGTCGATGAAACCGACCTGGATCGTCGCGCCTTCCGACGCGCCCGACTGGAAGTTGAACGCCGGCGAGTTCGGGTTCGACGCCGCCGCGACGTACTGGCTGATCTTCACGAACGACGTCACGCCGACGTCGAGCGTCCCGGCGACGCCGAAACCGATCGTGACGCCGTCGACGACGGTCGCCGCGGCGGCCGAGCCGGCCGTCAGCGTGATCGTCGAGGTCGTGACCGTGTTCGCCGAGCTGTTGTAGAACGAGACGATCAGGCCTTGCGTGCTCGAGTTGAGCTGCGCGACCTGCACCTCGATCGTGCCGTCCGCGACCGTCGCGTTCGACGCGGTCGCGGCGAACGAGATCTGGGTCGGGTCGATCAGCGTGCCGCCGCCCGCGAGGTCGGCGTTCGACGTGATCACGGCGTTGACGTCGACTTCTTGCTGGAAGCCGGCGTGCGAACCGTCGAGCAGGTTCTGCCCGTTGAAGTTCGTGTTCTGCGAGATGCGGTTGACTTCGAGCAGCAGCTGCTGCACTTCGTCCTGCAGGTTCGTGCGGTCGTTCGTCGACGTGATGTCCGACGCGCCCTCGACCGAGAGGGTGCGGATGCGCTGCAGGATGTCGGTCGTCGTCGCCAGGGCACCTTCCGCGACTTGAGCCGCGTTGGTCGCGTCTTGCACGTTCTGCGCGCCCTGGTCGAAGCCGTTGACCTGCGCCTGCAGTGATTCCGCGATCGCGAGACCCGACGGGTCGTCGGCCGCGGTGTTGATGCGGAGGCCGCTCGACAGCCGGTCGACGGCCGTTCCGAGAGCCTGCTGGTTACGATTGAGGTTGAGGTTCGCTTGGTTCGCCAACAAGTTGTTGGCGATTGAAAGCCCACCAATGCCGGACATGTGTTTCCTCCATGATCACACGCGTGTAGAACGAGAGTGCTTTCTTGCTCGTTCTCTCATGGTGGTTCGGCCGGGAAGCAAGCGAACTTTAGCCGCGCTGCGCGGCGCGCGAACCGGCTACTCTTTGGAAGGCGGCCGCCGGCCTTTGCCCAGATCCGCGACCTTCGCGCGCTCGCCGGCCGGCTTGGGGTCGGGCTCGCCGACCGCGGCGCGATTCGTGCGCTGGATCTCGTCGTACACCTCGGAGCGGTGCACCGGGATCGTCCGCGGCGCTTCGATCCCCAGCTTCACGGTGTCGCGATCGACCGCGACGACGACGATGCGGACGTCGTCGCCGATCATGATCGCTTGATTGAGCTTTCGGCTGAGGACTAGCAGGACGCCCTCCGTGGCTCTAAAGACGACGGAGGGCGGCCTTCCCGCTGACTGCTCTAGGCTCCCGCCGTCGCGGCTGGGGCTTTGCGCGGGATCGGGGTCCGGACCGCGTAGCCGCCGGTCTCGAGCGTCACCTGGCGACCGACCCGGGACCGCAGGTTGACCACGATCGGCGCCAACAAGTTCATCGTCATCTCGACCGCCCCGGGGCTGACAACCACCACGCAGAGCGTCGCGAAGTCCTCGGGCCGGCCCAGCTCGAGCGAGCTGGTCGCGTACGGCGGCAGCCGCGGAGCGTAGTCCGGGAAGATCTGCCACGGGTCGGCGGCGGGCAGGGCGATGGCCGGGTCGTCGAGGCTCTGGAGCCAGACGAAGCGCTCCTGACCCTCGAGGCTCAGCGCGATGAACCGCCGCAGCGTCGGGAAGCCGGGGAGGCCCCACGGGAAGTCCAGCACTTCGGACTCGCGGTAGGAGCAGGGGCCGAACCGGGGCAGGTTGACGGTCACGACGCGGTCGGCGGACGCCAAAGTGGTCTCCGTAACGCTCAATTCAGCCTCAGGTCAGGTAGTCGAAGAGGGTCTTGGATTCCAGGCGGTCGGTCGTGTCGTAGGCCGCCTGGAGGGCCGTTTGAACGGCGGTGAACTTCGAGGTCGCCGCTGCCACGTCCACGTCCTCGATCCCCGACTCCACGTTGGTGTTATCGGTAATCGAGGTCTGGAGTTGATCGCCGATCGACGACAGCGTCTGAATCCGCGAGCCGATCACCGAGCGAGCGTTCAGCACCACGTTGAGGGTGTTGGCGACGTCGCCGAGCTGGGTCGACACGTTCTGGACCATGTCGGCCTGGTTCGAGCTGGTCGTGCTGGCCAGGTGCAGGACGGCGGTCAGGTTGCCGGCGCCGGTCGCGCCCGGCGAGGCCACGTCGCTGACGTAGAACGAACCGCTGCCGCTCAGCGTGATCTTCTGGGTGCTCTCGTCGAACGTCGCGGTCACGCCGGTCTGGGCCGAGACCGCGTTGATCGCGCCGACCACACTTCCCGCGCCGCCGTCGAGCGGCGCGTTGGCCGGGACGGTGATCGTCTTGACCGACTGGACGCCGTTGACCGTGCCGTTGATCTGCAGCGAGAAGTTCCCCGCACTGTCGGGGACCGGCGTCGTCGCGAACGTGTTCGCCGCCGCCAGGGTGGTGGGCGCCGGCGAGCCGGCCCCGTAGACGACCGCGCCGGCCTGGTTGATCGCCTGCGTGCTGGCGTCGGCGGCGGTGTCGTTCTGCAGCGTGTCGCGCAGGTTGATCAGCGTCTGGAAGACGTCGGGCGAACCGTCCGCGGCGTTGAAGTTGAAGGCCGACTGGAACGTCGTCGAGAGCGCGAACTGCTGGTCGTTGTAGATCAGCTGCCCCTGGGCTTGCTCGTTGCCGGTGAACGTGACCCCGCTGATCGGGTTCCCTTGTTCGACGACCGGCGGGTTCGCGCTGGTCGACGTTCCGGCGAAGACGTACTTGCCGTCGTACTGGGTGTTGCCGATCGCGATCGCCTGCTGCAGCAGCTGGTCGACCTGGTCGGCCAGCGACGTGCGCTGGCTGGCGCTGAGGGTATCGCTCGCGCCCTGAGTCGCCAGTGTCTGCGCGCTCTGCATCACCGAGGTGAGGCTGCTCAGCGCGCTGTCGGTCTGCGTCAGCTCGTTGACCGCGTTCTGAACGTTGGTCGACTGCTGCGTCGTCGTGTCGATCGTGACGTGCAGCTGCAGGTCCTCGGCGATCTGCTGCGGGTCGTCGCTGGGCGCGTTGAGCTGCTTGCCGCTGGAGAGCTCGTTGCCGAGCTGGGCGTACTGGGCGGTCTGGTCGTCGATCGCCGCGGTCTGCTGCGCGTAGATCGTCGAGGTCGCGATGCGCATCGTGTTCCTCCTAGGTGGCGGTCGGGATCAGCCCGATCGCCGTCTGCAGCAGCGTCTCGATCACGTTGAGCGTCTTGGCCGCGGCCTGGTACGCGTTCTGGTACTTGACCAGGTTCTGCGTCTCTTCGTCGATGTTGATCCCGTCGACACCCTGGCGCACCGTGTCGATGTTCGAAGCCAGCGTCGTCTGCGACGACGCGCCGGTCGTCGCGTTGGCGGTGTCGGTCCCGATCTGGGTGACCAGCGAACCGTAGTACGCGCCGAGCGTCTGCGACGGCGTGCTGGTGATCGTATAGTTCGCCGCGTGCGCCTTGGTCGCGCTGAAGCTGATCGAGCCGGTCGTGCGGTCGACGGCGGTGACGACGACGTTCTCGGCGTTGGCGGTCCCGGCGTCGAGCGTCAGCACCTGTCCGACGTTGACCTGCGCGAACGTGCCGGCCGGCGCGGTGACGGTGACGTTCCCGGCCGCGATCGCCGCAGGCGCCGTGTACTGCAGCGGCGGCACGCCCACGTTGGAGGCGAAGACCACGATCGCTGCGTTGGCCGCGCTGTTGTCGCCGGCGCCCAGAGCGTTCGTGTCGTCCTGCGCGACGCCGCTGATCGCACCGGCGCCCAGTACGCCGAGCAGCGAGTCGGTCGTCGTCCCCTGCGCGGCGCCGGCGGCCGGCGGCGCGTTCGAGTCGGTGATGGTGAACTGCGGCGACGACGGCCCGGTCTGCGCGGCGCGCAGCTGCGGCCCTTCGTTGTTCGGGTCGCGGGTGAAGACGATCTGCTGCGCGGTGCTGTCGAACGACGCGGTGACGCCGAGTTGCGCGGCGTTGAAGCTGGTCACGAACTGGTCGACCGTCGTCGTGTTCCCGCCGGCGCTCCAGCTGTAGTCGAACGTCTGGCTGACGCCGTTGACGGTCACCGTCAAGTGGCTGCCGGCCGGGCTCGCACCGGCGGGCGGGTAGGCGAACGTATCCGAGCCGGTCCCGTTGTCGATCGGCGCCGACGTGTCGACGGTGTTGTTCGCCGAGTTCATCGCAACGGTCAGGCTGCCGGCCGCCGTCGACGTCAGCGCCGCCGGCAGCTGGGCGGCATTGGTGATCCCGACCTGGATGTTGGTCGCGGTGATCGCGCTTCCGGCGGTGACCGGGGCGAACAGGTCGGTGCCGGGATTTCCGTTCGCGTCGTAGGCCGAGGTCGTGACCCGATTGATCGCGCTCGCGGTCGCGGCGGCGAAGTTGTCCAGCTGCTGACCGTAGGCGGTGAGGTTCTGATCGTAGAGGTCGACGTACGCGCCGAGCTGGCCGCTGCCGACCGCGACCGGCGCGGGGTTCGGCGGGTTCGGATCGTCGGCCATCCCGACGATGAGCGTCGGGTTGCCGGAACCGTCGGTACCGACGACCGGCGCGGCCAGATGGTAGGCGGTCGTGTCGTTGACCACCGCTTTGCCGCCGATCGTCACCAAGGTCGAGCCGTTGGCCTGCACCGAGGTTTGCACGGAGACGAGCTGCGAGAGCTGGTCGATCAGCTCGTCGCGCTGGTCTTCGTAGGTATTCGGGCTGTCGCCGACCGCCGTCGAGGCCCGGATCTGACCGTTGAGCGCGGCGATCTGATCGATCATCCCGTTGACCTGCGTCACCATCGACGCCGCCTGCGAGACCGCGGTCGCCTTCGCACTCGCCACCGCCGCGCCGACCGAGTTGAGCTGCGCGACGAGCGTCTGCGCGGCGCTGATCACGTTGCCGCGCGCGGCGGTCCCGCCCGACTGGTCGCTCGACGGCGTCGAAGCCAGCGCGGTGAACGCCGTCTGGAGCGCCGAGAACGCGGTGTTGATCCCGTTGCTCGGCTCGCCGAACGCCGACTGCAGGTTGGTGAGCTGCTGCTGCTGCGTCGTGTAGTAGTTCTCCGCCGCCGTCGCGCCGCGGAACAGGCCGTCGTACGAATCCTGGTGGATGCGCGTGATCGAGGTGACCACCACGCCGGTCCCTTGCGTGCCGGGACCTTGCCACGTCGCGTAGCCTGGCGATCCGACGATCGGATCGGCCTCGCCGAGGTTCGCTACCTGGCGCGACGCGCCGGGCGTGTTGACGTTGGCGATGTTGTTCGAGGTGGTGTCCGACGCTTCTTGAAACGCATCGAGCGCCGAGCCCGAGATCGTCAGCCCGAGGAAGCTCATGCGCGGCGGCTCACGATCACGCTGCCTTCGGGCGGCGGGACGATCCCGCGCCGGCGGTACGTGCCGGTCTGTTCGGTGCCGGCGCGCTGCAGGACCGCGACGGTGCGCGCCAAGCGTTCGAGACCGGCCAGGATCAGCGACTTGTTGTTCGAGACCGTCAGCCGGAGCTCGGTGCCGCGCGTGCTGAGCTGCTGCACGGTGCCGTGCAGCCAGCGGCGCAAGGATCCCGGCGCGTACGCGCACACCTGCTCGAGGGTCAGCTTGCCGAACCCCGCGCGCTGCATCGCGATGCGCTGCGCGAACGCGGTGCCGTGCAGGACCCGCTGCGCCTCGAGCCGGCGTTCCGCCGCTTCGATCGCGGCCGGATCGTTGCGCACCAGCGCGTCGGTCAGCCGCAGCGCGGCGACGTTGAGTCCGGCGAGTAGCCGGTTCTCCTCGCCGACCAGCTTCGCGAACTGCTGCCACTGACTCATCGCGTCACCTCGCGGGCGACGCGGTCGAGATTCAGGCCGCGGCCAAGATCATGTGGCCGAGCAGCTTCTCGACGATCTGCTCGGACGAGACGTAGTATCGTCCCTCCGAGATGCGGCGGCGCAGCTTCTCGACCAGGTGCGGCCGGTAGAACGGCTCCGCGATCGCGGCCGCGAACACGTCGCTCAGCGACGCGGCTTCGTCCGATGGATCGAACGTGTCGGCCGTCTCCACCGTCACCGCCGTCGCGGACGCGGTTCGTTTCACCGTCCGGTAGGCGGACACTGCGGAGGCGATCTCGGCCCGGGAGATGATCATGGGTTACGACGCCTCGTTTCGTTGCATCCGTGCTACAAGGCGTATCGTCGGCTCTCCGCAGGGACTTTAGTCCCCAAACTCGCACCCGCGTCACAGCTCGCTCTCCTCACGAACGCGCGCGGAAGCAGCCGTGCCCGGGTTTGCCAGCACCGCGCTGCGCAGCTCGCGCTCGAGGACCGCACCGAGACCGAGCGAGCCGCTCTTCGAGAGCTCTTCGGCGCGCTTCTCGTCGAGCATCGACTCGAACGTCTCGTCCGCGTTGGATTTCGGGCCCGTCAGCGACGTCGACGGCGAGGCCTTGCGCATCTCCTTGAACATCATGTCGACGAACAGCGACTCCATCTGCTGCGCCACCTGGTGCAGCTTCCCGAGGGCCTGCTGCTGCTGGGTCGTGAGCGGGCGCACAGATTCCGCGGCCGCCCCGCCGGTCACCGGCTCCATCAGATGATCTCCACGTCGGCTTGCAGCGAGCCGGCCTCGCGCAGCGCCTGAACGATCGCGATGAGGTCGCGCGGCGAGACGCCGATCGTGTTGAGCGCCCGCACCACCTGGGCCAGCGTCGCGGCACCTGAGATGTAGACCAGCTTCTTGTTGCCCTCGGTCGCGCCGATCCGGGTGTTCGACTGCACCGGCGGCTGGCTGGTGGTGAACGGGCTGCCCGCGACCACCGTGTTGTTGGTCGCGATCGTGATCGATAGGTTGCCGTGGGCGACCGCGCAGGCCGCCAGCGTGATGTCGCCGCCCATCACCACCGTCCCGGTGCGTTCGTTGAGCACGACCTTGGCGATCTCGTCGGCTTGGAGCGAGATGTCGCCGGCGTCGGCCAAGAAATCGACCGGATCGCCGGCGTAGCGCGCCGGCAGATTCACCCGGATCGTCTCGGCGTCGAGCGCGCGCGCGGTCCCGCCGCCGAAGTGCACGTTGAGCGCCGCGGCGAGCTTCGCAGCCGTGCGAAAGTCGGGTGACGTCAGCACGTACGAGAAGCCGGCCGCATCGTGCTGGATCGCGGTGACCATGTCGCGCGCGATGATCGCGCCCTGCGGGACGCGCCCGGCGGTGACGTGGTTCTGGGTGATGCTGTTCGGACCGGCGTAGTTGTTGGTCGTCGCGCTGAAGCCGCCGACCGAGACCGGGCCTTGCGCGGTCGCGTATACGAGGTTGTTCGCCGCGCGCAGCTCGGTCATCACCAGCGTGCCGCCCTGCAGGCTCGTCGAGTCGCCCAGCGCCGAGACGGTGACGTCCGCCGTGTCGCCCGAGTGCGCGAACGGCGGCAGCGACGCGGTCACGATCACCGCCGCGACGTCGCGCGTGCGCACGTCGGTCGAGGACGTCGACAGGCCGAAGGTCTGCAGCACGTTCTGGATCGTCTTCGAAGTGAACGCCGCCGACGGCGAGTCGCCGGTCTGGTTGAGACCGCTGACGATCCCGTAGCCGACGAGCTGGTTGCTGGTGACGCCCTGGACGCGCGCGACGTCCTTGAGGCGAACCGGCTGCGCGCTCGCCGGCGCGGCGAACGCACCGCTCGCGAGGGCGGCGATCAGGAGGGCGGCGGCGTGCGTGCGCTTCATCTTCATCTCGCGTCAGAACAGCCAGTGGACGATCTTGGACAAGATCCCGGGATGCTTGGCGTCGGAGTACTTGCCGTCGAAGTTCGCCTTGACGTCGGCGATCTGGGTCGACAGCACGCTGTCGGTGGCGTCGATGTCCTCGGGGCGGATCACGCCGGTCACGTGCAGCGTCTGCTTTTGACCGTCGATGAGCAGGCCCTGATCGCCGGCGATCCGCAGCGCGCCGGACGGCAGCACCGCGGTGACCTGCGCTTCCATCGACGTCACGAACGAGTTCGAACCGACGTCCGACCGGTTCTCGGACGACTGCCGGCCGGCGCTCAGCCCCGACGTGAGCCGCACCAGCGGCAGGTTGAACACCCCGGTCCCCGCGCCGCCCGAGACGGCGTAGCTGTTGTTGACGTTCGACGCGTTCTGACTCGAGCTGGTGACCGAGAAGTCGAAGCTGACTTGGACGAGGTCACCGACCTGCTGCGCGCGGTGATCGGCGCCCAGGCGCATCGGATGACCGGGCGCTGACGGCGGCGGTGCGGGAACGTAGAGCGAGTCGGCGGCGGCCGGCGCGCTCAGCGCGACGACCAGCGCGGCCGTCAACAGCGGGCGAAGCATCAGCGTTCTCCTCCGGGCAGCGTCAGCTCGACGCGGTTGGGCGCGGTCACGATCCCCGCGATCGCCCGTTGCGTCTGCGGATTGACCACCGTGACCGTGTCGCCGATCGCTCCGCCGGTGCGCGCGACGACGTCGGCCATCAGCGCGACCGCACCGTCGTGGATGACGAGGATGGCGGCCTGACCGGCCTTGACGACGGCGTTCGGCATCGTCTCCTCGACGTACAGCGGTGCACCGGCCGCCGTCGCGACGTTGAGCCGGCGCCCGACCAGCACGCCGATTCCGACCGCCGGCCGGCCGTTCGAGGGCAGCCGCGCCAGACCGATGTCGCTCGCCTCGAGCACCGCGCCCGGCGCGAGGTCGCGCGCCGCGACCGCCGTGTGCACGTACGCCGTCACCCGATAGCCGGCGACGACCGTGCGCGCCAGCGCGCCGTCGACCCGAATCGCGATCGGTACGCCGACGTACGACGCCGAGACGAACGGCGTCCCGGCTTTCACGATGCTGACGTCGCCCGCCGGCAGCCGCTGATCGGCGACGCGGTACGCGGCGGCCACCGACCGGTCGGGCCCCGTGACGAGCCCCTCCGCGATCCGGTCGGCGACCGCCGCGACCTGCGTCCCCGTGACGATTTGAGTTTGCAGAGTTTGCGCGGCCGCCGCGGCGGCCGCGCAAACACCAAGCTGTGCGCAGAGCGCACAGACCAGCGTTACGAATGACAGCCGGGACAGCCTGCGCTTCACGAGATCAGCTCTGCTTCATCTGCACGGCGTCCGACAGCATCTGGTCGGCCGTGCTGATCGACTTCGAGTTCGCTTCGTACGCGCGCTGCGCGGTGATGAGGTTGACGATCTCTTCGACCACCGAGACGTTGCTCTGCTCGACGTAACCGCCTTGCAGCGTCCCGGCGCCGTTGAGCCCCGGCTGCGAGAGCGTCGGAGCGCCGGACGCTCCGGTCTGGGTGTAGAGGTTCTGCCCGTACGGCGCCAAGCCGGCCGCGTTGGTGAAGCGCACCATCTGAATCTGGCCGAGCGTCTGCGGCAGCTGTTGGCCGGGGATCTGCGCGGTGACGGTGCCGTCGGCGCCGACCTGCACGCCCGTGGCGTTGGCCGGGATCGTGATCTGCGGCGACAGGAAGTAGCCGTCGGCCGTGACGATCGAGCCGTTCGCGTCTTCCTTGAACGAGCCGTCGCGCGTGTAGGCCGACGTGCCGTTCGGAAGCGTGACCTGGAAGAATCCGTCGCCCTGGATCGCGATGTCGAGCGGGTTGTCGGTCTCCTGCAGCGTGCCTTGGGTGAAGGTCTTCTCCGACGCGCCGACCTTGACGCCGAGCCCGACGTCCTGACCGACCGGCACGACCGACGGTCCGACCGGCGTGCCCGGGACGCGCAGGTTCTGGTAGATCAGATCCTGGAAGCGGGCTTCGTTCTTGCGAAAGCCGGTCGTGTTGACGTTGGCGATGTTGTTGCTGATCGTGTCGATGTTGTACTGCTGCGCCATCATCCCGGTCGCGGCGGTGTACAGGGCTCTCATCATGGCGAAGGTCGCTCCTAGCCTGCTAGTTCGAGCTGCGGCCGACGGTCTGTACCGCCTGCGCGTTCGCGGTGTCTTGGGTCTGGATCGACTTCTGGTTGGCCTCGAACCAGCGCTCGTTCGCGATCAGGTCGACCATCGAGCGCACGACGTCGGCGTTGCTCTTCTCGATCGAGCCCTGCAGCGACGTCGTGGTGGTCGCCGGACGCGCGCCGGCGTTGCCGCTGACCACGAAGCGGTTCGATCCCTGCGGCCGCAGCGCGCTCAGGTTGGTGAACTCGGTCAGCCCGAGCTGTCCGACGGTCTGGCCGTCGACGGTGATCGCGCCGCTGCGGTCGATGACGGCCTTGCCGGTGAGCGGCAGGACGATCGGCGAACCGTTCGCGTCGAGCACCTTGTCGCCGTTCTGGGCGGTCAGCGTGCCGTTCTGGTCGAGGCTGAACTCGCCGTTGCGCGTGTATCCGAGCGCGCCGTTGCCGTCGCGCGTCGCGAAGAAGCCCGGTCCCGACAGCGCGACGTCGAGGTCGTTGCCGGTCGAGGCGATCGCACCTTGGGCGAAGTCGGCCGGCGTGTCGTAGACCTCGGCTCCGCTGCCGAGCGCGCCGATCGGCTGTTGCGCGGCGGCGTTGCCGGGATCGGTCTGAAACCGGTACAGCTGCGTGCTCCGCTGCGCCTGCACTTGCAACAGCGTCCGCTTGAAGCCGGCGGTGTTGACGTTGGCGAGGTTGTTCGCAATCGTGTCGACCGCCGACTGCGCGACCAGCGCGCCCGACGTCGCCGCGTACATGCCACGAACCAAGGAAAAGACCCTCCGCACGAACAGCCGAGTACGAACGGTTCCTTCAATCGATCCGGAACCGCGGCGGCCTCAACCGTGCGAAGGTCGTCCGGCCGCTTCCTTACTGATGTCGGCGATGGCGTAGCGCGACTTTAGCGAAGTACCTCGGCACCGTCGTGGGGAATAGGTCCGCCTGATGAGTTCGGACGACTTGCTCGGCGGGCGCTATCGACTCGAGCACGTCGCCGGACACGGCGGGATGGCGACGGTGTTCAGCGCGCACGATACCGTGCTCGACCGCAAGGTCGCGATCAAGCTGCTGCAGCGCCGCAGCGACGCGTCGGGCGTGCTCCACGCGCGCTTCGACCGCGGCGCGCGGGCCGAAGCGAAGATCGTCCACCCCAACGTCGTCTCGGTCCACGATGTCGGCGAGACCGGCGACGGCCGCCCGTTCGTCGTGATGGACTACGTCGAAGGCGCCTCGCTGGCCGAGATGATCGCCGCCGGCGCGCTGTCGTCCGAGCGCGTCGCCGCGATCGGGATGGGCCTCGCGCGCGCCCTCGCCGCCGCGCACGTGCTCGACATCTTCCACCGCGACGTCAAGCCGGGCAACGTCATCATCGACCGCCAGGGAAGCCCGCACCTGATGGACTTCGGACTGGCGCGCGAGCTCCACGGCGACGACCCCGGCGTGACCTCGCCCGGCGTGCTGCTCGGCACCGCCAACTACGTCGCGCCCGAGCAGGCCCGCTACGGCGCGGCGAGCCCGGCCGCCGACCTCTACGCGCTCGGCGCGCTGATGTACCACGCGCTGACCGGCGCGCCGCCGTTCGAGGGTGAAGGGGCCCTCGACGTCACGCTGCAGCGCTTCGAGGAAGACCCGCCCGACTTGCGGGTCGTCGTCCCGGCCGCCGATCCCGACCTCGTTACGGTGATCCACGCGCTGATGGCGCGCGATCCGGTCGAGCGCCCGTGGGACGCCGCCGCGATCGCCGAACGGCTGGCCGACATCGCGGCGCGGCTGCGCGCGACGCGCACCGCCGGCGACGCCTCAGCCTTGTAGCTACGGAGCTTCGTGGGCCGACGGCAGCCGGTTCGCGATCACGACGTCGTTGCCGTGAACGAGCTTCGCCCCCGGACCCGCGCCGGGGTCGCAGAGCGAGAGCGTGTTGTCGTCGCCCCACAGCGAGACGAGATACCGCTTCGGTTCGGGAACCAGGAACCGTCGCCCGTCGCTGAGCGTGACGACCGAAGCGTCGTCGCTGATCGTGTCGATCGTCGCGGGCGCACACGTCCCGTAAGGATCGGGCGACGGCGTCGGCGCCGGCTTCCGGGTCGGGGCGGCACGCGCCACGACGACCGGCCGTTGTGGCGTCGACGGTCGCGGTGAAGTCGTAGGTCGCGACGTCGTCGGTCGCGGCGACGTCGTCGGTCGCCGGGAAGTCGACGGCCGCGGTGATGTGGTCGGTCGCGGTGACGGCGTCGGTCGAGGCGAGGCGGTCGCCGACGGGGACGGCGATGTCACGGCGATCACCCATGACGGCGACGGAACGGGGGTTGACATCGGCGAGTGCGTCGCGACGGGCACCGCGGTCGTAACGGCGGCGATCTTCCAGCCCCAACGTTCGTCCGGAACCCACACGTACCGGCCGCCGTGCATCGCGAACGAGACGCTGCCGGTGGCCGGATCGTAGCGGCTGTCGGAGATCGCGTCGCGCGCGCCGTCCGGGTACACGATGGCGTCGAAGACCTTGTCGTTCACCGCGATCCGGTCGAGCAGCCAGCCCGTGTTCCCGTGTGCGAACGTCCAGCTGTCGCGCCGCGTGAACAGCATCGCGACGTGCGTGTCGCTGACCAGCGCGTAGCGGATGGTCAGATCGACCGTCCGGCCGTGTACGGCGTCGACCTGCGGCCGCACGTCCTTGGCGCCGGCGATGTCGAGGAACTGCCGCAGCATCGCCTTGTCGGCGATCAAGCCGGGCGAGAGCGGCATCTGATCGGCCCGCGACGCGCCGGTCCCGGTCCGGGCGAAGATCGCCGCGACCTCGCGCCGCAGCATCAACGCCGGCGGGGACGTCGCGCCGGGTCCCGGCGCGCGCCGCGAACCGATCGTCCCTTGCCACGCGACGATCGCCACGACGGCGCAGAGTCCCACCGCACCGCCCAGCACGACGGCACGCCGAAACAACTGTTCTTCGCTTTTCTGTTCCATGTGCAGACGGCACCGCGATCCCGAGGTGCAGCGCCGAAGGCGGCCTCACGGCCGCCGGCGCATCGACCGGAACAGTTTGACGAGCCGGTTGCCCCTCCCGCTTCGCGGTCCGGGCTCGGCGGGCTCAGACCTGCATCTGGGAGATCTGCGTGTAGGCCTCGAGCAGCTTGGAGCGGATCGCCATGGTGAAGTTCAGCGCGAGATTGGCCTCTTCGACCGACGTGACGACCTTCTGAATGTCGTTGGTCTTGCCGTCGGCGAGGTCGCGAGTGGCTTGATCGGAAGCGTTGACCTTGTCGTTCACGCCGGCGAGCAGCGCGCTGACGGTGTCCTTGAACGACGGCGTCTCGGCCTGGCCGACGCCTGCGCCGGTGTCGAGCGACGGGATCGGTCCGACGTTCGGCGTCTCGTCGAGCTTCGTCGCCGCGCCGATGTCGGGGACGAACGTGCCGGGCACGACCTTGGCGACCGAAGCGGCGAAGTCCATCAGGCTTTCAGCAGTCCGAGCGTCGTGCTGTCCATCGAGCGCGATTCCTGGATCGCGGTGACGTTCGCTTCGTAGGCGCGCGACGCGGCCATCATGTCGACCATCTCTTTGACGACGTCGACGTTGGGCATGTGCACGTAGCCGTTGGTATCGGCGTCGGGGTGGCCCGGATCGTACACGAGCCGGTCGGGGCTCTGGTCGCTGACGATCCCGACGACCCGCACGCCGGCGCCCGACGAACCGCCGTCGCCGGCATCGTCGACCGCGCCCGCGGCCGACGGGCTCGGACCGGGATTCTGCGCGTAGACCACCAGCTGGCGCTTGAAGGGACCGCCCTCGGGCGTGCGCGTCGTATTGACGTTGGCGATGTTGTTGGCGATCGTGTCCATCGCGAGCCGTTCGGCCGACAGACCCGAGGCGCTGACCTCGATCGACGTGTAGAAACCCATGGCGCTTAGAAGTGCTCCTCGATCGACGCGCGGATCCGGGTGTACTGATTGGCCAGCAGCTGGCCCATCGTCTGGGCGTATGCGGAGTTGAGCGACAGCTTCGCCATCTCTTGGTCGACGTCGACGTTGGAGCCGTCGAGCCGCATCTGCTGGTTCTGGTCGACCGTCGTCGTGATCTTGAACGCGGCCGGATCGTGCGACGCGCCGTCGACCGGCACGTCGAGGTCGGACGTGGTCGCCAGCTCGAGCTCGTCGCCGTTCGCCGGTGCGGGGTCGGCCGCGGCCAGCGCGTCCTTGAACGAGACGTCGGCGCGCCGGAAGTTCGGCGTGTTGACGTTGGCGATGTTGTCGGCGATCGCGCTGTGCGCCGCCCCCGCCCCGTCCATCGCGTCCTTGAGCATGCCGACGGTCCGGCCGAACAGAAAGTCGCCCATTCACCTCACCCATCGGCCGCCGGGCGGCTGTTCCTTAGGCCGCCACAGGCCGCCACGCTTCGGCGAAAACGGAAGGCCCCTGCCGGAGCTCGCGGGCTCCCTTCGCGCTAGCGAGCTCGGAGAGCGCTCCTCACGTCACCAAATGCCGTAGACCACAAATATCGCGACCAGGTCAACGACGAAAACGGGCAGCGTGCAGATCGAGATCCACCAAGAAACGCGGTAGCGTCTCGTTCGCCACTTACGGCGCCGTAGAAGCTCTCGATCGAACTGCGGATCGTCGATAGCCTTGGTCCCCCAGTAGATCCGAACTGCAAGAAGCGAAACTGTCGACGAAATCGACATGAGCAGCAGCGAGAGCGCGCTGCAGATTGCGGCAATTTCGTACCAGGGCTGCGTCCGAGGCTCTCTCTGCGCCAGCAGCACCAGCAAAACGGTCGTCGCTGCGAGGATGATCGAGTTGAACTGAAGCAGCGACGCCGACTTCCTGTCGATGATCGACAGGCAGTCGTAGAGATAGTCGAAGACGGCCCGTTCCCCGTGCAACATCTCGCGCATCGCGTCGAGGTACGTGCGGTCTTCTTTCTCGGCGACTTCGGCCGGCTTATCGGACCGCTCGGCGTCACCCATCAGCCTCCACCCCACGGCAAGTTCGGGCTACAACCTTCCCGTTCGGCAGCTTCGGTCCTCCAGGCAACCGAGTGTCGACGGCATAGCACCATTCTCGGTGGTTTCCCGAGGTCGCTTGGGTGCATGGACGCCGGCACGCCGTGCGCGCGCTAGCGGTCGAACTGGGCGGCGTGGAGGTTCGCGTACGCGCCGCCGGCGGCGATCAGGTCGGCGTGGGTGCCGGTCTCGCGAACGATGCCGGCTTCGAGGTAGAGGATCTTGGTCGCGCGCCGGATCGTCGACAGCCGGTGCGCGATGATCAGCGTCGTGCGGCCGGGCAACAGGCGGTCCAGCGCCTCTTCGATCAGCGCCTCGGAGTGCGAGTCGAGCGCGCTGGTCGCTTCGTCGAGGATCAGGATGCGCGGATCGCGCAGGATCGCGCGCGCGATCGCGATCCGCTGCCGCTGCCCGCCTGAGAGCCGGATCCCGCGTTCACCCACCAGCGTGCCGTAGCCGTCGGGGAGCCGGCGCACGAACTCGTCGGCGTTCGCTTCGCGCGCGGCGGCCACCACCTCGTCGTCGCGCGCCTCGAGCCGGCCGTAGCGGATGTTGTCGGCGATCGTGCCGTTGAACAGCTGCGTCTCCTGCGGCACGATCGCGATCGCGTTGCGCAGGTCGCCGAGCCGCACGTTCGCGATGTCGGTGCGGTCGACGGTGATCCGGCCGGCCTGCGGCTCGTAGAAGCGCGGGACGAGGTTCACGATCGTGCTCTTGCCGGCGCCCGAAGGCCCGACCAGCGCGACGACCTCGCCGTGCAGCATCTCGGCCGAGAAGTTCGACAGCACCGGCCGACCCTCGTCGTAGGCGAAGGTGACGTGCTCGAACCGCACGTCACCGACGACGGACGGCAGCGGCACCGCACCCGGCGGATCGTCGGGCTCGACCGGCAGGTCGAGCACGCCGAACACGCGCTGCGCGCCGACGAACGCGCGCGCGAAGTCGGAGAAAAAGATCGAGAACCGGTTCATGGGGTTGATCAGCAGCCCGGTCGCCGCCCAGAACTCGAACGCCTGCGACGGACTCATCCGGCCTGCGCCGACCTCGCGGGTAGTGAGCGCGACCACCGCGCAGATCGCGAACGTCACGATGAACGCCAGCACCGGGGCTTGGGTCTGGTTGAACTGCGTGACCTTCATGTAGGCGCCGACGTAGCGCTGGTTCGCGTTGGCGAAACGGTCGCGCTCGAACTTTTCGCGCCGGAACGCTTTGACGACGCGCTGGTTCGCCAGCACCTCGACCAAATTGGCGGACAGGTCCGCGATCCGTTCTTGCGAGCGCTTCGTGCCCGCGACGATCAGCCGGTTGAAGCGGTTGACGACCCACGCGACCAGCGGCGCGGCGACGAACAGCACGACGGCGAGCAGCCAGTCCAGGCCGATCATGTAGGCCAGCGAGCCGATGAAGGTGACGACGGTCTGCACGAACTGCGGCAGCGAGATCGACAGCGCGTCGGTCATCAGCCCGAGGTCGGCCGTCATCCGCGACTGCAACTCACCCGGGCGCCAGCGGTCGAACTCGCGCAGCGGCATGCGCGCGATCCGGTCGAACATGCGGGCGCGAAAGTCGGCGACCATCTGCTGACCGGCGAACGCGGTGATGTAGGCCTGACCGTACGACGCGGCGTTGCCGACGATCTGCGAGCCCAGGATCAGCACGACGATCAGCACCAGCACGTTCCAGTGCGGCCGGCTGATCAGCACGTCCGACTCCAGCAACCCGGTGACCCGAATGATGACCAGGGGCGCCATGCCGGCGAGGACGCCCAGCCCGGTCCCGAGCGCCAGCCGGCCGAAGTACGGCCGGCCCTCGCGGAGCAGCCGCCGGATGGTCGGGTTCACCGCGAAACCTTCGCCGCGCCCGTCAAGTACCTTGGGTGCGAGTTCACCAGCCGTGAGGTGGCCATCAACAACCGTGGATTGCTTCTTCCATAACTCCGTCCCGTCCGTCGCGCCGTGTCGCGGCTGCCGCAAGCCGATCTGCGCGACCTGTCGCAACGAAAACGGCGACTGCCCCAGCTGCGTGCTGGCGTCCCGGATCGACGCCGCGCGCCAGACCAACGCGATCAACGGCGGGGTCGGCCCGTCGTACGGAACCTACCGCGAACCCGAACCCCAGCCCCAGCCCGGCCCGGCCTATTCGGCCCCGCCGCCGCCACCCAGCCCGCCGCCGCCGCAGGTGCAGCGGACCGCCGCGGTCGCGACCGTGCGCCCCGAGACCCGCGCGCTGGTCGCGCTGAGCTACCCGTTCTGGCCGCTGGCGCTGCTGGCGCTGGTCGACGCGCGCGGAGCGCTGTTCGTGCGCCGCCAGGCATGGCAGGCCCTCGGCTTCAACGCCGGGATGTTCGGCCTGACGGCGTTCCTGTCGGCTGCCGTCGCCGTGCCGCTGCTGGGCTGGTCGGTCTGGCCGCTGCTGACGTTCATCATGCCGATCTGGGTCGTCGCGTCGGTGATCTACGCGGTCAAAGTCTGGCAGGGCGACGACGTGAACGTGCCGATCGTCAGCGACTGGGTCGACGCGCGGCTCCCCGCGTAACGCGCCCGAAGACTACGACCGCGACGCGGTCGCGTTCCGCGCGCTGCCGACCCAGGCTTCGACCTCGTCGGGCGCGCGCGGGATCGCTGCCGAGAGCACCTCGACGCCGCTCTCGGTGATCAGCACGTCGTCCTCGATGCGCACGCCGAGCCCCCGGTAGCGCGCGGGGACGGTCAGATCGTCGAGCTGGAAGTACAGTCCCGGCTCGACGGTCAGCACCATCCCGGCCTCGAGCCGGCCGAACTTGTACGCCTCGGCGCGCGCTGCCGCGCAGTCGTGCACGTCGAGCCCCAGCATGTGGCTGACGTTGTGCAGCGAGTAACGCTTGTAGAACTGGTTCTCGTCGCGCAGCGCGTCAGCGGCCGAGCTGAGGATCCCCAGCGACTCGAGCCCGTGCGCGAGAACCTCCATCGCCGCGCGGTTCGGCTCGAGGAAGTCGTTGCCGGGCTTGCAGGCTGCGAACGCGGCCTCTTGCGCCGCGAGCACGAGCTCGTACACCGCGCGTTGCTCTGGCGTGAAGCGCCCGCTGATCGGCAGCGTGCGCGTGACGTCGGCGGTGTAGAGCGTCTCCGCTTCGACGCCGGCGTCGAGCAGCAGCAGCTCGTTCTCTCCGATGCGGCGGTCGTTGCGCGTCCAGTGCAGCGTGCAGGCGTCGGGCCCGCTGGCCGCGATCGTGCTGTAGCCGACGTCGTTGCCGTCGACGCGCGCGCGCAGGTTGAACACGCCTTCGATCGTGCGTTCGGTCTGCGCGCCGGGCAGCGCGCGGACGACGTCGTCGAAGCCGCGGTGCGTCGCCTCGACCGCGCGCCGCAGCTCGCGAACTTCCAGCTCGTCTTTGATCAGCCGCAGCTCGGAGAGCGCGGTCGCGAACGCGGCGTCGCGTTCGTCCTGGGCCGGAACGGCGGCGTCGAGCGCCGGGTCGACGCGGCGCAACAACCGGAACGACCCGCTCGCGCACGCCGCCGCGAGGTCGCCGTCCATCTCGGCGAGCGGTTTGGTGGCGATCCCGTAGCGCTCGGCGGTCTGCTCGACGCCCAGCCGCGGTCCGACCCACAGCTCGCCTTTGGCCCGGTCGGTGAAGAACGTCGCGTCCGTCTTGCCGGGGTTCGGCTCGCAGTAGAGCGTCGCCGCGTGACCGTCCCCGGCCGGCGCCAGTACCAAGACGCCGTCGGGCTCGAGGTTTCCGGTCAGGTAATAGAAGTCGGTCCCCGGCCGGAACCGGTACATGGCGTCGTTGGCGCGGGCTTTCTCGTGTCCGGTCGGCACCACCAGCGTCTCGTTCGGGAACAACCGCGACAGCGCCGCGCGGCGCGCGGCGAACCGCTCGACGCCTTCGACCGGGGCGACCGGCGTGCGGGGCGGTGTCGCCCAGCCGGTCGTCATGAACCGCAGCAGGTTCTCGGGGTTCGCCGCGTCGTGCGACGCGCGCGCCGGTTGTTCGCTCATGCTCGAATCTTCGGCACGCCGCGCCGCCGCGCCCGCGCCGCTTCGCGGTGCGAAGCCGTCAGGCCGGTGCCCGGACTTCGCGCGCGTACCGTTCCAGGAACGCGCGCGCGACGGTCTCGTGATCCACCACCGGCGCGGGATACGCGCGCGGTCCGAACAGCGCGAGCTCGAGCTGCGCGTCGCCCACGCCGGGCTCCGGATCGAACAGCGCCGCGTCCGGGAGCCCCGCCAGCTCGGGGATCCAGCGGCGCACGTAGGCCGCGGCCGGGTCGAACCGGCGCGCCTGCCGGCGCGGGTTGTAGATGCGCGGGTAGGCGGCCAGGTCCGCGCCGACGCCGGCGACCCACTGCCAGTTCCCGGCGGCGAGCGCGGGCTCGTCTTCGGTCAGCAGCCGGTCCCACTCGTCGCGCCCGACCCGCCAGTCGACGCCGAGGTCGAAGCACAGGAACGACGCCGCGATCGCCCGCACGCGCGGGTGCATCCAGCCGGTCGCGCGCAGCTGCCGGATCCCGGCGTCGACCAGCGGGTAGCCGGTCCGGCCGCTGCGCCAGGCGTCGAGCTGCGGGTGCGAACGCGCGAAGCTGAAGCCGCGCATCTTGGACTGCAACGGCTCTTCGGTCAACGATTCGTTGTACCACGCCAGCTGCAAGAAGAAGTCGCGCTGCGCGAGCGACCGCAGGAACAGCTTGAGCGAGGTGCGTTCCTCGACCAGCAGAAACGGATCGCGCGCGCGCTCGCAAACCGCGCGCACGACCTCGCGCGCGGCGATGGTGCCGAACGACAGCGCCGCTTCCAGCCGCGACGTCTCGCCGGCGCCGGGCACGTTGCGCGCCGCGCCGTACTGCAGCACCGGGCCGGCGAGGAACGCCGCCAGCCGCGCGCGGGCCGCATCCTCGCCGGCCGCCTCGTCGATCGCGAGCTGCGAGCCGAACTCTTCGGGGACCGGCAGCGGCTCGCTGGCGATCTCGACCGCGGCGAACGCCGGCGTCGTCGCCGCGTCGACCGGGATCAACGTGCGCCAGCGCGCGTGGTACGGCACGAACGAGCGATAGCCGTCGCCGCGGTGGTGACCGGCGGCCGAGTCCTCCGGCGGAACGGCCGGCGCGTCGTGCACCGGGACCGCCCGCAAGCCGCCTTCCTCGAGCGTCGACTGCAGCTCGCGATCGCGCCGCACGCTCTTGGCGTCGTAGCCGCAGCTCCAGCCGACGGCGCTCGCTCCGACCGCGCGCGCCAGCGCGCGCAGCACGGGTCCGGGATTTCCGCGCCGCACGATCAGCGAAGCGCCACGCGCGCGGAGTGCCGCGTCGAGCGCGCGCACCGCGGCACAGTAGTATGCCGCGCGGCGCGGCGAGCGCCGCAGGCGGCTCGCCGCGACGCTGTCGATCACGTGGACCGGCACGACGGCACCGTGCCGCGCGACCGCCGCCAAGCCGGCGTGATCGCTCAGCCGAAGGTCGCGGCCGAAGGCGAAGACGGCCCGCACTGCGGCGCCGTCGCTATTCCGATCTATAGGCTCTGTACGTAGGCGGCGACGTCCTGGACGTCCTTGTCGCCCAGCGGCGTCGGCCACAGCTTCGGCATCGGCGGCGAGGGATTGTGGATCCACGCGATCGTCGCGTCGTAGTTCTTGCGGCTCTTCTCGTTCTTGAGCGACGGTCCGATGCCGCCTTCGGTCCCGGTCGCGCCGTGGCACGAAGCGCAGTTCCCGGTGAAGATCGTCTTGCCGCGGACGGGATCGCCTTGCGCGGCCGAACCGCGCATCGCCGTCGACGCCGCGGTCGTCGACATCGGCGCGGCGGAGGCGGCGCCCGTCGTGCTGCTGGTCGTCGTCGACTGATCGCTGCCCTTCGAGCAACCGGCCGCGATCAGCGTCGCGATCGCGGCAGCTGCCAAAAGTGCGATGGGCTTGGAAGGCATGCGCGCCTCTTCCCCGACGGGAGAACGTTCTCCGGTGTTCGTACATCGAACCGCGTGAGCCGCGTCTTCATCCGTTATGCGTTGCCTCGCGACGCCGAACGGCTCGTCGCGGACGGCGTGGTCGGGGGTGGCCCGCGGCCGACCGGGGAGCCGTGGCCGGCCCGCATCCAGAAGTGGCTGGCCGAACAGCAGGCGGGTCGGCGCTTGATCCTGGTCGCCGAAGACGTATCGGGCTTGCTCGGCACCGTCCAACTCGTATTCAAGTTTCCGGTCGGCTATGCCGATCCGGAAGCCGCCAACGGCGCCGACATCGCGATGGTCGAGGCGCTGCGCACCCGCGACAACGCACCGCCCGGCGTCGCGAATCAGCTGATCACGGACGTGCAGAACATCGCGCGCAAGCGCGGCATCACCACGCTGACCTTCTTGGTGCAGATGGGCGACAACCGCAGCATCGCGCAAGCCAAGTCGTGGGGCTTCTCCGAGTTCCGCATCATGCCCGAACAGGGCCGGATGCTGGCGTTCTTCCGCAAGTCGATCGAATGACGCCGATCCGCGCGCGTTCAGCCGCCGATTTCGGAGAAGGCGCGCATTTGGGCGGCAGTCTCGCCGAGCTTGAGGTGGTGGCGCTCGGGCTTGATGTGCATCGAGGCGCGTAGGATCGACTCGATCGCGGTTTGGCCGCCGCCGCTGCGCAGCGGCGCGCGCAGGTCGATGAGGTTGTCGCCGAAGAGGCAGAGCTTGAGGCGGCCGTCGGCGGAGAGGCGCACGCGGTTGCAGCGCTCGCAGTAGTCGTGCGCGAGCGGCGAGATCACGCCGACCGTCCCGGGTGCGCCGTCGTAGGCGAACGTGCGAGCGGGACCGTTGCCGTGTGGGTTCGGCACCGGCCGCAGCGCGCCGACCGCGCCGAGCCGTTCGAGCACCTCGTCCGACGAGATCCACGCGTCGCGCTGCAATGCAACGTTCTCGGTGACCGGCATGACCTCGATGAAGCGCACGTGGACCGCCCGCCGGCGCGTCAGCTCGGCGAACGCTTCGATCTCGTCGTCGTTTTGCCCGCGCATCAAAACGCAGTTGAGCTTGACCGGCCGCAGCCCGTTGTCGAGCGCCGCGTCGATTCCGGCCAGCGTGCGCGCGAGCCCGGGCCGGCGCGCGATCGCGGTGAAGCGGTCGTCGCGCAGCGTGTCGAGCGACACGTTGACGCGATTGAGACCGGCCGCCGCCAGCACCGGCGCCTGCTCGGCGAGCAGCAGTCCGTTGGTCGACAGCGCGAGGTCGTCGATCCCCGGGGTCGCAGCCAGCATCGCGACCAGCCGTTCGAGCCCTCGCCTGATCAGCGGCTCGCCGCCGGTCAGCCGGATGCTGCGCACCCCGATGCGCGCGGCGGCGCGCACGATCTCGGCGATCTCCTCGAAGGTCAGGACGTCGGGCTTTGGGATCCACGGCAGCCCGGCCTCGGGCATGCAGTAGACGCAGCGCAGGTTGCAGCGGTCGGTCACCGAGACGCGCAGGTACGTGATCGGCCGCCGGAAGGCGTCGACCAGCGGTTCCACCGCCGTCTCGATCAAGTCGATCATCGCTCTTCCCAGGATTCCCTGGGAACGTCAGCCGTCCTGGAAGACCTTGTCGTCGACCGGCACGTTGATCTTGTAGTTCGCGAACGTCGAGCTGACGTCGGCATTGTAGTGCGGGATGTCGACCTTGCCGGTCTGCGCTTTGAGGACGAAGTTGCCGCCGATCTGGTCGTACACGTTGTCGAACTTGATCGTGCCGCCGTCGTCCTTGTAGTAGTAGGTCATCTCGGTGACGGTCGCGGTCTTGTCGTCCACCTTGACCTCGACGTGGTCGATCCGGCCGTTCTTCTTGCGCACCAGCTTGAAGGTTGCGAGGTTGCCGTCGTCACCGGTCGGGGTGACGTCGTAGAGCTTGGGCCAGTCGGACGGGACCTCCATCTGACCGACCACCTTCTTGAGCTGGCCGGCGAGAGCGGGGACCGCTTGGAACTGCACGGCGTTCTTGTCGGGCCGCTTGAAGAACGCTTTGCCTTCGAGCGTCGGGCTCAGGAACGGAAAGCTGTTCATCTTGATCGCGACCGTCACGTCGGCCTGATAGCTGTTGAGGCTGCTGTTGATACGCTGCATGCGCGCGTACAGGTCGTCCTGTGCGCCGGATGCGCCGGCGGGGACGAGCACTCCCAACAGCGCCGCGGCGGAGATCAGAGAGAACGATCGACGGTTCATCATGGTGCTACGGTTCTGAACGCTTCGACGGTGCGGATGGGTTCCAGCGCGGCGTCGACCTCCGCTCGAACGGATGCGTCCGCCTCGGCCGCACGAGCAGATCGCAGCGCGGCCAGCGCACGGGGTGAACCGATCCGCCCCAGCGCCCACGCAGCGTGACCGCGCACCAGGGCACTGCCATCGGAAGACAACGCATCGGTGAGCGCCGGCACGTCTGCGCGATCCAAGCCGTTTCCCAGCGCGACCGCAGCATTGCGCCGCAGCACCGTCGCACCTCGCCAGCCCATCGCGGTCTCGCGCACGCGCTCGAACGCGCGGCCGCGAAGCTGTAATAGCGCCTGCAACGCCGGTGCGGCGACGTCGTCGCCGAGCGGTGCCGACGCCGAATCGTCGGCGCGGGCGGCGTTGCGGTTCGGCGGGCATGCGTCGTTGCACAGATCGCAGCCCCAGACCCAGGTTCCGATCAGCGGTCGCATGGCCGGCGGAATTGCGTCGCGCCGTTGCGTCAGGTCGCTGATGCAGCGCGTCGCATCGATCGTCGCGTCGCCGCGCAATGCGCCGGTCGGACACGCGTCGACGCAGCGCACGCACGTCCCGCACGACGTGCGCACCGGCGGATCGGGCTCGAGTTCCAGCGTGGTGACGATCTCGCCCAGAAAGACCGCCGACCCGAGATCCTTCACGATGAGACTGGTGTGCTTACCGATCCACCCGAGTCCCGCCCGCGCGGCGAAGGCGCGTTCCGCCAGAGGCGCCGTGTCGCAGACGACGCGGGTCGCCGGAGAGGCGGTGCGTTCATCCGGCGCAGCTAGCGCGTCGATACGCGCCGCGATCGCTCGCAACAGCTCGTGCATGCGGCGGTGGTAATCACGCGATGACGCGTAGGCCGACACGCGCCCGCGACCGGGTCGTTCGCGCGCCCCACCATGCGGATAGGCGACCGCGATGCACACGATGCTGCGCGCACCGGGCAGGATCGTCGACGGATCGCTCGCGACACGCGCGTAGTCGTCGTCATACCGCCACGTCGCAACATCGCCACGCGCCACCGCGGCTGCGAATCTCGCCCGCGTCGGCGCATCTTCCTCGGCGGAAGCGATACGCACCGCATGCGCTCCGCTCGCGAGCGCTGCCGCCTTCACCGCCGCGGTGTGCGCGCAACGGTCGAGCATTACGGCGCAGGCTCCGAATACATGGATTCCGTTACCTCGATACGTCCACCGGCGTACCGATAGGTGAGGCCCCGTTGAACGCGACAGTTTGCCAACGCGGAAATGGAATAGATCGCCGCGCAGTGCCCTCCTGAGCGGCGCACGCTGCGGTACACGATCCCGTCGAGGCCGCCGGCACGTACCCGCGCGCCGAACGCTCGGCTTTCACCGTATTCACCGGGATCGTAGAGCTGCGGATACGGGGTCGCGCGCAGATCGACGACCGAGTGCGCGTTGATGTCGACCTCCAGCAAGACGCGTGCCGCGAGCGTCTGGTCCGGCGCAGCCGACCACTGCAGCGCGCGACGCACGTGATGGATCGTTTCGCTTACCGCGGTCGCTGGAGACTCGCCGGCATAAAATGCCGAGAATGCCGCACTGTTGAAGCGCCCCGGGCGGCAGAACGTGTACGACGTAACGATGCGCGACGCACCCCGGCCGACCGGGAGCGCTCCGGACGGCACGCGGGTCAGGTTGCCGATCAAGGCGGGGTCGATCGTGGCGAGTATCGCGAGCACGCCGGCCCAATTCTCACCATCGTACGACTCGAGCTCGACGATGGGCGGATAGTTCGGAACGACCCGGTATCCCGGGAGCCAGCGGAGCGGACCGACCGGGACGCTCGCGAAGGCTGCCGCGATGCGCTCACGCATTCTTTGGGGTCGCGTCGGCGTCTCGCGCGGTCGCCTCGAGCCGATCCAGTACGGCCTGGTCCGCCGCGAGCTCGCGCAGTGTCACATCTCGGTACAGGCGGTAGGTTCGAACTGCATCGGCGCGAGTACCGAAGCGAAGCTGAAGCGCGATCAGCCGTTCGACGTCACGATCGAGCGCGTCGCCGTCTGCCGACCGGGTTAGCAACAAGCGATGCTGCGCTTCGACCGCACGGATGAGAGCGTCGTGTACGTGCGGATCGCCGGCATCGGCCAGCGCCGCGGCCAAGGCGACGAGCGAGGACGTTAGTGCCGAGAGATAGCGGTCCGGTTCGCGCCGCTCCAGCCGTTCGCACCGTTCGATGATCGCGCGAAGATCGTCGATGGAGGACTGCTCGGGAGCGCCTGCGGCATCGCCCGGAAGGTAGCTGACGGCGAGCGGCGCTTCGTACGCCGGCTCATCGTCGCCCGACGAGGAGAGCACACGCTCCAGGTGGCTCCGAATCGCAATCACATCTTCAACGCGTCCGCGTAGCATGATCGCCATCGGGGACGCACCGCCCAGACCTTCGTTCGGTGAGCGGATCCAGCCGTCGGCGAACTCAGGACCGAAGAACGCGTGCAGATGAAGGTCGATCGTGTACAAGTTGGCGATTCGCTCACGCGCGTCGGCCTTGATCCGCGCGCCCTGCGGGTGCGCCCTCCACTCGCTCCACGTCGACTTCGTGACGCCCCCTAACAGCGTCGTTCGTTCGGCGGCTCGGAGCGACCAGTGATCGGCTAGGCGTTCGAACATCGCGACCGACGCGGTCGTGCGCCGCGGGTCGTCCTCCGCCATGGTCGCCGCCTCGCGCGCCGCCTCCACGAGCCCGGCGGATGGCGCTCGGCCGAATAGGTATGCCATCGCTCCCGTCCGATTTTACACGAAAAAGGCCACCGAAGGCAAGAGCTGTCCGAATCCGGACGGACCTAGAGGGTTGGGATGCCTCCACGGCGGCGGCGGGCGGGGAAGGCGCGGTCGATCGCGGCGACGTCCTTGCTGTCGAGGCGGACGTCGCCGGCGGCGGCGTTTTCCTCGACGTGCGGGATCGTGGCGGCCTTGGGGATCGCGAACACCGACGGGTCGCGGGTCAAGAACGCCAGGATCACCTGATGTGGGGTCGCGCCGTGCTTGCGCGCAACGGTGTCGAGCGCGGCGGCGCCGTCGCGGTCGGTCCAGTCGCCGCGGCCGAATGGGGTGTAGGCCACGAAGGCGATGTCGTGCTCGCGGCAGTACGGCAGCTCGTGCTGCTCGACGCTGCGCTCGCCGAGATGGTACAGCACCTGGTTGCAGGCGATCGGCTCGCGGTCGAGCGCCGTCTGCGCCTCTTCCAGGTCGGCGACGTCGAAGTTGCTGACGCCCAGCGACCGGATCTTGCCGTCGGTCACCAATTGTTCGAGCGCGCGCATCGTCTCGCCGAGCGGGACGCTGCCGCGCCAGTGCAGCAGGTAGCAGTCGAGGTAATCGGTGCCGAGCCGTTTGAGCGACGCCTCGCAGGCGCGGATCGTGCCGTCGTAGCTCGCGTTCGACGGGAGCACCTTCGATACGATGAACAACTGCTCGCGCGGCAGTCCGCGAATCGCCTCGCCGATCAGCCGCTCGGCACCGCCGTCACCGTACATCTCGGCGGTGTCGATGTGCACCATCCCGAGCTCGACGCCGCGCCGCAGCGCGCGCTTCGCTTCGTCGGCGCGGTCGCCGCGCAGCGGCACGTTCCAGCTGCCTTGGCCGATGACCGGCACGTCGCGGGCGGCCGGTCCGAACGGTCGTGCGATCACGGCAGGTAGTCGGCCGGGATGGCCGCGTCCTTAGCCGACAGCCGCGGTGCGGCGCCGTCGAGCGGCCAGGCGATGCCGACGCGCGGATTGCGCCACGAGATCGCGCCTTCGAGCGCGGCGTCGTACGGAACGCTGTTCTTGTACGACACGATCGCGTCGTCGTCGAGCGCCAGGAAGCCGTGCGCGAAACCGGCCGGCACGAACAGCTGCCGATGGTTGCCGGCGGTCAGCTCGAAGCCTTCCCAGCGCAGATACGTCGGCGACTCGCGGCGCAGGTCGACGATCGCGTCCCAGATGCGGCCGTGCAGGCACTGCACCAGCTTCGCCATCCGGAAATCGTAGTGCATCCCGCGCAGCACGCCGCGCGCCGAGCGCGAAACAGAGTCCTGCGCGAAGCGCAGCTCGAGGCCCAGCGCGTCGTACTTCGGATCCGACCACGTCTCCTTGAAGTAGCCGCGGTCGTCGGCGTACACGTCGGGGATGAACACGCGCGCCTCGGCGAACGTCGTCGGAAAGGTTTGGATCACCCCGCGCTCGCTCGCCGTGCGCGCGGCTCGGCGTCAGAACAGATCGAACGCATCGTCGCGGGCGGCCAAGGCGAGAAGACCATCGCGCAAGTGATAGACCTTGCCGAAGCCGGCTTCCTTGAGCCGTTGCGCCGCCCAACGCGACTTCGCACCGACCCGGCAGGCGACGACGTAAGCGACCGCCGAGTCGAGCTCGTGCATCCGCGCTTCGAGCGCGCCGGCCGGGATCGCGATCGCACCCGGCACCTCACCGAGCACACGCTCGTGCGGCTCGCGCACGTCGAGCAGGACGGCGCCGGCGGCGATCGCCGCATCGAAGGCGTCGCGGTCGAGCTCGGGCACGGGCACCGGCGGCGCGACGCGTTCGAGCGCGGCGCCGGCGTCGTGGATCGTGGGCGCGTCGCCGCACAGCGCGCAGCCCGGATCGCGCGCCAGCGCGTACTCGCGCACCCGCGCATCGAGCGCGTCGATCAGCAGCAGCCGGCCGACGAGCGGCGAGCCGATACCGAGCAGCAACTTGATCGCTTCGTTGGCCTGGAACGAGCCGACCATCCCCGCCAGCACGCCCAGCACGCCGCCCTCGCTGCACGACGGCACGAGGTGCTCGGGCGGCGGCTCCGGATACAGGCAGCGATAACACGGCCCACCCGGCGCGCCGAACACCGAGACCTGTCCGTCGAAGCGGAAGATCGAGCCGTAGACGTCGGGCTTGCCTTCGAGCACGCACGCGTCGTTGACGAGGTAGCGCGTGCCGAACGTGTCGCTGCCGTCGACGACCACGTCGACCAGCCGCACGAGCTCGCGAGCGTTCGACGCGTCGAAGCGCCGCGGCAGCGCGTCGACCGCGATCTGCGGGTTGAGCGCGCGCAGCCGCTCGGCGGCGCGCTGCGCCTTCGACACGCCGACATCGGCGGTGTCGTACAGGATCTGCCGCTGGAGATTGGTCACGTCGACCGTGTCGTCGTCGATCACCAGGATGCGGCCGACGCCGGCGGCCGCGAGGTACGCCAGCACCGGCGAGCCGAGCCCGCCCGCGCCGACGACGAGTACGCGTCCGCGCGCGAGCCGTTCCTGGCCATCGAGTCCGACCTCCGGGATCAGCAGGTGGCGGCTGTAGCGCCGCAGGCTCGCGCGCCCCGCCATCGCGGTCACAGCGGCGCGTCGACCAGCGGCGGGTCGCCCGCGACCGGTGCCGGCGGCCGCGGATGCAGCGCGCCGAGCCACTGCAGCACCGCGCTGCGGCTGTTGTCGCCGGCGAAGGTGTGATCGCTCGGAATCGTGACGAGCGTTTTGGGATCGCTCGCGCGCGCGAACAGCGCTTCGACCGAGGCGCGGCCAACCATGCCGTCGCGCTCGGCGAGGACGAACAGCGCCGGGCGACCGGCCAGCGCCGGCAGCGCGGCATCGAGGTGCGGCGCCCACTCGCGCGTCGCTTCCTGCAGCGTCAGACCGTCGACGTACGACGACCGGAGGTCGACGACGCCGCGCGCCGTCAGCGCGTCGAGCGCCGCGGGCCGCCCGTATCCGGTCGCGATCGAGACCGCGCCGGCGATCGCCGGATCGCGGCCGGCGACGCACAGCGCGGTCGCCGCGCCCATGCTGTGACCGAGCGTGTAGATCGTTTCGGCGCCGGCCGCGCGCGCGAACTGGACGACCGCCTCCATCGCGTCGAACAGGTCCTCGACCGAGCGCAGCCGCCCGCCGCTGGCGCCCAGCTTGTGGCCCGGAAAGTCGAGCGAGTAGACGCCGAAGCCGTGGCTGGCGAGAAACGCGCACAGCCCGTCGAGGTTCTGCTTCGAGCTCGAGTAGCCGTGGCCGACGACGAGCGCGACGTCGCGTGCCCGACGCGCTTCGTACGCGAGGAACGCGACCGGGTTGGCGCCGGCGTCGATCCGGTGCAGCGTGACGTTCACGGTGTGTTGGCGACCCAGGCCGTATCGCCGTCGCGATACTCTTCGCGCTTCCACACCGCCACCCGCGACTTGAGCGCGTCGATCGCGTAGCGGCAGGCCTCGAACGCCTGCCCGCGATGCGGCGCGGCGACCACGACCGCAACCGACGGTTCGCCCAGCGCGACGCGGCCCGTGCGGTGCACCAGCGCGAGCTCGAGCGGGCCGAACCGTTCGCGCGCCTCGCGCGCGATCGTCTCCATCTCGGCGACCGCCATCTCGGCGTACGCCTCATAGTCGAGCGCGGTAACCGGGCGCGGATCACCGGGCGACGTCGCGCGCGTGATGCCGAGGAACGTCACCACCGCGCCGTGCGCGTCCGACCGCACTGCGGCTTCGAGCGCGGCGACGTCGAGCGGTTCGGCCGACAGCCCGATCACGTCAGCCGCCGCCGACCGGCGGCAGCAGGGCGACTTCGTCGCCGTCGCGCAGCGCCGCAGCGCCGTCGGCCAGCGCGCCGTTGCGCGCGAAGCGCGTCGACGGGCGCAGCGCGGCGATGTCGCGGGCACCGTTCGCCAGCCGCGCCCAGACGTCGTCGAGCGTCGCGCCGTCGGCCAGCTCGAGCTCGCGCGAGCCGAAGCCGAGCAGCTCGCGCAGCCGTGCGAAGGCGAGCACGCGCACGCGGATCACGTCCCGCCCATGTCGGTCGTGTAGCCGTGCGCCGTCAGCCACGCGCGCGACTCGTCGTGCAGTCCCAGCAGGTCGATGCGGTTGCAGGTCAGCTTGTGCAGCAGCACTTCCCAGAAGTGGCGGTCCTGCGCGTACACGTCGTCGGGAACCTGGTTGTGCGTGCGGGTGAACTCGCGCAGCGCTTCCCAGTCGCGCGAGGCGAGCACGGTGCGCAGCTCGTTCTCGTATGCGGCGCTGGGCGCGGCCGGCTGCATCGTCAGGCCGACTTCTTCGTCTGCGGCGCGCAGAAGCGGTCGATCGCCAGCGCGACGCCGTCGCGGTCGTTGGGCGCGGTCACGAAGCGAACCGATTGGCGCACTTCGGGCAGCGCGTTCCCCATCGCGACGCCGACCCCGGCCCAGCGCAGCATCGGCACGTCGTTGCGCGAGTCGCCGACCGCCATCACCCGCTCGGACGCGATCCCGAAGTCGGCACACAGCTTGGCGAGCGCGTTCTTCTTGCCGGCTTGGCGGTTCAAGACCGCGCACTCGACGAAATCGAACCACGACTCGTGGCGAAAGCTCACCGGCAGGTCGCCGAACTCTCGCACGATCCGCTCGACTGACTGCTCGCCCAGGAAGCGCAGAAACGTCGGCGCCTCGGTCAGCAGCTCGGCCAGCGACGGCGCTTCGAACCAGCCCGGCCCGCGCATGTCTTCCATGAAGATCTGCGACCCTTGGAGCCGGTAGAACGCTTCGTCGACGTAGATCGCGACCGCCAGTCCTTCGCGCTCGGCGAACTCGACCATCGGGACCGCGTACTGCAGCGGAACCGGCACGTGCTCGAGCGTCTTGTTCGCGCCGAAGTCCTTCGTCAGCGCGCCGTGGCAGCAGATCACGGGCAGGTTCAGGCCCAGCTCCTTCGAGACGCGGATCGGCACGTCGACCCCGCGCCCGGTGACGAGGACGACGCGGATTCCGGCGGTCAGCGCGCCGGTGATGGCGGCTCGGTTCCGGGCGCTGATCGTCTCGTCGGGAGCGAGCAAGGTACCGTCGAGGTCGAGCGCGATGAGGTCGATCGGGGGAGTCGCAGGCATTCGGACTTTCATAACGGTTCGCGGCGGAGCTTCGTCTCCATGCGGACGGCCGTCCCGCCCGCACGGGGTGCGCAACGGCAGCCTCGCCGAATCCGTTGACCCGACATGCGCACCTTCGCCGCCGTCGTCGCGCTGGTCGCCGCCGGGACCCTGCCGGCGGTGGGACAACCCGGCCAACCGCCGTCGCGCTGCTCGCACGACACCTTCCAGGTCGCCGGGCAGCCGGTCGTCGTCACCGCCTGCGCCGGCGCGCCCGACAGCGGCAAGACCGTCGCGGTGAACGAGACCTTCAAAGGAACGACGGCGACCTTCAACCACACGACCTCGATCCAGGTGCTGGCCGGAGCCTCGGCCTCGCGTGCGGTCGACGACATCGCGCTCGCTCCGCTCGGTCTTCCGTACACTCTTCATCTGACGCTCGCGTACCGCGACGCGGCGGTCATCGTCGAGCATGCCCTGCTGCTGCCGGGCGCCGTCCCGCTGAAGTAGGCCGAGCCGTCCTCCCGCAACCGCGGCCGCGGACCGGCGGTTCCTAGGCTCCGACATGCAGTGTCGACGCCCCTGATGCCCTGTACCAGCGTGGCCCCGGAGCTCGACGCGGTTGGACGAGCCCGGTACGTCACCGAACACCTTCCTCGCGGCCTCTTCCGCATCGCCGACGACGCCGGCACCGGCGTCGCGTGGCGGGTCAGCCCCGACCCGTTCCCCCTCAAACCGGCTACCGTCGCGGCGATCGAAACGCTGGGCGACGACTTGCTCGCCTTCTACCGGGCGCTCAACAACCTCTACCTGCGCAGCGCGCGCGGCACGGCACCGGCGTTCATCGCCGAAGAGCTCGACCGCGGCAAGCCCGAGCAGATCGTCAAGCTCGCGCGCCAGAACCGCTTCAAGCAGGACGTGCCGCGCGTCATCCGGCCCGACTTGATCCTCACCGACGACGGCTACGTCGCCAGCGAGCTCGACAGCGTGCCGGGTGGGATGGGCTTCACCGGCGCGCTGGCGCGCACGTACTGCGAGCTCGGCATCGACAGCATCGGCGGCGACGACGGGATCTCGGCGGCGTTCGCGGAGATGCTCGTCGCCGCGGCCGGCGTCGACCACCCGACGGTCGCCGTCGTCGTCAGCGCCGAATCCGCCGACTATCGCCCGGAGATGACGTGGCTCGGTACGCGCGTCAACGCGCTCGGCGTCGCCGAGGTCATCGTCTGCGAACCGCAGCAGATCGTGTTCACCGAAGACGCGCTGTTCGTGCGCCGAGAAGACGGGCGCGAGACCAAGATCGACGTCCTGTACCGGAACTTCGAGCTGTTCGACCTGCTCAACATCCCCAAACAAGAGCTGGTGCTCTACGCAGCGCGCCACAACCGCGTTCGCATGACGCCGCCGCCCAAAGCGCACCTCGAGGAGAAGGCGGCGTTCGCGCTGTTCCACCATCCGCTGCTGCGCAAGCTGTGGCGGGCCGAGCTGGGCGAGACGATCGACGAACGGCTGCTCGGGATCTTCCCGCAGACCTGGATCGTCGATCCGCGGCCGCTGCCGCCGCAGGCAGCGATCATGGGACTGACCGCGAACGGTCTGCCGGTCCGCCAGTGGTCGCAGCTCGAAGACCTCGGCAAGAGCGAGCGCGACTACGTCCTCAAACCGTCGGGCTTCAGCGAGCTGGCCTGGGGATCGCGCGGGGTCAAGGTCGCCAACGACCTGGGGCGCGAGGCATGGCGCGACGCGCTGCACGCGGCCGAGACGTCGTTCCCGACCACGCCATACATCTTGCAGCGCTTCCACAAGGGCAAGCGCGTGCACGTCTCGTTCCTGGGCACGTCGAGCGGCGAGCTCAAGGAGATGGACGGGCGCGTGCGGTTGTGCCCGTACTACTTCGTCACCGGCGAGCGCACGCGGCTGGGCGGGATCCTGGCCACCGTCGCGCCGGCCGACAAACGGCTCATCCACGGCATGAGCGACGCGGTCATGGCGTCGTGCCGGACCGCGAGCGACGGCTACTGAGCGACGCGGCGGCTGCGGCCCGCGCGCGCGGCCGGGCCTGGCTGGTCAAGCACCGCGTCGTTGCGTTCTCGACCTCGGTGCTCGTGGCGCTGATCGTCTATTTCGCGCTCGTCACCGTGTTCGGCGGCGCGACGCGGTTCGTCGCCGCCTACGACGCCGGCGGCCTGACGCTGCTGGCGTTCCTGTGGCTGGGCGGGCTGCACAGCGACGCCGCGCAAACCCGGGCGCGCGCCGCGCTCGAAGATCCGGGCCGCAACATCATCGCGGCGATCGTGCTGATCGCGGTCGTCGTCGGATTGGTCGCGGCGATCGCGATCCTCGGCCACGGGCCGAAGGTGCAGAACGCCTTCGAGCGCTACGAGGCGTACCTGCTCGGCTTCGTCGCGATCAGCATCGGCTGGTTTCTCGTCCACACGCTCTACACGTTCCGCTACGCGCACTTGTACTGGTACGACGACGACGGCGACGGAACGATCTGCGGCGGGATCAAGTTTCCCGGCACCGACGAACCGTCGGACTGGGATTTCGCCTACTTCTCCTTCTGCCTGGGCACGTCGTTCGCGGTCTCCGACCCGCAGGTCACCGAGACGCGCGTGCGCCGCGAGGTGATCATGCACTCGATCATCTCGTTCGCCTACAACTCGGTGATCGTCGGCATGGTGATCAACCTGTTCGCCGGCATCTTCGCCGGCGGCGACTCGGGCAGCGGCGGTAAGTAGCCGCCGCTGCCTGCGCCGTCACGAGGTGACGGTGAAGCCGATCGAGGCCGAACCGGCCAGGTCGGTGAGGACGATGTTCACCGCGCCGGGCGCGACGTTCGGAACGATGACCTTGACATCGTGCACGCTCTTCGAGACGATGGTGGCCGGCGTGCCGTTGAAGGTCACCGCCGAGACCTGCGCCAGATGATCGCCGGTGATGTCGATCCTTGCGCCCGCCCGCGCGCTGGCCGGCGTCACGCCGGTCGGCTGCGCCACGACGACCACCACGAACTCTTGCGAGTCGGCGTCGCCGTTCGGGGCCACGATGTGGACCGGCCCGGTGGTCGCGCCGGCCGGCACCGTGGCGACGATCAGCTGCGACGCCGGCGGCTTGCGGAACTGCGCCGGCACCATGTTGAAGAACACCTCGGTCACTTGCGCCATCCGCTTGCCGGTGATGCTGACGCTCGTACCGGGGATGCCCGCGGTCGGATTGAGGCTGTCGATCTCAGGTCCCAGCGGCTCGACGGTGAAGCTCTGCTGCGAGTACGCCGTCGCGCTGCCGTTGGTCACCGAGATCGGGCCGCTCGTCGCGGTCATCGGGACCGTCGCGTTCAGCGACGAGTCGTTGACGATCGTGAAGGTCGCCGCGGTCCCGTTGAACTTCACGCCGGTGACGTGAGAAAGGCCCGTCCCGGTGATGTTGACGAGCATGCCCGGTTGTCCGTCGACCGGCGAGAAGCCGTTGATCGTCGGCGGCGGCGGCGCGGGATTGATGATCCCGCCCGGCCGGATGATGGAATCGGTCGATTTCATTGCGTTGCTCCTTGTTCGTTGCGGTGGCGACGCCGCATGGCGCCCACACCGGCAGGAGCGTACCGGGATGCCCGAGCGCGCGACAGAGTCACGCTACTCAGACCGGAGGGTGCGGCTACTCAGGTGCGATCGCCGAGCGCGTCCTGCGTTGTCGCGGTCAGCGTGACAGCGCCGCGAGGAGCGCGTCGACCTCTTCGTGCGTGTTGTAGCCGTGCGGCGAGATGCGCAGGCCGTTGGCGCGGTAGGTCACGCAGATGTCTTCTCGGCCCAGCTGCTTGCCGAGCGCGATCGGGTCGACGCCGTCCCGGTGGATCGTGACGATGCCGGATTTGACGGCGTCGCTCGAACGGTCGCCCAGGACCGACCAGCCGCGGGAGCGTGCGCCTTCGGCGAGGTGGTCGGTGAGGGCGACGACGTGGGCGGCGATCCGTTCGAGGCCCGCGCCGGTGAGGACGCCGATCGACGTGGCGAGCGAGAGCGCGCCGATGATGTTGATCGTGCCGCCTTCGTAGCGGGAGGCGTCCGGTGCGGGCGGCTGACCGTAGTCGAGGAAGTCCCACATGTCCGCGAACGAACGCCAGCCGGGCAGCCGCAGCGCGATGCGGTCGAGCAGGTTCGCGCGCAGCCACAAGAAGCTGATCCCTTGCAGCGACATCAGCCACTTCGCGCCGCCGGCGTAGACGGCGTCGACGCCGGTCGCGGTCACGTCGAGCGGGAACGCGCCCAGGCCCTGCATCACGTCGCTGAACAGCAGCGCGCCGTGCGCGTGCGCGACCTCGGCGAGCCCGGCCAGATCGTGGCGGTAGCCGTCGTCGAAGGTGACCCACGAGACGGCGACCGCTTTCGTGCGCGACGAGATGCGCGCGCGCAGCACGTCAGGCGTCACCCGCTCGCGCGGCGCGTCGATCAACGTCACCGTCACGCCGCGCGTGCGCAGCGCCAGCCATGGGTAGGCGTTGGAGCCGAACTCGTTGGCGCCGATGATCACCTCGTCGCCCGGCCCGAGGTCGAGACCTTGCGCGAGGACGGTCGCGCAGTCGCCGGTGTTGCGCAGCAGCGCGATCTCGTCGCCGCGACCGCCGATCAGCTCGGCGGCCGTGCGCCGGTAGGCCGGCAGCGCGAGCTCGCGCGGCGCGGTGCCGAGCACGCCGCGCGCCGCATGATCGTCGACCATCGCGTGCAGCGCGTCGCGGGTCGCGACCGGCAGCACCCCGGCGGCGGCGTGGTTCATGTAGATCAGTCCGGGCGCGAGCGCGAACGCATCGCGCGTCAGCGGCGCGACCGACCGCAGGGACGTGCCGGCGGAGTCGCGCGTCAACTCAGCGGGTTCGAGTTGACGAAGATGTCGGCGTGCGACTGCGACGCGTCGATCCGCACCTTCGCGTGCGCGACGTCGGTGATGAATACGGAGAGCGGCACGTAGACGTCGCCGTCGAATTTGAACGTCTGTCCCGGCATCGTGATCGCGCCCTGGTCGATCGTCACCGTCCGGCTGCCGACGGTGAAGCGCGCGACGGTCGTGCCGATCGAGACTTCGACGGCGTTGCCTTGGAACGTCAACAGGCCGTCGAACGATTTCACCAGGTCGACCACGTCGGCGTACACGACGCCGTTGCGCAGGCGCGCGACGCCGCCGGCGCGGTCGACCGGCCGGCCGTCGAGCGTCAGCTTCACGACCCGGTCGCCGGCCACCGCCGGCGCGCAGGTTCCGGCCAAGGTGAGGCTCAGCGCGAGCGCGGCGGCGATCCGCCTCAGGAGTAGATGTCCTTGGTGTGCCATGCGATGTTCTGGGCCCGGTCGCCGACCCGCTCGATGATCGAGACGACGAACAGCAGCAGGGTGCCCGACGGTACCGTACCCGGATCGTGCTGCATCTCCGCCTGCAGCGCCTCGAGCCCGCTGCGGTAGAGCACGTCGACATCGTCGTCGCGCTCGATCACGTCGTCGGCCAGGGCGGCGTCGCCCTCGCGGTAGGCGCGCATCGCGTCCTGCAGCATCTCGTATGCCATGCTCGAGATCCGGCCGACCTCGACGCTGGCCGGGCGGACCGCGACGTCGGCCAGCTTGATGGCGTTCTTGGCGATGTCGACGGCGTAGTCGCCGATCCGTTCGAGGTCGGTGACGATCTGCAGCATCCCGGCGATCTGGCGCAGCTCGCCGGCGACCGGCTGTTGCTTCCAGATCAGCTCGATGCACGACGTCTCGACCCGCCGCCGCATGTCGTCGACCTCGTCGTCGCCGGCGACGACGCGACCGGCGAGGACGACGTCACGGCGTTCGAGCGCCTGTGTGGCGGAGCGGATCGCGTCGGAGACGAGTGCCCCCAGTCGGACGACGTCGAGACGCGTGTTCTCGAGCGCCTGGTGGTAAGCGGTGCGCATGCTCCCCACACCATAGCAGAGGGGAGGGGTTCCGAGAACCCCGTGGTACGGCGCCCGTTGATGGAGACGATCGTTCTCGAGCGCGACGGCGCCGTTGCAACCGTTCGGTTGAACCGCCCCGATGTATTAAATGCTCTTAATCTCCGGATGCTCGACGAGCTGGCTGCGGTGTTCGCGCAGCTCGACGCGGACGATGCGGTGCGCGCCGTGATCCTGACCGGAACGGGGCCCAAGGCCTTCGCCGCCGGGGCCGACATCGGCGAGCTCAACGCCCTGCCGTCGGCGCGCGCGGCCGAAGCGCAGGCGCTCAAAGGCCAGGCGCTGACGCGCGCGATCGAACGGATGCACGCCCCGGTGATCGCGGCGGTCAACGGCTTCGCGCTCGGCGGCGGGTGCGAGCTCGCGATGGCCTGCGACATCCGCATCGCGAGCGAGAACGCGCGCTTCGGTCAGCCCGAGGTCAACTTGGGACTGCTGCCGGGCTACGGCGGGACGCAGCGCACCGCGCGGCTCGTCGGCGAGGGGATGGCGATGTACCTGTGCCTGACCGGCGAGATGATCGACGCGCAGGAAGCGCTGCGCGCAGGGCTCGTGCAGCGCGTCGTCGCCTTCGACGATTTGGCGGCGCAAGCGAATCGCATCGCCGGGCTGATCGCGTCGAAGGCGCCGCTGGCGGTCGCGGCGGCGAAGCGCGCGGTCGTCGCGGCCGGCTCGCTCGCGCTCGACGACGGGCTCGCGCTCGAAGCGATGCTGTTCGGGCGCATGGCCACGACCGACGACTTCCGCGAAGGCTCGGGCGCGTTTCTCGCCAAGCGCAAGGCCGACTTCAAAGGGCGCTGACGCGCCGACAGATCTGACGCGCCGCTAAACCTTCGCGGTCGTGCGCGGTTCGGCGCGCGCGGCGGTCGCGCTCATCTCGCGCTCGATGTCGGGATCGAAACCGATCCAGCGCCCGACGACGCGGCCGCTGCCGTCGATCGCGAACAGCGTCGGATAGCCGCTGACGCCGAACGCGTGCGAGACCGTCATGTCGGGGTCGAGCGCGACGTCGTTCATGCGGAACTGCGTGGCGAACGGCCGGACCGTCGCGGCGAGCTCGCCGGAGTCGACCGACACGACGTCGATGCCCGGATGGGTGCGGCGGAAGTGCTGGACCAGCGGGATCGAGGCCCGGCACGGCTCGCACCACGAGGCCCAGAAGTCGAGGAAGATGATCCGCCCGCGGCGCCGCTCGAGGTCGTAGCGGCCGCCGTCGAGCGTCGCCAGCGTGACCGGCGGGGCTTCGACGACCTCGTGGTGGAGGCGCGGCAGCACCACGAACCGCGCCACCGCGACCAGCACGACGACGACGGCGAGGATGTCGAGCCAGCGCGCCGCGCGCGCTGCCCAGCTGCGCAGCGAAGGCACCTGTAGCGGTTCTCCCCGCAGGGAATGTGCCCCCTGCGCCGCATCCCCATCGGCGATGCCCACGACCCGCGTCGCGTCGGTCACCATCGACGCCCGCACGCTGCCGGCCACGAACCGGAGCGCACAGATCCTCGACGCGTTCGACAAGCTGCCCGTCGGCGGTTCGCTCGAGCTGAACGAGGAGAGCGATCCGCGCTCGCTGCGCAACGAGTTTCAGCAGTACCGCGCGGGACGATTCTCGTGGGACGCCCGTAACTTGGGGAGCGGGCGCTGGACGATTCGGCTCGAGCGGATCGACGAGCGTGCCGACACGGCGACGTTCTTGTCGCACTGCGCGCCGTTCGCCAACGCCAAGCAGTCGACGATCAACGAGCTCGCACAGGTCGCCACCGAACGTTCGTACCGGACCGGCGAGACGGTCTTCGACGAAGGCGAGATGTGGCCGTATCTCGGCTTCGTCCGCAGCGGCAAAGTCGTCTACACGCTGCTGTCGCCCGACGGCAAGACGCACGCACTCGGCGAGCGGCTCACCCACGATCCGCTCAACGAGTCGGGCACCTTCGACGGCGGCGGCGCGACCACGCGGGCCGAAGCGTTGACCGACTGTTCCGTGGTGCTGGTGCCGTCGGAGACCGTGCTGCACGCGGTGCGCAACGACAGCGAGCTCGCGCTGGGATTTCTGGCCGAGGCGTCGCAGGCGCGGCGCCGCTCGATCGACACGATCGCCGACCTCGCGTTCGCGCACGTCCTCCAGCGCGTCGCCAAGTTCCTGATGTCGTACGCGCAGGCGACGACCGGGATGGCGTCCGGGCTGCCCGGCGTCGAGAACCTGTCGCAGGCCCAGATCGCCGCCGCCGCCGGGACGGTTCGCGACATGGCGGCCCGCGCGCTGATCCGGCTCAAGAACGCGCAAGCGGTCCAGCTCGACCGCGGCCGCGTCCGCGCCATCGACCGGATGCGGCTCGAAGCCTTCGCCCACGGGGTCCAGGCACCGCCCGTTTAGTGTGTGTTCGGTCCTAACGGACCGAGCCACACTCGCGTTCGGCCTTCGGCCGATCCGCCCCAAGAGGAAGGCCGCTCCGGTTTCCTTCGGAGAAGAGCCGGTCATGCGTCGCTTCGTCGTCTTTTTAGCCGTGGCCGCCATCGGCGTGTCGGCGGCTCTCCCCGCGCTGGCCAAGTTCGCCTACCCGAACGCTCCGCGCGGGACGGTCACCGACAACTACTTCGGGACGGTCGTCGCCGACCCGTACCGCTGGATGGAAGACGTGGACTCGCCCGAGACGACGGCCTGGGTGAAGGCCGAGGGCGACCTGACCCGGTCGTACCTCGACGCCATCCCGCAGCGCGACGCGATCCGCACCGACTACCGCAAGCTGCTCGACTACGAAAAGGTGAGCGCGCCGTTCCACCAGGGACCGTGGTGGTTCTTCTCGCGCAACAGCGGGCTGCAGAACCAGAGCGTGCTGTACGTGCGCCACGGCGAGACCGGGACGCCGCGCGTGCTGCTCGACCCGAACACGCTCGCCGCCGACGGGACGGTCGCGCTGGCCGGGACGAGCTTCACCCACGACGGCACGCTGATGGCGTACTCGACCCAGTCGTCGGGCGCGGACTGGCAGACGTGGCACGTCAAGGACGTCGCGACCGGTCACAACCTCCCCGACGTGCTGCAGTGGAGCAAGTTCTCCGGCGCGTCGTGGACCGGCGACGCCGGCTTCTACTACGAGGCCTACGACCCGCCGCAGAGCGGGAACGCGACGCTCAGCGCGCTCGGCGCGCAGAAGATGTACTACCACAAGCTCGGGACGCCGCAGTCGGCCGACCGGCTCGTGTACACGGCCGCCAGCGATCAGTTCTTAGCCGCCGGCCGCACCGAAGACCAGCGCTACGACTACTTCTTCCGCTCGAAGGGCGACGGCAACAGCCTCGCCTGGAAGCGCGCGTCGGAACCCGACTCGGCGTTCCGCGAGATCTTCGCGCTCGACCCCAACGTGCAGTACTCGCCGGTCGGCGACGACGGGACGCGCGTCTACGTCCACACCAACGCGAACGCGCCGCGCGGGCGGATCGCCTGGCTCGACCTCACCGATCCGCACCATGCGCTGCACGACATCGTTCCGCAGTCGGCCGACACGATCGATGGCGTGAGCTTGCTCGGTAACCGCCTCTACGTGGCGTACCTGCACGACGCGCACTCGATGGTACGCATCTACGGGCTCGACGGCCGCGCGCTCGGCCAGATCGCGCTGCCCGGGATCGGCAGCGGCGGTCTGCCCGGCGGCCACCGTGCCGACCGCGTCGTCTACTACGCGTTCACCTCGTACACGTACCCGACGACGATCTACCGCTTCGACACCGTGACCGGCGCGAGCACGGTCGCGGTCCGGCCAAAGATCGACTTCGACTCGTCGCCGTACGTGACCGAGCAGATCTTCACCACCTCGAAAGACGGGACGCGGATCCCCGTCTTCGTCGTGCACCGCAAGGATACGCCGATGAACGGTTCGACGCCGACGATCCTGTACGGCTACGGCGGGTTCGACATCTCGATCACGCCGTCGTTCTCGTCGTCGATCGCGATGTGGCTGCAGATGGGCGGGACGTACGCCGTGGCGACGCTGCGCGGCGGCGGCGAGTACGGCGACGCCTGGCACGACGCCGGCCGTCTCGCCAACAAGCAGCACGTCTTCGACGACTTCATCGCGGCCGCGCAGATGCTCATCGACAAGAAGTTCACTTCGACGCCGAAGCTGGCCGCCAACGGCGGCTCGAACGGCGGACTCCTGGTCGGCGCCGCGATCACCCAGCGGCCCGACCTGTGGGGCGCGGCGATCCCCGAGGTCGGCGTGATGGACATGCTGCGCTTCCAGAAGTTCACCGTCGGCAAGGCCTGGGTGACCGACTACGGCTCGTCCGAGGCGTCGGCGGCCCAGTTCAACACGCTGTACGCGTACTCGCCGTACCAGAACGTCAAGGACGGCACGGTCTATCCGCCGACGCTGGTGATGACGTCGGACCACGACGACCGCGTCTTCCCGGCCCACTCGTTCAAGTTCACGGCTGCGATGCAGCACGCGCAGGCCGGCGACGCGCCGATCCTGCTGCGGGTCGAGTCGAAGGCCGGTCACGGCGCGGGCCGTCCGACCGAGAAGATCATCGACGACGTCGCCGACCGCTACGCGTTCCTGGTGAAGAATCTGAACTTCAGCCCAACCCTCTGACGTGACGGCGGCCTCGGGCGGCGGGGCCGCGCACGACGTCTTCATCAGCTACTCGTCGCGCGACCGCGAGCGCGCCGACGCGATCTGCGCGGCGCTCGAGGCGGGCGGCGTGCGCTGCTGGATCGCGCCGCGCGACGGCACACCGGGCGCGTCGTACGCGAAGTTCCTGGTCGACGCGATCGCGGCGAGCCGGCTCGTCGTGCTGGTCTTCTCGCGCAGCGCGAACGCATCCGAGGCGGTCCTCAACGAGCTCGAGATCGCCTTCAGCCGCGGGATCGCGGTGCTGCCGGTCCGCATCGAGGACGTTGGGCCGACCGGCTCGGCCGAGTTCTACCTCAAGCGCCGCCACTGGCTCGACGCGTTCGCCGGCTTCGAGGCGCAGCTGCCGCAGCTCGTGCCGGCCGTCCGGGCCGCGCTGGCCGTGCCGCCGGCCGGCGCGGCGCCTGCGCCGGCGGCTGTCGCGCCCGGCAACCTGCCGCACCTCGCGTCGAGCTTCGTCGGGCGCGCCGCCGAGCTCGACGCCGTCGTCGCGCTGCTCGACGGCGCGCGGCTGCTCACGATCGTCGGCACCGGCGGCGTCGGGAAGACGCGCGTCGCGCTGCGCGCGGCCGAGGGTTCGAACGACGTTCGCGACGGGCGCTGGTTCGTCGACCTGGCACCGCTCGAGAGCGCGTCGCTGATCGCCGGCACCGTGCTGTCGGCGCTCGGCGTCACCGCGGCCGGTGAGACGCCTGCGTTCGAGATGCTGCTCGACCACCTCGCCGAGCGCCGCCTGCTGCTCGTGCTCGACAACTGCGAGCGCCACGCGGCCGAGGTCGCTCGCATCGCCGCAGCCGTCGTCGCGCGCTGCCGCGAGGTGACGCTGCTGGCGACCAGCCGCGAGCCGCTGGGCGCAGCCGGCGAGCGCATCTACCGGCTCGAGCCGCTCGACGCGGCGACCGCGGTGCAGTTGTTCGCGCAGCGCGCATCGCAGGCCAACCCGCGCTTCGAGCTGACCGCCGCCGTCGCGCGCACGGTCGAGGCGATCTGCGCGCGGCTCGACGGAATCGCGCTGGCGATCGAGCTCGCCGCCGCGCGGGTGCGGATGATCTCGGTCGACGAGCTGTCGCGGCGGCTGGACGAGCGATTGCGCGTGCTGACCGGCGTGACACGGACCGCGCTGCCACACCAGCAGACGATGCGCGCGCTGATCGACTGGAGCCACGACGCGCTGTCGGCGGACGAGCAGGCGCTGTTCCGGCGCACCGCAGCGTTCAGCGGCGGGTTCTCACTCGAGGCCGCCGGTGCCGTCGGCGCGGGCGACGACCTCGACGAATGGGCCGTGCTCGATCTGCTCGCGTCGCTGGTCGACAAGTCGCTGGTCGTGGCCGACGTCGACGAGCTCGCGCAGCGCTACCGTCTGCTGCAGACGATCGGCGAGTACGCCGTCGAACGGCTGACCGCGAGCGGCGAACGTGACGCGAGCGCGCGCGCACACGCGCGCTTCTTCGCCGGCGCCGCCGCCGACGCGTACCGCGAGTGGTCGGAAATCGCGCAGCCGGGCTGGCTCGCGCGGCTCCGCCCGGATCTGGAGAACTTTCGGTCGGCGCTGAGCTGGACGCTCGCGCGTCGCAACGACGTCGTGCTCGGCGCCCAGCTCGCCGCCGACGTCATGCCGCTCTTCCTGCGCCTGTCACTGTTGAGCGAAGCCGCGGGCTGGGCTGAGGCCGCGCTCGCCGTACCCCAGCTCGCACCGGCGGTCGAGGCACGGCTGCACGCCGGGCTCGCGATGGTCTACAACAACCTCGGCTCGTCGGCGCGGGCCGGCGCCGCGGCCGAACGCGCCGTCGCCGCGTACGCGCGCACCGACGACGCGCGCGGCCACACGCGCGCGCTGTCGCGGCTGGCCGTACACGCCGCGCGCCAAGGTGACGCCGGCGAAGCCGCGGCGCACGCCGCGGCGGCGCTGGAGCGCGCGCGTGCGCTCGGCGACCGGCGGCTGCTCGCCGCGACGCTGCTGCACTCCGGCAGCGTCGTTCCGGTCGCCGACATCGAAAGCGCGCGCGCGCAGTTCGGTGAAGCGTCGGCGCTCTTTCGCGCGCTGGGCGACGACGAGGGCACGGTGCGCGCGCTGGAGTGGCTGGCGGTCGCCGAAGCGCGCGCCGGTGCGTTCGAACGCGCGATCGACGCGTTGCTCGAAGCGCTTCCGCTCGCCGCGGGCGACGCGCGCATGTACGTCGCCAACAACCTGGCCGCCAGCCTGACCGCCCAGGACGATCCGCGCGCGCTCGCCGCAGCGCGCGAGGCGTTCGCGCTGGCGCGCGCGGCGCAGCACGCGCTGCTGACGGCCAGCGCGATCACGTATCTCGCCGCGGCGACCGCGGCCACCGATCCAGTGCGCGCTGCGAACCTGTTCGGCTTCGCGCGCGCCCGGCTCGCGGCGCTGGGCTGGCAGCCGGACAACACCGACGAGCTGCTCGCGCAGCGAGTGCGCGCCGAGCTCGGCGAACGGCTCGGCGACGCGCGGCGCGACGAGCTCGACGGCCGCGGCGCCGCGCTCGGCGACGACGAAGCGTTCGCCGAGGCCGCGACGGTCTGAGCGCCGGGCGCTCGCTCCTAGCAGTGCGCCAGCAGAGCGTCGGGCCGGCGGCGCGTCGCCGACGGTGCGTTCATGCACTGCTGGGTGAGGGTGAACGTTCCGCCGGACATCGTCGCGCAGGTGCCGACCGGCGCGTACGAACCGTCGTAGGTGTTCGCGTTGGGATCGTACGAACCGGTGACCGTGAAGGTGCAGGCGACCGTCGCCGTGTCGACCGTCCCCGAACCGTCGAGCGCGTTCGACGTGTCGAGCGTGAGCGCCAGCGCCATGCTGGTCGCACCGGCCGCACCGAGCAGCAGCGCACCGCCGACCGACGCGCCGTGCTCGGAGAGCGTCAACGTCGCGGCTTCCGTACCCGCCGTGCCGTCCTTGAGCGTACCGACGTAGTCGCCGGTGACGTTGCTGAGCGCCGCCGCCGGCGCGACCGCGGCGTTCGAGCTGCCGTTGCAGCCGGAAAGCGCCAGAACGAGTGCGAGCGTCGAGGACGCGGCGAGACCACGGAAGTGCATGGGTTCGCAACGTTTCTCCGAGCCAAACCGTTTCCTGGCCCGACCGTACGTTCCGGGTCACATCGCAGCGCAGCGCGGCGGCCGTTGGGCGGGTTGTAGGCCGACGTGGACTATCCGTTCGTCGCGACCGCGTTCGCCACGGCCTTCACCATCATCGACCCGCTGGGGATGATCCCGCTGACGCTCGTCTCGACCGCGGGCGCCGGGGCGCGCCGCCAGCGGATCGTCAACGAGGCCGTCCTGGTTGCGGCCGGCGTGATCGTGGTGATGGGGCTGATCGGCCACGCGCTGCTGGCGTACCTTGGCATCACGCTGCCGGCGTTCACCATCGCGGGTGGGATCCTGCTGTTCTTGATCGCGATCGACATGCTGTTCGCGCGGCCGACCGGCGCCAAGCAGACGCCCGAGGAGACGCGCGCCGCCTCGGAGGCCAACAATCCGGCGGTGTTTCCGCTAGCGGTCCCGATGATCGCCGGACCGGGAACGATCGCGACCGTGCTGCTGCTGGCCGGGCTCACCCACGGCGACCGGCTGCGGATCCTCATCGTCACGCTCGCCTACGCGAGCGCACTCGCCGTGACGTGGCTCTGCATGACCGCCGCTCCGTACTTGCAGCGGCTCATCGGCAAGACGGGAATCCACGTGATCACCCGACTGCTCGGCATCATCCTCGCCGCACTCGCCGTGCAGTTCGTCCTCAACGGTTTGGCCGGGACCGCGTTCTTCCATCACGGCTGAACGCGATCGCCGGCCGTCGACCACTACTGGTGCGAGAGTGGGTGCGACCGGTGCGAGGTCGGTTCGAGCGTATCGGAGGTCGCGATGCACGTCGCGTCGAGCGGCAGGTGCGTGAACACCGCCGCCTCCGAGTACGGTACGGTCGCCGAGAAGTTGATCTGGAAGGCGAGACCCGTCTCGTCGCTCACGTAGCCGTCGACCTGGAACGTCAGCGTCGTCGTGCCGTTGCCGTTGTCGGTGAGGTCGAACGGGCCGACCGTACCGGCCGGGATGAAGTTCGCCATCAGCTGGTGCGACGAGCCGGCACCGTTGAAGATGATGAACGCGATCGGCGTGAAGGCGACGCCGGATGCCTGGTCGAGGCTTTGGATCTGACCCGTCTCGCCGGGCGTGATCCCGAGGCTCGAAAACTGACCGGTGCTCGATCCGACGACGAGTTGACCGTAGCCGGGCGGCGGGACGTACGCACTCGCCGCGTTCTGGAAGTCGATGTAGTTCGAACCGATCTGACAGCCGGTCGTGAAAACGTCCGATCCCGGCGAGCTGGTCGGTGAGGGCGTGGGTGTCGGGGTTGGCGTCGGCGTCGGCGAGTGGGTCGGCGTCGAGGTCGCCGTCGGCGTCGCCGTGGGTGTCGGCGTCGCGGTCGGCTTCGGCGTTGCGGTAGGCGTCGGGGTCGCGGTGGGTGCGGCCGTCGGCGTCGGGCTCGGCGTCGGCGAGTGGGTGGGGCTCGCGGTCGCGCCCGGCGTAGGCGTCGGCGTCGGAGACGAGCTCGCGACCGGCGTCGGGCTTACGGTTGCCGTCACCGGCGGCGCGGTGTTGGCGGTTCCGCCCGATCCGCTGCAGGCGGCGACGGCCGACGCGAGCAGCAATGCTAGCGGCACGAGCACATCACGAAGCCGAGGACGCATGGAGTCTCCTTCCGCTCGGGACGCTCCTAGCCTAACCGGCCCCCGGACACCCGGCCATGGGGGAGCACCCTACCTTCTCGGCGGTTTGCCGCGATCACCCCCATAGTAGGGACCTCCCCCATACGGCAGGGGGCACCGGCACGCTAAGATGATCGCAATTTAGCGTGGAGGGTCGCCGTGCGTTTGTACCTTGGGCTCACCTTTGTATTGCTGGTCGCGTTCACCGCCGGCTGCGGCGGGGGCGGCCATGCGAGCACCTTCACGCCAAGGCTCGGGTCGACACCCGCGCCGGGCGGCTCGACCGGGCCGACCCCGGCGCCGGGCCCGACCTCGTCGGCGGCGATCGCGGTCGCCAACACGTCGCTGTCGGGCGTGCAAACCCAGTACGCGGCCCTGCCGCACACGAGCCTCCAAGCGGACTTGACGACGCTGGCGACCCAGATGGTGGCGTCCGGGAAGTTCACCAAGGCCACCGTCACGCCGGGCGGGATCACCGCCACGCTGGCCGACGGCGCTCCGGCACTGATCTTCGCCGACCACGTCGGCGACACGTCGAACGCGACGACGTCCGTGCGCGCCCTGCCGCAGGCGGTCCTGCGGCGCCCGTCGGACGTCAGCAGCAACGGCCACATCATTGCTGTGCTCGTGAACCACACCGACACCGGCGGCGCATTCCATCCGGTGAACCAGTCGATCATCGCCACCACCATCTCCGGCGTGCTCGCGCCCGGCGGCTACACCATCGACAACGGCGACGTGCAGCTCGACACGATCGCCGCTGCGTCGAGCGCCGGATTCGTCGACTACCTCGACCTGTCGACGCACGGCATGGTCGCGGTGAACGCGTCCGGCACCAGCTACTACGCCTGGCTGTCCGACAGCCCGATCACCAGCGCGACGCTGGTGAAGTACGGTTCCGACTGGACCGCCGGCAACATCCAATACGCGATGGAGCTCAGCGGCAACACGCTCTACGCGCCGCCGACGTTCGCGTTCACGCCCGGCTTCGTCGCGAGCCACGTCGAGTTCGCGAACGGCGCGATCGTCGTCAACGAGTCGTGTCTCGGTCAGAACTCGGCGATCACCGCAAGCGTCGGCGCGACGCTCAAAGCGGCGAACGTCGGCCGTTATCTAGGCTGGACGCAGCCGGTCCTCGGCGACCTTGCCGACCAGACCGACGCGTTCATCTGGGACCGGCTGCTCGGCGAGGTCAACACCAACCTCGCGCAGTTCGTCACACAGCGCTCGCCCGCGCAGCGGCCGTTCCCGTTGGACGCCGTGCAAGGCGCGCTGAGCGAGATGCGCGCCGGCCCGTTCAGCCCGTCGACGCCGATGACCTACGCGCAGTCGCCGGCCACCAGCGGCTACCCGGCGGCGACGCTCGCGGTGAGCGACTTCGGCGGCGAGACCGTGGAGAGCCCGATCATCGAGTACGCGCTACCCTCGATCGAGTACGTGGCCATAAGCGAAGATCCGACCAATCCGAGCGTGACGATCGAAGGCAACTTCCCGTCGCAGCCCGGCGACGCCGCCGTCGTCGACCCGAGCGCGCAGACCGCGAAGGCCGTCACGCCGACGAGTTGGACGACCACTCGCGTCGTGATCCCGATCGCGGTCTCAGGCCTCGGGTCGAAAGGCAACGTGGTCGTCGAGAGCGCGACCGGCATTCCGAGCAATCCTGTTCCGATCACCCAGTGGACCGGCACGCTGAGCGGCACCGAGAGCGCGACCTTCGGAGCCATGAACGGCTCGAGCGGATCGGGCTCGGGTCAGATCGGTACCAGCTTCACCGTGGACTTCCGCGCCGACGTGCACCCGACCGTGCAGACGATCGACACGGCGCCGGTGCCGCAGAACTTCGCCTTCACCGCGGTCGAAGGCGACTCGACGGCGCAGGTCACGTCGATCACCGGCCTGTTCACCACCGACGACGGAAAGCACAGCGCGTCGTTCGGTGAGACGCCGACCGCGGCGTCGTTGCCGGCGGGACCGCCGCCGTTCTCGAACGACTTCGACCTCGGCGCCGTCGCCGGCGCGCCGGCGACGAGCTGCAACAACAGCACGCCCGGGCCTCCGGGTGGCCCCAGAGCGGGCTCGTTCTGCCCCGGCATCGGCTTCGAGGCGGCGGGACAGGGGACGTGCAGCGACGACGCGGGCACCCTGTGCACGTCTGCGGTGTGGAACGCGAACGGTATCTTCGGCAATTCGAAGGCGGTCAACGACGGGCTGCTGGTCTTCACGCTGGATCCGACGACGTACGCCGTCACCGTGAGCAGCCTCGCCGCGAACACGACCGCGACGTTGTTCGAAGTGACCGGCGTACGCGTCGCCGGCTCGGTCGGTGGCACGATCGGACCGCCGGTCAACCCGCCGTCCGCCACCAACACGGGAGCGTCGAGGCTGCGGCTGACCCGCTAACCGGAAACGGACGCGACGGCGTCAGCGTGGCGGAGCGACGGGTTCCGCCACGCCCACAGCCCGACGACCGCCAGCGTCGCGATCCCGCCGGCGACGACCGCCGGAACCGCGCCGACGAACGCGGCCAGCGTCCCCGACTCGAAGCCGCCCAGCTCGTTGCTGGCGATGATGAAGACGCCTTCGACCGCGCCGACGCGGCCGCGCATCGCGTCGGGCGTTCCGAGCGCGACCAGCGCGTCGCGGATCGCGACGCTCACCATGTCGGCTGCGCCCGCGACCGCGAGCGCGGGGATCGCGACCCAGATCGAGGTCGACAAGCCGAACACGACGGTCGCCGCGCCGAAGCACGCGACCGCGATCAGCAGCCGCGGGCCCGCGTAGCGGTGGATCGGACGGCGCGCGATCGCGACCGCGCAGATCGCGGTGCCGACCGCGTCGGCGGCGCGCAGCGCGCCGAAGCCGACCGGTCCGACGTGAAAGATCTGCGCGGCGTAGATCGGCAGCAGCGCGGTCGCTCCGCCGAACAGCACCGCGAACAGGTCGAGCGAGATCGCGCCGGCCAGCACCGGCTTGCGCCGCAGGTACGCGAGCCCGGCGACGACGTCGTTCCAAGCGAACGGCGTTTCGTTGCGCACGCTCCGCGCCATCGGGATCAGCAGCACGCCCAGCGCGCCGACCGCGAACGCGGCGATGGCGGCACCGTACGCCGCCGCCGGACCGAACGCGACGAGCACCCCGCCCAGCGCCGGTCCGCCGATCGTCACCACCTCGCGCACCGCCGACGCGGTCGAGCTCGCGCGCACGTAGCCTTCGGCCGGAACGATCGCCGGCAGCAGCGAGCCGACCGCCGGATACCGGAACGCGCGCGCCGTGCCCGCAACCGACAGCACGGCCAGGATCAGCGCGAGGCCGCTTGCACCGTGCGCTTCGCTCAGTGGGATCAGCGCGCCGCAGACCGTCAGCTGCACGACCGACGCGCCGGCGACGATGCGCCGCCGGTCGATGCGATCGGCAACGAGCCCGGTGACGGGCGCGAGGACGAGCGACGGCGTGAACAGCACCAGCCCGACCAGCCCGAGGTCGAACGCGTGATGCCGCACCGAGTACACCTGCCAGGCGATCGCGACGCTCTGGATCTGTGACGCCAGATCGAACGCGACGAACGCGGTGACGTAGAGGCCGAACGGGTTCAGGCGCAGCCCGAACCTGCGTTTCGCCGGATCAGACGGATTCGAGCTCCGCGGTTTCGTGCTCGTTCTGGGCGTCGAAGGCGGCGCGCTTCGACTTCGCGGCGGCGTCGGCGAGCGACGGCGCCGGCTCGGTGGCGCCCTTCACGGCGGTCAGCGACGCAATGCCCTTCTTCACCGAGCCCAGCGCGCCGGTCAGCCGCACGTCGAGATCGGTCAGCACTTGCGCGGCGTAGGCATCGGCGCCTTCGCGCACGCGCGCCGCTTTCTGCTCGGCCTCGCGCAGCACGATCTCGGCCGTCGCGCGCGCCCGGCGCACGATCTCGTTGTCGTCGAGCAACTGCGACTGCTGCGCCGACGCTTCGACCACGATCGCCTGCGCCTTCTCTTGCGCCTCGCGCACCAGCCGGTCACCGCTCTTGGCGATCGTGCGCGCACGGCCGACCTCCTCGGGCAGCGAAGCGCGCAGCTTCTCGATCAATTCGAGGATGCGTTCCTCGCTGACGACCCGGTAGCCGAACGGCAGGACGGTACCCTGCTTGACGGACGCTTCGAGCTTGTCGATCACACGGTAGACGGACATCGCAGGTCTCCTCGGCTAAGTAGGTCGGGATTCGGTGCGCTTGGCGCGCATCAGGTTGAGCACGGCGGGCGGAACGTACTCGGCGACGTCGGCGCCGAGGTTGTAGACTTCCTTGACCAGGGTCGAGCTGACGAACGACCACTTCGGGTCGCTCGGCAGGAACACGGTGTCGACGCCGGAGAGCGAGCGGTTCATCAGCGCGGTCGACATCTCGCTCTCGAAGTCCGACACGACGCGCAGACCTTTGACGATTACGCTCGCGCCGGCGCGGCGCACGAAGTCGGCCAGCAGCCCGCGGAAGTTCGTCACCTGCACGTTCGACAGGTGCGCGACGGCGTCGCGGATCATCTGCTCGCGCTCGTCGAGGGTGAACAGCGGCTCGCGTTTCTGTGGGTTGACCACGACCGCCACCACGACGGTGTCGAAGATCGCCGCCGCGCGCTCGATGACGTCGAGATGGCCGCGCGTCATCGGATCGAACGAACCGGGATAGACCGCCGTGTTCCCCGGCGCCGGCACGCCGTTCACGCGGCGACTTCCTGCGGCCGCAGGAAGGTCAGCGCGACCTCCCCGTAGCGCTCGGACCGCTCGGCGCGCATCAGCGCGTCGGCCGGCGGCTCGCGCCGCGACGAGTGCTCGTACACGACCGTCGTCCGCTCGTCGATCGCGCACCGGTCGCGCAGCGCGCGCAGCGCGGCGGCCGGATACGGCTGCGCGTACGGCGGATCGGCGAACACCAGGTCGTAGCGGCCGGCGAGACCGCGCACGGCGCGCTCGGCCGGGATCGCCAGCACGTCGACCTGCGCCTCGACGCCCAGCTCGCGCGCCGCACCGCGCAGCGCGCCGGCCGTCGCGCGATGGTGCTCAACGAAGGTGACGTGCGCCGCACCGCGCGACAGCGCTTCGAAACCGAGCGCGCCGCTGCCGGCGAACAGGTCGAGCACGCGCGCGTCGGCGATGCGCGATCCGAGGATCGAGAACAGCGCTTCTTTGACGCGAGCCGGGGTCGGTCGCGTGCCGCGGCCTTGCGGTGTTCGAACACGCCGGCTGCGCAGCGTCCCTCCGGTGATCGTCAGCGTCCCCATACGAGTTATGGGGCGTACGTGTTCTCGCCCAGCGTCTCGAGCTCCCGCAGCGCCGCGATGCGCAGGGTCGGCGGTGGAAAGTTCTGTGGATAACTCACGCCTTCCCAGTCGAACCAGATCGCGCGCAGCCCCGCCGCGAGCGCGCCGGCGACGTCGGCCGGCGGACTGTCGCCGACGTACCACGTGTGCTCGCGCGCGACGCCGAGCGCGTCGACCAGCGCGTCGAACGCCGCCGCCGACGGCTTGACCGCGCCGAGCGCGTCGCTGACCAGCACCGTCAGACCGTCCGCCGCGTCGCCGAGCGCGCGCGCGATCTTCTTCTGCTGCAGCGGCGTCCAGCCGTTGGTGAGAATGGCGGTCGGGATCCCGCGCTCGCGCAGCCGCGCCAGCATCTCGCGCGCGCCGTCGACCGGTACCACTAATTCGTCGACGAGTCCGTAACAGAGCTCGCGCCAGCGGTCGGGGTCGCCCTGCGCGCCCAGCATCTCGGCGACGACCAACACCAGCGAGTCGAGGGTCAGCAGCCCGGCGCGAAAGTCGGCCAGCAGCTTGGCGAGCGCGGCGTGCACGTCGGCATCGCGTTCGTCGAGCGGTCTGCCCAGCTCAGCCGCGTACGCGTACAGCGCGCGCAGCTCGAGACCGTGGTCGATCCCCAGCGTGTGGTCGAAGTCGAAGCCGATCCCGATCGGCGCCGCGCTCACGCGGTCACCAGCAGCGCGCGCGCCGACGCGTTGTCGTCGAGCAGCGCCGCCAACGGACGGTGCTCGGGTTCCGCCAGCTCGGGATCGGCGGCGACGATCGCGTCGGCGGCCGCCTTGGCGCGCATGTAGAGCGCGAAGTCGTCGACGATGTTGCCGATCGTGCCGGCGTCGCCGGCTTGCGCCGTCCCGGCCAGCTCGCCGGCGCGGCGCAGCCGCAGGTCCTGCTCGGCGATCTCGAACCCGTCGGTCGTCGCCTCGAGCACGTGCAGCCGTTCGACCTCGCCGGCTTGGTCGGGCGCGATCAGCAGACAGAACGACTCGGCCACGCCGCGTCCGACACGGCCGCGCAGCTGGTGCAGCTGGGCGAGGCCGTACCGGTGCGCGTCGAGCACGACCATCACCGACGCGTTGGGCACGTCGACGCCGACCTCGACGACCGTGGTCGCGGTCAGCACGTCGGTCTCGCCGCGCTTGAAGCGCTCCATCACCGCATCCTTCTCGCGCGGCAGCATCTTGCCGTGCAGCACGTCGACGCGCAGGTCGGGGAACACCCGCGTGCGCAAACGTTCGGCTTCTTCGAGCGCGCTGGTCAAGCCGTCGTCCGCGGCCCGTCCGTTGCCGTCCTCCGCGTCGCGCGGGGCGATCGCCGGCGCGACGACGTAGGCCTGGCGGCCGAGCGCGACGTTCTTGCGAACGAACTCGTAGACGTCGTCCTTACGGCTGGCGCGGATGACGAAGGTGCGAATCGCGGTGCGCCCGGGCGGCAGCTCGTCGATCACCGCGACGTCCATGTCGGCGTATTTGGTCTGCGCCAGCGTGCGCGGGATCGGCGTCGCCGTCATCGCCAGCGTGTGCGGCGCGACGCTCTTCTCGCGCAGCGCTTTGCGCTGGTTGACACCGAAGCGGTGCTGCTCGTCGATCACCACCAGGCCGAGGTCCGCGAAGGTGACGCTCTCGGTCAGCAGCGCGTGCGTCCCGACCGCCAGCGACGCCTGGCCCGAGGCGATCCGGTCCTGCGCGCCGCGGCGCTCGCGCGCGCCCTGCGAGCCGAACACCGCGTCGACCGTGACGCCGAACGGCAGCAGCAGCGGCGCGAGCTTCGCCGCGTGCTGCGCGGCCAAGATCTCGGTCGGCGCCATCAGCGCCGACTGCACGCCGGCCTTGTGCGCCAGCACGATCGCCGCCGCAGCGACCAGCGTCTTGCCGCTGCCGACGTCGCCTTGCAGCAAGCGGTTCATCGGCGCGGTGCGCGACATGTCGCGCCAGATCGTCTCGATCACGCGCCGCTGCGCGCCGGTCGCGACGAACGGGATCTCGGCGGCGAAGGCGTCCCAGAAGCCGCCCGGCACGGTCAGCGCGCGCGCGCCGCCGGCCGCCTCGCGCCGCGCCCGCTTCACCCCCGCCGCCAGCGCGATCGAAAAGAACTCGTCGAAGACGATCCGCTCTTTCGCGCGGGCCGCAGACTCCAGGTCGCGCGGCGCGTGAACGTCACGCCAGGCTTGCGCCAGCGGCGGAAAGCCGAAGCGCTCCGCGAGCGCGGGCGGCAAGGCGTCCGGATGCACGGCGATCAGCCGGTCGAGATTCTTGGCGATCAGCGCGCGGATCTGGCGCGACGGCAGCTCCTTGGTCGCGGCGTAGACCGGCACGATCTCGCCCTCCCAGCGCTCGCCGTCGCGCAGCACGCGGTGGGTCGCGACGTTGAGCTCCGGCAGCAGGCCGGCGCGCGTCACCCGGCCGGCGACGAACAGGCGGTCGCCCGATGCGAGCCGGCCCGACAGGTAGCGCCGGCCGAACCACTTGGCTTCGATCGCGCCGGTCGCGTCGCGCAGCGTCGCGGTGACGAGCGGGAACCGGCCGCGGCGTTCCTTGACCCGGACGACCTCGCCGACGACGATCGCTTCCCCCTCGCGCAGTCCGCCGATCGCCATCGGCTCGCGCCAGTCGCGGTACGCGCGCGGAATGTAGGCGAGCAGCTCGTCGGGCGTCTCGACGCCGGCTTCGGCCAGCTTGGCGGCGGTCTCCGGCCCGACGCCGGCGAGCGACGCGAGACCTAGGGTTTCGCGCGGCGCGATAGCTCGGCTCCCACCTCGTCGAGCGAAACCCCGCGCTCGGCCAGCAGCACCAGCGCGTGGTACAGCAGATCGGCGGTCTCCCACACCAGCTCGCCGCTGTCGGCGTTCTTGGCGGCGATGACGACCTCGGTCGCCTCCTCACCGATCTTCTTGCCGATGCGGTCGACGCCGCCGGCGAACAGCTTCGCGGTGTACGAGCCTTCGACCGGGTGCGACTTGCGCGACTCGATCGTGCGCGCCAGCGCCGACAGCGCCGACGCGAAGCTCGCGCCGCCCGGCACGTCCGCACCGTCGAGCGCGATCGCGTCGCCGAAGCACGACGCCGCGCCGGTGTGACAGGCCGGCCCGTGCGGGACGACCCGGTACAGCAGCGCGTCGCCGTCGCAGTCGACCGAGATCGAGACGACGCGCTGCGTGTGGCCCGACGTCGCGCCCTTGTTCCACAGCTCGCCGCGCGAACGGCTCCACAGCCAGGTCGAACGCGTTTCGAGCGTGCGTTCGAGCGCTTCGCGATTGGTGTAGGCGAGCGTCAGCACGCCGCCGGTCGCGGCGTCGGCGATCACCACCGGCGCGAGCCCGTCGGCGTTCCAGCGGATCGGCGGCAGCGCGATCATACGGTGACCGTATCGCGCCGCACCGCGATCCCCTGCGCGGCCAGCGCATCCTTGAGGTCGGCGATCGCGAGCTCGGCGTAGTGGAAGAGCGACGCGGCGAGCGCCGCGTCGGCGTCGGCGATCCGAAACACGTCGGCGAAGTCGGCGATCGCGCCGGCGCCGCCCGACGCGATCAGCGGCAGGTCGCAGGCGTCGCGGATCGCGCGCGTCAGCGGCAGGTCGAAGCCGTCGCGCGTCCCGTCACGATCGATCGACGTCACCAGCAGCTCCCCGGCGCCGCGCTCTTCGCAGGTGCGCGCCCACGCGACCGCGTCGAGGCCGGTCGGGGTCCGCCCGCCGTCGACGACGACCTCGAACCCCGACGGCGAGCCCGCTGCGCGGCGCGCGTCGATCGCCACGACGACGCACTGCGCGCCGAACCGCCGCGAAGCCGCGCGGACGAGGTCGGGATCGCGCACGGCGGCCGAGTTGATGCTGACCTTGTCGCAGCCGGCCCGCAGCAGGTCGTTGATCCCGCCGACGTCGCGGACGCCGCCGCCGACCGCGAACGGGATCGTCAGCTCACGCGCGACCGCGCGGACGACGGCCAGCGTCGCGCGGCGGCCTTCGACCGTCGCGGTGATGTCGAGGAACACCAGCTCGTCGGCGCCCTCGTTCTCGTAGCGGCGCGCGAGCGCGACGGGATCGCCCGCATCGCTGAGGTCGACGAACCGCACCCCTTTCACGACGCGGCCGTCCTTGATGTCCAGGCAGGGGACGATCCGGCGAGCCAGCATCAACGGGTCCGTTCGATCAGGGGGAGCGCGTTCCGCCCATCGTGCGCAGCCCCGTCCCGGTGCGCGTGTCTTCCTCGACGACCCGCAGCGCGAGGATCGCCAGGTCGTCCTGAACGCCGCCGCTGTACGCGTCGGCCGACGCAACGAGCAAGTCGCACAAGGTCTGCGGATCGGTCGGTGCCTCGCGCAGGATCGCGGCGACGCGCTCGTCGCCGAGCAGCTCGCCGTCCTCGCTACGGGCCTCGCTCAGGCCGTCGGTCGCGAGCAGGACGACGTCGCCCAGCGAGAGCGGGACGGCCTCGGTGCGGTACGTTTCGTCGCGATCGATGCCGATGATCGCGCCGGTCGGCGGGAGCCGTTCGATGAGCGAGCCGCGCCGCACGTACGCCGTGCCGTGCCCGGCGCTCGCATAGTGCATCGTCTGCGTGTTCGCGTCGAACGTGCCCAGGAAGACGACCACGAACACCGACGGGTCTTCGAACGTGTCGAGGAACAGCCGGTTGAACCGCGTGACCACGTCGCCCGGATCGTCGGCGTCGGCGGCCAGCGCGCGGATCGCGTACTGCATGAAGGCGGCGTGGCGCGCGGCTTCGATCCCCTTGCCGCTCGCGTCGGCGATCAAGAACCAGCCGCGCTCACCGGTGACGCGCCAGGCGTCGAGCACGTCGCCGCCGACCAGCGCCTGGCGCGTCGCCGACGCATATGCCGTCCCGATCTCGGTCGACGCCAAGCGCTGGCCGCCGACCCGCAGCGTCTTCTGCAGCGCGTCGACCAGCAGCTGGCCCTCGGCCAGCCGCGCGACCGCCGATGCCCGGCCGAGCGCGTACCAGAGCGCGACGATCGCGAACAGCGTGACGAACCCGGCACTGATCGCCAAGGTCGCGTTGATCCGCCGGCGCAGCGCCTGCTCGACGCCCGCGCTCGACGCGGTCAGCACGTCGCGCAGCGCGTCGGCGTCGCGACTCATCTGGTCGGTGATGAGCTTGCCGGTCTGCTGCTGCGCGTAAGCGTCGATCGAATTCGGGCGGCGCAGCAGCGGCGCCGCGACGTCGTGCTCCCAGGTCAGGTGCTGCACCTGCATGTCGCGCACGGTCGCGGCGCCGTCCGGAACGCCGGCGGCGCGCAACCGTTCTTCGAGCGCGCGCGCCTGCTGATCGAACTCGCCGGACGGCGGCTTGTCGTCGAGGAACGCCGGGTCGTGGGTCGACACGTAGCCGCGCAGCGATCCCTCTTCGTCGAGCTGAACGCGCAGCAGCGCGTCGAGGTCGGAGCGGGCGTTGGCGAGCCGCGTCTGCGTGCCCGACGCGGCATCGAGCTGGCGGACCCCGATCAGCGGTCCGGCGATCGCGGTCGCCAAGAACGCGCCAACCAGCAGAACGATTGGAGGCGACGCCCAGAATCGAACTGGGGATGGAGCTTTTGCAGAGCTCTGCCTTACCACTTGGCTACGTCGCCCGGCGCCGCTGGAGCGGGTGGCGGGAATCGAACCCGCGCGTCAACCTTGGGAAGGTCGCAGGCTGCCATTACATCACACCCGCGCCGGGACGGGTCGCGCTGTTCGCGCTCCGTGGTACTAACCCTCGCTCTCGCAGCAATCGTTTGGTCGGGGGTACGACTCGGCGTCGATCGATCCCGTCGCAGCCGTACACAACCGTGATGCGCCCTTCAGAACCGAAACGCCCACCAAATCAAGCGTAGACGAAGCGTTGCGCAACGTACAGAAGGCCCCCGCTCGGGACGCGTACAAGCCCGAAGACGGTTCGTTTCCTATTTCTTTCGGAGATCGTCGTGAACCCGATCCGCCTCGCCGTCCGCGCTCTCGGCGCCGCAGCCTTCGTCGCGCTGATCGCGACGGCGCTGCCGTCGCGGGCGGCCGGCGGCGCCGCGCCGGCGCTCGACCCGGCGGCGTTGGATCCGACCTGCAAGCCGTGCGACGATTTTTATCAGTATGCGGTCGGTGGCTGGCTGAAAACGCATTCGATCCCGGCCGGCCATCCGAGCTGGGGCAGCTTCGACGAGCTCGCGCAGCACAACCGCGACGCGCTGCACGCGATCTTGGAGACCGCCGCCGCGAACACCGCCGCGCCGGCGGGCAGCGACGAGCAGAAGCTCGGGACGTTCTACCGCGCCTGCATGGACGAGGCGCAGATCGAAGCGGCCGGGACGAAACCGGTCGATGCGCTGCTGGCCTCGGTCGCAGCGGTCGCGAGCGAGCCGGGCCTGGTCGACGAGATCGCGCGCTTGCAGAGCCGCGGCGTCAACGACGGCCTCGAGTTCTCGTCCGAGCCCGACAGCAAGGACTCGTCGCTCACGATCGCGTCGATCGGCATGGGCGGCCTGGGCCTCCCCGACCGCGACTACTATCTCAAGCCGGACGACCGCACGGCCAAGATCCGCGGCGCGTACCACGACTACGTCGCCGCGCAACTCCACAACCTCGGCGACGCGACCGGGACCGCGTCACAAGAGGCCGATGCGGTCCTCGCGCTCGAGACCGAGCTGGCCCGGGCGACGCCGACTCGCGTCGAGCTGCGCGACCCACAGTCGACCTATCATCCGACCGCGCTGGGCGTGCTGCCCACGCTGGCGCCGCACGTCCCGTGGACGAGCTTCTTCGCCCAGTTCGGCGCGCCCGCGTTCGCGACGGTCGACGTCAACATCCCCCGCTACGTGATCGGCTACGACGCGCAGCTCGCCGCGACGCCGTTGTCGACCTGGAAGACGTTCCTGCGCTTTCACGTCGTCGACTCGTACGCGTTCGCGCTGCCCAAGCGGTTTGCCGACGCGGCGTTCGAGTTTCGCAGCGGCGTCCTGTACGGCGTCAAGGAGCAGCTCCCGCGCTGGCAGCGCTGCAGCTCGGCGACCGACACTTCGCTGCGCACGCCGCTGGGCAAGGCCTACGTCGCGCAGGAGTTCCCGCCGGCCGCCAAGGCGCGCGCCGCCGCCATGGTCGACAACCTGCAGTCGGTCCTGCGCGACGACATCGGGACGCTGGCCTGGATGGGTCCGGAGACGAAGCGCCGCGCGGTCGAGAAGCTGCTCGCGTTCACCAAGAAGATCGGTTACCCGGACGTCTGGGTCGACTACGCGACGCTGACGATCCCCGACGGGACGCCCTACGCGCAGCTGGTCGAGTCGGTGCGCGCCTGGAACCACGCGCGCGACATGGCGCGGATCGGAAAGCCCACCGACCGCAGCCTGTGGGGGATGACGCCGCCGACCGTCAACGCCTACTACAACCCGACCAACAACGACATCGTGTTCCCGGCCGGGATCTTGCAGCCGCCGTTCTTCAACGCGACCGCCGACGACGCGGTCAACTACGGCGCGATCGGCGCGGTGATCGGCCACGAGATGACCCACGGCTTCGACGACCGGGGCCGCCAGTACGACCTCCACGGCAACCTGACCGACTGGTGGACCCCGCGAGACGCCGGCGCGTTCAACGCGCGCGCGCAGTGCGTCGTCGACGAGTTCGACCATCTGTCGCCGCTGCCGGGGCTGCACGAGAACGGCAAGCTGATCCAAGGTGAAGCGATCGCCGACCTGGGCGGGACGACGATCGCTTTCAAGGCGTTCGAGCGCACCGCGCAGTTCAAGGCCCACCGCACGATCGGCGGGTTCACGCCCGCGCAGCGCTTCTTCTTGGCGTACGCGCAAGTATGGCGCTCGCTGCAGACCGACGACTACACGCGCCAGCTCACGATCGTCGACCCGCATCCGAACGACCGGCTGCGGGTGATCGGCACGCTGTCGAACATGCCCGAGTTTCGCGCCGCGTTCCGGTGCGCGATCACGTCCCCCATGGTACGAAAGGACCGGTGTCAGATCTGGTGATGCATCCGATTCGCTTGGCGGTGCGCGCGCTCGGCGCAACCGCGTTCGTCGCGCTCGTCGCGGGCTCGCTGCCGTTCGGCGCGACGCTCGCGCGCGCCGCGGCGCCGCTGACGGCCAACGTGCCGGCGCTCGATCCGTCCGACTTCGATCTCACCTGCAAGGCCTGCGACGACTTCTACCAGTTCGCGACCGGCGGCTGGTCGAAGACGCATCCGCTGCCGGCCGGGCGCGCGCGCTGGGGCGGTTTCGACGAGCTCGCGCAGCACAACCGCGACGTGCTGCACACGATCCTCGACGACGACGCGTCCGCCGCGACGCCGCCGGCCGGAAGCGACGTGCAGAAGCTGGGCTCGTTCTACCGCGCGTGCATGAACGCGGACGCGATCGAGCGCGCCGGGACCGCGCCGATCGCACCGCTGCTCGCAGCAGTGGGCGCGGCGCACGACGTGCCGTCGCTGATCGCGGCGGTCGCGACGCTGCAGGGCTCCGGGGTCGACGCCGGCCTGCCGTTCTCGTCGCGCGCCGACACCAAGGACTCGGCCAAGCAGATCGCCGGGCTCGGATTCGGCGGCCTCGGCCTGCCCGACCGCGACTACTACTTCAACGAAGGCGAGCGCGCCGAGAAGCTGCGCGCGGCCTACCACGACTACGTCGCCGCGCAGCTGACGAACCTCGGCGACGAGCCGGCCAAAGCGCAAGCCGAGGCGACGGCGGTGATCGCGCTCGAGACCGCGCTGGCCAAGGCGACGCCCAAGCGCGCCGACCTGCGCGATCCCTATAAGACGTACAACCCGACCCCGGTCGCGCAGCTGGCGGCGCTGGCGCCGCACGTGCCGTGGCCGGGCTTCTTCGCGGCCTATCACGCGCCGTCGTTCGCGACGGTGAACGTGACGGTGCCGCCGTACCTGACCGCGTACGACGCGCAACTGGTCGCGACGCCGCTCGACGTGTGGCAGGCATACCTGCGCTTCCACGTCGCCGACACCTACGCGGCGGCGCTCCCCAAGCGTTTCGAGGACGCGAGCTTCGACTTCCGCAGCGGCGTGCTGCTGGGCGTCAAGGAGCAGCTCCCGCGCTGGCAGCGCTGCACGGCCGCGACCGACGCCGCGCTGCGCGACCCGCTCGGCAAGGCCTACGTCGCCGCCGCCTTCCCGCCGGCCGCCAAGCGGCGCGCGCAGGAGCTGGTCGACAACCTGCAGGCGGTGCTGCACGACGACATCGAGACGCTGTCGTGGATGAGCGCGCCGACCAAGGCGCGCGCCGAAGCGAAGCTGGCCGCCTTCACCAAGAAGATCGCCTACCCCGACACGTGGGAGGACTACTCGTCGCTGCAGGTTCCGGTCGACGCGCCGTACGCGGCGGACGTGCTCGACGTGCGGCGCTGGAACGTCGCGCGCGTCGTCGCGCGAATCGGGACGGCGACCGATCGCGCGCGCTGGGGGATGACCCCGCCGACGGTCAACGCGTACTACAACCCGTCGAACAACGAGATCGTGTTCCCGGCCGGGATCCTCGAGCCGCCGTTCTTCAACGCCACTGCCGACGACGCCGTTAACTACGGCGCGATCGGTGCGGTGATCGGCCACGAGATGACGCACGGCTTCGACGACGAAGGGCGCCAGTTCGACCCGCACGGAAACCTGAGTGACTGGTGGACGCCGGCCGACGCGGCGGCGTTCGACAAGCGCGCGAAGTGTATCGTCGACGAGTTCGACGCGTTCGAGCCGGCGCCGGGCCAGCACGGCAACGGCCGGCTCGAGCAGGGCGAGGCCATCGCGGACCTCGGCGGGCTGACGATCGCCTACAAGGCGTTCGAGCGCACCGCGCAGGCGAAAGCGCATCAGCCGATCGACGGCTACACCCCCGAGCAGCGCTTCTTCCTCGCCTACGCGCAGGTGTGGCGCTCGGTCGCGACCGACGGCTTCATCCGTCAGATCGCGGCGACCAACGAGCACCCCTGGGACAAGTACCGCGTGCTCGGCACGCTGTCGAACATGCCGGAGTTCCAGGCCGCGTTCCACTGCGCCGCGGGCGACAAGATGGTTCGCGCCGAGCGGTGCCAGATCTGGTAGGGGGCCGCTCGGAACCGTTCGAATGAGCCGGACAGCGGAGGAAGGGCGCTCGGCGATGCTTCGAGGGCGTCCTTCACGACCGTTTCCCTTCGCCGATCCACGGAGGTTCGCACGATGCGCCTCACGCAACCGCGCAAGTTCCTCCTCCACGTCGCGCTGACCGCGTTCGTCGTGACGGCGGGGCTGACGGCGACCGCCGACTCGCAGGGGAATCCCGGCGCGGGCGCCGCGGCCGCGCCTGCTCCCGCCGCCGCCGCGCGAACGCCCGATCCGACGATCCGCTACGCGCATCCAGTCGTGTTCGTGCTCTCGCTCGGGACCGACAACGCGACGGGCTCCCGGATCGCGACCGCGCTGGCGGCGCGACTCCGCGCCAAGGACCGGACCGACCCGAAGCTGCCGGTCAAGAACGCGTGGGTGGTGCCCCAGGGAAGCTGGCTGCTCGGCGATTACCTGCAGCAGTGCGCGCGCGACCCGAACACCTTGGGCGCCTTCATCGTGCTGCCGCCGTCGACCGCGCAGTCGAGCGTGAACTGGATCGTGCTGCTCGAGACGCGCACCGCGGCGCAGTTCAGCGTGATGGTCGCCGCCTGCGACCACAGCGCGACCGCCGCCCCGGCGACCGCCGGCGAGCCCGCGCCGACGATGAGCCCCGGCGCGAACACCGAGGTGGTCTGGGCTTCCGACCCCGTCGCCGGCAAGGCCGGCCGCTCGCAAGTCGAGATCTTTCCGATCTCGATCCTCACCTCGATCTACCTGGCGTTCGCACCGCAGCGCCAGTACCAGACCGTGACCAACCAGGTCTATCCGACCACGGTTCCGATTCCGAAGGGCGGCGAGCGCACCTCGGTCGCAACGACGAACCAGACGACGCTCAACGGACAAGGCGCGGGCTCGATCCAGAACGGGATCGTGACGGCGTTCGCCGGCAGCAACGGCGGCGGTCTCGGGAGCACGATCGGCGCGGGCGCGAGCGTCGACTGGCACGTGCTGCACGCGGCCGACGACGCGATGGGCCACTTGCTCGCGGACCAGCTCGACCCGTTCTGCCGCGCGCAGGCGGCAGGCACCGGCGTCTACGACGCGCACGCGTTCTGCGCTTGGTGACGCGAGCGGCGCGACGGTAGAAGCTCGCCCCATGGTCGTTCGTCCGCTCGTCTTCGTGGCGATGCCGTTCGGCACGAAGCCCGACTCGACGCGCACCGGCACGATCGACTTCGACGCGATCTACGAGCACGGCATCAAGCCCGCGCTCGGCGCGCTCGACGTCGACTTCATCCGCGCCGACGAAGAACGAACCGGCGGGATGATCCACGTCCCGATGTTCGCGCGGCTGCTGCTGGCCGAGGTCGCCGTCGTCGACGTGACGATCGACAACGCCAACGTCTTCTACGAGCTGGGCGTGCGCCATTGCGCCAAGCCGCGCTCGACGATCATCGTCAGCGGCAAGAACGGGCCGCTGCCGTTCGACATCGCGAACCTGCGCGCGATCCCGTACGAGCTGGTCGACGGCCGTCTCACCGAGGCCGGCGCGGCGGCGTTCGTCAAGGCGCTGCGCGACCGGGTCACCGACGCGATCGCGCAGGGCGCGAACGACCAGGACAGCCCGCTGTTCCAGCTGTTCGCGAACTTCCCCGGCGTACCGGTCAACCCGGAGGACATCGATCCGGCGTTCAAGGAGCGCGCGCTCGCGCTGCAGGCGCTGCGCGACAAGCTCACCTCGGCGCGCTCGCTCGGGCGCGACGAGGGACTGGCCGCCGTCGCTCAACTTGCGGCCGATGTCGTCTCGCCGGGCGGCGTGCAGGCGTCGCTGGTGATGGACGTGGTCTTCGCCTACCGGGCGCTGTCGGCGTTCGACGAGCTCATCGCGTTCGTCGAGAGCCTGCCCGACGAGCTGCGCCGCAAGAGCTTCGCCGTGCGCGAGCAGTACGCGCTCGCGCTCAACAAGCGCAACCGCACCGGCGACCGTGAGAGCGCGATCAAGCTGCTGCGGGCGCTGCAAGCGGAACGGACTGACGCATCGTCCGAGACGGCGGGGCTGCTCGGGAGCGTCTACAAGGCGCAGTACTTCGAGGCGCTCGCCGGCGGCCGGCAGATCCTCGCCGAGAGCTATCTCGAGAACGCGATCGACGCGTACCGCGACGGGTTCGCCGCCGACCCGCGCGACTATTATCCGGGGATCAACCTGCTCGAGCTGCTGCTGGTCGAGGGCGGCGACGACGCGCTGACGGAGTTCAAGCGCACGCTGCCGGCGGTCGCGTTCGCGGTGACGCGGCTGGGCGGCGTCAAGTCGACCGACTACTGGGTCGTCGCGACCGCGCTCGAGCTGGCGATCCTGGCCAACGACTGGAGCGCCGCCGCCCGCGCCGTGCCCCGCATGGTCGGCCTCACCGAGGACGACAAAGACCACTTCCGGCTCGGCTCGACGCTCGCCAACCTCGAGGCGATCCGCGCGCGCCAGCCGGCCGGGATCGATCCGGCCGCGTTCGACGAGATCCTCGTTCTCCTGCGCGAGAACCAGCCCGCCTAGATGACCGAACGGGAGATCACCGTGCCGCTGGTGCTCGGACTGGCGGCCGACGACGCGCCGGCCGAAACGTGCGAAGGCTACGTTCGCGCGGCGCTGACCGCGATCGTCGGCGAGCTGCGTGCGGCGTATCCGCACACCAAGCTGCTGGCGCTGTGCGCGCTGGCGTCGCCGGGCGAGCACGCCGCCGCGCGCACCGCGCAGGAGCTCGGCGTGCCGGTCCTCGACTGCCTCGCGGAACCGACCGACGACGACGTCGTGCACTTCAGCGACGTCCTGCTCGCGTTCGGCGCGCCGCCGGAGCCGGGATCGCGGCTCGCGACGGTGGTGACGCGGCGCGATCAGGGACGGCTTCCCGGCGCGCGGCCGCCCGGCCGCATCTTGGATCCGCCCGACGTCGGCCCGTACCGCCGCATCGTGCCGCGCGGCGGCGACGCGTACGCGGTCGAGGAGCACTTTCCGCCGCGCTATCACGGCGACCGCGTCAGCCGCCATGACGCGACCTTCGCGCTGGCGCGGCTCGACGAGTTCAACACCGACGTTCACGGGCGCGGCGGCGAAGGCGGGACGCTGTTCTCGGAATCGCTCGAGCGGCTGGCCGATCTGCACGCCAACGCGCTGCAGTCGCACGTCACGTTCTGGCAACGCTTCCTCTACTGGGCCGGCTTCGTCGCGGCGTCGGCGCAGTTCATCCTGCCCAAGACGACCGTCGCCGAGCTGATCGACGCCGGGACGGTCGCGGTCGCGTTCGCCGCCTACTTCATCGCACGGCCGCGCGCGTACCAGGGACGCTATCAAGACTACCGCGCCCTGAGCGAAGGCTTGCGCGTGCAGAGCGCCTGGACGCGCGCCGGCGTCACCCAGTCGGTCGCCGGCTCGTACCTGCGGATGCAGCAGACCGAGCTGCTGTGGATCCGCAACGCGCTGCGAACCGTCGCGCTGCTGCAAGTCCGCCGCACGGCCGTCGATCCGGAACGCGACCGGGACGCGGTCGCGGCGTGGGTCAAAGGCCAGCGCAGCTACTTTCGCGACGCGTCGCGGCGCGAGGCCGGCCGCGAGCGCACCTTCGACCGCTGGTCGAAGGTGCTCGCGCCGCTCAACCTCGTGCTAGGCGTCGCGATCTTCGCCTACGTCACGCTGACCGGAGTCAACCCGCGGATTCCGTGGCTGAGCGCGGGCGAGAATCCCTACACCCTCGAGCTGCTGGTCGGCACGTTTGCCGGCTGGGCGGCGCTGTCGGCGACCGCGCTGCACAGCTACGCGCGCACGCGCGGCTTCTCCGAGAACGCCAACCGCTACGAACGGATGTACCTGATGTTCGATGAAGCGTCGCTGTGGCTCGACGGCAAAGGCGGCCGCCCGCCGGCCGAAGTCCGCGAGCTGGCCGCCGAGCTCGGCCGCGAAGCGCTGACCGAGCACGCCGAATGGCTGCTCGCGCAACGCGACCGGCCGATCGGCCTCGTGCACGTGGGCGCCTGACGCCATGCTGGAGCTGTCCGACACCGGCTACCGGCGCCGGCTGCGCGCCCCCGGACCGAAGCGGCTGCTGGCGCTCGACGGCGGCGGGATCCGCGGGCTGGTCGCGATCGAGATCCTGGCGCAGCTCGAAGAGCTGTTGCGAGCCGCGCTCGGACGCGACGAGAGCTTCGCGCTGGCCGACTACTTCGACTACGTCGGCGGGACGAGCACCGGGGGAATCCTCGCGTCCGGGATCGCGATGGGGATGCACGCCGCGCAGCTGCGCGAGTTCTACCTGGCCGGGACCGCGACGATGTTCAAGCGCGCGCCGTTCTTCCGCCAGTTCTACTACCGCAACGTCGCCGAGGAGCTGTCGGCGAAGCTGCGCGACGTGTTCGGCGCCGACACCACCTTCGGCGACCCGCGGCTGCGCACGCTGCTGATGCTGGTGATGCGCAACGTCAGCACCGACTCGGCCTGGCCGCTCTCGAACAACCCTGACGCGATCTACAACGCGCCCGACATCGACGGCTGCAACCTCGAGCTGCCGCTGTGGAAGCTGGTGCGAGCCAGCGCCGCTGCGCCGATCTACTTTCCGCCCGAGGACATCAGCGTCGGCACGCAGCGCTTCTTGTTCGTCGACGGCGCGATCACGCCGTACAACAACCCGGCGTTCCTGCTGTTCCTGATGGCGACGATGCCGGAGTACAAGCTGGGCTGGGGGGTCGGCGAAGACGAGCTGCTGGTGGTGTCGGTCGGAACCGGCTCGGGCAGCAGCGCCAACGCCAAGCTGACCGCCAAGCAGATGAACCTGCTCTTCAACGTGGTCGCGATCCCGTCGGCGCTGATCGGCGGCGCGCTGGTGCAGCAAGATCTGCTCTGCCGGACCGTCGGGCGGTGCCGTTTCGGCAGCGAGATCGACAGCGAGATCGGCGACTTGGTCGACACCGGCGGCGGCGACGCGCGCGGACCGTTCGCACCCAAGAAGTTCACCTACGTGCGCTACGATCCGACCATCACCCGCGCGGGGCTCGACGCGCTCGAGCTCCCGACGGTGCAGCCCGCGCACCTTGCGGTGCTCGACTCCGGCGCGTACGTCGACGAGCTCTTGGCGGTCGGCGGCGCGTTCGGCAAGCGGCTCGATCTCGTGCAACTCGGACCGTTCCGGCCGGCGCCGCACGTCGCGGCGCTCGCCGGCCGGCGGGCCGAGCCCGACGGCGCGCCGGGTGCGCGCTTCCCGCTCGCCTGCAGCGCAGCGGTGCACGGCCGGCTGGTCGACGCGTTTCGCGCCGCCGAGGTCAGCACGCTGGTCTGCGCGGCAGCCTGCGGCGCCGACTTGCTGGCGCTCGCGGCGGCCAAGCAGCTCGGCATCCGCCGCTACGTCATCCTGCCGTATGCGCCCGACGAGTTCCGGCGCCGGTCGGTCGTCGACCGCGGCGGCGACTGGGGCGAGCTGTACGACCGCACGATCGACGAAGTCGGCGCGCGCGGCGACCTGCTCGTGCTCGAGCTGCTGCCCGACGATCCGCAGGCGTTCGAATGGACCAACGCAGCGATCATCGAGGAAGCCGAGACGCTGGCGTACGAGACGACGCACACCGCGCCGCTGGTCTACGCGGTGTGGGACGGTCCCGCCGGCGGCCGCACCGACTACACCGAAGACTTCGTCAACGCCGCGCGCCGGCGCGGCTTCGCGCTCGAGAAGATCCCGATCCTCGGAGGGGCCTAGAAGCTCAGGCTGACCGAGGGCACTTTGATCACCGCGGTCATCTGCTGGAACAGCGTGGTGATCTTCTGCGCAACGGCGTCTCCGGCCGGACTGCTGACCTTCTCGACGTCGCCGTTGGGCTTGTAAGTGACGCTGACCTCACCGACGCCGTCGACCGCGACCGCGACCAACCGTGAGTCGCGGTCGTAGGTCATGTGCATCGGCCCGGTATTCTTCTCGGTCAGCGTTGCGATTCGTCCGTTGTCGTCGTACGTCACCCCCACCTCGCGGCCCGTCGCATCGGTCGCGTCGGTCAAGTTGCCCTTGGCGTCGTAGCGGAACGTGACGGTGCTCGTCTTGCCGCCGGCGGTGGTGGTGGTGACGCTGGCGATCTTCTCCACCACCGGATCGTAGGTCAGCGCGATCGTCTGGGCCGGCGTCGCCTTGAGCGTGACGTGCCCCGACGCGTCGTAGGCGAACTTCGTCGTGACGCCGTTGCGGGTGATCGATAGCGGTTGAGCGTCGGCGTTGTAGGTCGTGTCGGTCACGTCGCCGTCGAGCGACTCGACCATGCGCGAGGTGTAGGTGTCGCCCGACGGATCGCGCCCGAGGTAGTACTGGTACTTGTTGACCTTGATCTTGTGGTCGGTGCCGGTCTCGGTCACGGTCACCGCGTACTGGTCGGGCACCGAGCGGTCGTACTGGTAGGCGTAGACGGTCCCGTCGCGGTCGGTGAGGTCCTTGACGTTCTCGTTGTCGTCCATGGTGTAGTAGCCGATCTTGACGTCGGTGCCGTCCTGGTAGTGCACGTCGGTCATGTTGTGATCGGCGTCGTACGCGTACTTGTACGTGTGGTCGTCGACGTCGGTCGACCTGGTCAGGTCCGAGCCCGTGTAGGCGTAGGTCGCGACGTGCTTGCCCCAGGCGATCGTCTGCACGTAGCCCTGCTTGTTGAAGGTGAACGCGAACCGGTTGCCGCCGCTGTCCTCCATCGTGGTGAGGTGGCCGCCGGCGTCGTAGTGCAGCGCGACGAAGTTGTGGTTGGCGTCCCATACGCGCACCAGGTGGCCCGAGAGGTCGTACTCCTCGAAACGGCCGGTGTCGAACGCGCGCTGATAGCCCTCGGGGACGCGCGACAGCACCTGGCCGCCGAAGCGGTTGCTCCGAAACGCTTGGCCGATGCTGAGATGCTCGGTCTTGACCAAGCCGAGGTCGCGCAGCCGCTCGAACTCGGCCTCGTGGTGATCGACGAGATAGGCGCGGTAGGCCGCCTTCTCGTCGGCGCTCGAGAACTGGCCGAGCCTCTCGGCGGCGGCGGTCAGCTCGTCGTAGATCGCGTCGAGCGAACGCGGCTTGGTGTTGATCGGGACGAAGTGGTTGTTCGCGCCGCCGCCGTACTCGTGGACGACGACCGAGCCGTCGTCCTGCACCCGCAAGTACGCCTCGTACTCGAAGCCCCAGTTGCTCCCGAAGATGCCCGAGAAGTTCGCCTTCGAGTTGTACACCCGCTCGATCTTCATCTGGAAACCGCCGGGCACGGTGACGTCGGTGTACGAGATGTAGAAGTTTCCGTTGCGCAGCGTCACGCCGGCCGCGGCCGGCGCGAGCGCCGAGGCGGCGAACAGCACGGCGGCGAGCGTGGTGCGGACGAGCCGCTCGATCACCGCGCGCCCTTCGACGCGATCTTGAGCGTCTGCAGCGCCTGGGTCAACAGCAGATCGGTGCTGTTGCTGCTGCGCGTTCCCTCGGCGAGCACCGCGCGCGCGGTCATCGCGGCCGGCGGTGCCGCGCCGCCGACACGCCACAGGTAGACGCCGCCGTCGGCAGCACCGAGGACCACCGAACGCGCGTCGGGCGTGAACCGCGCGGTCTCGACCTTCGACCCCGGCACCGATGCCGACGCCAGCTGACCGCCGCTGTCGCGATCCCACAATTTTGCGGTGCCGTCGGCCGACGTCGTCAGGATGAACGCGCCGCCGCCGGGCGAGAACGCGATCGACGTGATCTCGCCTTGATGGCCTTTGAGGGTCGCGTGCAGCCGCTGGTTGGCGACGTCCCACACCTTGCCGTACAGGTCGTCGGCGCCGGCCGACGCGAGCCACGCGTCGTCGTCCGAGAACGCCACCGCGGTCACCCACCCGCGCCCGCCGCTGAACGTGTACGTCAGCTTGCCGGCGTCGACCAAGCTGACCTCGCCGTTCGCCCAGCCCAGCGCGTAGTAGGGATGACTGTTCGACAGGATGCCCGAGGTGACGTACTCCCAGTACACGGGCTTGGCTTTGCCGCTGATCTCGTCGTACGACGCCCAGCCGAGCGCGGTCAGCCCAAGCACGTGCGAACCGGCGACCTGCACGCTGCGAATCCCGTTGTCCCAGCCCGGCTCGGTGACCAGCGTCGTCTTGCCGTCGGGCGACAGCAGCCGCCAGTGATCTTTCACCGTCTGCGAACCTTGCGCGTAGGTGCGCTCGGCGACCAGCAGCCGGTTCCCGACGAACACGGCGTCGCTGAAGCGTTTGCTCGGCGTCGACGGCGCGATCGTTTCGAGCAGCGTGCCGCCGGCGCTCCACACCTTGACGGCGGTGCCCCCGGCAGTCACGATCCGCGAGCCATCGGCGTTGAAGTTCGCCGACGTCACCCATGCGCCGCCCGGCGAGTGCGCGAGCGTCGCGATCCGGGTGAGCTTGGTGCCGACGCTCCACAGCGCCGCCGTGCCGTCGTGGCTGGCGGTGAGCATCCGCTTTCCGTTGCGGTCGAGTCCGATCGCGTCGATCGCGCCGGCCTGCGCCGCATCGGCTGGGACCACCGCGCTCGGCGGGCGCCACAGCGCGACGCGCCCGTCGTTGCCGCCGGTCGCGAGAACATCGCCCGACGCGTCGAACGCCGCCGCCACGACCGTGCCGCGGTGACCTTGGAAGCCGGCCAGCGCGGTGCCGTCGTTCCCCCACAGCCGCACCATCCCGTCGGCGTAGGTCGTCGCGATCGCGTTGCCGGCCGGGCTGAACTGCGCCGTCTGCACCGCTGCGGCGCCCGAACCGGCCCCGGCGGCCGGAATCAGCGGCGTCGAGCTTCCCGACGCGACGTCGATCAGCCGCGCGGTCCCGCTGTCGCTGGCGGTCAGCAGGTGCGTGCCGTTGCCGTCGAAGCTGACCGCGTTGATCGTGCCGCGGTCGTCGTGGCGCAGCGCGATCTGCTTCGACGCCGCGAGGTCGTAGATCAGCACGCTGCCGTCGGACGCGCCGGCCGCGGCGCGCTTGCCGTCGGGCGAGACGGCCACGTGCAGGACGGCCGCGTCTTTTGCGACGCTGACGTTCTGCGCGACGTTGCCGCTGCGCGCGTCGAGCACGCGCAACGTCCCGTCGCTCGCGCCGGCGACGATCCGCCCGCCGTCGGGCGTGTAGCGCGCGTCGTTGACCGCGACTTGGCCTTGGTCGAAGTCACCGGCCAGCTGACCGGTCGCGGTCACCCAGACGCGCACCTTGCCGTCGCTGCCGGCGGTGAGCACGTGCGCGCCGTCGTGACTGAAGGTGACCGAGTTGATGCGCCGCGTGTGGCCGCGCAGCTGGAGCGGCGGCCGCGCCGAGCTCGGCGTGATCCCGGTCAGGTCGCGAATCTTCGCCGAGCCGTCGGCGCCGGCGGTCACCAGATGCTTTCCGCTCGGATCGAACGCCAGCGCGGTGATCACCTCGTTCTGGTCGTCGAACGTGTGCAGCAGCTGCCCGCCGGTGTTCCACAGCTTGGCCGAGCCGTCGCCGCTGGCGGTCGCGAACTCGTGCTGCGAGGCCGGATCGAAGGCGATCGCGCTGATCGCGCCGTCCTGCGCGACGAACGCGCCGTCGCGGATGCGCAGCTTGAGCAGCGCCTGGCGCAAGATCATCGCCAGCGCCGGGTTGTGCGGATCCTGCGTGTAGGCGGCGGCGAGCAGCACGGCGGCGTTGTCGTCGTCGCCGCTGAGCAGCGCCTCGCGGCCCGACTGCATGAACACCGCCGAGCGCTGCTTTTCGGCGACGCGCGTCTGCGTCTTGGCGATCGTCTCTTGCGCCGCCGCGGCCGCGCCTTCGCGCACCGCCTCGCCGCGCTCGCGCACCGCGACCGCGGTCTGCGACTGCGCGACGCCGCGTTCCTGATCGGCGTTGCGCTTCTGACGCTCGGTCTCCGCGCGCTGCTTGAGCGCCTCGGCGCGCTGTGCGAGCGCGACCTTCTCGGCCTTGGTCGCCGCCGCGCTCGCCGCGGCGGCTTTCTCGCGCTGGATCTCGGCGACTTGCGTCTGCCCCTGCGCGACGACCTTGGCGTCGGCGGCGGCTTTCTCGGCGACGCGCGCGGCGTTCGCTTCGACCTCGGCGCGGTGCGCCGAGAGCCAGCCGTAGACGCCCAGCGCGATCGCGATCACCGCGATCCAGGCCCACGCCAGCGCCGCCAGCCGCGTGCGGCGGGTGAGCCGCTGCGCGGCTTCGGCACGCATGTGCTGGACCTGCGCCTGGTGCTCGAGCCGCTCGCGCTCGGCCGCCGCGGCGGCTTCGGCCGCGGTGCGCTCGGCTTCGCGCTCGCGCTCGCGCTCCGCGATCCCGGCGTCGAGAAACGCCATCGCGCGTCCGAACGTGTCCTTCACGCGTAGCGCTCCGCCCAGGCGGCGGTCGGCCGTGCCTTCTCGCGCCAGTCCTCGGCGATCGCGAGGTCGGGATCGCGCCACAGCGCGGCATGACCTTCGGCGTGCAGCGCCGCCGCCAGCGCGAGCCGGCGGTAGATCTGCGCCGACTGCGCTTCGTCCTTCACCCACTCGTCGAGCCGCGACCAGATGCGCATCAGGCTCTCGTGCGAGATGTCGATGACGGTATGGTCGCGCAGCGGGATCGCCGTCGGCGGCATCAAGAACGACCGGCCCGGCGCGCGGAAGGCGTCGACCACGCCCTTGAGCTCGTCGTCATCGGCACCGGTGATCGCGCGCAGCTCGGCCAGCTCGACCGCGCGGCGAATGCCGCGGTTGTCGCTGCCCAGCTCGGTGATCGCCGAGAACAGTTTGCGCGCCGCGTCGTGCAGGTTCGCCGGGATCTCGGCGTAGATGCTCTCGGCGTGCTGGTCGAGCGCTTTGCCCAGCCCGCCCGTCGCCTCGTAATGACGGACGTCGAGCGGTTCCTTCGGCGCGTGATCGTTCTCCCACACTTCCCAGGTCCGCATCAGCGCGTGCTGCAGCACCGGGAGCTGGTCGGGGTCGTCGCCGACGTCGTTGAGCAGCCGGTTCACCAGCCGCGGCGCGATCGAGCCCTCGGCCACCATCACCGGGCCGGTCACCGCGCGTTCGAGCTGCTCGCGCGTCATGCGCGGGATCAGGAAGATCCCGTCGTTGATGCGTTCCGGCAGATCGCGAAACTTCGCGCAGTCGCCCAGGAAGTCGGAGCGCATCGTCAGCACGACGTAGAGCGGCAAGCCCGAGTACTCGGTCGCTTCGAGCAGCAGCTTCACGAACGCGGCCGCGCCGTTGACGTCGAGCTGCGCGAAACGGAACAGCTCTTCGAACTGGTCGACGACGACCAGCAGGTTCTCGTTCGGACCCAGCCGCGCTTGGCGCGCGATCTCGACCAGCCCGAGACCGCCGCGCTCGAGCACTGCGTGCGCGAGGTCGACGCGCAGCTCGGCGTCGCCTTCGTCGCCGAGGACGCCGGCGCGTTCGAGCTCGAGCGCGAGGTTGCCGATCGGATCGTTGCCGGGCCGCATCGCGACGATCCGCCAGCGCGAGCCCGCGCCCGACATCGAGCCGACGCGCAGCGCCGGGAACAGCCCGGCGCGCACCAGCGACGACTTCCCGCTCCCCGACGTGCCGATCACGCCGACGAACCGTCCGCGCCGCAGCCGGCCCAGCAGCTCGTCGATCTGCGCCTCGCGCCCGAAGAACAGGTGCCCTTCCTCGTCTTCGAACGGGCGCAGCCCCGGAAACGGGTTCTGCGGTCCGAGGTCGTCGTTCATCCGGCCGCCGCCTGCGCTTGCTGGATCGTGGTGAGGAACGGCCCGAGCGCGTCGGCATTGAACGCGCCGTACATCTCCATCTTCACGACCGAATGGCTGCGGAAGCGGTCCTTGTCGGCGTTCTGCGGATCGGCGACGACGACGCCGCGCGCGAGGAACGGGCGCTGCCGTCCGTAGGCGAACGCTTTCTGCAGGTCGAGCACGCGCTGGCGCAGCCAGTCGGCCGGCGCAGCGCCGCAGAACACCAGCACCGCGTCGCAAGCGACCAGACAGCTCTCGTCGTTCTTGCGGATCTGCGCTTCGTCGCCGTCGAAGATCGGCTGCAGCACCTCGTTGCCGTTGTCGAACAGCCAGTCGTCGAGCGGCTTGACCGCGTCCGCGTCGGACGAGTCGAAGATCAGGTAGACGGTCAGCGCCGCGTCGCCGCCGGCGGTCGAGGCGGCGGGTTTCGGCGGCTCGGGCGCCGGCGCGGGCGGCGCTTCGAGCGCCTGCTGGACGGTGGTCTTGAGCGTCTCGAACGGGATCTCGAGCAGCGTCGCCTCGTCACGCAGGCGCGCGATGAACGCCTGCTGCTGCGCCTCGTCGCTGTCGATCCCCGGCGGCGACCAGGCGAACCGGCGCAGCGGCGGGCGCGCATCCTTCGCGCGGCTCGCGATCTCGTCGGACGCGATGTCGTACTGCAGCGCGACGACCGACTTCTGCTGCCGCTCCGGAACGGCGCCGTAGGCCGAGCCGATGCAGTGTACCGACACGTCGGCCTTGGCCACGTCGGCGGCGACGTTCTGCGCGTAGTCCGGCCCGTACGCGTAGCGCGTCTGCGGCAGCACGGTGTGACCGTACTGCTGCAGCGCGCGGCGCAGCTTCTCCGCGTCGTCGGCCTGGTCGGACGTCGTCTCGGCGACGTAGACCACCTTGCCCGACGGCGCGACCGGATCGGGCCGCGCGTCACCTTCGTCGCCCAGCATGGTGAGCATGTTGCGGATGTCGTACGCCAGCTCGTTGACGCGCCGAACGAACTCGCGGTGGTCGGGCGGATCGGCGTCGACCTCGCACGGGATCCCGCGCTTGTCCATCTGGTAGAACTCGTGGCCGAGCACGTCGGAGAGGTCGACCGTGGCCTGCTTCTCGAGCGCCGGTTCGACCGGCAGCTTGACGACCTTGATGATCCGCGACTTGGTGTCGAGCTCGGCGTTGCCGGTCGGCTGCGACGACGTCTGCGCAAAAAGCTGCAGCTCCTGGTTGCACCACGTCGAGCGCAGGTAGCCGGGCGAGACGATCGAGACGAGGATCTTGGTGTCGCGCACCTCGCTCTCGATCTTGGGTGTGAGCCGATCGCTCCCGGCCATCACCGCGCTGTCGTAGAAGACCTCGCTCTCGCGCCCGAGCAGCTGCGTCAGGCGCACTTGGATCGCGCGGTGGAAACGATCCACCCACCCCAACTCCTCGTCGGTGAGCGAGAGGTTGTCCTTGTGGGTGTAACTGATGAAGATATCTCTCACCGGACCGCCTGAGCACCGACGCGTGACGTCATGGACGCCACCCGGAAACAGGTTCGAACCTTCCGTGCGCCTCGGCGGCGCCCCCTCTCAGGGAGCGCCCGAGGCGGCGGCGGGTCGCACCCGGATCGGCTGCGGCTCGTCCGAGTCGTCGACGGTCAGTCCGAACCAGCGCTCGAACTGTGCAGCGGAGGCAGCGTAGATGCCGAGCAGGACGGTGCTCACCCCCACGACGAGCAGCGCCCAGCCGACGTGCGGCCCGACCAGCGCGTCGTAGAAGCCGTGGAACGTCGCCGGAATGAGGATCGCCAAGAGGATCAGGCCGGCCCGCGCCGACGGCACACGGGCGGCGAACCAGATCAGAAACGCCGCGATTCCGGTCCAGGTCGCGTGGAAGAACGGCAGCGAGCTCAGGCGCAGCATGATCTCGAACAGAAACGTTGCGACGTCGTGACTCTTACCGTACTCGACGGAGTACGGCCCGAGCACGTAGCCGATCCCTTCCTGGATTCCGAAACCGAGCCCGGCCAGGATGCCGTAGAACATGAACGCGCGCAGCGTCGGCAGCTGCTTGGCCCAGCGCCAGATCGCGAACAGCACCAGCGCCTTGGTCGTCTCTTCGAGCAGCCCGATGAACACGATCGACGAAGGAATCGAGATCCACAAGCTGGCCGCGTTGATGAACGGATCGCGCACCGCTTCGAGATTGATCGCGAGCGCCGTCAGCAGCAGGGTCATCGAGACGATGGTGGTGCCGAAGTAGGTCAGGATGCTGAGCCGCCAGCTCAGTCCCGCCGCGCGGAATGCCGAGGCGAAGAACAGCGCCCACAGCGCCGAGAAGTAGAACGCGACCGCCTTGAACCCGTCGGACGAGTCGCCGGTGCGCTCGACCCAGGTGACCAGCGCCAGCGGGAACAGCCCCATCACCGCGGTCAGGAAGATCCAGCGCCAGCGGTTGACCGGGATCGCGTTGAGGTGCCGGAACGGCGCGAGCAGCAGCGGCAGCAGCGCGCGGATCTCGTGCGGTGCGCGGTGATAGAGCGAGGCGCGCCCGCGCCCGAGGTAGATGCCGGCCTGCCAGTCGCCGGGCGGCGCCGTCAAGTCGCAGCCGCAGTCGCCGCAGTACTTCCAGCCGGCGGTGGTCGCGCAGCCGCACGACCAGCACGTCGCCGCCGCAGTCGCCGCCGCCGTCACTGCACGCCCGCCTTCGTCGTCGCCGAGACCAGCGCGACCAGATACGCCATGAACAAGATGAACGAGAGCGGAATCGTCACCCAGCCCCACACGCTCCACCGGTGCTCCACCGCGTGAAACTCGGCCACGTCCTTGTAGCGCCGGTGCTGCAGTGCGATCCGGTTGCCGTTGGTCAACAGGTACAGCATGATCCCGAGCGAGATCGGCGGCAGCGGCAGCAGCATGATCCAGAAGAACGTGCCGAGCACCGGGGCGCCGTGCTTGTACGACCAGAAGCCCGGCAGAAAGCCGGCGCCCCAGTTGAGGTGGCGCTCGACCGCGCGAACTTCGGCTGACGGTTGAACGAGCGGCAGCGTCAGTCCGGCCGGGTCGGCGCCGCATGCAACGCAGAAGTGCGTCACGCGCGGAGCTCCGCAATGCCTGCACAGAGGCACCGCTGTGTCTACAGCAGTGTTCGCGGTCGTCATACTCACGCTTGCGCTACCGCTGGAGGCAGTTCCTACGGGCCGTCCGAACCCCGCCCCGTGCTCGACCCGCAAGTTCGCGCCTACCTCGACCGCGTCGCCGCGCAGAACCTGCCCCCGATGGAGTCGCTCCCGCTCCCGGAGGCACGGGCGCGCTTCCACGCGACGTTCGAGGAGCTCGGCGGAGCGCCGGACGCGGTGGCGAGCGTGCGCGAGGTCGAGGCGCCCGGTCCGCGCGGCGCGATCCCGATCCGCCTGTACGACCCCGCCGGCGACGGCGAACGCCGTCCGCTGCTCGTCTACTATCACGGCGGCGGCTACACGTGCGGCGGGCTCGACTGCTACGACGCGCTGTGCCGGCGGCTCGCCAACGAGAGCGGTTTCACGGTCGCGTCGGTCGACTACCGGCTCGCGCCCGAGTTTCCGGCCCCCGCGCCCGGCGAGGACGCATTTGCGGCGTTCGTGTGGCTGAGCGCGCACGCGGCCGACCTCGGCGTCGACGCACAGCGGATCGCGGTCGGCGGCGACAGCGCGGGTGGCGGCCTTGCGGCGAGCGTCGCGCTGCGCGCCCGCGACGAAGCGGGGGCACCGATCCTCCACCAGCTGCTCGTCTACCCGGCGGTCGCGTCGGGTGAAGGCGCGGAGTCGGCCGAACTTTTCGGCACAGGTCACGGACTCACGACCGCCCGGATGGCGTTCTACTGGAACTGTTACGTCCCGCGGCCGGAACTGGCCGAGCTGCCGTACGTGCTCGCCAACGGCGCCGCCACGCTGCGCGGCCTGCCGCCGGCGACGGTGATCATCGCCGAGTGCGACCCGATCCGCGACATGGGCGTCGCGTACGCCGAACGGCTCCGCGCCGACGGCGTTCAGGTCGAGCTGCGGATCTATCCGGGGATGATCCACGCGTTCTTCTCCTCGATCGCCATGTACGATCGGGCCCGTGCGGCGGTCGCCGACGCCGGTGCCGCGCTGCGCAACGCCGCGAACGTCGCCACCGCGCGCTGAGCTCGTGATCGACCCGCGTCGCGGCGCCGCATGATCGCCGCGCGGCGGCTCGTCGGCCAGGCGCTCACCACCGACTGGCGCGGCATCGAAGTTCGCTTCGGCCTGCGCTGCGCGATCGGCGTCGCCGTGCCGCTGCTGATCGCCTACGGCCTGCACCAGCCGCTCGACGGCGTGTCGGCGGCGATCGGCGCGATGGCGGCCGGCTTCGCGTCGCGCCAAGGCGTCTACCGCACGCGTGCCGCGGCGATGCTGCTCACCAGCGCGGCGATGGCGGTCTCGGCGTTCGTCGGCGCGCTGACGGGACCGTATCCGATCGCGAACATCGCGCTGTTCGCGCTCTGGGGGCTGTCGCTCGGACTGCTCGGCTCGATCGGTGCGTCGGCGACAACGGTCGGGATCAACTCGCTCATCGCGCTGATCGTGTGCGGTCATCCGCCGTACGTGCCGGCCGATGCGCTGCCGCAGGCGTGCTTCGTGTTCCTGGGCGGCGCGTTGCAGACCGTGCTGCTGGTGCTGATCTGGCCCTTGCAGCGATTCGACGCCGAACGGCGGGTGCTGGCGCAAGCGTATCGCGCGCTGTCCGACTACGCATCGAACTTGCCGGAGTCGAAGCTGAACTCGCCGCCGAGCGCGTCGCTGACCAGCGTCGGCAAGACGCTGGCCGACCCGCATCCGTTCGCGCGGCGCAGCGAGCTGGTCGCGTTCGAGTCGCTGCTCGACGAAGGAGAACGGATTCGCGGCGAGCTCGGCGCGCTGGCCAACGACCGTCACCTGCTCGACGCGTTCGGCGCCGCCGAGGCAGCAGTCGAAGTGCACGAGCTGTCGGCCGCCGCGGCGCCGATTCTCGCGGAGATCGCCGGCGCGATCGCCGACGGCCGTGCGCCGGCCGAGCTCGACGGCGCGTGGCATGCGAGCGACCTGCGCGCGAGCGCGGTCGAACGGCTCGTCGCCGGCGTACCGTACGGCGCGCCGATCGTCGACGACGGCCGTGCGCTGCTGGCCGCGATGCGCACGGCGTGGCGCGCCGCCGGCGTTCCGGCCGACCGTGCGCCGTCGGCCTCGCCCTCGCGGCCGCGCGCGCCGCAGCCGTTCGCGCTGTCGGCGCTCGGCGGCGCGTTCGAGACGCTGCGCGCCAACGCGTCGCCACGTTCGGTCGCCGCGCAGCACGCAATCCGGCTGTGCGTCATGCTGGTCGTCGGCGGGTTGCTCGAACATCTGCTGCCGCTGCAGCGCGCGTACTGGATCCCGCTGACCGCGGTGATCGTGCTGCGCCCCGACTTCACCGCGACGTTCACCCGCGGGATCGCGCGGGTCGCGGGCACGGTCGGCGGCGCCGTCATCGCGTCGCTGATCACCTCCCTCGTCCACCCGGCCGGCGAAGTCTACCTGCTGCTCGGGATCGCCTTCGCGACCGCCGGCTACATGCTGTTCAACGTCAACTACGCGGTGTTCAGCGTGACGATCACCTGCTACGTCGTGTTCTTGCTGGCGTTCGCCGGCGCGCCCGAGCACGCGTCGGCGATCGACCGCGTCGGCGCGACGTTCCTGGGCGGCGCGCTGGCGCTGATCTCGTACGTGATCTGGCCGAGCTGGTCGCACGAGCACGTCCCCGACGACCTGGCCGATCTGATCGAAGCGCAGCGCCGCCAGACCGCCATCGTGTTGCGCGGGTACCTCGATCCACCGCACTACGACGCGCGCGCCGCGCGCGCCGCGCAGCTCGGTTCGTGGCGCGCGCGAACCGGTGCCGAGTCCGCGCTCGACCAGATGCTCGCCGAGCCCGTCAAGTCGCGAGGACTCCGCGTGCGCACCGCGCTCGCGCTCCAAGCGGCCAGCCAGCGCTACGGCGTCGCCGTGCTCACGCTCTACTCGCGCCTGCCGGCCGAACAGCCGGTCGCGTACACCCAGCTCGCGCTGCTGACGACCGAGCTCGACGACGCGCTGCACGCGATCGCTGAGGCGCTGCGCAACCGCAGCCACGAGGTCGTCGTCATGCCGCGCCTGCGCGCGACCCAAGTCGACCTCAAGCGCGCGCTCGACGAGCACGCCGAGCCGAACCTCGCCGCGATCGTCTCCGAGACCGACCTCTTGGTCGAAAGCGTCCAAGCAATGCTCGACGCCCTCCGCCGCAACGCCGCGACCTGACGCGAACGCTCATGCCGCGGGCGCGCTGAAGGATGATCGAACCCGCTCCGGTATGGACGACGCGATGAACCGTACGCTCACCCTCGCGGCCGCGCTCGCCGTCGTCCTGGCCCCGGCCGCGACGTTCGCCGCACCGCGGCCGGTCGACGTCGCGATCCAAACGACGATGGGCACGATCGTCGTTCGCCTCGATCCCGCGCGTGCACCGAACACGACGAAGAACTTTCTCCATTACGTCGACCTGGGCACGTACAACGGCGCGACGTTCTACCGCTCGGTGAGCAAGACGCGCGAGCCGCAGTCGCACATCGAAGTCATCCAAGGCGGCCTCAACCCGCAAGAATCCGACCCGATGATCAAGCCGATCGCGCTCGAGCCTACCACCAAGACCGGACTCCACAACCTCGACGGCACGATCGCGATGGCGCGCACGAACGACCCCGACTCGGCGACGACCGAGTTCTTCATCGATATCGGCGACGACCGCTTCCTCGACGCGGGCGGCGCGACCGGCCAAGGCTACGCCGCCTTCGGCAAAGTCATCCGCGGCATGGACGTCGTCCGCAAGATTCAACACCTGCCGGTGAGCGGCAGCCCCGAGATGCTCAGCCCGCCGGTCAAGATCGTCAAGATCTCGCGCGTCCGCTGACGGCACGCCGCCGAGCCCGTCGAACGAAAAGAGCCGCGTCGTGGTGACGCGGCCCTTCTGCTTCTGCGCGGACGCGAGTTACTTGACGGTGACCTTCGCGCCGGCTTCCTGGAGCTTCTTGGCGACGGCGTCGGCTTCGTCTTTGGGGACGCCTTCCTTGACGGCCTTGGGCGCGCTCTCGACGAACGCCTTGGCTTCGGTGAGGCCCAGCGAGGTGACTTCGCGGACGGCCTTGATGACCTTGATCTTCTCGGCGCCCGCGTCTTCGAGGATGACGTCGAAGTCGGTCTTGGGTTCGTCCGTACCACCGGCGCCCGCGACCGGCGCGGCGGCGGCGGCGGCGACCGGCGCGGCGGCGCTCACGCCGTACTTCTCTTCGAGCTGCTTGACGAGGTCCGCCAGCTCGAGGACGGTGAGTTTGTCGATTTGGTCGATGAGTTCGGCGACTGCCATGATGACGATGTGCTCCTGTTACGCAGCGGGCTGATCGGCGGAGCTCTTCTGCTCGCGGATCGCATTGAGGACGCGGACGAGGCCGCTCTGGTTACCGCTGAGGACCATGACGAGGCCGAACAGCGGGCTCTTGAGTGACCCGACGAGTTTCGCGAGCAACTCTTGCTTGGGAGGAAGCGCGGCGAGTGCCATGACCTGCGCGCGATCGACGATCTTGCCGTCGATGTACGCAGCCTTGACCTCGACCGCCTTGGTCGAATCCGAGAAGGTCTTGATGGCCTTCGCCGGCGCGACGGGATCGTCGCCGGCGAACACGACGCCGGTCGGTCCGGAAAGGATCGCGTCGAGCTGCGACGCGAGCTCGTCGCTCGCCGCTCGCTTGAAGAGCGTGTTCTTGACCACGCCGTAGGTGCTGCCGTCTTTGCGAAGCTCGTTGCGCAGCTTCGTGATCTGCCCGACGTCCAGACCCGCGTAGTTGGTGAAGAACAGGTTCTTCGCGCCTGCGATCTTCTCGCGGAGCTCGTCGATCGTCGCTTCTTTTTTTGCGGTCGGCATGTGCTCTCCGAGGAAACGAAAACGCCTCCGCCGACGGGGCGAGGCGTCCTTCGACAGGCGAGGGCCGGGCTGCGACGAGCCGGGCCGTGGCTTCTCGGAGGCGTCCTCGGCAGGCGAGCGTTCGTGCGAACGCACATTATCGACCCGGTGGTCGACCTGCGGTCATTGGAGCCAACGCACGTTGTAACACGCAGCCCGGGGCGCAGTCAAGGATGAACGCCGGACGGGCCGAGGCGGCGTTCTGGGCTGCCTTCCTTCACAACCGTAACGTCGACGCGGCGACCGCGAGCGACGGAGCGGTCGCCGTCGCCGGCGGGTATGCGGTGTTCGTCGCCGACACCCTCATCGACCAGACCCTGGGAGCGGGAACGACCCGGCCGCTGCGCGAGGACGACTGCGAGATCGTCGAGAGCTTCTACGCCGGTCGCGGGTCGGCGGCGACCTTCGAGCTCGACGCCGAGGTCCTGGGCCGGGACGAGGACTTGCTGCGCGGCCGCGGCTACGTCGAGGAAGCCGCCCGGCTCACCGTCCTGGAAGGTCCGGTCGGCAACGGCGCTCCCCGGAACGGTGCCGGCGCGATCGCGGTGCGGACGACGACCGACCGGCACGCCTGGGCCGACTTGATCGCCGGCGCCTTCGAGGCGAGCGGAGACCGCCGCTTCCGCCGCACCGCGACGACGACCGCCGCGGCCGCCGCCGCGCTGGTCGTCGCCGAGGTCGACGGGGTCGACGCCGGCGCCGCCGCGCTCGGGATCTCGCGCGACACGGCGATCTTGTACTCGGCCGCGGTTCTCCCGGCGTTCCGGCGGCGCGGCGTCCATGCCGCGCTGCTGGAGGCGCGACTCGAGCTGGCCGCGGCGCGCGGCGCGTCGCACGCGATGCTCAAGACCGTCGCCGGCTCCGACGCCGAACGCTCAGCGCTGCGCCACGGTTTCGTGCGGACGACGTCCCGCCGCCGGCTGCGCCGGGAGCTGACGTGAAGCAGTCCTTCCGCGTCGAGCTCCGGCCGGTCGCCGGTGTGTCGTCGATCCACGCGCTGGTGCCGGCCGAGGTGATGGCGGCCTTTGCACCGCGCAAGCGTTTCCCGGCGAAGGTCACCGTCAACGGCTATACGTTTCGCACCACCGTGGCTGACATGGGCGACGGTCCGATGATCGGCTTCAACGCGACGGTGCGCAAGGGTGCCGAGATCGCGGCCGGCGACACCGTACGGCTCGACGTCGAGCTCGACACCGAGGAGCGCACCGTCACGACACCGGGCGACCTGCTGGCGGCGATGACCTCCGCCGACCGCGCGCAGTTCGACGCACTGTCGTACACGCACCGCCGCGAGTACGTCCAGTGGATCGAGGATGCGAAAAAACCCGAGACGCGCGCGCGGCGCGTCTCGGGCACGATCGAGCAGATTCGGGCGAAGGCGAAGAAACGCTGAGCCGGCTTAGGCCGTGCTCGCCGTCGCTTTGATGCGCGTCGGGTCGAGGCGGACGCCCGGTCCCATCGTCGATGCGATGGTGATCGAGCGCAGGTAGGTGCCCTTGGCCGCCGACGGCTTGGCGCGAACGATCGCGTCGAGCAGCGCGCCGACGTTCTCGGTCAGCTGATTGTCCTCGAACGACGCCTTGCCGACGATCGTGTGCACGATGCCGGTCTTGTCCAGGCGATACTCGACCTTACCGGCCTTGATGTCGCGCACGGCGTTGGCGATGTTCGGCGATACCGTGCCGGCTTTCGGGTTGGGCATCTTCTGGGCCAGGATGCGGCCCAGCTCCTTACCGATCGCCGGCATCATGTCGGGCGTCGCGACCGCGACGTCGAAGTCGGCGAACCCGCCCTTCACGCGCTCGATGAGATCGGCCTCACCGACGACGTCGGCACCAGCGGCCTCGGCGGCCTTGGCGGCGTCGCCCTTGGCGAACGCGATGACGCGCACCGTGCGTCCCGTGCCGTGCGGCAGGTTGACCGTGCCGCGCACGTTCTGGTCCGACTTCTTCGGATCGACGCCGAGCTTGATGTGGATCTCGACGGTCTCGTTGAACTTCGCGCTCGCGTTGCGCTTGACGATCTGCATCGCCTCGGCGGGCTCGTAGAGCTTGTCGCGGTCGAACGACGCGACGAGGTTGCGGAAGCGCTTGCCGTGCGCGCGCATCAGGACGCGACCTCGACACCCATCGAGCGAGCCGTGCCGGCGACGATCTTCATCGCGGCGGCCTCGTCGTTCGCGTTGAGGTCGGGCATCTTGGCTTGCGCGATCTCGCGAACCTGAGCTTGCGTCAGCTTGCCGACCTTGTTGCGGTTCGGCTCCTTCGAGCCCGACTCGAGCCCGAGCGCGCGCTTGATCAGGAACGACGCCGGCGGCGTCTTCGTGATGAACGTGAACGTGCGGTCTTCGAAGACCGTGATCTCGACCGGGATGATGAAGCCTTCTTGGGCCTTCGTCCGCTCGTTGTACTGCTTGCAGAAGTCCATGATGTTGAGCGAGTACGGGCCCAACGCAGGACCGACGGGCGGCGCAGGGGTCGCCTTCCCGGCGGGAAGAGCGAGACCGATCTTCCCGACGACTTTCTTGGCCATGTTTTCCTTTCGACAGGCGAACCGCGGCGCGGCCGAGCCATCTCCCCCGCGAGTGCACGCGCCGGTCGCCGGGGTGAGCGACCGAGCGCGGCCCCGGGTGACCCCAGGGCAACGGCCCATCTTACCATGAGCCCGGAACCTGGAACAACCGGCGCGAAGCCCGCTTGCATGAATCGTCTGTTAACGGGTGTTGGCTTCGCGTTGTTCGCGCTCGCGCTACCCGTCGTCGCCTCGGCTGCCTGCCCGCCCGGCCGTACCGCTTCCGTCACCGTCAGGGTGCTCGACGAGACCGGCCGGCAGCCGGTCGCCGGCGCCCGGGTGGAAGCCGACGGCGTGGTCGCGGCGACCGGCGCCGACGGGCGCGCGACCGTCGACTGCGTCGCGCCGTCAACCGCGCTGGCGGTCGTGTCGCAGCCCGGCTACCGGATCGCGAGCGTCGAGCTCGCGCAGGCCGGCCCGGGCGCCGCCCGCAGCGGCGTCGTCTACCTGCAAGTCGAGACGCTGACGACCATCGGCAGCACGACGACGACGGTGACGTCGATCAACACGCAGCCCGGCGCCTACAGCGTGATCGGCCGCAGCCAGTTCGACGACCAGGCCGAGCCGCAACTGGCCCGCCTGTTCGACGAAACCCCGGGCGTCGTCTCGAACCACACCTCGACCTCGAACACGAGCTCGTTCGGCGTGCAGACGTCGCCGAACTTGCGCGGCACGCTCGACTACGAGAAGACGTCGCTGATCGACGGCCATCCGGTCGCGACCGGGCGCTTCGGCGACTACGTCACGTCGTTCCTGAGCACGTACGTGCTGCAGAGCGTCGAGATCGCGAAGGGGCCCGGCGCGTTCGCGCCGCTGGTCGTCGACGGGATCGGCGGCTCGGTCAATTTCCGCACCCGCGACCCGTATCCGGTGCGCACGACGTCGTTCGACGTCGAGTCCGACGGCTTCGGCGGCGCGCTGGTGAACGTAATGGCCTCCGACACGATCGGCAAGCTGGCGTTCATCGTCGACGCGGTCAGCTACGGCACGCCCGGCGCGTTCACCGAGATGCCGACGACGGTCGCGCTGCCGTCGGGGACCGCGATCGCCGGTGTCGGCACGATCGGCAGCACGACCGCCGCATCGCCGCCCGCGGGCACGCCGGCCGGCACGTATCCGGTACCGAACGCGCAGAACAATCCGAGCAACGCCTACGTGCGGCTGACCGCGTGCTGCCAGCCCGTCGACGACGGTTTTCTCGCGCGCAGCGAGCTGGTCAAGGCGCGCTGGAAGTTCAGCGACGCGACGACCTTCACGGCGGCGTATCTCGGCAACCAGTCCAGCTTCGACCTCGACGGCGCGCAGCTGCAAACATTCGGCGCGACCTTCGTTCCGAGCGACACGCCGATCGCGATCAACCCGTCGACGCACCTGCCGTCGAACGTCACCGAGATCGAGAACGAGCCGATGCTCGAAGCCGAGCTGCGCACGACGCTGCGCGACGACACGCTGATCGCGCGCTGGTACTCGTTCTCGCTCAACCGCTTCACCGGCAACGCCGACGGGTCGCCCGCGACGCCGTACACCGGCGTGCTCGACCTCACCGGCTCGGCACCGCTGACCGGCGGCGGCACGACGCCGTCGTTCAACGGCCAGCCCGAGACCGTCACGATCCCGAACGTCTACAGCCGCACAGTCGAGGAAGACCGGCTGCACGGCGCTTCGATCGCCTGGATCCATCCGGCCGGGCCGAACGATTACGAACTCTCCGTCGACCGGATCGTCGAGCTGACCAACGCCTACTCCGAAGGCGCGGCCGCCGGCGTGCCGACGTTCGCCGCGTCGGTTCCGGCCGGTTCGTCGCAGACGATCACCTCGTACATGGCGCGAGGCACGTTCCGGCCGACCGACGCCGACGCGATCACGCTGGCAGGTTACGCGACGTCGTACGACAGCCGCTACTCGACTGGACCGCTCGGGCTGGGCTGGGCGTTCGGCAACACCACGCACGCGGAGCTCGATCCACGGCTCGGCTACACGCACCGCTTCTCGCACTCCGACACGATCCTGCGCTTCTCGATGGGCGGCTCGGTGACGCCGCCGGCGTTCAACGTGCTCAGCGGCGTGAACCAGACGGCGGCCGGCGTCTACCGTCCCGGCGCGACGTCGGTTACGATCACCCAGAACGCCGGAACGCTGCTGCCGGAGACGTCGTTCGGCTACGACCTCGGCGCCGACGCGCGGCTCGGTCACGACACCGTCGCCTCGGTCGACACGTACTTGACGAACGTCAGCAACCAGCTCGTGACGACGGTGACGCCGTTCGGCACCTTTACGCCGGCCGGCGCGACGACGCCGATCCCGGTGTACGCCAGCGCTTCGGCGAACGCGGGGAACTCACGGTTCTACGGCCTCGAGCTCTCGCTGCGCGGCGATCCGCGAGTCGGACTCGGCTACATCACGCAGGGCGCGCTGATGCGCGCGTTCGCCTACGACGTCTCGCCGTCGCTCTACGCGACCGCGACCGGCGCGTACACGACCAACCTGGCCGTCGTCCCGGGCACGAACTACACCTCGACCGGAACCGGCTTCAACGGCATCTCGAACAAGGGGATCCCGTACGCCCAGGGTTATGCCGAGCTGCACTACCGCAGCGCGAACGGCGGGCTGCTGCTGTTCGGGCTGACGTACGTCGGCAGCAACAACGCGTACTCGGTGCCTGCCTTCACGCTGGCGAACACGTCGCTGCGCGTGCCGGTCGCGCAGTCGCACGGCACGATGTCGCTGCAGCTCTCGGTCGACAACCTGTTCGACTTCCGCGGCGGCGAGACGATCGGGACCGACGCCGGGCTCCCGGTCGCGCTGGTGAACGGCAAGGTCGGGCTGGTGAACGCGCTGCAGCTCGGACCGCGGACGGTTCGGCTCGACCTGCACCTCGGCACCTCGCGTTGACGCACGCGGCCGCGAGGGACACATCCAGGTCTAGTACGCCGAGCCGCGTTTGTATTTGTGCAGCGGTTTTCAGTGCAGTTGCGGCAATATCGCCTGCGTTCGCTGCTGAACGTCCTCCTAGTCCCGCAGTATCGGCGTCTCTTGCGGAACACGAGGGAGCCTACCTGACCGGTGGCAATGGCACAATTGTCGTCGCGCACTTTACGTTCGGCGACAAAGAGTTCTATTCGCTCACAGACTTCGCAGACGGGATCCGCGGCCTTATATTGAGCGTCGGGGACGATATGAGGATCGCTCCCGACTCTCACGAGATAAAGTCGGCGCCATCCGTCTCTTCTTCAAGTCCCCGACTGACGTTCCCAACGCCAGAGACGCTCGAACTATCGTTTGGCTCGAGCTCGGTGATTGCCAAGCGAAAACCGCTGATATCCGAAGACGTCTCGTTTTCCAGCAACGCTGCGACGTTATCCGGAACCGTCGTTCGGCCCGATGATCGCGCTCCGCACCCAGCCGTCGTTTTCGTACACGGCAGCGGCCCGGCGACTCGTAACGACTATCGGGAGTGGGCCTACTATTTCGCCGCCCATGGGGTGACTTCGCTCATCTACGACAAACGCGGCTCTGGTGCGTCTTCCGGCGACTACGCCTCGGCGGAGCTGGTCGATTTGGCGACGGACGCCGTCGCCGCATCACGGTTCCTCCTGCTGCAGCCGTATGTCGATCGCAACCATGTGGGTCTGTCGGGAGGCAGCCAAGGATCGTGGGTTTCTCCGATTGCGGCAGCTACAGACTCCGATATCTCGTTTCTGATTCTAGCCGGCGGCGGCCCGGTCACTCCGGCTGAGCAGGAGCTCTACCGCCGAACACGTGCCGTCGTGAACGCGGGCTTTTCGAACGACGTGGTAACTCTAGCCCACGACGACGTTCGCCAATATTTTAACTATCTTCGATCCGGCGGCAAAGACAGTGCAGCCATCCATGTCATCTGGCAACGGGATGCAGTTCAGAAGTGGTTTCCCCTTACGGAGTTGCCGACGAATGATCCAACGTTAAAGCCATGGTCTGACTTCAAATGGCGATTTTCACGCGAACTCGGATTTAACGCGGCACCCTATCTGGCGCAAACGAAGGCGCCGATTCTTGCAATCCTTGGCGAGAACGATCAGACGTTCCCCATCAAGAGTGTTGAAGACGCCTACCGGACAGCCGTGCCGCCAACGCGTCTTCATCTTGTTGTTGTCCCCGGAGCTTCGCACGGATTATTTGTACCAAGCCCAACCGTTGCGGGCATGCAATATCAAACCGAAGAGATGATGTCGGAGATGACGTCCTGGATACTTGCCGCGGGATCATCGTGAATGTTCTTGGTTCCGGTGCATTGCGGCGATAGTGTTTCTGTTCTCGGGAGTCATTCATGCATTTTCTTGCGCTGCTCTCTGCGCTGACGATCGTCGCGGTGCCGGATCCCGGCACGAGCGCGGCCGGCGCACTCGTGCGCGTGCATGCCGCCGAGGTGAGCGGACGCGGCGCCGTCGTGCAGGCACGGCTCGACGCGCACGGGCGCGCGGCGGTCGACGTTCCACCGCAGCGATACGTCGTCGACGTGACCAAGCCGGGCTTCGTCCCGGCGCGCACGACCGCCACCGTGCGTCCCGACGGCGCTACCGTTCGAGTCGCGCTGCACGCGGTCGCGACGAGCGCGCTGCGCACGATCGGCTCGGTCAGCGCTGCGCAGCGCGGGGCTTTCAACGCGGCGCCCGCGCCGCTGGTGGTCGTGCCGCGCGAAGCGTACCGCGACATGAGCCAGCCCGGACTCGACGACGTGCTCACCCAGAAGCCCTCGATCCTGATCGACCGTGCCGGACGCGGTCTGGGCGCCAACGACGAGCCGCCGGTGGCACTGGTGCGCGGCGGGACGCCCCTCGAGACGCAGACCCTCATCGAAGGCGTCCCGGTCGCATTGGCGTCGACTCGCACGATCCCGCTGAGCGCGATCCCGACCTTCGCCATCGGCGAGCTCGAGGTGCAGCCCGGGACGGCGGCGCCGCTGCCGACCGTCGACGGCGCGATCGGCGGCACGATCAACCTGCGCTTCGCCGATCCGACGCCGGTCTGGCGCGCATTGCCGGAACAAGGCTTCGACGGCCGCGGCGGCAGCTTCACCGACATCGTCGGCGGCGGCGCGAGCGCAGATCGCACCGTTGCATTCGCGGTCGCCGCGACCGCCAACGGTGCGACCGGTGACGTCACCGCGATCGACACGATCCAACGCGCGCTGCTGCTCAAGGTGCGCGCCGCGGTCTCGCCGTCCAGCGGGCTGACGCTGACGAGCTTCGGCGAGGGCGACTCGGACGATCTCGGCGCGAACCGGTTCGCGTTCGACGAGCTCGAGTACCGGCTCGACGGCACGGCCGGCGGGCTGCTCGCGCGCGCCTGGCACGTCAATGCGGACCGCGACGGCATCGCCGCCGGCGATCCGCTCGAGACGCGCACGAACGACACGCTCGACGGCGCGTCGCTCGAGTACGACCGGACCGTCGGCACGACGCTGCTCGGCGCGGGCGTCACCGAAACATCCGCGACGGGCACGGCCGCGGGAGCGGTGCTCGTCACGCCCGGCGCGTTCTCGCGCGTGCAGACAGCGTTCGTTCGCGCGATCCTTCGTGCCGGCGCGCGCTGGCAGGCCCAGCTGGCGGGCTACGGTGTCCACGCCGACACCGAGGCCGATCTCGCGCGCGCCGACGAGGGCGGATTCCTCGCCCGCGCCGGCCTGTCGTATCGCGTTTCCGACGCACTGGTGCTGCGGGCGTCGACCGGCAGCGGCTTCGCACCGCCGTCGCTCGTCGCGCTGGCCGGCCTGCGCAACCGCCCCGGCGCGCAGACGGCGACGACCGACGACGTGGGACTCGAAGCGCACGTGATCGACGCACACACGACGCTCTCGGCCGACGTGTTCTCGACGCGCGAAGCCAACCGTTTCGTCGAGATCGGCGGCGGCCCGTTCCCGTGGCTCAATGACGGCGCATCAAATCGCGGCGGCGCCGAGCTGTCGCTGGCGCGCTTCGTCCCGGCCGGGCTCGGTTATCTGCTGCAGGCCTGGACCGCGAACGACACGCCGTCGATCGCGCGTTCGGCCGGCGACGTGGCCGCCGCCGGCACGCAGGGCTACGCCGAAGTGTCGTACCACGCGCCGAACGGTTCGCGCATCTCGTTCGGCGCGACGTACTACGGCGCCGACCCGGCGCTCGATCAGCCGTCGGCCGTGCTGTTCAACACCAACCTCGAGATCCAGATCGGCGCGCGCGGCAAGCTGCAGTTCGACCTGGAGAACCTCAACGACGCGCGGCTCGCGCTGCCGGGCCCCGTGCTCGCCGTACTGCCGCTGCGCAGCGCGTTCGCGCCGGCGCCGCGAACGTTCCGGGTCGTGGTGCGGCGCTCGATCGGCCGCACCGGCACTGACTACTGACGCGCGCTCAGCGCGCGCCCGAACCGACCAGCTCGTCGAGCGTGACGAAGCCGTAGCCGCGCGCGCGCAACGCCGCGATCACCCCCGGCGCAAGCGAGGCTTCGTAGGCGCGCTCGCCGCCGTCGTCGCGGCCTTGGTCGCCGTCGTGCAGCACCACGATCGCGCCGTCGCCGATCTGCGCGACGAGGCGCGCGACGAGCACGTCGGGCGCGGCATTCGGCGACGTCTCGTCGAGCATCGCGCTCCACAGCACGACGCGCATCCCGTGTCGCGCGGCCGCCGCGATCACCGCGGCGTCGCGCGCGCCGAACGGCGGGCGCAGCCAGCGCGGCGCGCGGCCGGTCGCCGCGACGACGGCGCCGGCCGCGTCGCCGATCTGCGCGTCGAGCGCGCCGGGCACGACCAGCGTGTTGAGGTGTACGTGCGACTCCGAGTGGTCCTCGATCTCGTCGCCGTCGGCGGCCATGCGGCGCAGCAGCGCCGGCTCGCGCCGCGCGGCGCGGCCGACCACGAAAAACGTCGCGCGCACGTGCTCGCGCTCCAGGACGTCGAGCAGCCGGCCGGTGATCCCGCGCGTCGGCCCGTCGTCGAAGGTCAGCGCGACGACGTGGCCGCTCCCGCGCGTCACCACCGGCTCGAATGCGCCCGTGCGCGGCGACTCGATCAGCTCGTACCACCCGAACCCGCCGGCGGCGAGCAGCACCAGCGCCGCGACGAGGCGCAGCGCGGTCACGAGCGCAGCAGCTTCTCCCGCGCGGCCGCGACGGTGGCCTTGAACTGCGGCGGCCCGAACGACGCGAAGTCGTCGACGACCTTCTGGTAGCGCGGATCGGCCGACGACGTCGAGTTGAGCGTGATGAGGTTGGGGACGGGCTTGCTGCGGTCGAGGTGGATCTCGTACTGCCGGCCGGCCGTCGTGGCGAGATAGTGCGGGTCCGAAAAGACGAACTTGTGCTGTCCCTTGCGGTCGCCGTCGACCTGTGCGACCACGACCATGTAGACGTCGCTCGTGTTCCCGCGCAGCGGCCGCGTCTGCAGCTCCCAAACGCCGTCGACGACCAGCTCCTGGAACGCGAACGTCACGTCGTAGCCCTGGATCGGAGCGGTGAACTTCGCGATTCTCGTCCCGGCCCGGTTCTCGGCGGTATACGTTGCGGTCGACGTTCCGTTGACGTTGTCGAGCCGCCACTCTTCGCGCGCGATCGGTCCCTTGCCGTGCGTCACCGTTTCGCCGGCGTGCAGCTCGGAACGCTGGTTGCGCACCGCCTGGACCTGCTGGTAGCGAGCCGACTCGGTCGGCCAGAAGATCCGAGCGCCGATGACGATTCCGACGATCGCGACGGCGACGATGATGAGCGTGGTCGGGAAACGGGTGCGCATGGACGGTCCTTCTACCGCCGCCGGCCGCCGAAAGTGTCAGCGGTTGGCATCGAGGACCGCGTTGACCAGGGCGTCGGCCGCCTTGTTGGCGTTGCGGCGGACGTGCTGGACGTCGGAACGCTCGAACTTGCGCAGCAGCGCCTTGGCCTGCGCGTGCAGCGGAATCAGCCCGGGGTTCTTCACCCGATAGGCGCCGCTGATCTGCCGCACGACCAACTCCGAGTCGAGCCGCACGTCGATCTCGTCGACCCCGCGCGCGAGCGCCGCCTTGAGTCCCTCGACAAGGCCGGTCCACTCGGCGACGTTGTTGGTCGTCACTCCCAGAAACGTCCCGATCTCGTCGAGCACCTCGCCGTCCTCGCCGTACAGGACGGCGCCCGAAGCCGCCGGGCCGGGATTGCCGCGGGACCCGCCGTCGGCGTAGAGCGTTGCCTTCACGTCCAGGAGGGGAACCACATCGAACGGCCTATTACCTTTCGCGACCGGGAAACACGGAGACCGACTCGGGCAGTAGCGCAGCTTGGTAGCGCATCAGTCTGGGGGACTGGGGGTCGCAGGTTCAAATCCTGTCTGCCCGACCACAAACGAACAGGGCCCGCATTACGCGGGCCTTTTTCTTGCCAGCGCCGCAAGGCCGCCCTATCGCACATTAGGCGCTCGGCAGAGTGCGTCAACGTACCGACGCTCGCAGGACCGCAACCTACGATTAGATCAGGATGAGCGACGAGCGGAAGGGGAACTGCTCCTGCGGACACGACGCGAGTCTTCACGATAGCTTCGGTTGCGCAGACTGATCGCGCCTCCTCGCAATGGGGTTCAGCAGCGGATCAAGGTCATCGTCGAACGTGGCCCGTTCTCCGACATGAAGTTCGAGCCGCTGCGCTGACCGCCCGCCTTACGGCTTGTTCTTCATCACGTACTCCCAGAGAACGTGCTGGATGAGATTCCCGCGGCTCCGATGTTGAGCGCTGGCGAGCCGATCCAAGCGTTCGAGCAACGCGGCGCTCATGCGCACGGAGATCGGCGGATTCGGCGCAGCGACACCGACGACGAGCTCACCCTTGGCGATCTCTTCGTGCTCGGACCGCGCTGCGTCGCAATCCTTTGGTCTCTTCTTCTTGGTCGGCATCGACATTGTATTACATTGTATTATGGCAAATTCAGCTTTGCAAGTTCCGGGATTTCTGTTTGAGTCGCTTAAACGAACCGGCATGGAACGTTTAGCGGGAAAGACGGCGATCGTCAGCGGTGCGGCCAGTGGGATCGGACGGGCGGCGAGTGAGTTGTTTGCGCGCGAAGGGGCGCGCGTCGTTGCGGTCGACCTGGCGGCGAACGTCGAGGATGTCGTGCACGGGATCGTCGACGTCGGCGATCACGCCGTTGCGCTGATCGGTGACGCGGCTGACGCCGCGTTCGTGGCGCATGCGGTCGAGACGGCGGTGCAGCGGTTCGGCGGGCTCGACGTCGCGTTCGCGAACGCGGGAGTTTCCGGTGGACTCGTGACGCTGCCGGATCTGACCACGGCCGACTGGGAGCGGATCTTGCGGGTGAACTTGATCGGGCCGTTCCTCATGGTGCAGGCGGCGGCGCGAGTGATGGTGCCGCAGGGGCGCGGCTCGATCGTGTGCACGGCGTCGGTCGCGGGGTTGCGGTTCGGTGCCGGCGGGATGCCCTACAGCGCGAGCAAAGCCGGCGTGATCAGCCTCGTCCAGACGGCGGCGAATCAGCTGGCCGGCAGCGGGGTGCGCGTGAACGCGATCTGTCCGGGCCTCACCGAGACCGGGATGACGCAGCCGATGTTCGACGCCGCCCGCGCGCGCGGCAGCGGCGCGAAGCTCGGCCAGCTCAATCCGCTCAAACGCGCCGCATCACCGAGCGAGATCGCTCAGGTCGCGCTGTTCCTCGCATCCGATGACGCCTCGTACGTCAACGGCCAGGCGATCCCGGTCGACGGCGGCCTCTCGAGCTCCCACCCCGTCGTCGCGGGAAAGATGGCATAGGGTGTTGGCCTAACGGCCAACACTCGCGTTCGGTCCTTCGGACCGATCCGGGTCAGCCGCGGTTGGTGTACTCGCCGCCGGGACGTACGACGAAGTCGCCGCCGACGCCGCCGACGATCATCAGTGCACCGTCGATCGTCGCGTCGCCGCCGACCTCGCCTGCGACGTAGGCGGCGCCGCCGGAGCGCACGATGATGTTGCCGCCCAGGTCGCCGTCGATGCGCAGCTGCGCGCCGGGCTCGACGACCACGTCGCCGCCGATCCCGCCCGCGACGTGTGCCAGCGCGCGCGAGCGTGCGCTCAGGTTTCCGCCGACCTCGCCGTTGACGCGCAACGCCGCGCCCGGCTCGACGACGACGTCGCCGTCGACGTCACCGTTGATCTGCGTCTCGGCGACGAAGCTGGCCGCCGAACGTGGCGGCGGGTCGTCGCCGCGCGACGCGCGCTGCAAATAGCGATCGAAGAACTCATCGACATGGGACGGCATGCAGAATCTCCTCGGTTCGTGGTCAGATACGTGCGAACCCGAACCGATGTTTCAGTGCCGCCCCGGCAGGAAAACGGCCGCTATTTCTTGCGGCCGCTCGATTTCTTCGCGCCGCCGCCGCGTTTGGCGCCCCCGACCGCGTCCTTGAGGCCTTTGCCGGCTGCGAACGCCGGCACGCGCCGCGCCGCGATCTTCAAGACCGCCCCCGTCTGCGGATTGCGGCCGGTGCGCGCTTTACGCTCGCGCACCACGAAGCTCCCGAACGGTATCAACTGAACCTTGTCGCCTGCCTTGAGCGCGCCGGTGATCTCGTCGAGGATCAGATCGACGATCTCGCCCGCTTGACGCTTCGACAGCTCGTGTTCGTTGGCCACGGTCTCGACGATATCGGCTTTGGTCACAGTTCGAATTCACCTCGGAAAACGCCGGATCGTGACGGCTCCGAACGCATTCGCGGTGCCGCTCACCCGGGTGAGGATACGCTTGGATGCCGCCCGCTCCTTCCGGCTCCGAAAACTCGCCGCAACGGCACACGATCGCGAATGGTTATTAGGAGAGAATGGATCGCATCGTCACCGCCTCAGCCGCGCGCGGAACCGTCTCGCTCGTGGCCGGTGTCACGACCGAGCTCGTGCGCGAGGCCCGCGAGCGCCACGATTTGGCGCCGACCGCGAGCGCCGCGGTGGGACGTCTGCTCACCGCGGCGGCGCTGCTCGGGGCATCGCTGACGGGGCGCGAGCGCTTGACGCTGCAGGTCGTCGGCGACGGGCCGATCGGCGCGGCCACCGCCGACTCCTGGAGCACCGGCGAGCGCGCGATCGGCGCGCGCGCCTACGCACGCAACGGGCGCGCCGATCTGCCGCTCAACGCGCGCGGCAAGTTCGACGTCGCGGGCGTCGTCGGCAACGGGAAGCTGCAAGTCACCAAGACGTACGAGGTCGGCCAACCGTACAGCGGGATCGTTCCGCTGGCGTCCGGCGAGATCGGCGACGACGTCGCCGCCTACCTCGCGAACTCGGAGCAAATTCCCAGCATCGTCGCGCTCGGCGTGCTCGCCGATCCCGACGGCATTCGTGCCGCCGGCGGCGTGATCGCGCAGCTCCTGCCCGGCGCCGACGAGGCGGTGATCGCAGCGCTCGAGCGCAACGTCGAAGCGATGCGACCGGTGACGGCGCAGATCGTTGAGGGCGCCGGCGCCGAAGGACTGCTGCGCGCCGTCGCAGGCGACGCCGACCTCAAGCTGTTCGACACGTTCGAGGTCGCGTTCGACTGCCGGTGCACGCGCGCGAAGGTGGAGACGGCGCTGATGGGCCTCGGCAAGGACGAGCTGGCGAAGATCGCGCGGGAGCAACCGCACACCGAAGCGACGTGCGACTTCTGCGGCGAGAGCTACATCCTCAGCTCCGACGACGTGCGCGGCCTGGCCGAACGCCTCGGCTGAGCCGGGTTCAGGGCGTGCAGAGGTCGGCGGCCTTCTCCGGACCCGACGTCGCCGCGCCGCCGATCCGCGGCCGGAACTCCTCGACCAGCCGGCTCGCACCGGTATTCGTATACCACCAGCCGCACTCGCAGCGGACCGGCGAGCCGCCCGCAGCCGGATAGGCGTACACCCGCGCGCAGCGCCGGCAGGTGAGCGTGTGGCCGCTGGGGCGACCGGCGGGCGTATAGGTGACGGCCGGCGCGGAGCCGGTGTGGTGATGTGCCATGACGGAGTCTTTCCTTCTAAGGGACGATTCGAACGAACTTGCGCGAGCCGACTTGGAGCACGGCCGGGCCGGTCGCGGTCCAACGGGCCGCCGGGTCGGTGACCGGTACGCCGTCCACCTTGACGGCGCCCTCGGCGATCAAACGCTGCGCGGCGCGCTTGGACTCGGCAAACCCCGCCGCCGTCACCAGCTCGACCAGCTTCTCGCGGTCGCCGCGCGGCAGCTCGGGCATCTCGGCCGGGATCTCGCCGCGTTGGATCGTGCGCTCGAACCACGCGCGCGCAGCCTGCGCTGCGTCCGGCCCGTGGTACAGCGCGACGATATCGTGGGCGATCTGCTTCTTCTCGTCCATCGCGGCGAGCGTGCCGCCGGCGAGCGCGGTCTCGACGCGCGCAACCTCGGACGCCGGCCACCACGCCGCCAGCTTCGCGTAGCGGGGAATGAGCGCGTCCGGGATGCGCATCGTCTTCCCGAACATGTCGTTCGGCGCATCGGTGAGGCCGATGTGGTTGCCGAGCGACTTCGACATCTTGTGCTCGCCGTCGAGCCCCTCGAGCAGCGGCACCGTGATGCAGATCTCGGGCAGCTGACCGGCGTTGATTTGATACGGCCGGCTGATGAGCAGGTTGAAGAGCTGATCGGAACCGCCCAGCTCGACGTCGACGTTCATCGCGACCGAGTCGTACGCGACCGCGACCGGGTACACGAACTCGTGCAACGCGATCGGCACTCCGCCCTCGAAGCGCTGCTTGAAGTCGTTGCGATCGAGCATCTGCGCGACGGTGGTGAGCGAGAGCAGCTTGTAGAGCTCGCCGAACGTGAGCTTGGAGAGCCACTCGCTGTTGTAGCGCAGCGTCACCCGCGCCATGTCGAGCACCTTGCCGGCCTGCTCGGCGTATGTCCGCATGTTGGCGTCGATCTGCGCGTCGCTCAGCGCCGGCCGCAGCGCGTTGCGCCCGCTCGGATCGCCGATCCGCGCGGTGAAGTCGCCGATCAGCAGGATCACGTCGTGGCCGTCCTCGACGAACCGCTGCAGCAGCCGCAGTACGACCGCGTGCCCGATGTGCAAGTCGGGCGAGGTCGGATCGAGCCCGAGGTAGACGCGCAGCGGGCGGCCGGTCTCGATCCGCTCGACCAGCTCGGAAAACTTTTCGACGTGGTCGCAGCCGTCGACCAGCGCCGCCGCGCGCTCGCGCGCGCTTCGCGCAGCGTTCACCGGCCCGCGATCCGGTTGATGGTTTGGGGGCCCCATGTGCTTTGCCTACGGGGGCGTGGAGACGATGTCGGAACGCTCTTCAACATGCTTGTGGTCCTCACAGCGTCATACGCTGTGGGGATTCCGCAGTTCAAAAATCGTGACGCCGCCGCCTCCCTCGTCGGCGTTGCCGTACCGAACGTTCTTCACCAGCGGGTGCGCGCGCAGGTACTCCTGCAAGCCGCGACCGAGCAGCCCGGTCCCTTTGCCGTGGATCAGGCGCAGCGGCGAATGACCGAGCATCACCGCCTCGTCGATCCAGCGCTCGACGACCGGCTCGGCATCGACGAATCGCTTTCCGCGCACGTCGATCTCGGTCCGGGCAGTCGTCGCCGCCTCGAACGCCGCGGCCGCACCTTCAGTGTCACCCTGAGCTTGTCGAAGGGTGCGACCACCCTTCGCCGAGCTGCCGGAACGTGCGGGACCCTGAGCTTGTCGAAGAGTCACGCTTCCCGCCCGTACGCGAACGTCGGTCTTGGGGACGGTCAAGCGCAACGCGCCGATCTGCACCAGCACGTCGTCGCCGAGGATTTCGAGCACCGTTCCGTCCTGCTCCCATGACGTGACGAACACGCGGTCGCCGCTCGCGACCTCCCGCGGCGTCTCGTCGTCGCGCGCACGCTGCGGACGCGCCTCGAGGCCCAGCTCGCGGTGCATCGCATCGAGCGTGCGCGCCAAAAGGTCGGCTTGACCGGACGTCACCCGCGGCGCGCGCGCGGCGCGGTCGCCGCTCTCGGCCGCCCGACGCTCGAGCTCGGCGCTGAACGCGCGCAGCGTCTCCGCCAGCTGCGCGTCGCCGCGCTTGGCGAACTCGCGCCGTTCGCGCTCGAGCGACTCGGCGCGCCGGCGGGCATTGTCTTCGAGCGATCGCAGATGCTGCCGCTCACGCTCGAGCTGCTCGCGCTCGCGGGTGGCGCGGATTCGCTCCTCGGCGACCTCGGCCAGGGCGCGTTCGTAGTCGCGCTCTTGGGTCGAGAGCAGGGCCTCGGCGCGCCCGACGACGTCCGAGTCCAAGCGCATCCGGCGCGCCAGGGCGAACGCGAGCGACTGGCCCGGTGAACCGACGTCGAGCTGGTAGGTCGGTTCGTAGGTGTCGGGATCGAAGCGGACGCTGGCGTTGGCGACGTGCAGATGATCGGCGCCGAACAGCTTGAGCTCGGTCGCGTGCGTCGTCGCGACGACGCGCGCGCCGCGTTCGAGGAACCGCTCGAGCACGGCGACCGCCAGCGCCGCGCCGGCGTTGGGCTCGGTGCCGCTTCCGATCTCGTCGATGAGGATCAGCGTGCGGTCGTCGGCCGTCTCGACGATCTCCGCCAGCCGCCGCAAATGCGCCGAGAACGTCGAGGCGTTTTGCGCGATCGACTGCTCGTCGCCGATGTCGGTGCAGACGCGGGCGAAGCGGCCGACCGTCGCGGCCGCCGCCGGGACGTGCAGCCCGCAGCCGGTCATCGCGACCGCCAGCCCGACCAGTTTGAGCGCGACCGTCTTGCCGCCCATGTTCGGCCCGGAGACGACCAGGATCCGCGTCTCGTCGTCGAGCCGGACCGACTGCGGCACGGCCCGGTCGTCGAGCAGCGGATGGCGCCCATCGACGATCTCGAGCACGGCCTCGTCGCGCAGCTCGGGCGGGACGGCCTGCATCCGGTGCGCGACCGCCGCTCGTGCCGCCGCCAGGTCCAGCTCGACGTACACGCCGACGTCGACCGCGATCTGCGCCGCCTCCGCGCCGACCAGCGACGACAGCTCGCCGAGCACGCGCGCGACCTCGACCTCTTCCTGCACGCGCAGCGCGCGGACGCGGTTGTTCGCCTCCAGGCTTTCGAGCGGCTCGACGAACAGCGTCTGCCCGGTCGAGCTCGTGTCGTGAACGATCCCCTGGATCTCGCCGGCGAACTCGGCCTTCACCGGCACGACGAAGCGCCCGTTGCGCACGGTCACGATCGCGTCCTGGACCGCGCGCGCGTAGCGCGACGAGCGAGTGATCGCGGCGGCGCGGTCGCGCGCGTCGTCCTGCGCCTGGTGGATCTGCCGCCGAATCCGCCCCAGGGCCGGCGAGGCGCGGTCGAGCACGGCGCCGCGCTCGTCGATCGCGTCGGTGATGCGCCCGGCGATCTGCGGCAAAGCGCGGAACGGCGCGGCGCGCTCGCGCAGCAGCGGCACGTCGCGCTCCGTCTCGCGCACCGCGCGCACCGTAGCTGCCGACGCCGACAGTGCCTCGGCGATTGAACGCAGCTCGCGCGGCGGAAGCGGCACGCCGCGCGCCGCGGTCGCGACCGCGTCGTCGACGTCCTCGATGCGTTCCATCGCGAATCCGTCGTCGTCGACCAGCGCGCGCATCTCGGTCGTCTCGCCGACCAGCCGGCGCACGAGGGCGAAGTCGTCCGACGGTTCGCAGGCGCCGGCGCGCGCTGCGGAGCGCGGCGCGTGCGTCTGCCCCGCGTACCGCTCCCGGATGCGCGCGAAGTCGAGAACCTCGAGCCCGCGCTCGTCGATCAGCATGACCGCGGGCTCAGCCGCCGAGCTTCTCCCGCAGCAGCTCCTGCGCCAGGGTCGGGTTCGCTTTGCCGCGGGACGCCTTCATCACCTGACCGGTGAGAAAGCCCATCACGTTGGTCTTGCCGGCCGCGTAGCCGGCGACGACCTGCGGGTTGGCGGCAAGCACCTCGTCGACGATCGCCGCGATCGCGCCGCGGTCGCTGACCTGCGCGAGCCCTTGCGCCGCGACGATCGATTTGGCGGAACCGCCGTCGTTCCACAGCGTCTCGAGGACCTGCTTGGCGGCCTTCGAGTTGATCGCGTTCGACGACGTCAGCTCGACCAGCTCGGCCACCGCCTCGGGCGTGACCTTGCCGCCGGGCACCGGCGTCCCGCTCTCGTTCGCCAGCCGTGCCAAATCGCCGAGTACGAAGGCGACGACCGCGAGCGCCTTGCCGTCGCCGGCCGCGGCAACGGCGCGTTCGAACCACGCCGCCAGTGCGCCGTCGTCGACCAGCTGGGTCGCGCGCTTCGAATCGATTCCGTACTCGTCGACGTAGCGGACGTACCGCTCGAACGGCGTCTGGGGCAGCGCGCGGCGCAGCCCTTCGACGACGTCGGCGCTCGTGTCCATCGGGACCAGATCGGGGTCGGGGAAGTAGCGGTAGTCGTGCGCCTCTTCCTTCGAACGCTGGCTGTGGGTGACGCCGGCGCTCTCGTCCCACCCGCGCGTCTCCTGGATCACACGGCCGCCGCCCTCGACGACCGCGATCTGGCGCGCGATCTCGCTCTCGATCGCGCGCCGCACGCTGCGGAACGAGTTCATGTTCTTGATCTCGGCCTTGGTGCCGTACTCGGCCGCCCCACGCAGGCGCACCGACACGTTGGCATCGCAACGCAGCGAGCCTTCCTCCATCTTGACGTCGCTGACGCCCAGCTCGCGGAACGTTCGCGCCAACGTCTCGAGGAACGCGACCGCTTCCTCGGCGGTGCGCAAGTCCGGTTCGCCGACGCACTCCATGAGCGGCACGCCGGCACGGTTGAAGTCGATCAGCGACGAGGTCGCGCCGGCCAGGCGCCCGTCGGCGCTGGCGTGGGTCGACTTGCCCGTGTCTTCTTCGAGGTGGATGCGGGTGAGCCGGCACTCGCGCCGCGTCCCGTCCTCGAGCCAGTAGCGCACGACGCCGCCGGCCGTCAGCGGCATGTCGTACTGCGAGATCTGGTAATTCTTGGGCATGTCGGGATAGAAGTAGTTCTTGCGGTCGAACTTCGAGTGCTCGGGGATCGTCGCACCGAACGCCAGCCCGGCGCGCAGCATGTGCTCGATCGCGCGCGCGTTCGGAACCGGCAGCGCGCCCGGCAGCGCCAGACACACCGGACACACCTTGGTGTTGGGCTCGCCCCCGAAGCTGTTCGGGCAGCCGCAGAACATCTTGCTGGTCGTGCGCAGCTCGACGTGGCACTCGATGCCGATGACGGCTTCGTACTTCTCGTGCGCAGCGGTAGCCGCGCCCGGCGCGGCGGCGGTCGTCGTCATACGTTGCTGACCTCCGGCACGGCGAGCTTGCCGGCGTGGGCGGTCGCGCGCTCGTAGGCGTGCGCCGCGCCGAGCAGCGCGCGCTCGGTGAACAGCGGCGACGTCAGCTGCAAGCCCAGCGGCATCGGCCGCGTGCCGTCCTCGGGCACGACGGCGCCGCACGGCACCGACAGCGACGGCAGCCCGGCGAGCGAGCCCGGGATCGTGTAGTAGTCCATCAAGTACATGGTGACCGGATCGCTCTTAGCGTTGAAGCGAAACGCCGGCGACGACGCGGCCGGCGCCGCGATCAGGTCGCAGCGCTCGAACGCGCGCGCGAAGTCCTCGCCGATCCGGGTGCGCGCTTTCTGCGCCTTGAGGTAGTACGCGTCGTAGTAGCCCGACGAGAGCGCGTAGGTGCCGATCAGGATGCGGCGCTTCACTTCGGGCCCGAAGCCGGCCGCGCGGGTTCGCTCGTACATCTCGCCGACGTCCGGACCGTCGACCCGAAGCCCGTAGCGCACGCCGTCGAAGCGCGCCAGGTTCGACGAGCACTCCGCCGGCGCGATGAGGTAGTAGGTCGCCAAGCCGTGCTCGGCGGTCGGCAGGCTGACGTCGACCAGCTCGGCGCCGAGGCGCTCGAGGTCGGCGTACGCGGCTTCGTAGCAGGCCTGCACCGCCGGGTCGAGCTCGCCGAGCGAAAACTCGCGCACGATCCCGACCCGCACGCCGCGCAGGTCGTCGCGCAGGTGTCCGGCGGCCGGCTCGACCTCACGCTCGATGCTGGTCGCGTCGAGCGGGTCTTTGCCGGCGATCGCGTCGTAGGCCAGCGCCGCGTCCTCGACGCTGCGCGCGAACGGACCGATCTGGTCGAGCGACGAGGCGAAGGCGATCAGCCCGTAGCGCGAGACGCGCCCGTAGGTCGGCTTGAACCCGACCACGTTGCAGAACGCGGCCGGCTCGCGGATCGACCCGCCGGTGTCGCTGCCGAGCGAGAGCGTCGCGATCCGCGCCGCGACCGCGGCGGCGCTGCCGGCCGACGAGCCGCCGGGGACGCGTTCGAGGTCGTAGGGATTCCGGGTCTTCTCGTAGGCCGAGTTCTCACCCGACGAGCCCATCGCGAACTCGTCGAGATTGGTCTTGCCGACCGGCAGCGCGCCGGCGTCAAGCAGCCGCTGCACGGCGGTTGCGGTGTACGGCGCCACGAAGCCCTCGAGGATCTTCGAGCCGGCCGTCGTGGGCGTGCCGGTCAGGCACATGTTGTCCTTGATCGCGACCGGGACGCCGGCCAGCGGGAGCGTCTCGCCGGCGGCGATCCGGGCATCGATGCGGCGAGCCTGGTCGCGCATGAGCTCGGGGGTGAGCGCGCGATAGGCGCCGAGCTCGGCGTCGACGCGGGCGGCGCGCGGAATCAGCGCCTCGGCGATCTCGGCGGCCGAGACGGCGCGCGTGTTGACCTCCCGGGCGATCGCTCGGGCGGGGTCGCGGAACGGATCCACGTCAGCCCTCCTCGGCGATGATGCGCGGGACGCGGAAGAACGGCCCTTGCACCTGTGGTGCGTTGGCCAGGACGGCTTCGCGAGCGAGGATCGTCTCGGGACGCAAGGCGTCGTCGCGCCGCACGTTCCGAGAAGGAACCACCTGGGCCGTCGCCGCGACGCGGTCGGTGTCGAGCTGCGCGAGGGCGTCGACGTGCGTCATCAGATTGCCGAGCTGGGGCGTGAAGGTGTCGATCTCGGCGTCGGTGAGGGCGAGCCGCGCCAGACGCGCGACGTGACGGATGTCGATCCGGTCGGTGGCCATGGTCCCGATGAAGTTCGCGGCGCTCGAGAGCTGTTCCGTCCGGGAGCGCGGGCGGGCCGAATGCGACCGCACAATACCGAAAACGCACAAAAGTATTCTGGGAATCTGTAGGGGAGCGCCCCTCCCGCGCCGTACGGCTGGGAACGGCTCCTGAGACGTTCTCATTTGCGCGTTCTCGTCGGGCTGAGCTTTTGGTGAAGGGGTCTGGGTTTGCCGCTCCCTCGGCAGCGTTCCAGCCGGCCACGCAAAGCGCACGTCACTAGCGGCGCTGGCGCTTTGTTGCGTTCGGCGCGGCTGCGGTTGAGGTTCACGTGAGACGTCTCGCTCTCGTTCCGGTGCTCGTGTTCGCGGCCGTCGTCACGCTGGTCGCGTGCCAAAACGGAAACTCGACGCTGCCGCCCTTCAACACCGGAACTGCCGCGCCCACGTTCCCGCCGGTCCCGGCGTTCTCGGTCACGACCACGCAGCCGCTCGCGCAGCCGGTCAACGGCGTTTCCGGCGTCACGCTTCCGTCGGCCGACGGGTTCGGCGGCCGGCTCGCCTTCCCGTTCACCGCCGTACCGAACGGAACCACGCTCACCGCGACCTTCTCTTCGTCGAACCCGAACGGCGTCACACCATTGGCGAAGCGACGCATCCAGGATACGTCGCCTCACACGACGGTCCTGTACCTCTGCCTCACAGCGAGCAACACGCTGACGACGAACGGACCGCCGACGTTCACGTTCACCGCACCATCTCAGTACCTCGACGCCGACGTTCAGTGGTTCCTCGAGCAGCTGATCGGGGGCGCGTGGTATGCCTACGCTGGACCGGTCGAGCCGAGCGACGGAGGCGTCTCGTTCACGGGGCCCGGACCGCTGACGTTCCCGGCCCGCGTGCCGGTATGCTTCGGCCTGATCGTCCAGGTGCCGGGCGAGCCGCCGCCGCCGACCGCCCCGCCGACGACCGCTCCCAGCACGACCCCGACGGCCGTGCCGACGCAAACGCCGACCGGTCAGCCGACCGCGACACCGACCGGCCATCCGACGTCCACTCCGACCTCGGCACCGACGGCAACCCCGACTTCGCACCCGACGGCGACGCCGACCGGGGCACCTACGGCGACCCCGACCGGATCGCCGACGAACACGCCGACCCCGCATCCGACGGCGACGCCGACCGGAACGCCGACGCACACGCCGACCCCGCATCCGACGGCCACCCCGACCGGCACGCCGACGCATACGCCGACGCCGCATCCGACGAACACGCCGACGCCGCACCCGACGAACACGCCGACGCCGCACCCGACGAACACGCCGACCCCGCACCCGACGAACACGCCGACCCCGCACCCGACGAACACGCCGACGCCGCATC
>OBLV0100000026.1_pt1 | contig 114817 bp, 103 predicted proteins | sample 1520071 | NCBI WGS metagenome assembly OBLV01 (sample SAMEA3888446, study PRJEB22518) | metagenome | reverse complement strand
GCCGGCCTTCGTCGCCGTTGCCGAAGCGCAGGTGTGCGCGGCCCGCGTTGTCGATCTCCGCCACGAAAACGGTGTCGCCGGGCGCGCTTTCGAGCAGATCGGCCCGCGCGTTCCAGGTCGTCACGACCGGGCCTGACAGCGTTTCGAGCGTACCGGTGAGTGCGATCCGCGGCAGCGCGCGGCGCGGGTTCTGCCCGAACACCGTGATCGCGCAGCCGCACGGCGGCAGGTCTTGGCCGAACGTGAGCGGCGCCTGCTGCAAGACCGGACGGAAGGGCGCGGGCGTCAGTACGACCGTCGACGGTTCGCACTCGGTCGAACAGGTCGGCGCGCTGCTGAGCGTCGCGACGGTGCCGAGCGTTTCGATGACGGTGGCGCCGCTGTCGACCAAGACGACGTTGCCGCGCGCGACGCTGAGCTTGTCGCGGCAGCTGCAATCGGGCGCCGGCATGCGGGCCGAGATGCACAGCGGGAACGTCAGTGCGTCCTCGGAGCACCATTCGATCTCGACGACCGGTCGCCCACCGTCGGCCGCGTCGTACAGAGGATCGGTCTTCGGTTCCACCTTGGTGAGACGCACCGCTTGGCGATGCGCGGGGTCGGCGTCGTCAGGATTGCCGGTGCCGGGTCCGACCACTTCCTCGAAGATCAGAACGTCGCCGGCCGCCAGCGCGAGCGCGCGGACTTGCTTTCCGTCGCGGGTGGCCCACGCATCGGCCAGCGTCGCTCGCGTGCTGCCCTTCGGCAAGCAGCACGCGCAGTCGCCCCAGGTGTAGAAGTCGATCTCGCTGTGCGCGGCGCGCACCACGATGGGCTGCGTCGGATCGGCGACGAGCGGCTCGAAGATCTCGCAGCTGCCGGGCGGCGCCGGCGCGAAATCGGCCGGCTGCAGCACGTGCCGTGCGGGAACGCCCGGGAACGCTGTGCAGCAGAAGAAGCTCGTCGGGTCGAGCGTCGCGTCGGTGTCGGTCGCCAGCGCGATCCACGCTCGTGCGTTGCAGCCCTCGTGCATGCGGTAGTCGACCAGCCGCGCGTGGCGGCGCACCGAGATGCGCTCGCGCGCCGTGCCAAGATACGCTTCCGTCGCGACCGCATCTTGGTAGTAGCTGAGCTGATCGCCCGCGTACGCGAGCAGCTCGACGAGCATGACGCCGATGTCGGGAACGTGAGTCTCGGTCCAGTCGGGGATCGTCTGCGCCAGCCGGTCGAGGATCAGCTGGCGAAAGCTCGCGTAATCCTTGGCGAGGTAGTCGATCTCGGGCGCGTCGCGAAGCGGCGGCGGACAGACGGGCGCGGTGCGGCAGTCGAGGTCGGTCGGACAAGCGGCCTTGAAGCTGAACGTCGCGCGCGCGTAGCGCGGATCGAGACCCGACAGCGGCGTCGAAGTCGGCTGTCCGCGCTCGTCGAGCTCGACCAGGGCGAGCGTGTAGGTCGAGAAGTCGCCGGGCCGGTCGAGTCGGACCTGCATCCAGTCGTCGAGCGTGAGGTCGCGCTGGCGGTAGACCTGCACGCCGGTGACCCGTACGGCGCTGCCGCCGGTGATGGTGACGTTCGCCGCGCCGAGGCCCTGCGGCGCGCGGCCCAGGAAGAACGCCTCGAGTGTGGTTTGCGCGTCGTCGACCTCGACGAAGTCGAGCCCGAGCAAGGCCGATCGGCGGACGTCCTCGCGCCGGCGGTCCTCGCGGCAGACGGCCTGTTTCGTGCTCACGAGGAGCTCCGAACGAACGTGTTCTGCTGCTGCTGCTGCGTCGCCCGGATCACGTACACGACCGTGACGCTGAGCGTCGCATCGTCGGCGCTCACCTCGAGCTGCTGCAGATCGATGAGGTCGCCGAGATAGCGCTGCAGGGCTGCTTGGGTGGTGAACTGCAGCGCGGCAGCGAGCTCGGTGCTGTTCGGCGCGAACACCATCTGCAGCAATCCGCTGCCGAAATCGGGCCGGTTCACCCGCTCGCCCTGGCCGGTGAACAGCAACTCCTCGATCATATCGCGAATGTGGTCGGCATCGTCGGTCGCCGCAGTGCGCCCGCGGGCGTCGAAGGCGAACGGAAAGTCGATGTTCACGGCGTCACGTCCCGGTCACGCGGGTCTGGGTCGCGACGACGAGCAGCGGTGTGCCGGTCGGTGCGCAGATCGCTTGGCTGTCGAGGAGCAGCAGCGGTTGTCCGTTCGAGGTCACGCGAGTCGCTGCGGTGATCCACTGCGCGCTGATGCACGGCCCGTTCCCGGACGGGGGCGGCGGGAACGCGCAGCCGGCGACGACGTACGGCGCGGCCAGCGTCACCGTCGGCATCCCCATCGCGGTCACGCGCGGGTTCGGGACGGCCGGCTGCGCCTGACCGGCATGGGCGCAGGTGACCGTCGCCCCGACGTGCAGCAAGAAGCCCGGCATCAGACGATCACCAGCGCGCCGGCGTTTATCGTCACCGTCGGTCCGGTCATGATGATGCTCGCGCCCTTGCCGTTTTGGATGTAGATGCCCGTGTCGTTGACGATCAGCGTTGCGCCGGTCGTGCTCTTGAGCATGATCCCGCCGGTCGGCCCGGGCAGGTCGCTGATCACCACCGCGTTCTGCAGCGTCGTCTGCAGCACGATGTTCGGGTCGGCCGGAACGCCGGCGAGCGCGAGCGCCGGAACCTCCGCCGCGATGCCCCACCAGCCGCCGGTCCAGACCGGATAGTCGGCGTCACCGCCTTCGAATTGGACCCACACGCCGGCGCCGATCTGCGGCACCATGAACGTTCCCATCTGCTTGCCCGCGATCGGAACGCACGGCATCGCCCAGGTCGAGGGCGTGACCGAGCCGACGTCGGGCACGATGACGCTCACTCGGCCGAGCTGCATCGGGTCGACGTTTTCGACGACCGTGCCGCGGTAGATGCCGAAGTACTTGTTCTCGCTCATACCGCCACCGTCGACACCGACGAGCCCGTGCCGCCGCGCGCGAGCGTGAAGCTCTGCTTGTACTCGCCGCGCTTGATGTCGTGGGTCACGCTCTTGACGTAGTACAGCCCGTCGTAGTACGTGCCGCCGCCGCGCACCGCGCACAGCTGGCGGGCTTTGAACAGGCCGCCGTAGCGGATGACGTCGAGCTGCCCGCTCGCGGTGACGACGTCGGCCGTCTCGAACAGCTTGCCCAGCGCGGCCAGCGCCGCACCGATCGGATCCTTGCTGGCGATCGGCTTGAGTTGAACGTACTTGAGCGGCGTCGGCGCGTGCGCGGCTTGCGGCGCCTTGATCAAGTCGATGCTGGGCAGCGGGATCGGGATCGGCAGCTTCGTCGTCGGCTCGATGATCGTAACGAGGTAGTTGGTGGCCAAGGTACCGTCGTAGGCGAAGCTCAGTGAGTCGAGGTTCGACGTCGCGTCGAGGTTGATGCTCAGTGCCGGCTGCACGCCGCCGAACATCTTGCTCAAGTCGGGGCCCCAATAGGCCAGGCTGCGGCCGGGCGTCGGCCCGGGGTCCAAGTAGAACACCGCGCCGACCTGGCTGGCCAGCGTGGTGACGTAGTGGTAGTCCGTCCCGTCTTGCTTCATGAAGCGCTCGATCGGATTCTGGATGAGCGCGAGCAGCGGCGGGATCGCGACCGGTACGACGCCGAGCACGGCGTATTTGGCCAAGATCAACTCGACGATGACGAACATCGGCATCGCCGGATACGGGATTCCGGTGAGGTCGATGAAGTCCATCAGCGCGGTGAGGTCGATCCCGGTGACGGTGAACGTCGATTTCCCGGCCACGCTGCTCGGCGTGAGATCCTGCTTGGTGATGATGCCGTCCATCAGCACTTCGGTCGAGCCGTTGACCGTCACCGCGATGATCACGCGCCGGCGCGGGTCGAAATAGCCCGATGCCTGCAGCGCGCCGAACGCCGAGCTCTTCCCCAGCGTGAACTTGAGCTGAAAGCCTCCCTGGCTGCCGACCGTCGTCGTCACCTGGACCGAGCTGAGCGCGTCGATGACGCTCTCCGGCACGGGATCGGCGGTGAACGAGCCGATCATCAGCGTGAGATAGAAACCCTGGTTCACAGCTGCACCGCCGTGATGCCGTCGGGCAGCGTGATCCGCAGCTTGCGCCCGACCGTGGCGGTGAGCGACCACGGCCGCATCGCGCGGTTCGCGTCGCAGATGCGCCAGAACAGCGTCGGATCTCCGAGATACTGCGCGGTGACGTTGTCGAGCCGGTCGCCTTGCACGACGGTGTGCTCCTGGAGCGGCACGAACCGCTCGGGCGGCGGAACGAACCGCCGCAGCACGTACCGCACGCGGCGGCCGCCGATGACGATCGTCGCCGTGTCGAGACCGTAATAGCGGCTGGTCGGCGCGAACAGCGTCGTCTTGAGCGACGTCTGCGCGAGCATCGCCGCGACCGGATCGGTCTGCGGATTCGACGTGCCGTTCACGGCAGTCCCGTGATCCCGAGCGTGCCGAACGTGCCGCCGGCATAGAGCTGCGCCAGGCTTTCTTTCTGCCGCTGGTAGGTCATGTACAAGCTCCCGCCCTTGTCGCTGAAGAACAGGTCGTCGATGCTCAGGACGCGCAGCGTCAGGCTCACCTTGGCGCGCAGCGGGTTGAGCCGCGGGTCGAATGCTTCTTCGGTGATGCTGAACTCGGTCAGCCGCACCGGGACGATCCGCGAAGCGCTCCACACGAACAGCGTCAGCGGTGACATCATCGGCATGATCTCGAGCGTCCCTTGCTGCGAGAGCGCGTAGTTGCTCTGCAGCGTCGCCGTGGCCGGATAGACCAGGGTCTCGAGTACGGCCAGCTGCGGCGCGATCCCGTGCTGGACGGCAGTCGGGTCGGAGACCTCGAGCTGGTCGGTCGCGTCGATCTCGGCGTCGAGCTTGATCGTCTCGACCGCCGGTCCCGTCAGCCGCAGCGCTTCGGAGCGGTCGCCGCCCTCTTCGGCGCCCTTGATCTTGAGCGTCCGAGTAAGCGTATCGGGGTTGTATTGCAGCGGCACGATTCCGTTGGGCAAGACGGTGAACGTGGTCGGGTCGAGCAGGACGAGCCCACCCTTGAGCACGTGCGGTGAGCCGGGAAACGCGCTCATCACCGCGGCCTCATCCCGGCACCGGCGCGCGCCCTGGCGCGGATTCGATCGGCCGGTCGACCGCGTTGAGCACGCTGAAATTCATCGGATCGCGCAGGCCGGGCAAGAACGGATCGGCCTCGGGGTTGTTCGGGTCGGTGAGCTTGAGCGGATACTTCCAGCCGCTGCGCCCGGGATTGTCGCGCGCGGCGTCCTGGACGATCCAGCTGCCGGCTTGTTTGGTGACCAGCGGGAACTTGTCGACGAGTGCCTGCTGGGTCGCGGTTCCGTCGTCGACCCGTTTGGTCAAGTCGAGCGCCGGCTGGACGAGTGCGTTATGCGCTTCGAGCAGCTCCTTGAGCATGGCGTGCTCGGTCTCGGGATCACCGGAGCCGTGTCCTTGGAACAGGTCGACGCCGGCCGGATCCTTGTCGACCAGGATCGCGTTCTCGAGCCGCCACGGCGAGTACATCTTCACGTTGAGCCCGTCGAAGGCAAGGTGGTTGGTGAACACGACGTGGTCGCCGATGACCAGGTCGGCCCGTGACGCCGGCCGTGCGCTCTGCGTGTAGCCGATCGCCTTGGGCGAACGCGGGTCGTAGGTTCCGCTCGGGAAGCCGGACCACGTCAGGGTCATGGCGATCTGGCCCCCGGCGACGAGCGTGTTGAACTTCTTGGTGCCGAGCGACTCGGCGTAGGCGCGGAACTCGATGACGTTGACGAGGTAGTCGCAGTGGATCAGCGTCTTGTCGCAGTTGCTCGCCTGGGGAGTGAAGAGGGTCGTCAACGCCTCGTAGGCGTTCGCGCGTCCGGCCGGCGTCAAGTCGAAGAAGTAGATGCGCTGAGGATCTTGCTTGGCGGGCGTCCAGTACGCGCGCGCCGCTTTGTTCACGCGCGCGTTGGCCAAGCCGGTCGGATCGACGCTGCGCGGGACGAAATCGGAACAGTTGTCGTTCGAATCGAGGTTCTCCGGGTAGTTGAACCCGTCTTCGCGCGACGATTTCTCGTCTTTGGAGGGCGGCTGCGACTCGTGCATCAGCTCGCTGACGCGCACGCGCTTGAAGACTTCGGCCTTGAGCTCGTTCGCGTCGGCGAAGTCGAGCCCGGCCGGGACGGCGAGCAGATCGCGCAGCACCTTTTCGGCCAGCGGCCGCTGCGCGCTGGTGAAGTTCTCCTTCACGAACCAGACGACGAATTGGTCGCCGGTGAAATCCTTGTGCAGCTCCGGCACGTGCAGGAACCAGCTTACCGCGCGGTCCGTGAATTTGCCGCTGCCGAGCTTGTCCATCAGCCGGCCGAAATCGACGTTCACCGGGCTGGCGAGAACGGCCGACTCGGCCGGCGTGGCCGACTCGAGCAGGCTGAGGATCCCTTCGCGGTCGCCGTCGGTGACGATCCCGTCGAGCATCTCCTGGATCAACAGCTTCTTGCGCTGCGTATCCAGCGCGAACTTGGGATTGTGAGCTTTCCAGCGCTTGACGATCTGGCGCGCCTTGTCGTCGCTGAAGAAGCCGCCCTCGATCTTGTCGTTCGCGACGACGCCGTTGAGGTAGTCGAGCAACTCGTCGTCGCGGTAGTCGATCTCGAAGCCGAGCAGCCGCGGGATGAAGACGAGCGCGTTCCACGCCGCCTGACCGAACGTTTCGCGCTGCAGCAAGGCGACGGACGATCCGCTCGCGCGCTGCTGCGCGACGTGGGTCAGCTCGTGGGCGAGCAGCTGCATGCCCGCCGGCGTGTGCGGCGCGTATTCGCCCGCCCCGAACACGATGTGCTCGCCGATCGTAAAGGCGCGCGCGGAGAGCTCGTCCGCGGCCGCCGCCGCGCGTGCCCCGGTGTGGATCCGGACGCTGCTGAAGTCGTGGCGGAAGCCGCCCTTCGCGGCGCGTCCGAGCCGGCTCGCGTTCCGGCGCGCCTCATGCTCGTGCACGTCGTCGGGCGGTCCGACCGTGATCGCATCGCGATGCAGCGAGCCGGTCGGCGCAGCGGCTGCCGCCGGGAGTCGCGTTTCGAACGCCGCTCGCAGTTGTGCCGGAAGCGCTGCGCCGTTGGTGTCGAGCACGTCTTGGACGCGCGTTCGCACTGCGGCCCTCGGCGGCGCAGGGTCCGGCGCCGGCGAACCCTTCGCGATGCGCGCGCCGCTCATGTCGACGCCGCGAACGTCCCAACCGGTCGCGTTCGGACGCGGTGAGCCCGTCGCGCCGCGCTTGCCGGTGCAACGGCTACATGACGCTCCGCCGGGCGTGTGCTGGCCACAGGCGCATTGGCGCCCGATCCTCGCCGAAGCGCGCTCGGCGGTCGCGGGCGCCGCTGCTCGCGCCGCGGGCGCGCGCGTCGCGACGCTCATGCCAGACCCTTGGGCGGCGGGGGGAAGTCGCCCATGTCTTCGTGCTGCTTCTTCGGACGCGACAGGTCAGGGTGCGCATCAGGCGCTGACGGGCGACGCGGCGGGTTGCGATAGTCGACCGCGACGTACTCGCTCGGTGCGTTGCCGACCGCCTGAGCTTGGCCGAAGTTGTTGATCGCCGCGCGCGCCATCGAGACGCTGCCGTCGCCTTGCACCAGCACCGAACCGGCAAAGGTCTGCTGCGCGTCGGTCCCCTTGGTGTTCGTGCCGTTGAAGCGCACCGCAACGGCCGCCATCGGACCCGGCGCCGGCGTCGCCGGGGCGCCGGCGGTCGGAGTCGTCGCGGGTGCCGCGGGCGCAGTGGCGCCGGCTGCGGGCGCAGTGGTGCCGGCTGCGGGTGCGGCGGCTGCGGGCGCGGGTGCGGTGGCGGGAGCGGCCGGTGCGGGCCCGAGCGACGTCGAGGAGAAGTTCACCGCGGTCGTGCTGCTGTTGTACCCGCCCTGGTAACCGCGCGCTTCGGTCATGAGCTGCGCGTTGACGATGGCGTTCGCGTGCGTGTTGATCCGCAGGTTGAATGACGCGACGTTGTCGTCGTCGGTGCGGACTTCCAAAATCTTCTTGGTCATGCCGCCGCGCGTCGCCGCCTCGTACGCCGTCTTCACGTCGGTCGAGTCCGTGTCGGGCGGACTGCCGGCCGTGAACGTGAACGGGTTGGGCTGGAACGATACGCCGGCCGCCGTCGCGGCGGCGTTCTTCGGCCTCAGCCATGCCCACAGTGCGACGGCGAGGCCGGCGACCGCGAGGACGCCGCTGGCGATGCCGGCGATAGCGCCGATACCGCCCCACTTCGGGTCGCTCAGGGCCAAGCGCTGTACGGCGACCTCCGACGGGTCGAACGAGGTCGAGGGCAGTCGCCGAAGCTCGTTCGCGCCTGGCGACGCGGACTGGATCGCGGCGGCACTCCGCGCCGCGTCGTGCTCGAACGGGTCGGAACGGTCGCTCACCGACAGTCCGTCGCCGGCGGCCCGGCCGGAGACCGGACCGCGGGCTTGCTGGATGACGTGGGTCAACTCGTGCGTCATCATGCGCCGGCCCTCGGCGGTCGACGGCGCATACTGTCCTTCGCCGAACGCAACGTGACGTCCGACGGTGTAAGCACTCGCGCCGAGCAGCTCCGCCGAGCGCGCTGCCGCTTGGTCCGCGTGCACGCGCACCGAGCTGAGGTCGTAGCCGAACCGTGACTCCATGCTCGCACGGGTGGTCGGATCGAGCGCGCGTCCTGACGACCGCACGACGTCGAGGACGGCGGTACGCCGCCCGGACATCCGTCGCGACAACGCGCTGGGCACGCCGTCACGCGCCGGGTCGATCGACGCGCCGACTCGCGTCATCCGTCCAGCCCCCGGTGAACCGAGCGTGCGATCTCGCGGCCGACGCGGGCGGGGGCCGGTTGTAGTCCGAGACGGATCGCCGGCGCGGGGACGCTGCGCTGCGCGCCCCCGCGCGCGAGCGCGTGCGGCATGCCGCCCGCCGCGAGCAGCCGCGTCAGTTCGCGCGCCATCGCGGCGCGCACGTGCTCGCCGTCGCGCCGGCCGAGATCGAGACCGTCGAGCACGAGCCGGTCGATGTGCACGACGATCCTCAAGCGACCGCGCCTTCGACCGGCGCAGCGGCCGGTTCGGTCGCGGTCGCCGGTTCGGTCGCGGTCGCGGGCACGGCCGCGGTTGCTACGGTCGCGGTCGCGGGTACGGGGGCAGGTGCGGGCGGCGGCGGTGGGGCCGTCCAGCGGAAGTCGTTCTCGTTGATCGGACGGCCGAGCTTGCGGAACTCGACGCGCGCGGCGTCGAGCACGACCGGCATCGTCACCGGTGTCCCAGCGTGCGCGGCGGCGAACGCCGCGTTGAGCGCGATCACCGCGATGTGGCCGCCGGTGACGTTGAGCTTAGCGAGCCGGTCGGCGTCGAGCGCGTCGGTCGGCGCGCTCGCCGGGAACACCTTCTGCCACATCGTCCTGCGCTCGGCGGCGCCCGGGAACGGGAAGTCGACCACGAAGCGCAGCCGTCGCATGAAGGCTTGATCGAGCGCGCTCTTCATGTTGGTCGCCAGGATCGCCAGCCCGCCGAACGACTCCATGCGCTGCAGCAGATAGTTGATCTCGATGTTGGCGTAGCGGTCGTGGCTGTCTTTGACCTCGGTGCGCTTGCCGAACAGCGCATCGGCTTCGTCGAAGAACAAAATCGCGCCGCCGTCTTCGGCCGCGTCGAACAGCCGGCGCAAGTTGGCCTCGGTCTCGCCGATGTACTTGCTCATCACGGCCGAGAGGTCGATGCGAAACAGGTCGAGCCGCAGGTCGTTGGCGATGACCTCGGCGGCCATCGTCTTGCCGCTGCCCGACGCGCCGGCGAACAGCACGCTGATGCCCAGCCCGCGGCTCATGCGCTCGGCGAATCCCCAGCGGCGATATACGGTACCGCGCTGGCCGACTTGGTCGGCGATTTGATGCAGCATCGACGTCTCTGCAGCCGGCAGCACGATGTCGTCCCAGGTCGCGCGCGGCACGACGCGTTGCGCGAGGGTGTCGAGCCGCGGTCGCGTGAGGCCGCGGGCGGCGTCCCACAGCCGGTCGCGCAACGTCGCCGGGTCGGCGCCTTGATCGCTCGTCGCGCGATGGACGAGCTCGCGGATCGGGGCGACGTTCAAGTCGAACTGCGCGGCGAGATCGTCGGGGATGGTTCCGGCGGCCTCGCCGAGCGCCGCAGTCCAGGCCGCCCGCTGTTCGTCCGCAGTCGGTTTGTCGATCTCGGCGGCGATCGGGGCTTGCGCGCCGACCGTCCGCAACTGTCGCGTGCCCAACAGCACGAGGCCGCCGGACAGCCGCGGGAGCAGCATGTCGATCGATCCGCTCGCCGCGCTCTCCGCCCCGTCGATCTCGAGGTAGAGCGCGACCGGCAGCAGCAAGCTTTCACGCTGCCACAGGCGTGCCAACGATTCGACCTCGGCCGGCGCGCTGGGTAGAAGGCGCCAGTCGAGGCGATACGGGCGCAGGCCGAGCGTCCGGCAGACGAGCGCCGTGACGACCTGCTTGCTGACGAGATCGCTGCCGAGCAGCTGGACGACCGGAACCTGCTGTGCCGACGCGACGTGCAACTGCTCGACGATCGTCTGCGCGGCGGCGAGCTGCGAGGCGGGGGCGTCGTCGCCCGGATCCGGCAGCGGCGCCAGCAGCGGCGTGAGCCGGTCGTCGAGGTAGGTCACGCCTTTGAGCAAGTTGACGATGCACTCGTCGGCGCGCAACGGGCTCACCGTGAGTGGCGTCGCGCCGGGCTGGTTGATCTCGATGAGCCGCCAGTACCGCAGCGGGCGTTCGGGCGAGAGCGCTTCCCAGGCCGGTTCGTCGAACAGCGAGAGCGCGAGCGCGAACGTCGGATACGGCCGCGACGGGTCGCCTTGCACCTGAGCGCACAGCGCGGCGATCGACGTGTCGAGGTCGGCGGCCGCGCAGAGCAGCAGCACGTCGCGCTCGAACTCGTTCAAACCCAGACTTTGGACGAGCCTGAGCAGGGCCGGCGGCGGCGTCATCGTCGCGGCGATCTCGGTCATCTGCGCCGCCACGGCGCTCGCGCGTTCGGCCGATTCGATGGCGATCGCGGGATTGGCCGGCGGAAGGGTGGGCTGCGTCGTCTGGATACGTCGGTCGTTGACCGCGCGCCAGAAGGAACGCGCGACCGGCGGCGCGGCCGGCGTCGCCGACGCGGCAGGCGGCGCGACGAGCGGCTCGGGCGGCGGCGGTGACTTGATGCGTTCGCGCAGCAGCGCGCGGACCCAGCCCACCGCCGTGGACATGTAGCGCGTGTTCGCGTCGTACCACTCGGCGCCGTTCACGTCACGGTCACCTGCTGCGCGATATACGCCGGCGGCGTCTTGGTCGGGTCGAAGATGAGGCTGTCCACGCCGTCGACGCGCAAGCGCACCCAGTACGTGCCGGCGACCAGTCCGGTCGTCGGGAAAGTGAGCGCCGGACCCTGTACGGTCAGCGGGTCGGCCACGAACTCCGCGTCGCCGAGCATGAGCGTCACGTGTTGCGCCGGGAGCACCTCGGGCGCGACGGTCGCTGTGTAGACGATGTTTCCGGGGGCCGCCGACCCCGGCGCGACCGTCAGCGACGGTGCGAGCGGGAACACCAGCGTGTTGGTGCTGCGACGGAACGTCTCGCCGGTCCGTTGCACGAGCACTTCCAGATTGTAGAAGCCGGCCGGCCAGGCGGCCGGCGCATTCGGCAGCTGGACGCTCAGCGTGGTGGCGGTCGCGCCCGGTTGGGGTGCGATCTCGACGGGTGTCGTCCACAGCGGATGCAAGAACTGCACGCCGACGTCCGCCCCGCCCAAGTTCACGCCGGTGATGGTAAGGATATCGCCCAGCAGCGCGCTCGGGTGCTGCGGCGGGGCGGCGACCGAGTACAGCGTCGGCAGCGGTGGGCCGGTGTTCGCCTGCGACAGGAAGCCTTGGTCGCCCGACCCGCGGGCGAGCACCGGTAGTCCCGTGCGGGTCGCGCGCGTGCTCTCGATCAGCGCCACCGAGACTTCGTAGGCGGCCGACAACCGGTACTGCATCGAGAAGCCGGTCCACAGCTTCGACAGCTCGTCGATCGAGAGCGGGTGCAGCGTGATGCGCAAGTGCTCGATCTGTCGGTCGAGGTCGCTCGCCGGCAACGCGGCCTGCGTCGCGGCGCGGATGTCGATGCTGCTGAGGATCGGGTTGTCGTACAGGATGCTCATCGCCTTGCCGAGCAGCTCGTGGCCGAATGGTTGGGCCGCGTCGTCGTCGCGGCCGAACGCGGTCAGCAAGAAGTACAAGTTGAGCGGCAGCGGCGAGATCGCCACCTCACCGGGTTTCACCTGACGCGGCATGTCCGCGTTCACCCAGGCCGCGTTCCGTGCGACCATGTAGAGGAACAGGTTGAGCTGGTTGGTCGTATTCTTGCCGCGCGCCAAGTCGAGCGGCAGGATCGTCACGCTGGTGTCGTTGAGGTCGGGTTCGAGCACCACGTTCGCCTGGAGGATCGCCTGCAGCGTAGCGGTGACCGCCGCGATCGCCAGCGAGTTGCTCATCGTGCGCGCTCCGCGCGCGAGCGCAGGTACTCGCCGAGCGTCATCACCGCGGGGGCAGCGGCTTCGCGACGCCGCTCGCCGGGCTGCTGCGTGGCACGCACCTCGATCCGGCCGATGCTCACGTGGATCGTCGTCTCGGCGTCACGCGGCAGCGGCGAGGAGCGGCGTTGGGCCGGCCGCGCGCGCGGCGCGAAGGCGGCGACCGGCGGGACGACGCCGGTTACGATGTCTGGTACGATGCGTTCTGCGCCGCGGATCGGGGCGCGTTCGGGCTCGGCCATCCGACCGTCGCCGCGGGCATCGTGCGCCGGCGGCTCGTCCGGCAGCGACGTGCGCGCGCTGCCACCGCGTCGAACGCGCGGCTCGACGACCTCGCCTGTCGGCGCTTCCAACTGCGGTTCCGCTCGGCGTTCGTCCCGGACGACGGCTCTCGCCGGTGGCGAAGATCGCGCCCGTACGGCGTTCGGCTGTTGGGAAGTTCGCGCCGGTACGGGGGCGGCGACAGCCGCCGCGGCGGAGACCGTTCCAGCCGGCGCCGGTTCGGGCGCCGGCGACGCGATCGATCGCGCGGCGGCCGGCGTCGACGCGGTCGAGGATTCGTGCGCCGTCGTAGCGGCGGCGCGATGCGGGACGAGCGGCGTCTCAGCCGGACCCGCACGCTCGCCACCGCGCTCGACCGGCGTCTCGTACAGCGCCTGGGAAAGCACCGGATCGGACTCCGTCTCGAACCGCGACGCGAGACGCGGCCGAACGGCATCGCCATCGGGACGCGCGCGAGCCGCAACGTTCGCGAAGAAGTCGTTCACGCGCCGACCAGCTGCAGATACGAGCGCCGGCGTGCAGGGCTCAGTCCGAGGATCTCGGCCTCCGACCAGCCGTAGGCCGACGCGAGTTCGTGAACGTCGGACAGCATCCGGCGGGTCAACGCTTCGATCTCGGTCCACAGGTACGCGCCGACGTCGAACGGGGCGGCCCAGTCGAAGCGGCACGACGGACAAGACAGCGAGAACCGCAGGTCGGCTTGGGGATCCGCGTCCGCCAAACGGCGGCCGGCCTCCGCGACGAGGTCGGCCGGAAGACCGGCAGCCTGCACCGGCTGATCGTCGATGCGAGCCGAGACCAGACATCGCTCGAACAGCAGCGCCGGCCCGTCGTCCGCGTCGGCGGTCGCGACCGCGAGCAGATCGCGGCTGTCGGGCAGGCGGAGCTGGAGCTCGTGATCGGCTCCGCGCACGGTGATCAACGGCTCGCCGGGCGGCGCGAAGCAGAGCTCGCGCGTCGCCAGCTCGAGCTCGAGCCGCTCGCCGCAGCGCGCGCATGCGACGAGCCCGGTCATGCGTGGGCCGAACAACGCTTCGCGCAGTGCCAGCAGACGGCGGTCGCGCTCGCCGATGCTCAACGCAGCCAAGGCGTCCGGATCGTCGCCGGGCGAAGCGAGGCCGAGCAGCGTCAGGCCGCGTTCGACCGGGCCTTGCTCCAGGCCGCGCTCCCATGTTTCCACCAGTGTGCGCGCGGACGGCGTTTGCAGCATGCGGCCATCAGGTCGGCGGGACGAAGGTCGGCTCGGTCGGTTCGGTCACCGCGATGTCACGTATCCAGCCTTCGTTCTCGAGCTTGATGTGCTGAATCGCGACCGCGTTTGCGTTCGCGTCGAAGTCCGGCATCGCCTGATACTCGGAGACCCAGCAGCGAAACACGTTGTAGGCGATCGCGAGCTGACCGGCCTCGTTGTAGACTTCGATGATGATGTCCTTACGAAAGGACGCAAGCGAGACTTCGGAGCCGAGCCCGGCGTTGAGGCTCCACACCGTGCTCGCCCAGACCTCAAAATCGGTGTCGTGCGTTACGCCGCGCTCGAGCGTGATCGCGTCGTACTCGGTTCTCCCGGGCGACTTCCGGCTGCTCGACGGATCGCCGCCCTCGCGGTGCTTGACGACCTCGGTCGTGCGCTTGAGCATCCCGAGTTTGCTGACGCCGGCCACGTAGTGGCCGTCCCACTTCACCCGGAACTTGAAGTTCTTGTAGGGGTCGAAGCGCGTCGGATTGACGGTGAACTCTGCCATGACGTCCTCTCAGCTCGCAATCTGCCCGGCGATCTGCTGGATCTGGATGACGACGAACTCGGCCGGCTTGAGCGGCGCGAACCCGACGATGACGTTGACGATGCCCAGATCGATCTGCGCCTGCGGATTGGTCGTGCTGTCGCAGCTCACGAAGTACGCCTGCGCCGGCGTCGATCCGGCGAAGGCACCCTGCCGGAACAAAGTCTGCATGAAGGCGCCGACGTTGAGGCGGATCTGGGACCACAACGGCGTGTCGTTGGGCTCGAAGACGACCCACTTCGTTCCACGGTACAGGCTCTCTTCGATGTAGAGCGCCAGCCGCCGAACCGGAATGTACTTGTAGTCGTCGACCAGCTGGTCGGCACCGTAGAGCGTGCGCGCGCCCCAGCTGACCGCACCGTAGACGGGGAAGGTTCGCAGCGCGTTGATGGCCAGCGGGTTGAGGACGCCGTTCTCGGGGTCGGTCAGCTTGTACTCGAGCGCCTGCGCACCGGCCAAGGTCGCCGCGATGCCGGCCGGTGCCTTCCACACGCCGCGCGACGCGTCGGTGCTCGACCACACGCCCGCGAGCGTTCCGCTGGGCGCGACGGCGCGCAGACGATAGCCGTTGAGCGGATCGGCGATGTCGATGCGCGGAAAGTAGAGCGCCGCGTTGCGGCTGCGCAGCGTCGCGTTCGCGTCCAGCCAGGTCATGACTCCGTTGACCGTGTCGCGCGACGGACCGCCGGCGGGCTGGGGAACGTCGAGAATGTACATCGCCCGGCGTTGCGTGCACAGCGCCGTTGCCTGCGCCGCGACTTGCGCGGCCTCGGTATCACCCAGGTTCATCGTTGCCGGCAGGCACAGGATGTTGAACTCGTCGACGCCGAGCAGCGCGTAGATCCCGGTCTTGGCGTTCTGATCGCCGATCAGCGCGGTGGCGATTCCGGCCGAATCCGTGCTCGGGTTCCACGCGCCGTCACTGCCCTGCGTCTGGTTTCCGCCCGGGCCCGACTGTGCTGCTCCGGCCGGCCCGCCCAGCGCGTACTGCTGCACGTTCGCGGCGGCCGCCGCGAAGCCGAGCTTGAACGCGAGCTCCGCCCCGTTGTCGGTGAGCGCGAGCACGTCGCCGGGATTGCCGGTTCCCGCCTTCGCGACGAGATACGCCTGTTTCGAGGCGCTGCCCACGACGCTCACCGTCGCGTTGGGCAGCGCGGCTTTGCCGCCGGACTGCAGTCCGCGCAACAGTCCTTGGAGCGCCGTCGCGAGATCGGCCAGGTTGGCCGGAACAGCGGTCAAGCCGGTCGTCGTGCCGAGCGCGGTCTTGCCGAGCGCGACGTCCACCGTGTCCCCGTTCGCTACGTTGAAGGAGCCGTTGGCGATCGACCCGCTGACGGTTCCGGTTTGCGCCGGGCGTTTGCCGGTGCTGCCGGAGATTTCGGTGAGGTTCACCAGCTGTGACGCCGCGTTGACCACGGCTGCGGCGTCGTTCGATTGCGACGGATCGATCACGAGGTTGCGGTAGGCTTCGGTTGCGACGACGCTCGTCACGCCGTTGGTCGTTGCCACCTCGGTCACGGTGAGGTTGAACGTCGTCGCCGGATCGGAGGTGTTGTAGTCGACGTCGAGCCGAACGTTGTTCCCCCATGCACCGGGGTCGACCGCCGTCGCGGTCAGCAGGGCCGTCCCGCCGGCGGAGTCCTCGAGCACCACTGCCGCGGCGACGGCCGGTGTGGTCGCCGACGTGACCCGCACGACGTACGCCTCCGAACCGCCGTTGAGGAAGAACTGTTGGATCGCGTAGCTGGCCTCGCTGGTCGCCGACAACCCGCTGAACTGCGCCTCGAAGTCGGCGAAGCTGAAGATCTGCACCGGCTCGTTGAGCGGCCCAGACGCGAAGGCGTCGACGAACGCCGCGATCGAGGTCGCGACGCCGGCGATGCTCCGCACCCCGCTGGATATCTCCTCGATGTACACACCCGGATATGTCACGGCAACCGGCATGTCGGCTTTCCTTTTTCTCGGTCAGTCTGCGTGAAGGTGGATGGCTTCGGCCAGGCGGTTCAGCGACGAGTCGCTGCTCTGGAAGTACGCGATGGCGCCCGAGCCGCGATGCTCGAACCGGCCTCGAATGACGTCGGGGCTCTCGGCCCAGATCGTCAGCAGCAGCGCGTCCTCGTCGACGGTGAACCGTTCGCCGCTCAGAGGAGATGTGACGGTGATCGCAATGCTGCCGTCGATCGTCGATCCGAACCGCAACATCGCGCTCAACCTTCCGTTCATCGGCCTCCGCCCACGGCGCTCATCGGCGGTATGATACGCGAAGGCGCTTCGCGTCGGGCTCCTGCGCTGCTCACTGAGCGCTCACTGAACGAGCAGGCGGTGACTGACCTTGACCTCCCGGCGCCCCGATGGTATTCTCAGCGAACTAAAAATCGTGCGAGGCGCTGCGTTTGTTTGCAGGCCCGTACTTCGATCGGGTGGAGTCCTTGGTCGGTGGGGTAGGATCGCGTGTAAGACTGGCCGGCGGAACCGCTCACGCAGCTCCGACGCTGCGAGTTACCTGCTTCGGGCACTTTCGCGTCGCCGGTCCGGCCGGCTGGGAACGGGGCCCCGAGCAGAAGCGCGCGCGCGAAGTCATGCAGTACCTCAGCCTGCATCCCACGACGATTGCTCCGCGCGAGCGGCTCACCGAGTCGTTGTGGCCGGGCGAAACGTCGGATGCGGTCACGCACCGCCTGCACGCGGCGGTGAGCGGAGCGCGGACGTTCTTGCGCAGCGTGCTCGACGGTTTCGACGCGATCCGCTGCAGCGACGAAGGCTATTTTTGGCACCCTCAGATGCACGTCGTGACCGACGTCGTGACGTTCGCGCGACTGTATCGTGAGGGAACGGCGGCCGCGGCACGGGAGGCGGTCGCGCTGTACGCGGGCGACTTGCTGGCCGGCCAGGAAGCCGACTGGCTGCGACCGGCGCGCGTGAAGTACGCGTGCATGTACGCTTCGATGGTCGAGCGGCTGGCCAACGACGCCTTCAGCGCGGGCGACTTCGACTCGGCGCTGCACTTCGGCCTCGAGCTGCTCGAGCTCGACCGCGCCCACGAGGGCGCCACGCGACTCGTCCTGCGTTGCTTCGACGCTCTCGGACGGCGCAGCCAAGCGCAGCGCGAATATACGTCGCTACAGGCCTACCTTCGCAAGCACTTGGGCATCGACCCGATGCCGGAGACGACCGAGCTGATCCGCGCGATCATGCGACAGCCGGAGTCGACGCGCGGCTGAGAGCCCCGACGACGCCTATCCCCAGACGCGGCGGGCCGTGTCGACGACGAGGCGCAGCTTTGCCCACTGGTCTGCTTCGGTCAGCAGATTGCCTTCGGCCATCGAGGCGAACCCGCACTGCGGGCTGAGCGCGAGACGTTCGAGCGGGACGTGTTTGCTCGCGGCCTCGATGCGCCGGACGAGATCGTCGGCGCTTTCGAGCTCCGGCTTCTTGCTGCTGACGAGTCCCAGCACGACGGTCTTGTCGCGCGGGACGAAGCGCAGCGGCTCGAACGTGCCCGAACGCTCGTCATCGTACTCGAGCAAGAACCGGTCGACCTCGAGCCCGTTGAACAGCTTCTCGGCGATCGCGTCGTAGCCGCCCGACGCGTACCATTGGCTGCGGTTGTTGCCGCGGCACAGGTGGATCGCGAGCGTCACGCCCGGCCTGCGCGCGGCGCGAAAGCACGCGTTGTCGGCGGCGATCGCTTCGTCGAGCAGCGCTTCGGGTTCGCCGAACTCGGCCTGCAAGAACTCGCGCCACTTCGGGTCGAGGTAGTAGCTGTAGCGCGGAGCGTCGATCTGGATGTACGCGACGCCGGCATCGGCCAGGGCCTTGGTCTCGGATTTGGTGATGTCGACGACGTCGGCCAGGAACGCCGAGTGGTTGGAGTAGGCGCGCTCGCTGATCCCCTTCTTGTAGGCGATCGCCGGGAACTGGGTCGCGCTGGGCAGCGTCATCTTGATCGGACCCGGGCTGTGCTGCTGCAAGAACGGCAGCTCGTGCGCGGTCAGCCCGCGCGTCTGGCGCAGCTTTTCGGTGACGATCCCGCGCACGGCGCTCGGCGCGACCGTCGCGGTCCCGCCGGCGGCGTTCCAGTTGCGCGCGATCCCCGCTTCGGAGTCGAATCCCTCGACCGCGTCGGTGAGGTCGCTCATGAAACCGCCGCGCCGGAACTCTCCGTCGGTGAACGCCTCGAACCCGAGCTCTCGCTGCTTGGCCAGGACCCGCAGGATCTCGCGGTCCTCGACCTCGCGCAGCCGTTCCGGCTCGGCACCGGCGTGCCGCAGCTCGAGCAGCTCCTTGGGACGCAGGAAGCTGCCGACGTGGTCGGCCCGAAACGCCGGACGCTGCTCGTTCATCCGGCCGCGCTTCCATCGCCGATCACGGCGACCCTGGATGGAGGTCCGGCATCGGCCGGGAACCGGTGCGCGTGGTCGGAACGGGCGCGCCGGTGGATGCTTTGGCGGGTGGGGCGAGCTCGCCGGTGCGGGCGGGGCGGCGCGTCGGCGGCGCGCCGTTCCTGTGCGCGCGCGGTGAGGGCGCGTACGCCTTCGACACGGACGGGCGGCCGTACGTCGACTACGTGATGGCGTACGGGCCGTTGCTGTTCGGCCACACGCCGCCATTTCTGCGCGGGCTCGACGAGCTGGCAGCCCGCGGAACGGTGTACGGATCGACGACCCCCGACGAAGTCGCATTGGCGGAACGGATTCGCTCGCATCTGCCGTCGATGGAGCGGCTGCGTTTCACCACGACCGGCAGCGAGGCGGTGCAGAGCGCGGTGCGCCTGGCGCGGGCGTTCACCGGGCGCGACCTGGTGCTGAAGTTTGCCGGCAACTATCACGGGCACTTCGACCTCGCGCTGCAGGGCGCGGGCGCGTCGGCCGAGACGCCCGACGCGCGGCGGTCGGGGATCCCGCGCGCCGTGCTCGACGATCTGGCCGTCGCGCGCTACAACGACCTCGCCGACGTCGACCGTATTCTGGCGGGTGAAGAGCATCGGCTGGCGGCGATCCTGGTCGAGCCGATCTGCGGCAACATGGGCCTGGTCGAAACCGTGCCGGGATTTCTCGCCGGCCTGCGCGAGCGCGCGAGCCGCCACGGCGCGTTGCTGATCTTCGACGAGGTCATCACCTGGCTGCGGCTCGGCCTCGGCGGCGCGCAGGCGCGCGTCGGCGTGACCCCCGACCTGACCACCGTCGGCAAGGTGCTGGGCGGCGGCTTCCCGCTGGCGGCTTTCGGTGGGCGCACCGGCGTGATGGCGATGCTCGCTCCCGACGGCCCGTGTTTTACCGGCGGAACGCACGCCGGCATGCCGTTCGCCGTCGCGATCGGGCTCCGCGTGCTCGACACGCTCGAGCGCGAACCCGGCCTGCTCGTCGCGACCGAACGTCGCGCGCGCGCTCTCGCCGGCGCGATCCGCGCCGCGCTTGCTGCGCATGAGCTCGACTATTCGGTCGTGCAGCTCGAGTCGATCGTAGACTTCAAGTTCCGGCGCGGCCCCGCGACGCGGTCGTACGACGATCAGCAGCACGCCGACCAGCACGCGTACGCGGCCTTCTATCACGCGCTGCGCGCGCGGGGGGTGCTGCTGCCGCCCTCGCACAACGAGGTCATGTTCCTGTCGACCGCGCACGGCGATGCCGAGGTCGACCTGACCCGGCGCGCGATCGAAGAATCGCTGAGCGAGCTGCGCTTGAAAGGGACGATCTGATGCAAGCCCCGCCCGGCTGGACCAACGACGGAAGCGCGCTGGTCAAGCGCTTCGATCGCCACGACTTCGACGGCTCGATCGCGTTCGTGAACTCGGTCGCCGAGGTCGCGAACCGCCTCAACCACCATCCCGACCTCGCGGTGTCGTGGAACGAGGTCACGATCCGCACCTGGTCGCACGACGTGAACGCCGTCACCGACCGTGACGTCGCGCTGGCCTACGCGATCGACGAACTCTAGTCCAGCGCCCTCAGGCGCCGCGTTTCGCCGGCGCAGCGATCTTCTTGGGACGACCGCCCTTCGCGCCGTTCATCCGTGCGGCGGCAGCCTTGGCCGGCGTGATCGTAGCGCCGGCATGGCGCGCGTTGGTGGCGACGCTGCGGATTCCGATCGCGTCCTCGAGCAAGATCGGTACGGAATGATCGACGTCGAGCCGCGGCCAGCGCAGGTATTCGCCACGACCTTCGATGGTCACGTCGGCGACGTCCTCACCAGCGCGTCGTGAAAGACCCTTGACGCGAGTCGTTGGGATCGCGACCCGCGTGCCGTTCCGCAGCTCGATGAGGACGCGCACGTCGTTCGCGTCGACGCGCCGGGCACGAGGCTCCGTCGCGTCCTCGTGCTTTGCACGGCGCGCCGCCTGCTTGTAGCAGCCTCGTGCCCTCCGCGCATGAGCAGGACCCGAGGCTTGGCGCTCGTCCTCTGTGCGAATGCTGCGGCTCGACTAGGGACCAAAGTACCGAAGCCTCGTACGAGGGTCGAAGATCGGATGCGATAACCGCACGAACTCGTGGTCACTCGAAAACTTCTTGCGGCTTAATCGCGCGATAAAATTCGTCCGGTATCGTAACGGCCGTGTCGTCATCATGCATGGCCGCGCGGGCGCGTTCCGCAGCGGCAGTCTTCAGTGTTGCTCTCGCTCTCGCAGGCGGGAGATCCGCGCTCGCACAGAGCGCGCCCGCACCGTCCCCGTCGCCTGCGCCGAGCGCGGCTCCGGCGAACTCCGATCCGTTCAGCTACCGCGGTTACCTGCGGCTGTACGACTTCACCCGGCAGAACGCGAGCACCGCGATCGGCGGCGCCGGCGCGGTCAACCAGCAGTCGATCGAACCCGGCCTGAGCCTCCATGCCGACTACCGGCTGGGTGATTCGGGCTTCAGCGTCGGCGGTTCGTACCTCTACGCCGATCCGCTCAACAACTGCGAGACCCCTGAATCGCATCTCGCGCCGCCCTGCGGCAAGGTCAAGGAGCCGGCGCTCAACCCCGACGACACGCTGCCGGGATACCGGCTCAGCGCGTTCTACGAGGCGTACCTGCGCTACAAGGACGTGCACCTGACCGCGACGGCCGGCGATCAGCTGATCAACACGCCGTGGGCGAACGCATCCGATTCGCGGCTCAAGCCGGCGGCCTTCGAAGGCGTCGACGTCGCGTACGCGCTGCCGAACCGGTTCTCGGTCGACGTGATGGACATGACGCGCTTCCAGAGCCGGACCGACTCGACGTTCGACGACAAGACGCTGCTGACGTCGTTCAACCTCGGATACTCGGGACTGCCGAGCTACATCTACTCGCCCGGCGGGACGGGCTTCACGACCAGCGGCTTTCAGTACGGGCGGTTCGGCTACGCCGACCCGAACGGACTGACGACGAACGTCTACGACTACCACTTCACCGACATTGCGACCTTGATGTGGTTCGACGCCAAGTACGTGTTCGGGTATCAGCCGACGAAGCCGTTCATCGCGATCCAGGCCGGCAGCGAGCAGAACGCCGGCGCGTCGCAGATCGGCAAGATCGATGCCGACGTCTTCGGTGCGCAGATCGGCGCCTCGGTCAAGCGAAACATCACGGTAACGCTCGGCTACAACGAGATTCCGCGCAAGATCGACCGGCTCGCTGCGCTGCCGGTCGGGATCACCTGCAACGCGAAGTTCCAGATCGCCGCCAAGGCCGGCTCGACGATGCCGTACATCCTGCCGTCGAACGCGCCCGAGTGCATGAAGAACGCCGACGGCTCGTACTCGGTGCTCTACGGCGGGATCGCGAGCCCGTACACCGACTCGTACGCGACCGATCCGCTGTTCAGCACCAGCCTCACGCAGGGGATGGCCGACCGCCGCGCGCCGGGCGACGGCGCGAAGCTGGCCGCTACCTACACGTCGACCAACAAGCGGCTCATCGTCAGCGTCAGCCGGGCGTACTACGACTACGGCTGGCTGCTGGGGGAGCAGCAGACCGCCGAGACCGCCGCCGACGCGCAGTGGTACGCCAACCCGATTCCCAAACGCGGTCCGTACAAGGGGCTGCTGCTGCGCTACCGCTACGGCGCCCGCACGTTCGACAACATCACCCAGTACGGCGGCGCGCCGTTGTTCAAGTACAACCGCGCGCAGCTCGAGTACGACTTCTAGCCGCGACTCGGCAGACTAACGGACGGGAGTCGGGAAGCCGGCCGGCGAGCGGTGGCCTTGCGCGTCGACCGCGCGGACGCCGAACTGCCAGTTGTCCTTCGACAGGTGCAGCGTGATCCGGGTCGCGCTGCCCGCGTCGTCGACCGCGGTCCAGGTCGGCTCCGTCGTCAGCCGGCGCACGACCTCGTAGCGAACAGCGCGCGGGACGGGCTGCCAGAACAGCGTCGTGTCGTTGGTGAGCTCTTTGGTGTCGACCGAGACCTTCGGGGTCGCCGGCGCGAGCGCGAGCGAGGCCAGCACGGCGGCGTTGTAGCGCGTGACCTTGGCCAGATAGTCGAAGTCGACGTACTGCAGCAGGTCGCCGTACTGGACGCCGTTCTCCACTCGCACGTTCTGGTGCTGGTGGGCGAACGTCTCGCGCGGCTCGGTGAAGCGCAGCGCGGCGAAGCCGGCCGCGTTGAACGACTCGTGGTCGCCGCCGCGCAGGAAACGGTCGGCGCGCCAGATCAGCATCCCGGTCAGTCCGGTCGCGTAGGCGTCGCCGGTCTCCTTCGCGTAGCGCGCCAACTCGTTGGACGGCGAGTCGTTCTGCGAACCGATCGCGTTCACGCGTCCGGCCGTCGCGCCGGCCGGGATCGCCTCGGAGAAGATGCGCACCGAGTCGTCGCGCTTGACGCCGTCGTCGCCGACCGATGCACCGATGATGTCGTTGTTCAGGTCGCCTTCGACGTCGACGTGCGCGGCCTTGAGACCCTGCGCGAAGTGCGCGCTGCCGAACAGCCCTTGTTCCTCCGAGTCGAAGCAGGCGAAGATCACCGTGCCGTGCATCGGCAGCGGCACGAGCACGCGCGCTGCCTCCAGCACCGCCGAGACCGCCGAGCCGTTGTCGTCGGCGCCGGGCGCATCGTGCACGCCGTCGTCGTTGTCGGAGTTGCGCGAGTCGTAGTGGCTCGACATCACGTAGGTCGGCGCGGCCGGGTCGTCGCCCCGCAAGGTCGCGATCACCGACGAGATCACGACGTCGCGCGGGATGCGCCGGGCCGGGTCGGCCGGCTGCGTGTAGGTGTCGAGGGCGACCGTCATCCGGCCGCCGCTGCCGCGCGCGATCTGCGTGAACCGTTCGAACAGGTACGAGCGCGCGGCGAAGACGCCGCGATTGGGGCCGGAATTCTCCGAGAACGTCGAGCGCGTCCCGAAAGCGACCAGGCGCGTGTCGGTCGCGCGCAGGCCGGCGGCGTCGACCCGGGCGATCGCCGCCGCGACGACGGGATCGGTCGCCGCGGCCGGGACGGCGCCGCGTGCGGGGACCGCGCAGCACAGCGACAGGACGATCGGGAGCGCAAGACGGCGTGAGCTCGACATCTCTTGTGCCTACCGCGCGGTCGCGGTCACGCCCTGCGTGGCGGCCGAGAGGACGGCGGGGCGCCGGTCGTTCGACGCCGTAAACCGCCGCGATGGCAACGCAGACGAAGCCGACCGGTGACGAGCTCACCAGCCTGGCGGCCGAGGCGAAGACCGCCCGCGCCCGCATCACGACGCCCAAGGGCGACATCGTGTTCACCTTCATGCCCGACGACGCGCCGCAGCACAGTGCCGCCTTCATCAAGCTCGCGCGCGCCGGTTTCTATGACGGCCTGAAGTTCCACCGCTACGAGCCGGGGTTCGTGATCCAGGGTGGCGATCCGAGCGGAAACGGAACCGGCGGGCCGGGCTACAACCTCGACGCGGAGTTCAACGAGAACCCGCACGTCAAAGGCACCGTCGCGATGGCGCGGTCGTCCAATCCGAACTCGGCCGGCAGCCAGTTCTACATCTGCCTCGACGACGCGCCGTTCCTCAACCGCAACTACACCGTCTTCGGTCACGTGGTCGAAGGCCAGGACGTGGTCGACAAGATCCGCGCCGGCGACGTGATGACGACGGTGAAGATCGAGGACGGCGGCAAGGAAGGCGTGGGCTGAACCTTCCGCACCTCGCGCTCGGGACCCAGGGCTGGTCGTATCCGGACTGGGTCGGCCCGATGCACGACGCCGGCACGCGCCCGAGCGACTACCTGCGCGAGTACGCCGAAGAGTTCTGCAGCCTCGAGATCGACTCGACGGTGTACGGGACGCCGCCGCCCGGACGCGTCCGCAAGTGGGCCGCACAGGTTCCCGACGGTTTCACCTTCGCGCTCAAGCTGCCGCGCGAGATCACCCATGAGCGGCGGCTCGTCGACGCCGGCGGCTTGGTCGAAGAGTTCGTCGCGAGCGCGCTCGAGTTCGGCGACCAGCTCGAAGCGATCCTGATCCAGCTCCCGCCCGACTTCGGCCCCGACGAGCAGAGCGCGGTCGAACCGTTCGTCGCCGAGCTGCCGGCCGGCCCGCGCTGGGCGTTCGAAGTGCGCAACCGCGACTGGTTCCACGGCACCGCGCACGGACGGTTGCGCGATGCGCTCGGAACGCACGGCGTCGCCCTGGCGGTGACCGATGGGCCGTTCGTTCCGCTCGACATGATGCTGCACGAGCTCTACCGGCCGACCGCGTCGCACGCGTACCTGCGCTGGATGGGCGTCCGGCGCAGCCTCGAGCGCTACGACGCGATCGTGATCGACCGCAGCGCCGACATCGTGCGCTGGGCCGAGGCGATCCACGACGTCGCGCCGCAGCTCGCGCGGATCGCCGGCTACGCCAACAACGAGTACGCCGGTCACTCGCCCGAGACCGTGCGACAGATCTACGCCGCGCTCGGCGTCGCGCACGAGCGGCCGGCGCGCATCGAGCAGCCGTCGCTGTTCGGCTGATCGTGCTCGGCTGATGCGCGCCGGTTCGCTCGCGCGCGGGATCGTGCTGTGGATGGCGGGGACCGACCTGCGGCTCACGCTGCTGGCGGTGCCGCCGGTGCTGCCGCTGATCCACGCCGATCTGCACCTCAACGAGTCCGGCGTCGCCGCGCTCTCGAATCTGCCGGTGCTGACGCTGGCGGTCTCGTCGATGTTCGGCGGGCTGCTGACGATGCGGCTCGGCGCGCGCGGCGCGGTGCTCGCCGGGCTGTGGCTGATCGCGATCTCGTCGGCGCTGCGCGGCCTGGGTCCGTCGATTCCGATGCTGTTCGCGATGACGGTGCTGATGGGGGCGGGGATCGCGACGATTCAGCCGGTCTTTCCGCTGCTGGCGCGCACCTGGTTCGGCGACCGCGTCGCGCTCGGCACCGGGATCTGGGCCAACGGGCTGCTGTGCGGCGAGGCGATCAGCGCGTCGCTGACGATCCCGTTCGTGCTGCCGTGGGTCGGCGGATCGTGGGAGCGCAGCTTCGTCGCTTGGAGCGTTCCGGTGGTGGTGACTGCGCTCGCGCTGAGCGCGACGCGCGATCCGGCCGGCACCGTCGTCGCCGCGCCGCGCGCGTGGCTGCCGGACTTTCGCGACCCGCGCGTGTGGCAGCTGGGCGCGTTCCAGGCGGCGGCGAGCCTGACGTACTTCGGCGCGAACACGTTTCTGCCCGACTACCTGCACGCGACCGGCAACGCCGGCTTGGTCGGCGCCGCGCTGACGGCGCTCAACGTCGGCCAGATCCCGGCGTCGCTGGTGGTCGGCCTGATCCCGATGCGAATCCTCGGCCGAACCGTCGTGTCACTGCTCGTCGCGGCGCTGATCGCGGTCGCGGTCGCCGGCGTGCTGCTGCTGGGCGGCGGTTGGGCGCTGGCCGGCGGCGCCGTGCTCGGGTTCGTCGCCGCCTACGTGCTGACGCTGAGCTTCGCGCTGCCGGCGCTGTCGGCGCCACCCGACGAGGTACCGCGGCTCGCGGCCGGAGTGTTCACGCTCGGCTACTCGATCTCGTTCGTCACCACATTGCTGTCGGGCGCGGCCTGGGATGCGACGCACCTCGCCGCGGTCGCGTTCGTCCCGATCCTGTTCGCAGCCGTCATCGTCGCCGTGCTGGGGCCGCGCGTCGCGCGCGTCATCGAGCGCGCCCCAGCTCCGGCGTAGAGCAACTTAGTCGCCGAACATTCCGGCCAGCGTGCCGCGCGCGAGGATGTTGCCGTCCATGTTGAACTGCAGCAGCGGCGCGTCGGTCGTCGCCGCGTTGAGCCCGCTGATCGTGGTGCTCAACGCGGTGACGGTGATGATGTACTCGTGCGTCGTGCCGGTCGGCGGACACGGTCCGCCATAGCCCTGCACGCCGTAGTCGTCCATCGCCTGGCTCGCGCCGGCCGGCAGCGTTCCGCCGCCGGCTCCGGCCCCGCCCGTCGGCGGGATCCCGGCTGCCAAACTCGTGGTCGCGGCGGGGATGTTGTAGACCAGCCAGTGCCAGAAGCCGACGTTGGTCGGCGCGTCGGGATCGAACATCGTCACCGCGTACGTCACGGTGCCGCTCGGCCCGGCGCTCCACGACAGCTGCGGTGACGTGTCGCCGCCCGTGCATCCGAGTGCGTTGTAGACCATGCTCGCCGGCAGCGTCGCGCCGGCGGTGAAGGTGGTGCTGGTGACGGTCAGCGACGGCAACGGATTCGGCAGCGTTTGCTGCGCGAGCGGCGCGACCGTCGGCGCAACGGTCGCCGTGGCCGGGGTCGCCGACGACTTGCTGTGGCAGGCGGTCAGCGCGGTGGCCGCAGCGATCGCGAGCGCGAAGGCACCGGCTGTCGAAAGATGCTTCACGGTTCTCCCTCCCGATGGAAGCTGCCGTTCGCGTTAGGTGCGGCGGCTACGTTCCCTGCCGCAGCGCTGCGTTCACGCGGTGCGCGATCGCGGCGATGCCGGCGTTGCCGGCCTCGTAGTTGCGCAAGTCCCGGGTGAGCACGACGAGGACGTAGGGCGCGTCGCCGAACGGATCGATCACGCCCGCGTCGTTGCGGGTGCCGTCGATCTCGCCGGTCTTGTGGGCGCACGGCGTGCCGTGCGGTAGGCCGCGCACGATCTTGGTGCCGTCCTCGTTTCCCAGCAAAATCCCAACCATTTCCCTGCAAGCCTGCGGCGAGGCGATCGTGGCGACGCTTTCCCGGGTGCCGCGCTCGATCTCGTACAGGAGTGTCGCGGTGTCGGCCGGGGTGATCACGTTCTCGCTGCGGCGCCAAGCGGGGACGACATCGGCGAAGTGGCGCGCCAGTCGCGAGCTGGCCATCCCCGCCAGCTGCATCGTTGCGTTGACCGTGCTCATGCCGAACGCAGTGATCAGGGTGTTCGAGGCCGAGTTGTCGCTGACGTCGATCATCGCGCGAACGAGCTCGTCGATCGTCCACCCTTTCCCGGCCGGCGAGCCGGCCAGCACGTCGGAGCCGCCGATCAGGTCGGCGGCACGGGTGTGCACGACGTCGTGCGGCGCGGCCGTCCCGGCATCGTACGCGCGGTACACGGTCGCCAAGATCGCGAGCTTGATCACCGAGGCGGACGGAAAATGCTCGTCGGCGCGAATCGCGATCAGGGGCGGATCGTCGCCCATCGTGCGCGCGACGACGCCGGTGATGCCGGGGATCGCGTCGAGCAGGTCGTCGAGCTGCGGCGCCGGCTGCGCGGCTGCGCGCCGGGTGAGCGCGCAGGCCGCGGCCAGCGCGCCGCCGACGAACGCCACGCGCCTCATCGCGGCAATTGCTCCATCAGAAACGCGGCGACTTCGTCGGCGAGCTGGTCCAGCCGCGACGACATCCAGGCGAGCTGCGGCGGACAGGTCATCTCGCCGAACTCGATCAGCAGCTTCTCCGGCGCGTCGACCTTGCGAAAACCGTAGTACAGCGATTCGTTCTTGGTGAAGTTCTCGCCGACGAAGCGGAACGGGAACAGCGCGCGGTAGCGCGTCTCCCACGCGTCGATGAACCCGCGGCTCGTCGTGACGGGAAAGCCGACCGACGCGCCGCTCTTGCAGGCCGGCTCCGCACCGTCGAAGTGCAGGAACACGGCTGCCTTCGCGGTGTCGTGGTCGAGGTAGTCGGCCGGCCGGCGGATGACGGTATAGCCGTGCGCGCGCAGCACGCGCGCGACCTCGTCGGCGACCAGCGGCGTCCAGTCGCGCTCGCGAAAACCGCCGCCGGCGGTTCCCAGATTGCACGCCTTGACGTGGAGCGGCGCGCAGCTCGCGGGCCGGCCCTCGTGTCCGGCTTGCACGAGCACGTCGCCGTCGTCGGCCGCGGCCGGCGCGTGCAGCGCTGCGAGCAGCGCGCCGAGGACTGCGATGGTTGCGGGAAGGCGCGTCACCCGGCGATAATGCCCGGCTGCGATGGGCACTCCTCTCGTTCCGAGCGATCTCCTGAACATGGTGCTGATCTCCGACCCGCAGATCAGCTCCGACGGCGCGGCGATCTACTACCGCCGCTCGTGGTTCGATCGCGAGGCCGACGAGATCCGCGGCGCGATCCATCGGATCGACCGCGACGGTGCCGACCGCGCTTTCACTGCCGGGACGAACGACCGGTTGGCGCGCGTCTCGCCCGACGGCAAGGCGGTCGCGTTCGTCGCGCAGCGCGACGACCAGACGCGCGCGTACCTGCTGCCGCTCGACGGTGGCGAGGCGCGCGCGCTCGGTGACGCGCACGCGAAGATCACCGGCCTCGCGTGGTCTCCCGACGGCAAGCGGTTGGCGTTGACCGCCAGCGCGCCGCACGATCCGGCGACGGCGCGCATCTTCCACGACGCAAAGACGGGCGCGCGCCACATCCGCATGCTGCCGTTCAAGAGCGACGCCGACGGGCTGCTCGACGGCGTGCGCAAGCACCTCTTCGTCGTCGATGTGAGCGACGGCGCGGCGCGGCGCGTCACGCACGGCGACTTCGACGTCAACACGCCGGCCTGGTCGCCGGACGGAACGCGGCTTGCGTTCTGTTCGCGCATCGACCTGCCCGAAGCTGCGACGTCGCTGAGCGACATCTGCGTCGTCGACGTCGCGAGCGCAAACGTCACCCGGCTAACCGGCGGCGACGGCCCGATGGCGACCCCGGCGTGGTCGCACGACGGCAACGAGATCGCGTTCATCGGCCACCATCACGGCGACGACGGCGGCGGCCGCTTCGACGCCGAGTTGCTGGTCATCCCCGCCGCCGGCGGTGCGACGCGCTCGCTCTCGGGCGCGCTCGGCCGGACGGCCGGCGACTGTCTGGCCGGCGATCTGCGCAGCAGCGTCGCGCTGGCGCCCGTGTGGGGCGACGGCGACCGCGAGATCTTCGTGCAGGTCTGCGACGAGGGCAGCACGTCGCTGCGCGCGTTCGCGCGCGACGGCAGCCGGACGCGCACGGTCTCCGGCGGCGAGCGTCACGTCTACGCGTTCGCCGTCGCGGACGACGGCACGATCGCGATCGCATACAGCTCCCCAACGGTTCCCAACCAGATCGCGGTGATCGAACGCTATGGCGCCGAGCGGGTGCTGACCGACGCCAACCCGTGGCTGGCGGACAAGGACATCGTCGCCCCGGAGCGCTACCGCCCGCGCGCCGACGACGGCGCGCAGCTCGACGCGTGGCTGGTGCGACCGAAGTCGACCGAGTCACGTCCGCCGCTGGTGCTCGAAGTCCACGGCGGGCCGCACGGCGCGTACGGGCATACGTTCTTTCTCGAGTTCCAGATCTTGGCGGCGCAAGGGATCGCGGTCGCGTTCGGCAACCCGCGCGGCTCGCAGTCCTACGGTCACGCCTACGCCGACGCGATCCTGGGCGACTGGGGCGGGATCGACGCCGCCGACGTGCTGCGCATCCTCGACGGCGCGCTCGCACTGGGAACCTTCGACACGGCGCGGATCGGCGTCGCCGGCGGATCGTACGGCGGCTTCATGACGAGCTGGCTGTTGGGCCATAGCGATCGCTTCGCGGCCGGCGTCTCGATGCGCGCGGTCAACGATTTCGTCAGCGAGCTCGGCGCGTCGGACCTCGGCTGGTTTCTCGAGCGCGAGCTGGAGAGCGCATTCGCCGACGATGCGGGGCGCAAGATGTTCGACGGTTCGCCGATCCGGTCGGCGAGCGCGATGAACGCTCCGCTGCTGGTCGAGCACAGCGAGCGCGACTTCCGCTGCCCGATCGATCAGGGCGAGCAGCTGTTCACGATCCTGCGCCGGCTCGGCAAGACCAACACCGAGTTCGTGCGTTTCGCGCAGACCGGCCACGAGCTGTCGCGCAGCGGCAACCCGCGCAGCCGCATCTTCCGCCTGCGCGCGATCGCGCACTGGTTCATCCGCCACCTGCGGCCGGCCGGCGCGGAACCCGTCGCGGACGAAGCCGGCGCACTCTTCCGCCCGCTTCCCGGCGAAGCCGAGCTCGAACCCGCGTGACGCGCGCTCAGGTCGCAATCGCGGTCCTGATCGCCGCGCTGTCGCTCGCGCCGGTCGCGGCGCTGCGCGCGCAAGACGCGAACCGCGTCGATCCGTCACTGTACGCGGCGCTGCGCTGGCGCAACGTCGGTCCGTTCCGCGGCGGCCGTGCCGTTGCGGTAACCGGGGTGGCCGGCGACGGCGGCACGTTCTACTTCGGCGCGGTCGGCGGCGGGGTGTGGAAGACCACCAATGCCGGCCGCACCTGGATGCCGGTGATGGATTCGCAGCCGGTCGCGTCGATCGGCGCGCTGGCCGTCGCCCCGAGCGATCCGCGCACCGTGTACGCCGGCAGCGGTGAGGCCGACATGCGCTCCGACATCATCCACGGCAACGGGATGTACCGCTCGACCGACGCCGGCGCGACCTGGACGCACATCGGTCTCGACGACTCGCGTCAGATCGGGCGCATCCTTATCGATCCGCACGACCCGCGCACGCTGCTCGTCGCCGCGCTGGGCCACGCCTACGGTCCCAACGACATGCGCGGCGTCTACCGTTCGACCGACGGCGGCGCGACCTGGACGCGCACGCTGTTCCGCGACCGCGACACCGGCGCGATCGATCTGGCCAGCGATCCCGAGATGCACGTCGTCTACGCCTCGCTGTGGCAGACGCGCCGGCCGCCGTGGAACACCTATCCGCCGTCGAACGGTCCGGGCAGCGGGCTCTACAAGTCGACCGACGGCGGCGCGACGTGGACGCCGCTGCGCGGGAACGGCTTCCCGTCGGACGGCGTCGGCAAGATCGGCCTCGCGGTCGCGCCGAGCGCACCCAACCGCGTCTACGCGATCGTCGACGCGAAGGCCGGCGGCCTCTATCGCAGCGACGATGCGGGCGCGACCTGGCGGCTTGCCGACAAGGATTCGCGGCTCTGGCAGCGCGGCTGGTACTTCTGCCACGTCGCGGTCGATCCGCGCAACGCCGACCTCGTCTACGTCTCCGATACGTCGTTCTACCGCTCGACCAACGGCGGCGCGTCGTTCACCTCGATCAAAGGTTCGCCCGACGGCGACGACACGCACCAGCTGTGGATCGATCCGGCCGACGGTGCGCGAATGGTGCTCGGCAGCGACCAGGGCGCGAGCGTGAGCATCGACGGCGCGCAGACCTGGAGCTCGTGGTTCAACCAGCCGACGGGACAGTTCTACCACGTAGCAGCCGACGGCGCGTTTCCGTACCGTCTGTACGGCGCGCAGCAGGACAGCGGCGCGGCGATGGTGCCGTCGCGCAGCGCGCACGCCGCGATCGAGTCACGCGACTGGCGTCCGCTCAACGCGGGCGGTGAAAGCGGGACGCTGGCGCCCGACCCGCGCGACCACGACGTCGTGTACGGCGGCGAGGTCGACCGCGAGGACCTGCGAACCGGTCAGACCCGCGCCGTCTCGCCGACGCTCGGCCGACCCGGGGTCTGGCGCGCGACCTGGACCTTGCCGCTCGCGTTCGGGCCCGACCACGCGCTTTACGCTGCGCACCAAATGATCTTCCGCACCCGTGACGGCGGGCAGCACTGGGAACCTGTCTCCGGCGACCTGACCGATCCCGACCCGAGCGTCCCGGCGACGCTCGACGCCGCGACCGTCGTCGACAGCTCGGTGCGCGGGCCGCGGCGCGGCGTCGTGTACGCGCTCGGGCCGTCGCCGCTGCGCGCGAACGTGCTGTGGGCCGGTACCGACGACGGGCACGTGAAGCTCACGCGCGACGGCGGCCGCAGCTGGCGCGACGTGACGCCGCGCGGCCTGACGTCGTGGAGCAAAGTCGGGATCGTCGAACCGTCGCACTACGATCCCGCGGCGGCCTGGGTCGCGGTCGACCGCCACCGGCTCGACGACGACCGCCCGTACGTCTACGCGACGCGCGACTACGGCGCGACCTGGCAGCTCAGCGTGCGCGGGATTCCGGACGGCAGCTTCGTCAACGCGGTGCGTGAGGATCCGGTTCGGCGCGGGCTGCTCTACGCTGGCACCGAGACCGGCGTGTTCGTCTCGTTCGACGACGGCGTCTCGTGGCAATCGCTGCAGCAGAACCTGCCGACGGTCTCGGTTCGCGATCTCGTCGTGCGCGACGGCGACCTCGCGATCGCGACGCACGGCCGCGCGCTGTGGGTCCTCGACGACGTCGAGCCGCTGCGCGAGCTGGTCGCCGACCGTTCAGCCGCCGCACGGCTGTACGCGCCGCGTGACACGGTTCGCGTCGCGCCGTACAACGACGAAGCCGAAGCGTCGCCGCCCGAGACGCCGGCCGGCGAGAACCCGCCGTACGGCGCGCCGATCGACTACGTCGTGCCGCGCGACGTGCACGGCCCGGTCGCGCTGCAGATCGCCGACGCGAGCGGCGCCGTGCTGCGCACCTGGTCGAGCGCCGATGCGGTCCGGCCGGTCGACCCGAGCAGCGTCGATTTTCCACCGGCCTGGATCACGGTACCGCCGCGGCTGTCGGCGCAGCCCGGGATGCAGCGTTTCTGGTGGGACATGCACGCGGCCGGCAGCGCGACCGGACGTCGCCGTCGCGGCGGCGGCGGTCCGTCCGTGGCGCCGGGCCGTTACACCGTGCAGCTGACGGTCGACGGGCACACGTTCACCCGGTCGCTGGTCGTACGGCGCGATCCGCGCGTGCGCGCGACCGATGCCGCGTTGCGCGCGCAGTTCGCGCTGGCGCGCGAGGTCGATGCGCTGATCGGTCGCGTCCAGCTCGCCGTCGCGCAGAGCGACGCGCTGCGCGCGAAACCCGGAGCCGACCTGACACGCATCGACGCGATCGCCGGACCGCCGCCGGTGCGCGACCCGCGCAACTCGGTCGGCGGGCCGGCCTCGACGTTCACCACGCTGCGCTGGTACGCGAGCGCGCTCGGCGAGCTGTTCGGCTCGATCGAGAGCGCCGACGCCGCGCCGACCGCTGACGAGCGCGCGACCTGGTCGCGGCTGCGCGCCGCGTCGGAACGGGCTTTGACCGCCTGGGCTGCGGTGACGCCGGCCCGCCCGTAGCCTGCGACAGGACGAGGTCGGCGGCGGGCACCGGCGGCCGTTCCTCGTCGGCCGTGGCGTCGTCATTCCCGCGGTCGTCGGACGGCCGGGGCGCGGGGTCGGGATCGAGCTGAAACTCGGCGCAGATCGCCATCGTCCACCCACTCTACCTGGCACTGAAGCGGCAGAGAATGTCGGAAAACCGTACCTCGGCGACCGGAGCGGCGGGCGGCCGGCGCGAAGCCGGTGAGGGCGCAATGATCGTGCGACCGTTGGTGTGTCCGGTCTTGGTCGCCCGCCGCGAGGAGCTCGCGGAGCTCGTCGAGCGGCGGCGCGCGGCCTCACGCGGTCACGGTTCGGTCGCGCTCGTCGCCGGCGAGGCCGGGATCGGAAAGAGCCGGCTGGTGACGGAGTTTCGCCAGACGGCCAACCACGGCCGGGCGGCGCTCGGCTTCGCGGTCTGCCGCGAGTTCGGCAACGTTCCGTACGGCCCGCTCATCGAGGCACTGCGCGGGCTCGATCCGGCGGTCGTGCTGCCGGTCGCCCGGACTCGCGCGGAGCAGCTGTCGGGTATGCTCGCGCAGCTGCGCGCGATCTGCGCCCGCCGCCACGGCGTGCTGATCTTCGAGGATCTGCAGTGGGCCGACGACGGCACGCTGAGCTTCTTGGCGCACCTGCTGCCGGCGTTGCCCGCGATGCGGCTGCTGGTCGTGGCGACCTATCGCAGCGACGAGGTGCACGGCGGACAGGCCGCGGCTCGCTACGTCGCGCGGCTGGTGCGCGAACGCGGAAACGCCCACGTCGTGCTCGGTCCGCTCCAGCCGGCTGAGACGCGCAGCTTGCTGCGTCACGCGATCGCCGGCCACGCCGTGCTCGACCCGTCGGTGATCGAAGACATCGTCGAGCGGTCCGAGGGCAACCCGTTCTTCGCCGAGGAGCTCTTGTCGAGCGCGCTCGAGCGTCGCGACCGCAGCGCGTTGCGCAGCGACCTGCCGCTGACGATCCGGTCGGCCGTCAACGAGCGGCTCACCGCCCTCGATGCGAGCGACCGCCGTCTGCTGGTGCTAGCCGCGGTCCTCGGCCGGCGCTTCGAGGCCGAGTTCCTGGCCGAGATCGCGGGCCGGGCGATCGAGGACGTGCTCGAGCTGCTGCGCCGCGCGCGCGACCTGCAGCTGATCGACGAGCGCGGCCGGCCGCCACAGACGATCGCCTACGCCTTCCGCCACGCGCTGATTCGCGACGCGATCTACGACGAGATGCTGGCGCTCGAGCTGCGTCCGCTCCACGCGCGCATCCTCGATGCGCTCGAGCGGCAGGGGACGGCGGCCGTGCACGACCTCGGCTATCACGCTTGGGCCGCGCTCGACGGCGCGCGCTGCATTCGCTACAACGAGCAGGCCGGCGACGAAGCCGATGCGCTGCACGCGTACACGGATGCGGTGCGCTGCTACGAGCGCGCGATGCACGGTGCGCAAAGCGACGGCGAGCGGCAGCGGCTGCTCGAGAAGGCGGCGCGCAGCTCGGCGCGCGACGGTAAGCCCGCGCGCGCCATGCACCTCTATGAAGCTGCCGCCGAAGCGTCGCAGCGCTCGGGCGACGTCGCGCACGTCATCGAGCTGTATCAGGCGATGAGTTCCGAGGCGCGCTTGGCCGGCGACAACGAGCGCGCTACCGCGATCCTCGGCGACGCGTTGCGCGCCCTGCCCGCCGATGACGCGACCTCGCGCGCGACGCTCAGCCTGACGCTGGGATTCCTGCACCTCGACCGCGGCGAGACCGCGAAGGCCACCGAGCTGATCGCATCGGCCGGCGCGGTCGCCGGGTCGCCGGCCGACTACAACGCGCGCGGTTACCTCGCGACGGTCAGCGGCGATCTCGACGGCGTGCGCGAGGCCTCGAAGCGGCACGAGGAGGTGTGCTCGGAGCTGGGCCCCGACCGCGTCCTGCGAGCGCGGTTCAATCGCGGATTCTCGCTGTGCGTGCTCGGCGTCGACGGCGAAGCGCGGGCGGTGTTCGAGTCGATCTTGCCCGAGCTCCGCGAGCGGCGGCTGCTCTCGCTCGAAGTGCTGGCGTGCGCGAATGCCGCCCTCATCGACGCGCGCGTCGGGCGTTTGCGGGCCGGGAAGGCGCTGGTGGAACGCGGGATGGCGATCCCCGAACCGGCGACGACCGGCCCGATCGCGCTGGCGTCGGCCGCGCTGGAGATCGGGCGCGCGCTGTCGGACGAACGGCTCGTCGCGCACGCGGTGTCGGCGGATTTGATCGAAGCGGCGTTCGTCAGCCGGATCAACACGACGCTGGGGCGCTTGGCCGGACCCTACGCGCGCTGGCTCGACGCGCACGGCGACGCGCACGGCGCGCAGGACATCCTGCGGCGCGCGATCCGCGCGCTGACCGCACCGGCCGGCGCCACCGAGACGATCGTCGCCGCGGTCGAGCTGGGCGACGCCGCGACGCGGGCCGCCGCGCTCGCGTTCCTGCCGGCGATCGACGCGATGGCGTCGCTGCCGATCTATGCGGCGACCGCGAGCCACGTGCGCGCGCTCGACGCCGCGCGGCACGGTCTGGCCGGCACCGCGGGCGACGCAGCCGCCCGCGCGGTCGAAGCGTATCGCGAGCTGGGGTGGCCACTGCACGAAGCGCGCTGCCGCGAGCTGACCTCCGAGCGCGAAGCAGCGGCCGCGGTCTACCTCGCCGCCGAGTCGACCGCCGACCTGCGCCGGATCGAGTCGCGCCGCGACGCGCCGGCGGCGGCGTCGCTGGCGCTCTCACGCCGCGAGCTGCAGATCGCCGAGCTGGTCGCCTCGGGCACGCCGAACAAAGGCCTTGCCGAACAGCTCGACGTCAGCCAGCGCACGATCGAGAAGCACCTGACCTCGATCTACGGGAAGCTCGGGCTGCGGAATCGCTCCGAGCTGGCGGCGTTCGTCGCCCGTCAGTCGTAGCTGACCGAGACAATCTTCAGCTTGAGGTCACCGGCCGGTCGGTGCCAGATCACCGTATCGCCGGCGCGCGCGCCGCTCATCGCCTCGGCCAGCGGTGAGTCGATCCCGAGGCGCCCGGCGGCGAGGTCGGTCTGTTCCGCGTCGGCGATCGTGAACGTGCGCCGCCCCGGGCCGACCCCTTCGACCACGACCGTCGCTCCGAAGCCCGCCACGCCGTGATCGGCCGGCGGGATCGGCGCCATCGCCCCTTTGCGGGGCGCGCGCACGAACACCACCTCATCGACGACGTCGTCCCGCTCTTTGGTGAAGGCTCGACTCATACGGCCACCAGCACTTTCGCGACGAACTCGTGGGCGCGCCCCAGCAGCGCCTCACCCTCGGCCAGGAGCAGGTTGCCGCCGATCAGCAGCATCGTGTCGAGGCCGTAGAAGGCCAGTAATTCGTCAACGCGGTCCAAGCGCATCCCGCCGGCAGGGACCGGGAGCGCCGGCCGGAGCCCACCCCAGGGCGCCCGCGCCATCGCAGCCAGTGCGGCGCACTCTTCCGGCGGGTAGGCGAACCGGCCGCCGTAGTTGACGAAGATCGGCGCGTCGGTCCCGAGCAGCCGGAAGATCTTCCCGAACAGGACCGGCGGCGCAAGTCGCGCGGCGCCTCCGAACGACGGATGGCCCAAATAGACGAAGCCGGGGAACTCGTCGACCAGGTCGCGGAAGGCCGGCAGCCCGACCAGCATCGGGGCGACCAGGACGACCCGCACGCCGGCGTCGCGCGCGATGCGGGCGTGCTCGCGCAGGATGCGCGGCGTCCCGATCAGGTGCGGCGCGTAGAAGGCGGGCTTACCGGTCGCGGCGACGACCTCGGCGATCGCGCGCTGGCAGGCCGCGACGCGCTCCGCGAACGGCGAATACGCCTGGTTTGCGATCCCGTGATCGTCCTTGACGATGTCGACGCCGGCGCGCGCGAACGTTGCGCACATCCGCGCGAGCGCGTCGGCCGGCACGCCCTGCGGCTTCATCGCCGCAGCGGTCAGCGGCCGGTGCGGAGCGTCGAGCAGCGCCCGGATCCCGGCGATCCCGTGACGCGGTCCGTCGAAGCGCGCCAGCAGCTCCGGCGGCAATTCGAGATCGACCAGCTGCACGTTCTCCCACAGCGAGCAGTTGCCGAACACCATGTTGAACAGCTGCGCCGTCTCGCCGCCCACCGTCGCGGTCGCGATCTCGACCGCGACGCGGAAGCGTGCCTCGCCGGCCGGCTCGATCGACGCGACGCGCGCGACGACGTGCTCGCGCACCCAGTCGTCGTGGATCGCTTCGAGCGGGCACTCGACGCTCTGCTCGATCGCCAGCGCCTGCGCGCGCGCCTCGATCTGCTCGGGCACGCTGTCGATGAGGTACGTCGCGGTCAGCCAGGCCACGTCAGCTGCCCGTTCCCTGATAGCGGTTGATGCCGACCCGCCAGAACGCGTAGCCGATCGCGAACGCGAGCAGCCCGACGGCGGGCGTCAGCAACCCGACCGCGGGGTTGAGGTGCAGTCCGTCTTCGGTCTTGTGCAGCAAGTACGTGGCCGGAAAGTAGTTCATGAAGGCAAACGGCACCACGAACGCGAGCACGACCTTCACGCCGCGCTGGTAGATCGAGATCGGGTAGCGCGAGAACTCCTGCTCGAGCGACATGAACACCCAGCGCAGCGAGTCGATGCGCGTGAACCAGAACGCCGCGGTCGCGATGATGAGGCTGACGCCGAAGTCGATCAGCGCGCCGCCCAGCGCGACGAGCGGAACGTAGCAGATCAGCACCCAGTCGACCTGCACGCCGGCGAACGGAACCGCGATGCAAAAGTACGCGATCGCGAGGATCAGCTCGTCGGGCCAGATCTGCTGCGGCACGGTGAGCGCCTGGAACAGCGGGTCGAGCGGCCGGATCAGGAAGCGGTCGAACTTCCCTTCGCGCACGAACTCCGGCACGCTGCCGAGGCTGAAGAAGACCGTATTGTGCAGGCCGTGGCCGAGCATCCACAGTCCGTACATGAACGCGGTCTGTCGAAAGTCCCAGCCGTTGATCGACGGGAAGTTGCGCAGCGTGACCCACAGCGCGGCGATAGCGGTAGCGTGGTAGACGACGGTGAACCCCGCCCACATGAGAAAGTTCGCCCGGTATTCGAGCATCGTGAGCACGTTGATCCGCCAGTAGCGTGCGTACGTCGCCAAGTACACGCGCCAAGCGTTCCGTGCGCGAAGCGCTCGTCCCCGTTCGGACGCCGTACCGGCTCGACCTGACCGCGGTCGCGATGCGGCGGCTGTCGACCAACGTGGTCGACACGTTCGAGGACGGCACCTATCGCCGGCTGCTCGGCGATCCGGCCGAACCGACACTGCTGTCGGTCTCGCAGCCGGCACCCGACGCGCTGGCGGTCCGGCTCGAAGGGCCGGCGGCGAAACGGCTCGATCCGGCGGCGATCGTGCGCCGCAGCCTCGGCACCGAGGTCGACCTGTCGCCGTTCTACGCGGGTGTCGCGCGGGTGCCGTGGCTCGAGCGGATCGCGGCCGGCGCGCGCGGGGTGCGGCCGCCGCGCTATCCGTCGCTGTGGGAGACGATCTGCAACGCGGTCGTCTACCAGCAGGTCTCGATCCACGCCGCCGGCGCGATCCTGCGCCGCACGATCGAACGGTTCGCGCAGCCGGTCGAGACCAACGGCGTGCGGCTGTACCCGTTTTTCACACCCCGCGCCGTACTCGACGCGTCACGCGAGGATCTCCGCGCGGCCGGTCAGTCGTCGAACAAGATCGACTCGCTCAAAGCCGTCGCCGGCGCAATCGACGCGGGCGAGCTCGACGAGAATGCTCTCGAACCGCTCGCGACGCCGCAGCTGGTCGAAGCGCTGGTCGCCCACCGCGGCATCGGTCCCTGGACCGCCGCCGTCGTCGCGCTGCGCGGCTTCGGCCGCCTCGACGTCTTCCCCATGAAAGACTCCGGCGTCGCGGCGCTGCTACGCACACTCTCCGGCGACCCGTCGACCGAGATCGAGCCGATCCTGGAAGCGCTCTCCCCCCAGCAAGGAATGCTGTATTACCACTTGCTCTTAGGCCGCTTAGCAGCGACCGGAGAGGCGCAACTGGCGACCTCGTAGGAAAAGTTGGCAGCTGCGTTATCTGGTTCTTCGTGCCAATCTTCCGGATCCCGCGAAGCCGCTATCGAACGCCGGGCCGTAACCTCGCAACGACGTAACGCTCCATGAGCGGAATGCGAAACTCGATCATTCCGCCGGCCGGAGCGTAGATGACGTCCTTTGTGATGAGGCGATTTCGGATCGAGCTGAGAGCCGCCGACGTAGAACGCAAGCGGGCGGAGACTTCGCCGACGGGGTGAGGTCCCGAACCGAGCTCCGCCATGGCCAGAACATACGCGCGCTCCCGGGGCGTCAGTCGCCGAAAGCGCGCGTCATAGAACTCGTCTTCGAGAAGCCGCCTTACGCCTGGTATGGTCCGCTCGACATCGTTCACCGTAATCGTAGAATTGCGATGTGCAAGCCATGCAGCCGATGCAAACTCTTGGACGAAAAACGGATAGCCGGCACTCTCCTCTGCGAGTCGCTCCAGCGCGGCGGGTTGGATCCGCACGCCTCGATCGCGAGCGGGAAGCCCAATGGCGTCCTTGGTCTGCTCCAAAGTGAGGAGACCAATCTGAAAGAATCGCCACCGTTCCGTGTAGGTCCGAACCGAATGGAGATGCTCTCGACTGTTGGGAAGGCCTGCGCCGAGAAAATACGTTGCTTGCTTCGTGCTCGCAGTCGAGTGAACGAAGCGTATCAGATCACGGAGCCCCTCAACGGATGCCTCTTGAATCTCGTCGACGGCAAACAAGAGATAGCCGCCGTGACGCCTCACGGTGCCATTGAGGTCTTCAAGCGCGTCGATCAACTCGAGATTGTCTTTGTGCGGCGCTGACAGGGCGATCGCCCCAAGGCCGTGCGGTAGCTCCAAGGACGCTCTCGGGAGTGTGGCAATGGCCTTGTCGAAGCTGGTCTTGATCTTTTGAGAAACGGATGCGGACTCTCGGCGCGCCCGCTCGAGCCCCGCGCGGAGCGTTGTAGAGAACGGTTCCGCGTCGGACGCCTCCGTGTACACGACGACCGCGCCGGTCGTTCTTGCATCAGTGATGCACCGCCGTAAGAGCACAGTTTTTCCCATGCCGCGAAGTCCAGTGAAGACGATCGGCTGCGCTGCGGCTCCGCTGTGTGCGAGGCCGAGCGAGTAGCGTGCTGCGCTCGTTTCCGCGTCCCGACCGACGAGCGCCGGCGGCTGGCTTCCGGGCGCAGTTCGAAAAGGATTCGCGGTGGGGTCTTGTCCGCGCTTTGTCAAATGTGTCAACCGTGTCAACAGTTTGCCGGGGTTGTCAAGCCTGACAACTGTTTGCCGACGCCGTCAGAGCCGGCAGGCCGGCATGCATGAGTCTCCACCATCCGCAGGTGCCTCCTCTACCTTGCGGTGCCCAATGGGAAACCGAAATATTACTGACGGGTTCTAGGAGGCATGGCGACGCAAACGGTGCCTGTCTTTGCGGTACAGCGGGCGGGGGAAAGGGCGTTCTTCGACTTCAGGTGGCTGAAGACGTACCACTCGTTCAGCTTTGCCGACTACTTCGATCCGGAGAACCTCAACTGGGGCTCGCTGCGGGTGTTCAACGACGATACCGTCGAGGCGGGGAAGGGCTTCGGGACGCATCCGCACCGCGATATGGAAATCGTGACGTACGTGCTGCGCGGCGAGCTCGAGCACCGCGACTCGCTCGGCAGTCACGGCGTCGTCGCACCGGGCGGCGTGCAGTACATCAGCGCCGGGACGGGCGTGCGCCACAGCGAGTTCAACCACTAGCAGACCAGTGACGTGCACTTCGTCCAGATGTGGGTGCTGCCGCGGACCTACGGTGAGGCGCCGGCCTACGGACAACACGCCTTCACCGAAGTCGATCGCCGCAATCGCTGGCTCGTCGTCGCGAGCGGTGAGCCGGGCGTCGCGGCGCCGGTCGCCCTTCGCCAGGACGCGACGCTGCGCGCAGCGCGGCTCGAACACGCGGCGCTCGCGCACTCCTTTGATCCGGCGCGGTTCGGGTTCTTGTTCGTCGCAGACGGAACCGTCGTCGCCAACGGCGAGCAGCTGGCGGCGGGCGACGGCGTGCGGATCGCCGGCCTGCGCGACCTCGCGATCAGCGGAAGCGGCGAGTTGGTGCTGTGGGACGTCCCGCCGACCGACGTCCGTTTGGAGGATGCATGAGACAGGGCGCTTGCGAGCACGCGGCCGGGATCAAGAACCCGGCGCCGCGGACGCCGAACGGTTGCGAAGAGTGCCTGCAGATGGGCGACACCTGGGTCCACCTGCGGCTGTGCGAGGAGTGCGGGCACGTCGGCTGCTGCGACGACTCGAAGAACAAGCACGCGACCAAGCACTTTCACGCGACGCACCATCCGGTGATCCGCTCGTTCCAGCCGGGCGAAGACTGGTTCTGGTGCTACGTCGACGAAACGATCTGGGAATGACGCGGAGGCCGCCGGCATGATGAACGAACAGTCGCTCACCCAGATCCCGCCCGATCTGCCCGTCCCCGTCGACGACGGGGCGGCCGCGCACCTCACCGGGATGCGCATCCCACACGTTGCGCTCGCGGCGACCGACGGCGCGACCGTCGACCTCGCGGACGTGCCGGGGCTGGTCGTCGTGTTCGCGTATCCGCGCACCGGCCGGCCCGGCGAACCGTCGCTGGTCGAGGACTGGGATCAGATTCCCGGCGCGCGCGGCTGTACGCCGCACACGTTGGGCTTCCGCGATCACTATACCGAGTTCACGGCGCTGGGCGCGCGCGTGTTCGGCCTCTCGACCCAGGACACGCCGTACCAGCGCGAGATGGTCGGGCGCGTCGGCGTTCCGTTCCAAGTGCTCAGCGACGAACGCCTGGAGTTGACTCACGCGCTGAACCTGCCCACGATGGACGTCGCCGGGCAGACGCTGCTCAAGCGGATCGCCTGGATCGCGCGCGACGGCACGATCGAGCGCGTGTTCTACCCCGTGTTCCCGCCGAACGAGAACGCGACCGAGGTACTGGCGGCGCTCCGCGCCTAACGCGGCCGCATCCGCAGGTTACCTCGTACCCGACCAGGCGCGGTCCACGATCGAGCGCGTGTCGGCGCCCGGCAGCAGAGTCCCGAAGGCGAAGCCGCCGTCGCCGCCGAGCCGGCTCGAGCAGAACGCGTCCGCGACCGCCGGCGGCGCGTGACGGACCAGCAGCGACGACTGCAGCACCAGCGCCAGGCGCTCGACGATGCGGCGCGCAGCGGCTTCGCGTTCCTCGCCGGCAAGCGCGAGCGCGGAGTCCAGCTCATCTGCCGCGCGGTCGAGCCGCACGTCGCCGCCGCGCGCAAGCGCCACCTCGCGCCGGTAGGCGTCGAGCGACTCGGGCTGTCGCGCGAGTGCGCGCAGCAGGTCGAGCGCGTTGACGTTCCCCGAGCCCTCCCAGATCGAGTTGAGCGGAGCTTCGCGATAGAGCCGCGGCATGATGCTCTCCTCGACGTAGCCGTTGCCGCCCAGGCACTCGAGCGCCTCGCCGACCTGCGCCGGCGTTCGCTTGCAGACCCAGTACTTGCCCAGCGCGATCCCGATGCGTGCGAACGCGGTTTCGCCGCGGTCGACCGCGCCGGCCAGCCGCAGCAACAGCGTGGTCGCGGCTTCGGATTCGAGCGCGAGGTCGGCCAAGACGTTGCGCATCAGCGGCGCATCGACCAGCAGCGCGCCGAAGGCGCGGCGGTGTCGCGCATGGTGCGCCGCCTGCGCGAACGCTTGGCGCATCAGCGATGCGCTGCCCGCGATGCAGTCGAGCCGTGTGTGGTTGACCATCTCGATGATCGTCGCGACGCCGCGGCCTTCGTCGCCGACGCGCAGCGCGAGCGCGCCGTCGAGCTCGATCTCGCTCGACGCGTTGGAACGGTTGCCGAGCTTGTCCTTGAGCCGCTGGATCCGGAACGCGTTGCGCGTGCCGTCCGGGAGCACGCGCGGCAGGAAGAAACAGGTCAGCCCGTCCGGTGCTTGCGCGAGGACCAGAAACGCGTCGCTCATCGGTGCCGAGCAGAACCACTTGTGACCGGTCAGCGCGTAGGTGTCGCCATCGAACGGTTCGGCCCGCGTCGTGTTGGCGCGCAGGTCGGAGCCGCCTTGCTTCTCGGTCAGCGCCATTCCGCACAGTGCGCCGCGCTTCTCGCGCAGCGGCCGCAAGCCGGGGTCGTAGACGTTCGACGTCAGCACCGGCTCGAACAGCGCCGCCAGGTCGGGACGGCGGCGCAGCACCGGCACCGCGGCATACGTCATCGAGATCGGGCAGCCGTGACCGGACTCGACCTGCGACCACACCGCGAACCGCGCCGCGCGCGCAACGTGCGCGCCCGGCCGCGGTTCGCGCCACGGCGCGCCGTGCAGACCCTGACCGACCGCGACCTTGAGCAGCCGGTGCCACGACGGGTGGAACGCGACCTCGTCGATGCGATTGCCGTAGCGATCGAACGTGCGCAGCTCGGGCGCGTTACGGTTCGCGTCGACGCCCCAGGCGATCGCTTCCGCCGAGCCGGCCTGCGTTCCGAGCGCGCGCAGCCCGGCTTCGTCCCAGCCCGCGCCTTCGCGCCGCACGCCTTCGATCAGCGCGAGGTCGGCGCCGGCGACGTCGTAGCCGGCCAGCGGGGGCGGCTGATTCGTCACCGCGTGCGTCGAGCGGATCGGCCGATCGATGGTGTCCATGCGAGCCTCCGGGATACACCTTCGCATTGCGCTCGTGCGGACCCGTTGTAGGAGCCTTACCTCCGAACGCGAACCGAGCGGCCCAAACCGGGCCGTCCGGACGCGCTTCCAGATGAGGTTCTCGATGACGAGCTCCCTACGAATCGCCGCCGTCGCGCTGTGCGCCGCGTTAGCGCTGACCGCGTGCAGCAAACATTCGGATTCGACCTCGACGACGGACACCAGCGCATCGGCCGCACCCGACAGCAATTCCGCCGCGTCGCCCGGGCCGGCCGGGACCGCGTCGGGCGAAGCCGGATCGGGCGCGTCGGCGGCACCGGCGGCGAGCGCGACAACGGGTGCGATGACGCCGTCGTCCGCCGCGCCGACTACGGCATCACAAACCACCACCACCACGACGACGACCACCACCACCGGCGGCGCGACCAATGGAACGACCGGCGCCGCCGGCAACGGCACGACGACGACCACCGGCGGCAACGGCGCGGCGAACGCGTTCATCACGCTGCCGGTCTATCCCGGTGCGGCGACCGCGGCGGCGGGCGACATGTCGGCGAGCACTGCGACCGGCTCGTTCGAGGTCAAGCACTACACGACCAAGGACGATTCGAAAGCGGTCGCCGATTGGTACAAGGCACACCTGCCGGCGGCGTTCCAGGCAATGGTCCTCACGGCCAACGGAAAGACGACCGCGACCTTCGCCGACGATCACCCCGACAAGGGCGGCGATCAGTCGGTGATGGTCACCGTCGACGGCAACAGCGGTGCGACCGTGATCCAGCTCGCGACCAAGAAGGGCAACTGAAGCACTAGCCGCCCTGGGAGACGACGCGCCGCTGCGCGGCGCGCCACACCACGACCGACAGCAGCGCGAACGCCGCGCACCAGCCGGCTTGGCCGGCGAGGGCTCCGGCGTAGCCTGACGGCGGCGTCGTCCCCAAATAAATGAGCAACGGGGTCGAGTAAATCGCCGCGAACGGCAGCGCCAGTACGACCGCTTGCAGCGCGCCGGGGAAGAAGATGAGCGGGACGACCTGGCCGCCGATCAGGTCGCTCATCCAGCGCACCATCAGCTGCACCGCGAACGTCTCGAGCGTCCAGAACGCGACGCAGTTCATCAGAAAGTTCAGCAAGAAGTTGACCAGGTAGCCGAGCAGCACGCTGAGCGCGAACACGGCCAGCACCGCGGGGCTGGGCACGTCGATGTGCACGATCAGCAGCGAGACGATCAGCGCCGGGACGATCAGCAGCGCGTGCAGCAGCGTCATGCCGATCCCGTCGCTGAAGAAGAACAGCGGCAGACTGATCGGCTTCATCAGGTCGGTCGCGATCGTCCCTTCCCGGATCTTGTCGCGGATCTGGCGGGTGCCGTCGGTCTCCAGCACCAGCGACATCAGCAGCGCGACCGCCGTGTAGGTCAGCACCGCGTGCAGCGTGACGCCGGCCGGTGCCGCGTTCTGAGCGTAGAGCGCGGTCCAGACGGACTTCATCAGATACAGCCGGACGATCAGGCTGGCGACGTTGGTGAAGACCTCCATCCGGTAGGTGGCTTCGCGCGAGAACGCCTTGGAGGCGAAGGCCGCGTAGGGCGCCAGCAGCTCGCCAGGGGAACGCCGGGGGCTCTCCAATCGTAGAACGGACATGCTAGCTGCCGTGCTTCTCGCGCTGGCCGGCGCGACATTCCAGCCCGTGACCGCGTCCACCACCGCGACGCCGCCGCAGGTCTTCGTTCGCGACGCGAGCTCCCAGGCGCAAACGGGTCCCGACGCGCACGGCTGGGGCGTGCGCCCGCCGACCGACGCCGACTCCGACGGCGCACCGCTCTACAACGCGCACGGCGAGCCGCTGCACGCGGTGCTCGGCGTCTGGCGCACGGCCGACGGAAGCGCCACGTTCAATCCCGGCCCGCACGCGATCGTCGTCCGCGCGACGTTCCACCACCTCATCCCGAACGGCCGGTACAGCCTGTTCGTGCGCCAGCTCGCCGGACGTGCCGGACCCGTGTTCACCCCGCTCGACCTGACCGGGACGACCAACAGCTTCACCGCCGACGGACGCGGCTTCGGCGAGCTCACCGTCAGCTCGCCGCTGCAGATGCCGTCCGGCTCGCAGCTGGTGCTGGTGTTCCACAGCGACGCCGCCGACCATCAGTCGTCGATCGGCGTGCTCGGCATCAACGCGCATCCGCAACTGATCACGCGGGTGCCATAGCCTCGCTGTAGCCTTCGAGGTAGATGTGCCGGATGATCGACTCGAGCTCGGGCTCTTCGATCGATAGGTCGCTGACGCAGTAGCGGTCGGCGACTCGCCGGATCAGGACTTCGGCCGAGACGGCGCGACGATCGAAGCGCAGCCGCCACACCTCGCCTTCGTGCGACTCGACCTCGGCGCCGTCGACCGCAACGGCGGCGACCGGATCGGGCTCGCAGAGCGTGACGACCAGCGTGCGGTGGGTGCCGTAGCGGTCGCGCAGCGCATCGATCTCGCCGTCGTACACGAGCGTGCCGCGGTCGATCAGTACGATCCGGCGGCACAACCGCTCGACGTCGGCCAAATCATGGGTGGTCAGGATGAAGGTGGTGCCGCGCTCGGCGTTCACGCGGGCGATGAACTCGCGGATCGCTTCCTTGGCGACGACGTCGAGCCCGATCGTCGGTTCGTCGAGAAACACGACGCGCGGGTCGTGCAGCATCGCGGCGGCGAAGTCGCCCCGCATCCGCTGGCCGAGCGACAGCTGGCGCACCGGCGTGCGCAGGAACTCGCCCATGTCGAGCATCGCGGTGAAGTGGTCGAGGTTGGCGCGGTAGCGCGCCGCCGGGATGCCGTAGATCGCGCGCAGCAGCTCGAACGACTCGATCAGCGGCAGATCCCAGTACAGCTGCGAACGCTGCCCGAACACGACGCCGATGTTGCGCGCGTTGCGCTTGCGCTGCTCGTAGGGCACCAGGCCGTCGACGCGCACGACGCCCGACGTCGGCACCAGGATCCCGGTCAGCATCTTGATCGTTGTCGACTTGCCGGCGCCGTTGGGCCCGATGTAGCCGACCAGCTCGCCGGCTTCCATCGACATCGTTACGCCCTCGACCGCGATCTTGTCCTCGTACTCGCGCGAGAAGAGCGTGCGCAGCGTCCCGGCCATCCCGGGGCGGCGAACCAGCGACCGGAACACCTTGCGCAGATCGTGCGTCTCGATGATCGGCATCGAGGGTCGGTTCGCGGTGCGGGACGAACTCGACTCCCGAGCACGATGATGGCGCAACCGAAGGGGAAGCGGAAGAAGAAGGATGCGGCGGCTCCGCCGGCGGGACGGCTGGGGGCGGAGCACTGGCTGGCCGTGCGCGGGCGCAGCGGCGCCGGACCGATCGAGCCGAAGCCCCGCCGTGGGACGCGCGCCGAACACGAACGCGCAGCCCTCGAGGACGACGACGCTGGCAGCACCTGACGCGCTCGCGCAGGCGCTGCGCGATGCGGCGCTCGTCGTGGTGCAGGCGCCGGCGGGTTTCGGCAAGACGACCGCGGTCGGCGAAGCGCTCGCCGGCGCGGACGACGTCGCCTGGTACGACGCGCAGCCGTGGGAGGCCGACGCGTTCGCCGCCGCGTTGCTGGCGCGCGTGCGCGAGGTGCGACCCGACGCCGGGCGGCTGACGCTCGCGCTCGCCGAGCAGCGTGCCGACCCGACGCGCCTCGGCGCGACGCTGGCCGACGAGCTGCGCCACGTCGACGTGCCGTTGCGGATCGTCGTCGACGACGCGCACGTGCTCGGCCCCACCTTCGAAGCGTTCGCCCGCAGCCTGGTCCGGCGGATGCCGCCGGCGGTGCGCATGGTGCTGTTGTCGCGTGGGCCGCTCGACGTCGGCTTGCCCGAAGCGGTCGCGGCCGGCCGCGGCGCGCTGATCGACGCGGCCGCGCTGCGCTTCGACGCTGCTGCGACCCGCGCGCTGGCGGCCGATCTCGGCCTCGCGATCGACGACGAACGCGCGCGAACCCTCGTTGCACGCACGGAGGGTTGGCCGATCGCGATCGCGCTCGCACTGCGCGCGCCGGACTCGTCGGAGAGTTTGCTCGACGACCTGGTCGGACGACGCTTCGAAGCGCTGCCCGAAGCGCAGCGCGCGCTGCTCGACGCGGCGGTCGCGTACGAGACGATCGAGCCCGAGCTGATCGCGCCCGGCGACCGCGACGCGGTGCGCGCGCTCGAAGCGCTGGCCGACGACGCGTCGCTGGTCGCGCGCGTGGGCGACGCGTTTCGCGTTCACCCGCTGGTGCGCGAGCGGCTGGTGCGGCGGATCGGCGCCGAGACGCTGGCGGCCCGTCACGCAGCCGCCGCCGCGGCGTACGCGAGGGTGGGCCGGATGCGACCCGCGATGTTCCACCTCGATCGGGCCCGTGACGCGCGCGCCGACGCCGCGCTGCTGCGCGCGCACGCACCGGCGGCGATCGCGTCGGGCCTGATCGACGGCGTGCGCGCCGCGCTGGCGCGGATGCGTTCGGCCGCGCTCGACGAGCCGGCGCTGCAGGCGTTCGTCGACGGGCTGCTGCTGCGCGCTCGCGGCGCCGACGGCCGGGCTGCGTTCACGATCGCCGCCGGCGAGGCCGACGCGCGCGGTGACGACGCGCTCGGTTTCGAGGCGAGGCTCGCGCTGGTCGAAGCCGATCTCGCGCACGGCGATCCGGTCGCGCCCGAACGGCTCGACGACCTGCTGCGCCGCGCGCCGGTCGCCGGAGCGGCCGGCATCGCCAAGGCACAAGTGCGCGCGGGCTGGGCCGATGCCGTCGCGGGGCGCTTCGCCGGCGCGCTCGCACGACTCGACGCGATCGACGCCGGCGATCCGGCGCTGCTGGCCGACGTCGCGCCGCTGGCGGCGTACGCGCACATCGTGCTGGGCGACTTCGAGTCCGGCGAACGGATCGCGAACGAGCTGATCGAAGCGTGGTCGAGCGGCGACGACCTCATTCGTTACGTCGGCGCGCTCGGCTGGGCGGCGCGCTTCGCGTTGCTGCGCGGCGACGTCACCGGCGCCTACGAGCTGGCGCGCGAGGCGGAGCGAATCGCGCGGCCGTTCGACCTGCGGCCACAAGCCGCGGCGCTGCACGGCACGCTGGCCGAAGCGGCGCTGTACGCCGGCGACGTCGCTCTGGCGCGGCACGAAGCGCGCGCCGCGCTGCGCACCGCCGGCGACGCATGGTACGCGCGCGATGCCGCCCGGACGCGGCTGCTCGCAGCGCGCGTGCTGGCTCGCGCCGACGCGCTCGACGGCGACTACGCCGCGGCCCGCCGCGGCGCCGACGCGCTCGCTGGCGATCCGCTCGCCGCCGCCGACCGCGCGATCTACGCCCGGCTGATGCACGCGAGCGACGCGGCGGCGTTGCGCGACGAGGCGCGGAGCGCCCTCGCGGCGGCCGTCCCGGTCGACGCGGCCGATGCGCTCTGGCTGTGGCACGCGGTGCAGCTGCTCGACGCCGCCGATCCGCGCACCGGCGGCGCGCCGCCGCGCTACGGTCCGTTCGAGGCGCTCGTCGCGCGGCGCGCCGAGAACGGCGCGCGCACGTTCGAGATGCAGCTCGCCGAACGGCTCGGTGCGCCGCCGCGCGGGACGCGCCCGTCCGCCGCGCACGCCGACGCGCCGCTCGAAGCCCTGACGTCGCGCGAAGCCGAGATCCTCGCGCTGCTGGCGGCCGGACTCACCAACCGCGAGATCGCGCAGCGGCTCGTCGTGTCCGCGCGCACGGTCGAGACGCACGTTGCGCGGATCACCGGCAAGCTGGGCGTCAACTCGCGCGCCCGCGCCGTCGCGCGGGCGATCGCGCTCGGCCTCGTCGAGCCGGCCGCCGAGGCGGTCTGAAGGGTAATCTCAGCCGGAACGGGGGAGAAGGGGCGCGTGAAGTTGCGCCGTCCCAAGACCCCCCTCGTGCTCGTCATCGGCGCGATGGGGGTGGTGTTCGGGGACATCGGGACGAGCCCGCTCTACACGCTCAAGGTTTGCCTCGGACTGGCCGGCTCGAAGGGCGGCTTCGAGGATGTGCTCGGGATCTGCTCGCTGCTGTTCTGGCTGCTGGTCTTCGTCGTCTGCATCAAGTACGCGACCTTCATCATGCGCGTCAACCACGACGGCGAAGGCGGCATCCTGGCGCTGCTCGCCCTGGCGGCGCCGCCGCGCGCGTTCGGCGCGCTGATCAAGGTGACGGTGCTGACCGTCGTCGTCATCACCGGCGGTTCGATGATGATGGGGGACGGCGTGATCACGCCGGCGATCTCGGTGATCTCCGCAGTGGAAGGGATCGGCATCGTGTCGTCGGCGTTCCAGCCGTACGTGGTGCCGATTTCGCTGGCGGTGATCGTGCTGCTGTTCGCGGTGCAGCGCCGGGGAACCGACCGTGTCGGGAAGATCTTCGGCCCGGTGATGGTGCTGTGGTTCGTCGCGATCGGGCTGCTCGGGCTGCGCGCCATCGTGGTGAACCCGGAGGTACTGCTCGGCCTCAACCCATGGTACGGCTTGCACTTTCTCACGCACAACGGATTGGTCGGGTTCACCATCTTGGGCGGCGTCGTGCTGGCGGTCACGGGCGTGGAGGCGATGTACGCCGACCTGTCGCACTTCGGCCGCGTCCCGATCGTGGTCGGCTGGTACGCGCTGGTGTTTCCGGCGCTGATCCTCAACTACTTCGGCCAGGGAGCGGGCCTGCTGGCGAACCCGAGCACGATCGTCAACCCGTTCTACTCGCTGGCGCCGGGGTGGGCGCTGATCCCGATGGTCGCGCTGGCGACCGCCGCGACGGTGATCGCATCGCAAGCGCTGATCTCGGGCACGTTCACGCTCATCGAGCAGGCGATCGCGCTCAACCTCGCGCCGCGCGTGCTCGTGCTGCACACGTCGGACCGGTACAAGGGTCAGGTCTACGTGCCGGCCATCAACACGCTGCTCGCCATCGGCTGCGCGCTGCTGGTCGTCATCTTCCAGTCCAGCGACCGGCTGGCGTCGGTGTACGGGGTCGCGATCACCTTCACGATGCTGTGCACGTCGGTGTCGTACTTCGTGGTGATCACGCGCGTGCTGCACTGGCGGCTCGCGGTCGCCGTCCCGCTGGTCGCCTTGTTCGTCGCGGTCGACGCCAGCCTGGCGCTCGCGTCGCTGCCGAAGATCGTGCACGGCGGCTGGATCCCGCTGACGACCAGCGCGACGCTGGTGCTGCTCAGCTTGACCTGGCTCGAGGGACGGCGGTGTCTGTCCAAAGCGCTGGCCGACCAGCAGACGCCGATCGAGGACGTGCTCGAGAAGCTGCCGTCGGGGGTCGGCGAGCACGGCACGATGGTGTTCCTCACCCCCGACCCGACCGGCGTACCGTTCTTGGCCCGCCACCGCTGGGTGCGCGACCGCGCCAACGAGGAGCGGATCGTCATCCTCAACATCGCGCGCGCGCCGACTCCGTACGTCAGCGACGAGCAGCGCGTCACCGTCGAGCGCCACTCGCTGCGGCTGATACGGGTCATCGCGCGCTTCGGCTACATGGAGGCGCCGCGCATCGACCCGATCTTGCGCTCGTGCGACGGGTTCGGGCTCAACCTGGACCGCGACGACACGTCGTTCTTCTATGCCGACCCAAAGATCGAAGCGGCGCCGCACGGGATGCCCGACTGGCGGCGACAACTGTTCGCGACGCTGCTGCGCAACGCGCGTCCGCTCCCCGACGACCTCCGCATCCAAGCCGAGCGGCGGATCGAGCTCGGCCTCACCGTCCAGATATGATCCGGCCGTGATCGTGACCGTGTCGCGCGAGTACGGCGCGCTGTCGTCGTCGGTCTCGCGGATCGTCGCCGAGCGGCTCGGGTACCGGCTCGTCGACGAACAGCTGCCGGTCGTCGCGGCGTGGCGGCTCGGAACGTCGGCCGACGTCGTCGAGACGGTCTCGGAACGGCCGCGCAGCTACGGCGAACGCGTCCTCGACCAGCTCGGCGGCGGGATGCCCGAAGCGGTGCAGCCGCCCGACACGGACGAGTTTCCGGTCGAGACGCGGCACGCCATCGAGGCTGCGGTGCGCGAGGAAGCGTCGGCGGGAAACGCGGTGATCGTCGGGCGCTCGGGGCACGCGATCCTGGCGGGACGGACCGACCTCGTGCGCGTCTACGTGCACGCGCCGCTGCGCTGGCGCGCCGCGCGCGTCGCGCAGTCGCTGCACCTGGACGAGGCGGCGGCGCGGGCCGAGATCGCCCGCATCGACGAAGCGCGGCGCACCTACGCGCGCGACGGCTACCGGGTGACGCCCGGCGACCCGGCCAACTACGACCTCGTCATCGACACGTCGCGCTTCGGCGTCGACGGTGCGGCTGCGATCGTCGTCGCCGCGGTGCGCGCAGCCGCGACGTGAACGACGCCGAACCCCGGATCCCCGATCGGCGGCCGGGGTTCTTCGGACCGTTCGGGTTCAAGGACTTCCGTCTGCTGTGGGGTGGGCTGCTGGTCTCGAACCTCGGCACCTGGATGCAGTTCACGGCGCTCGGATACTACGTCGCGTCGATGGCGCCCAACGCCGCGATGGGGTCGTTCTACATCGGGCTGATCGGCGCGGCGCGCGCCGTTCCGGTGCTGATCTGCTCGCCGTTCGCCGGCGTCGTCGCCGACCGCTATCCGCGCCGGCGCGTGCTGTTCATCACCAACACGACGACCTCGGCGATGGCGTTCGTGCTGTTCGCCCTGGTCACGACGAACCACGCGCCGCTGTGGGCGCTGATGCTGGCCAGCGGGATCAACGCCGGCACGCAGTCGTTCGACGCACCGGCGCGCCAGAGCTGGGTCCCGCTGATGGTTCCGCGCGAGTACGTCGGCGGCGCGATCGGCTTGAACTCGATCGCCTTCAACGCGCCCAGCGTGGTCGGCCCGCCGCTGGCCGGGCTGCTGATCGCCGGGATCGGCGTGGCGCCGTGCTTTCTGGTCAACGCCGTCACCACGCTGGCGGTCGTGCTGGCGCTGGTGTTCATGCGGCCGGCGCCGCCGTCGAGCAAACGCCGCGGCGACGTGATCGCGGCGATCGTCGAGGGCGTGCGGTTCCTGATCGCCCACCCAGTGCTGCGCTGGGTGATCCTGATGCTGGTGGTCGCGTCGCTCACGATCCGACCGTACAACTTTCTGCTGCCCGCCTACGCGGTGCACGTCATCCACACCGATGCGCGCGGGCTGGGCTGGCTGATGGCGGCCAGCGGGATGGGGGCGATCGCCGGCGCGTTCTTCACCGCCGCCACCGGCGGCGCGCGCCGCGGGACGATCTGGGCCATCTCGGCCGCGGTCGCCGGACTGGGCGTCGCGGCACTGGGGCTCACGAGCAGCTTCGGTCTGGCGGCCGCGGCCCTCACCGTGACCGGACTTGCAACGCTCAGCTTCATCGGCTCGTCCAACATCATGTTGCAGACGCTCTCACCCGACGACATGCGGGGCCGCGGCATCTCGGTCTACGCGATGATCCTGCTCGGCTTCGTCCCGCTCGGCTCGCTGCTGATCGGGTCGCTGTCGACCGTGCTCAGCCTGCACTGGACGCTGGTCGGCGGCGGGGCGGTCTCGCTGCTGTGCGCGGTGTGGATCGGCGTCGCGCAACGCCAAGTGCGCGACACGTGACCGGCGCGTACCTGACGGCGCTGCTGGCGACGATCGTCGCGCTGGCGCTGATCGCGAAGCAACTGCGGGTCCCGTACCCGGTCGTCTTCGTGATCGGCGGCCTGGCGATCGCGCTGATCCCCGGTGTCCCGACCGTCGAGCTGCGGCCCGATCTCGTGTTCCTGCTGTTCTTGCCGCCGCTGATCTTCGGTGACGGCTGGACGACCGACTACCGGTCGTTCGTGCGCTACCGGCGGCCGATCTTCGCCCTTGCGATCGGTTTGGTTTTCGTGACCTCGGTCGCGGTCGCGTTCGCGGCCCATTGGCTGATCGGTCTCCCGCTCGCGCTGGGTTTCGTGCTGGGCGGAATCCTGTCGCCCACCGACGCGGTCGCGACCGACGCGATCGCCGAAGAGGTCGAGCTGCCGCGCCGGCTGACCAGCATCATCAGCGGCGAGAGCCTGATCAACGACGCCTCGGGATTGGTGATCTACCGCTTCGCGGTGCTCGCCGTTGCGACCGGAGCGTTCTCGCCGGCGATCGCGGTCGCGCAGTTCGTCTACGTCGTCGCAGCCGGGGTCGCGATCGGCCTGATCGGCGGCTGGCTCGTGGCGAAGCTGATGCTCGCGATCCGTCGCAAGGGCTTGGGCGACGAGCTGATCGCCGTCTCGATCTCACTGGTCACGCCGTTCGCGCTGTACGTTCCGGCCGACGCGATCGGCGCGTCGGGCGTGCTGGCCGCGCTGTCCGGCGGCATCTACCTCAGCCGCAAGTCGTGGCTGATCTTCGACGCCGACAGCCGCATCGCGGCGGGCTCGGTGTGGAACCTGCTGTTCTTCGTCTTCAACGGCGCGGCGTTCGTGCTGATCGGGCTGCAGCTTCGCGCGATCGTCCGCGCGCTGCCCGAGTACTCGCTGCCGACGCTGATCGGCTGGGGGCTCGCGGTGTGGCTGCTGCTCATCGTCGTACGTTACGCCTGGGTCTACGGCGTCGCGTTCGTGACCTGGCGCCTGTTCCCGCAGTCGCGGCGCGGCGAGGGAGCTCCGCCGACGTGGCAGTCGCTGTTCGTGCTCTCGTTCGCCGGGATGCGCGGGATCGTCTCGCTGGCTGCCGCACTGGCGGTTCCGGAGCTGATGCCGTCGGGCGCACCGTTCCCCGACCGGCCGCTGATCCTGTTCATCACGTTCGTCGTGATCTTGGCCTCGCTGGTCGGTGAAGGGCTCGTGCTGCCGGGGATGATCCGGTGGTTCGGCGCGACGCTCGGTTCGGACGAAGACGCCGAACGGGCGCTGGCGGCGGCGCGTGCCCAGACCGCCGGCGCGGCGCGCGAACGGCTGCGCGCGCTCGAGGCGACGTTCGACTCGGCGGCCGAGTGGGAAGTCGCCGGACGGCTGCAGGCCGCCTACGAGGACCGCGAGACGCACTATCGCGCGCACGCCGACGGGTCCGCGTCCGGCGACGACACGCAGCAGCACGAGATTGAGCGCCGCCTGCGGGCCGAGGCCCATGCCGCCGAACGGCGCGCGCTGCTCGAGCTGCGGCGCACCGGCGCGATCACCAACGAAGCCTATCGCAGCCTCGAGTGGGACCTCGATCTCGCCGAGTCGCACCTGACGTAGGCGCATGGACGTCGAAGCGGCGGCGGCGTACGCCGAGCGGCATGGGCTGCACGCGTTCGTGGTGCAGGTCGGCGGCGACATCGTCTTCGAGCGATACGGCGGCGGTTACGACGCCGAGACTCCGCACGCGCTCTACAGCGGGACGAAGAGCTTCTGGGGCGTCCTCGCGAGCGCGGCGCACGACGAGGGATTGCTCGAGCTCGACGAGCCGGTCGCGCGCACGTTCCCGAGCTGGAACGCCGGCGCCAAGGCGCGCGTCACGCTGCGCGAGCTGCTGCAGCTGACCAGCGGGATCGGGTTCGGCGGGCTGGGCGCGTCGGTCCCGACCTACGACGCCGCGCTCGCGGTCGAGCTCAAGAACGAACCCGGAACGACGTTCACGTACGGCGGGATCCCGCTGCAAGTCTTCGGTGCGGTGCTGGCGGCGAAGCTCGCGCCGCGCGGGCTGACGCCGCACGGTTACCTGCACGAGCGGATCCTCGATCCGATCGGCGTGCGCGTCGCTCGCTGGCGCACGCTGCGCGACGGAACGCAGCCGCTGCCGACCGGCGCGTTCGTCACCGCGCGCGAGTGGCTCAGGTACGGTCGATTCGTCCGCGACCGCGGCGAATGGGAAGGCCGCCGCATCGTCGCCGCGGAGGCGGTGGAGCGCTGCTTCGCGGGGTCGGCGGCGAACGCGCGCTACGGACTCGGCTGGTGGCTGAGCCCGCTCCCGGCGCACCCGGACGTCGTCTACGCCAGCGGCTCGGGCGGTCAAGCGATGTACGTCGTGCCGTCGGCCGGTGCCGTGGCGGTGAAGTTCGGCGCGTCGTCGTCGTCCAAGCACGACGCGCTGCTCAAGCGCCTACTCGGAGCCTGACCGCCAACTCGAGCCGTCGGCGAACGTCACCGCGTCGACCTTGCACGTCGCCGGCGCGTCCACGTACGTGCCCGTCTCGAGCGGCGCGAGGTTGCGCTCGATCTCGACGCCGGTCGAGAAACGCCCGCGCAGGTCGAGCGTCTGGCTGACGCGGGCGTAGCGCGCGGTCAGCCGCACGTCGGTCGCCGCGCTCGGCGCGTGGTCGACGAACGCGAGGTGCAGGTTGCTGATCGTCAGCGGCGGGGTCCGGACGAGCCCGCTCTCCGCGTTGGTGAGCAACGTGCTGGTGTACGCGCAGGCGACGATCCCGACCGGTGCGGGAGCGGCGGCCGGCGCGGCGGCGAGGAGGACGGCGCCGAGCGGCGCGATGACGGATCGAACCATGGTGAGGGCGGTGTACCCATCTAAGGAAGAAGCGCGCCGCGGGGATCCCGCGACGCGCTTCGTCTCCGTTGCCGAAGCGGCGTTTACGCCGCTGCCGCCTTCTTCCGTGAGGCTTTGCGACGGGTGGACTTGCGGCGCGTCGTCTTGCGAACGGCCTTCTTGGCTCCGGCCTTCTTGCGTCCGCCGGCCTTCTTGCGTCCGCCGGTCTTCTTGCGTCCCGCGGCCTTCTTGCGTCCGCCGGCCTTCTTGCGTCCGCCGGCCTTCTTGCGCCCGCCGGCCTTCTTACGTCCGCCGGCCTTCTTCGCGGTCTTCTTGCGAGCCGTCGTCTTGCGAGCGGCGGTCTTGCGCGTCGATTTCTTCCGCGTCGCTTTGCGCTTCGACGCAGCCTTCTTTGCTGCCATTCGGTAGTGCTACCGTTCCTTTCGGCGTCCGCGGTACCCGACGGACGCGCGGATAATTCCGGCGGACGTCCGCCGGCGAGTTGCATACCTTATACCACTAATCATGGTGAGTGTGCAACTTTTTGCCGCCGAGCGACAGGAGACGCGCGCGATGTCGTCGGCGAAACGGCGAAGGAACCTCGCCTCGGACGGCGCAACGCGACGGTCCATGATACAACGTGTGTCGGTGGCGGTGTGCGCCGCCGCGTGTGCCGCAATCAGCTTGGCGCCGCTGCCAGCGCGTGCCGACGTCTCGGAGGCGAGCGCGATCAGCTCCGGTTTGCTGGCGCCCGCGAACGCATCGCTCCAGCGGGCGCTCAAGGATCTGGCGGCTGAGAACGCCGTGCCGAGGGATGTCGCTCAAGCAAATCCGGCGGGAACGCCGCCGCGCCCCAGCCTCCCGCGCGGCTTCACGTACAACGTGGACGTGTCGTTCGCGTATCCGTACGGATCGATCAACTACCCCGCGAACATGCCGGGCGGGGTCGATGCCGGGTTCGGCTACGCGTTCACGCGCACCAACCGGCTCCAGGTCGGCTACTACGAGATCCAGCAGTTCCCGCTCGGCTTCAGCAACAAGAACGTTCCGTTCTACGTGCAGGGCTTCACGGCGCCGGGGACCGCGCTGGCGCCGATCATCCAGAACACCGGCCCCGTCGACGCGACGACCAAGGACCAGATCTTGACGGTCGCCGACCAAAACTTGTTCGTCATCGGCAACAAGCTGCCGATCGTGATCTCGCCGACCTACCTCGCCCACACGGCGAAGATCGGCGGCGGCGACGACACCGGGCTGATCGAGTACAACGGGTTCCCCGTCTCGGTGCGCCAGCGAACCGAACAGGAGTGGCTGCTGCCGCTGACGCTGCCGTTCTTGTCGACGCCGCGGATGTTCGCTACCGCGACCGTCGCCGGCCAGTGGCTCAACCACCTCAACGGGATCAACCAGACCAACAAGGCGCAGATCTTCCTGTTGGGCTACATCGAGTACCGCGCGAATCCGTCGACCACGTTCTTCTTCCAGCCGTCGCGGCTGGTCCAATACAACCCCGTCGATCCGTTCCCCGAGTACACGCCGACGTTCATCTACGGTCTCTCTCATCACTTCACGCCGCAGACGTACGTTCAGATGTCGGTCGTCTCGGGCGGCGCGACCAACTACAAGGAGCTGGGCATCACGGGACTCTACTGCCAGAACCTGCCCTCGTGCAGCACCGTCGCGACGTCGCGCGGCGGGCTCAAAGCCTCGACGGTCCAGATCCAGTTCGGCCTCGGTTCGCCGACGGTGCTGCCGCTGTGATCGCGCGGGCACGCGCGGCCGCCGCGCTCGCGGTCACCGTTACGCTCGCCGGCTGCGGCGGCGGCGGGAGCAGCAAACCGTTCACGGTTCCGTTCAACGCCAGTCCCGGTACGACGGTGAGCGCGACCGTGCGCATCGTCGGCGTCGGCGACAGCCTCACTGCCGGCGTCCAGTCGGGCGGCCTGACCGGCGCCGACATCCCGGGCGGCGCGACCGCGCCGGGCGTCGGCACCATCGGTCGCGTACAAGAAACGCAGGAGCACGGTTTCTACGCGATCCTGTGGGAACAGGCCAACGGCGTTCCGCAGTCGGCGCTCGAGAGTCCGGCGACGTCGCCGTTGCCGCTGATCACGCCGCCCGGCATCGGCGGGATCCTGGCCAAGACCAGTAGCGGCTTCCCGGCCGGATTGACCACCGCATGCGTCGGCCAGCGCGCGGCGGCGTTCTCGCCGTCCGGCGCGCTCGGCGACCGCATCAACCCCAACGTGACGCCGTACGACGTCGGCGTTCCGGGCATGACGACCCACGAAGTCCTGGCGATGTACCAGCCGATCTCGAGCTGCGTCACGCCGGCCGCGTCGCTGAGCTTCGCACCGGCGCTCGACGCGCTCAACTCGCTGCTGGCGAGCGAGAGCGAAGACTTCTATCCGGTGCTGGCCAACTTCGGCGCCCAGGTCACCCAGCTGCAGGCGGCGATCTCGCTGCACGGCCAGTTGGCGACGGTGTGGATCGGTTCGAACGATCTGCTGCACTTCGCCTTCGCGAACGGCGGCTCGCCGCCGGCCAGCCCGACCGCGCTGGGCAACGACATCGCGACGATCGTCCGCCAACTGCAGGGCAGCGGCGCGAAGGTCGCGGTCGCGAACCTGGTCGACGTGCTCGGCGGCGCGCTGTTCTATCCGGTGCAGTCGACGAGCGAGCCCAACTACGAGCAGAACCTCGACGCGTTCTTGCAGGCCGCGATCATCAACGCCGCGGCGCAGCAGTTCGGCGTCCCGCCGTCGGTCGCAGCGCAGAGCCCGCTGGTGCAAGCCAAGATCGCCGCCGCCGAAACGGCCGCGCACCAGTACGCGCAAGCCGAGATCCAGCAGGCCGGGCTCGGCCCGAACGGCTACTTCCTGCTCCCGGTGCTGCTCGACACGGTCTCGGCGATTCTGCAGAGCCAACCGGTCCCGCAACTCGTCACACCGTCGAATCCGACCGGCGCCGGCGAGTTCCTCAGCGATCAGACCGCGCTGACGATCAAGGCGCTCAACGGGGCCTACAACCAGGCCATCGCGGGCGCGGCGAGCTCGACGGGCGCCGCGCTGGTCGACGTCGCGGCGACGTTCGCGTCGGCCGAAACGGCGCGCGCGGCCGGTCAGCCCTTCCCGGTCGACAGCCAAGGCGACCTCGCGTCGCTGCAGTACGGCGGCGGATTCTTCAGCCTCGACGGCTTGCATCCGTCGAACACCGGCTACGGCGTGATCGCGAACCTGTTTATCGCCGCGTTCGACTCCAAGTACGGTCTCGCGATCCCGGCCGCCGACATCCACGCGATCTACGTCAACGATCCGTACTCGGCGGCCAACTTCAGCACCATCAACCCATCGGGGTACCTTCGTGCGAAACGCTAGCGTCACGCTCGCGATCGCGCTCGGCGCGGCGCTGCTCGGTGCAGCGCCGGCCGGGCCGGCCGCGGCGTTCCTCGAAGCCTGGTCGAAGATTCCGAGCTACACGGACAACATCAAGATCCACGTCGTCCGCGGGAGCGACGTCCAAGACCGCACCTATCACTACGCGTACCTCAAGCCGCACTTCGCCAGGATCGACATCACCGGCGGCGCCGGCCGCGGCGGCGGCGCGGTCTGGAAAGGCGGCGACACGGTCAGCGGTCATCAAGGCGGGATGCTCAGCGGGATCCATCTGAACATCTCGGTCCACGATGCGAAAGCGGTCGACCTGCGCGGCGGGACGATCGATCAAGCCTCGTTCCAGGACGCCGCGAACAACATCACCTCGGCCGCGAGCGCGACCAACGGCGAAGAGACCTGGAACGGCACCGCCTACGACACGGTGACGTTTCCGTACACCGATCAGTACGGCGCCACCAAGCGCGTCATCTACCTGTCGAAGACGACGCACCTGCCGGCGCGCCGGGTGACGTTCCAAGGGTCGAGCGTCGTGGTCGACGAGCAGTTCAGCGACGTCAACACCGCCGCCGGCCTCAAGGAGAGCGACTTTTAGCTGCGTCGTCGTCGACGGCCGCCGGATCGGCTACGACGATTCCGCCGGCGGCGGCGTTCCGCTGGTGCTGCTGCACGGCTTTCCGCTCGACCGCACCGTGTGGGACGAGCAGCTGTCGGCGCTCGGCGGCGTGCGCGTGATCCGCATCGATCTGCGCGGCTGCGGCGAGTCCGAGCCCGGCGACGGGCCGGCGCTCATGGAGATGCTCGCCGGCGACGTCGCCGGCGTGCTCGACGCGCTGGGCGTCGAGCGCGCCGCGCTGGCCGGACACTCGGTCGGCGGTTACGTGGCGCTGGCGTTCTTCCGTATGTTCGCCGAGCGTGTCGCCGGCCTCGCGTTGGTGGCGAGCCACGTGAGCGCCGACGCGTCGAACGCGCCGGACGCCGATCCCGCTCAGCGCGCGTTGGCGGTCAGTCGCGACGCGCTCGCGGAGCGCCTCGAGCGCGAGAACACGATGGACTCCGCGATCGAGGCGTACCTGCCGCGATCCTTCGCGCCGGTCGCCTACCGCGAGCGGCACGAGCTCGTCGAGCGCGCCCGCGAGATCATGGCGCGCCAAAGCCCGCGCGGTGCCGCGCAGCTCGTGCGCGGAATGAAGGAGCGGCTCGACTCGCACGATTTGCTGCCGGACATCGCAGTGCCGGCGCTGATCGTCGCCGGCGCCGACGATGCCTACCTGCGGACGGAGACGCTGCGCGAGACGGCCGCCGCGATCGCCGGCGCGGAGCTCGTCGTGCTCGACGGCGTCGGCCACGCGCCGATGCTCGAAGCGCCGGCGCCCACGGCCGACGCGCTGCTGCGTTTCGCGCGGCGCGCCGCGGTCGTCTAAGCCGGCGCCACCACGCTGCGTTCGGGTGCGATGTCGAAGCGCTCGTGCTTGGCGGAGTACGTCCCGAGTCCGGCGGTCGCGGTGCGAAGCTCGGTGGCGTAGCGGCCGAGCTCGGCTTGCGGAACCAGTGCCGAGATGCGGTCCCAGCCCTGCTTCTCGGCGCCCTCGAAGCCGAGGATCTGTCCGCGCTTGGCGGTGAGCTGCGAGACGGCCGACGACATGAACGCCGACGGTACGGTCGTCTCGACGCGCATCACCGGCTCGAGCACGACGGTGCCGAGCTTCTGCAGCGCGTCGCGCACGCCCATCCCCGACGCCGTCTTGAACGACGCTTCGCTCGAGTCGACGTCGTGAAACGCGCCGTCGAACAGCGTGACGTGGATGTCGGTCACCGGGAAACCGTGCGGCCCGCCCGATGCGAGCGCTTCGCGGACTCCCTTCTCGACCGCCGGGAAGAACTGCCGCGGGACGACGCCACCGACGATCTTCTCGGTGAACGAGACGCCGCTGCCGCGCTCGCGCGTCTCGAAGCGCAGCTTGACGTCGGCGAACTGGCCGTGGCCGCCCGTCTGGTGCTTGTAGCGCGAGTGGATCTCGGTCGAGCTCTGGATCGTCTCACGGTACGCGATCGACGGCGCGTGCGTCTTGACGTCGACGTTGTACTTGCGCGCCAGCCGTTCGGTCGCGGTCGACAAGTGGGTTTCGCCGCTGCCGAGCAGTTGCAGCTCGTTGGTGAACTCGGCGCGCGCGACGCGCAGCGCGGGATCCTCCTCGATCAGCCGGCCCAGCGCCTGCGACAGCTTCGCTTCGTCGAGCCGCTGCGCGGGGGCGATCGCGACTGCGAACAGCGGCTCGGCCAGCGGCGTCGTCGGCATCAGCACGCCGGCGTTTGGTGAGGCCAGCGTGTCGCCGGTGCCGACGCCTTCGAGCCGCGCCAGCGCGACGATCGCGCCCGGTCCGGCCGAGGTGACGGGCTCCTGCTTCTTGCCGAACAGCCGCGCGATCCCCGACAAGCGAACCGTCGCGTTGTTGCGCGAGGCGTCGACCAGCTGCGTCTGCGGTGTGATCGTCCCGGTGAAGACGCGCACGACCGACAGCTTTCCCTGTTGCGGGTGTACGATCGTCTTGCAGACTTGGGCCACGACGGGTCCGTCGGCGCGCGGGGTGATCGGGCGGCCGTCGACGTCGGTTCGCGCTTCGGTCTCCGGCGACGGGAACAGTCGAGCGATCGCATCGATCAGCGCATCGACGCCGACGTTCTCCTGCGCGCTGCCGACCAAGACCGGGATGATCTGGTCGTGCGAGCAGTCTTCGCACAGGTCGCGATCGATCTCGTCCTGCGACGGGTCCTTGCCGTCGAGCAGCTCTTCCATCAGCGTGTCGTCGAAGTCGGCCAGCGCCTCGAGCAGGATCGTGCGCTGCGCGTCGGCCGTCGCGGTCAGCTCGGCGGGGATCGCGACCGCCGCGCCGTCGCGGCCTTGCGCGGTCGCGTGCGTCAGGTCGACGAGCCCGGCGAACGTCGTCCCGGCGCCGATCGGCAGCTGGGCGGCGACGACGTGCGGCCCGTACGCTTCGCGCAGCGCCGCCAGCGTCGCATCGAAGTTCGCGCCCGGCCGATCGAGCTTGTTGACGAAAAAGAGATGCGGCATCTTGCGCATCTCCATGAAATCGACCAGGGCGGCCGTTTGAGCGACGCGATCGGCTTCGGCGTCGATGACGATCACCGCCGCGTCGACCGCGGTGAGCACCGTCTTGGTCTCTTCGAAGAAGTCGACGAACCCGGGTGTGTCGACGATGGTCAGGTCGACCGCCCCGCACGCCGTGTGGGCGAACCCGCAGCAGACCGACTGAAGATGCTCGATCGCCTCGGGCTCGCAGTCGGTGGTCGTCGTTCCGTCCCGCACCGAGCCTCGCCGCGGGATCGCCCCGCAGTGCGCGAGCAGCGCTTCGACCAGCGTCGTCTTGCCCGAGTGATGCGGACCGACGACGGCGACGTTCCTGAGGCGCGCGATGTTTTCCACCGGGCAGCCCTCCTGCGATTGACGGAAAGGTCGCCGAGGCTTCCCCTACCGCCGGACGGCTCCTTCCTTCGCGCTCGCGCGGGAAGCGGAGCAACCGCGCAGCGGGGGAACCGCCCGAGGCCGCCAAGGATTCCTGCATGCAGACGCTGCCGCTCATGACGCTCGGACACTTCATCGGGGGACGCACCGTCGACGGCTCGTCGGGCTGCGCCGGCGACGTCTTCGATCCGGCGACCGGCGAGCTGAGCCGGCGCGTCGCGTTCGCGAGCGCGGCCGAGGTCGACGCCGCGGTCGCAGCGGCGAGCGCAGCGTTCGGGGCCTGGTCGGAGACGCCGCCGATCCGCCGCGCCGCAGTGCTGTTCCGCTTCCGCGAGCTGCTGCTGCGCGACCTCGACCGGTTGGCGCAGCTCATCACCGCCGAGCACGGCAAGACGCTCGCCGACGCGCGCGGCGAGGTGCAGCGCGGGATCGAAGTGGTCGAGTTCGCCTGCGGGATCCCGCACCTGCTCAAAGGTGACGTCACCGAGAACGTCGCGCGCGAAGTCGACAGCCTGGCGGTGCGTCAGCCGCTGGGCGTGTGCGCAGGTATTACGCCGTTCAACTTCCCGGCCATGGTGCCGATGTGGATGTACCCGGTCGCGCTGGCCTGCGGCAACACGTTCGTCCTCAAGCCCAGCGAGAAGGACCCTTCACCGGCGCTCGCGACCGCCGAGCTGCTGCGCGAAGCCGGCCTGCCCGACGGCGTCTTCAACGTCGTCAACGGCGACCGTGAGGCGGTCGACGCGATCCTCGCGCATCCCGCGATCGCCGCGATCAGCTTCGTCGGCTCGACGCCGGTCGCCGAACACGTCTACCGCGCCGGCACGAACGCCGGCAAACGCGTGCAGGCGCTGGGCGGCGCGAAGAATCACCTCGTCGTGCTGCCGGACGCCGACTTCGACCAGGCCGCCGACGCGCTGATGGGCGCGGCGTTCGGGTCGGCGGGCGAGCGCTGCATGGCGATCTCGGTCGCCGTCGCGGTCGGCGACGCGACCGCCGACGCGCTCATCGATCGGCTGCGCGAGCGCGTGCGCGCGTTGCGCGTCGGGCCGGGGACCGCGCCGGGCGTCGAGATGGGTCCGCTGGTGACCGGCGAGCATCATGCCAAGGTGCGCTCGTACGTCGACCTCGGCGTGGCAGAGGGCGCGCAGCTGGTCGTCGACGGCCGCTCCGTCCGCGACGACGCGTGGGGTGACGGATTCTTCCTCGGCGGCTCGGTGTTCGACCGCGTGTCACCGCAGATGCGCATCTACCACGACGAGATCTTCGGGCCGGTGCTTGGAATCGTGCGCGTCGACACGGTCGACGAGGCGCTGCGGCTGTGCAACGAGCATCCGTTCGGCAACGGCGTCGCGATCTTCACCCGCGACGGCGGGACCGCGCGCACCTTCGCGCATCGCGTGCAGGTCGGAATGGTCGGTATCAACGTGCCGATCCCGGTCCCGATGGCGTTCCACTCGTTCGGCGGCTGGAAGCGCTCGCTGTTCGGCGATCACGCCATCCACGGCGCCGAAGGCGTGCGCTTCTACACGCGCCTCAAGACGATCACCGCGCGCTGGCCCGAAACGGTGACCGGCCCCGAGTTCACGTTCCCGACGACGACCTGACCGCCGCGCGCAGCTCTGCCACGGCCGCGCGCAGCTGCGAGACCTCGGACTCGAGCCGGCGGTTGCGCGCGGAGAGCGTCTTGATCGCGGCGAGCGCGACGCCGTCCTCGTCGATCGCGGTGATGTGCCGGTCGTCCGGACCGACCTTGAACGCGGCGTAGAAGTCCTGCGCCATCGGACCGACGTGCCGCACACCGCGCTCGGAGACGTAACTCCAGCGGCTGATCGGCAGCGCGTCCACCTTCGCGAGCACGGCGTCGCCGTCGATGGGCGCGACGTTCGTCTTCGCGTTGCGGTCGCTCAGCGACGACCAGCTTCCGGAACCGGCGGCGAGCGACGCTCCGACCGTGCTGCCGGCGTTGGTGTAGAACGTCACGCCGCCCGAAGCCCGCGCCAAGAACTGATAGGCTCTGCTCGCAGCCAGCGTCGTGTCGCCGTCGGAGCCGTCGCTCCAGACGAAGTCGCCGTTGTAGGGCGCGCTCGCGCGCGCGCCGGCGGCGAACGAGTACGTTCCGGCGGCCGTGTTCTCGTAGCCGCCCGGAATCGTGGCGAACGCACCTGATGCGGTTTGGTTGAAGCCGCCGTCGACGACCGCGCCTTCACCCGTCACGGTGTTGTAGCCGCCCGCCGCGACGTAGCCGCCTACGCCGGAGACCTTGTTGTTGATGCCGGCACCGATGAAGCCGTACTCGGCGCTCAGCGTGTTGTCGAAACCGCCCGTAAGCGCGCTGTATTCGGCGCCGTTGATCACGTTGCCGTCGCCGCTGCCGACGAATGAAGCGAACGACGAGCCTTCGATGACGTTGTTGGTGCCGGCGGCGAGCGCCGAGTCGAAGGAGTTACCGGTGATCACGTTGGTGTTGCCGCCGCCGATGAACGCTTGACCGTCGCTGGAGCCGTCGCCGCTCGAGATGACGTTTGCGTAGCCGCCGGCGATCGTGGCGTATTCGTCGCAGACGTTGCTGAAGCCGCCGCCGACGACGGACGCGGCGTACTGCGCGGCGACGTTGTCGACACCACCGCCGACGAACGAGAAGGTCCCTGGCGCGCTGGTTTTGCAGCTCGGTGCCGACAGCGTGCGGCGGGTCGCGGAGCTCGCACCCGCCGGTGCCGGCTGGTGACCGACGGCAGCCGCTGCGGCGCCTCCGGCCGCTGCCGGCAGCACCATGCCGCTACGGGTGGCCGAGGACGCCGCCCCGCCGGTGCAAGCTGACACGATCGCGCCGCCTACGGCGATGGCGATCAGCGAAAGAGTGGGCAGTCGCACGGGACACCTCGCAGACGGCATGCGGCGACCCGCGGCCGTAAAGGCTCGCGGTTTCCGCTTATCCTGCACTACTGTGCGGCCGTCCTTTCATCGGCGCGGATCCGTGCAGCGCGTTCACTTACGGCGACTTCCGAGAATCGGCGCAGAACAAGGATGCCTTCACCGCGAGATCGGTACTGCGTCGATTTCGGAGAATAGTCTCAGGAGATTCTCATCACACGTCCTTGTAGCGGGCGCGACCGGATGGGAACATGGGCGGCATGATGAGATCCTCCGCCATCGTGTGCGGCGCGGTCGCCGTCGTGTGTTCTCTCGCTGGGTGCGGCGGCGGCAATTCGTCCGCTCCGACCGTGCCGGTCGTCCAGTGCGTGTTGCCGACCGGGACGCAAGCGGCGCTCGCCTATCCGGCGCCCGGCGCGACCGGCGTTTCCGACTCGCCCGGCCAAGTCGTCGTTGCGGCCTCACCGGCGCTACCCGGCAACTGGCAGGTGGTCCTCGGCTACGGAAACGTCCTGGCGTACGAGAGCGTGCTCAACCCGATCTCGCAAAGCTCCGTTCCGACGCCGTACGCGACGCCGTCCTTCGCCAACCCGACCTACGAGTCGAGCGGCTTGAGCGGCCCGCTGCCGCCGGCGGCGACGATCACCGTGCTGCTCAACAACGAATCGTCGAACTGCAACAGCTACCTGCAGATCGGAACGTTCACGACGCAGTAGTCTCCCGAAGCCCGGCGCCGGTCGGCTCCGGGCGCAAGAACGCGTAGGCGAGCGCGGCGAGCAGCGGCGCGAAGGCGGTGACGAGCAGGGCGGTTGTCGGGCCGAAGCTGGTCACGACCACGCCGACGAGCGCGACGCCGAGCGAGCCGAGGCCGAACGCGACGCCGTTCATCAGCCCCAGTGCGGTGCCGAGGTTACGCGGCAACAGCGCCTGCGCGAGCGCGACGCCGGGCGCGTTCTGCACGGAGATCAGCGCGCTCCCGAGCAGCAGCAGGACGACCGCAAGCCAGCCGTGCAGCGCGAGACCGGCGACGAGCGGCGGGACTGCCGCAAGCAGCCCGACGATCGCGACGCGCGCGTGCCCGAAACGGTCGGCCGCGGCGCCGCCGGCGTAGAGCCCGAGCGCCGCCGCGACGAGGAACGCGGTCACGATCGCGCCGGTTTCGGTCAGCGGCAACCCACGCTGCGTGAGCAGGTTCGGCAAGTAGAACGCGAACGAAGCGCCGGTCAGATACCGCAGCGCGGTGCTCGCGATCAGCAGCCCGATCGAAACGTAGTCCACCTGCCGCGCGCCGGTCGCATCCGCCGGCAAACGCCGCGGCGACGAGGCGTCGGCATCGCGGGCAAACGACGGCAGCACCGCCGCCACCCCGAGTGCGGCCACCACACCGGGGAGGCTCATCGCGATCGCGCTCGCGCCGCCGGTGTGCGCCAACAGAAGCGCGGCGACCAGCGGGCCGATGCCGTAACCGATCTGTCCGCCGATCTGAAAGATCGAGATCGCCGACGCGCGCTTCGAGCCGCCCAGCAGTGACGAGAAGCGTCCGGCCTCGGGATGCATCACCGCCGACCCGAACCCGCCGACCACCACCAAGACGACGAGCAGCAAGAGCGACTGCGTCACCGCCGTCGCGGAGACGGCGATCGCCGTCAGCGCGACCGACACCGGCAAGAACCACCACCGCCCGCGACGGTCGCTGTAGGCGCCGACCAGCGGCTGCGCGATCGAGCTCGTCAGGTACCATGCGAACGCGAGTGCGCCCTGATACCACGCCGGCAAACCGGCGCGCGACACGTCGAAGAAGATGACGAACGGCAGGATCCCGGAGTACAGATCGCTCGCGCCGTGCGCGAACGCCATCAAGGAAACGCCGCGCAGATCCCACGGGCGGCCGAGCGAGGTCGAGGCGGTGGTCACCAAGCACAGTTCGCGAGGTGAACCGCGCGCTCCCCGACGCACGATCGGAGGGGAAACGCTGCAAGCAAGAGAGGTCCGCCGCGCGGAGCCGCAGACCTCGGTCACCGAGAGTTGAACTCTGGGTGATTGCAGGCGGGATCTCTGCGATCGACGCCGACGTAGCGAATCCCGAGACTGGACTCGGGATTCGGCGTCCGGATTCCGGAGCGCTCCGAAATCCGCAGGTCCGCGTGTAGCGGATGTGACGATCGCAGGTTAGCATCATGACAAGTTCTTGTCAAGGCCGACGGCGTGTGCAACGCCGGCGACAATACGAGCGAGGTCGTCCTCGGTGATCCGCTCAGTCGAAAGCTCGACCGGAGCCGGGCCTGCATAGCCCTACGAGTGCAACGTGCGTGAGCATGTCGCACGTCGCCCAAACATCTTTGCCGATCGAGGCGTAGCGTCGTGCCGGCAGGAAGATTATCGTGCGACTTGAGTGCGCATGCTCCGTCCCTCTGCCGGGTAGCGAGGCAGAAAGGGTTGCGCAGAGCGGCGCTCGGAAATGGGCCTTGCTTTGGTCTCGCGCGCCTGGTCGGCTCCGTACGGTCCGATCGCTCTCGTTCTGTTGGCCGTCGTTGCCGCGGTCGTGTGGTTCGTTCCGTCGTACTACACCGGGCTGATCACGCTGGTCGGGCTCTACACGCTGGTGACGATCGGGCTGAACCTGTTCATGGGCTACGCCGGCCAGGTGTCGCTCGGTCAGGCGGCGTTCTTCGGCGTCGGCGCGTACACGTCGGCGATGTTCGCGATCAGGCTGCACGTGACGCCGTGGCTGGGGATGGTGCTCGGCGCGGTCGTCGCCGCGCTGGTGGCATACGCGCTGAGCTTCGTCGCGCTGCGGCTGCGCGAGAACCTGCTCGCGCTGGCGACGCTGGCGCTGGGGATCGTGATCAACGTCGTGTTCAACGAATGGGACTTCATCGGCGGCTCGTCGGGGCTCAAGGACATTCCGGGCTTCGCGATCGGCGGCTACGCGTTCGACCAGCGCGGCTACGCGATCTTGGCCTGGGCTCTGGTTGCGGTCGGAATCTGGTTCGCCGGCAACCTGGTGCGCTCGAACTTCGGCCGCTCGCTGATCGCGATCTCCGCCGGCGAGCTCGGCGCGCAGGCGCTGGGCGTGCACGCGGAGCGGCTCAAGCGCCAGACCTTCGTGCTGAGCGCGGTCTATGCCGGAGCAGCCGGCGCCGTTTACGCGTCGCAGGCGTCGTACATCGATCCGACCTCGTTCAACTTTCTGCTGTCGGTGAATTTCGTGCTGATGTCGGTGATCGGCGGCCTGCGGAGCCTGTGGGGCGCCGCGATCGGCGCGACCGTCGTCGTCGCGCTCGGTCAGATCCTGCAGAACGTGGTGCCGATCGTGCTGCCGAGCGCGCGCGGCGACTTCCAGTCGTTCTTCCTAGGCGTCATCCTGATCGCGATGCTGATCCTGCTGCCGCGCGGGATCACCAGCCGCTTCGGCGAGGCGCGGCGCGCGTGATCGCGTCGCTGTGGCAGTACGTGCTGTCCGGCGTCGTCGACGGCGCGATCTTCGCGCTGGTCGCGGCCGGCTTCGTGCTGATCTATCAGGTGACCGGTCTGATCAACTTCGCGCAAGGCGAGTTCGCGATGATCGGCGCGATGACGGCCGCCTCGCTGGCGACGGCCGGGATGCCGACGCTCGCCGCCGCCGGGATCGCGATCCTGGCCGCGGCCGTCGTCGGCGCGCTGTGCTACCTGCTGGCGATCCGGCCGGCGCGCGCGGCGACCGGCGTGACGCTGATCTTCATCACCCTCGGGCTCGACGTCGCGCTGCGCGGGCTCGGGCTGTTCGTGTGGGGAACGAACCCGTTCAGCCTCAACGCGTTCAGCAACGGCAACGCGATCCAGATCTTCGGCGGCGCCCTGCCGCCGCAAGCGATGTGGGTGCTCGGTTCGGACGCCGCCGTGTTCGTCGCGCTGTACCTGTTCTTCCGGCACACGTACGCGGGCACGGCGGTGCGCGCCGCGGTCGCCAACCCGCCGATCGCCTCGACCTTCGGAATCCCGTTGCGCACGTTCGCGTTCTGGAGCTTCGTGGTGGCCGCGGCGATCGGCGGATTGGGCGGGGTGATGATCGCACCGATCACCAGCGCCACCTACGACATGGGCTTGACGCTCGGCCTGGCCGGTTTCGTCGCTGCGGTGCTGGGCGGGCTCGACAGCCTGCCCGGTGCGCTGATCGGTGGTTTCGTACTCGGCATCGTCGAGCACGTCGCGGGCGGCCTGCTGTCGACCGGTTGGGAACAGGGTATCGGGTTCTTGATCCTGGTGCTCGTGCTGGTGCTGCGCCCGCAAGGATTGCTCGGGCGCGCGGCGCGGCGCGCATGACGGTGCCGGCCGCGGTCGCGAGCGCGACCCTCGACGTTCGCGGCGTGACGATGCGGTTCGGCGGCGTCGTCGCGGTCGACGACGTCACGTTCGGCGCGCATACGGGCGAAGTGCTCGGCGTGATGGGTCCCAACGGCGCCGGCAAGACGACGCTGTTCAACGTGATCAGCGGCGTGCAGCGCCCGACGTCGGGCGAGGTCGCGCTGCGCGGCGTCCGCTTGACGGGGCGCTCGGTCGAGGCCGTTGCGTCGCTGGGCGTCACGCGCACGTTCCAGACGCCGGTGATGTTCTGGGGCCTGACGGTGCGCGAGAGCGTCGAGGTTGCGCTGGCCGCGCGTGAGTTCGGCGGAACCTATCCGCCGGCGCCGCTGCGCGAGCTCGCGCCGTCGGGTGCCGGTACCGCCGGTCGCCGCCGGGCGCGCGTCGCGCTGCGCGAACGCGCCGACGCGATCCTCACGAACGCGGGGATCGTCGCCATGGCCGACCGGGTCACCGAGGCGCTGGCATTCGGCGAGGAACGGCTGCTCGAGCTCGCCCGCGCGCTGGCGGTCGAGCCGACGGTGCTGCTGCTCGACGAACCACTGTCGGGCCTCAATCCCGACGAGATCGACGCCGTCGTGACGTCGATTCGCGCGGCGCGCGCGTCGGGCGTCGCGGTGCTGCTGGTCGAGCACGCCGTCGGCGAGCTGCTGGCGGTCGCGGACCGCGTCATCGTCCTCGACCACGGCCGGATGATCGCCGAAGGCACGCCGGCCCAGGTCGCCGCCGATCCGGTCGTCATCGACGCCTACATCGGAGACGAGCTTCCTTCGACAAGCTCAGGACAGGCTGAATGAGCGCCGAGCATTCCGCGGGCACGAGCACCGCGGCGGCCGACATCGTTCTCGAGGTCGAGAACCTGTCGACGATCCGCGGCCGGGTGCAGGTGCTGTGGGACGTCAGCCTAACGGTGCGGCGCGGCGAGACGGTCGCCATCGTCGGCCCCAACGGCGCAGGCAAGACGACGCTGGTCGGCTCGATCACCGGCCTCATCCCGCCGAAGTCCGGCCGCGTGCGGATCGCGGGCGTCGACGTGACCGGCTTCTCGCCCGAACGGCTGGCGACGCGCGGCGTCGCATTGGTGCCCGAACGGCGCGGGATCTTCGCCCCGCTGACGGTGCGCGAGAACTTACTGATGGGCGCCTACGCGCGTCGTGCTTCGCGCGCGGCGCTGCAGGCCGACATCGACGATGTGTTCGGTTTGTTCCCGGCGCTGGTGCGCTACCGCGACGCGATCGCCGGCTCGCTGTCGGGCGGCGAGCAGCAGATGGTCGCGATCGGGCGCGCGTTGATGGCGAAGCCGGAGGTACTCCTGCTCGACGAGCCGAGCCTGGGGCTCGCGCCCAAGGTACGGGCCGAGAACTTCGGGGCGCTGGCGCGGCTCGCCGAGCGCGGCGTCACCATCCTGCTGGTCGAGCAGAACCTGCGGCTGGCGGCGCGCATCTGCCGCCGCGCGTACCTGATGCAGCGCGGACGGATCGTCGGGACCGAGACGTCGGACGAGCTGGCGCGCTCGGCGCGCAACGTCTACCTCGAAACGCATTCATAGGAGGTCTGCCATGTTCGCTCGTTTCGCGCTCGCACTCGCGTTCGTGCTCGTCACCCTCGCTGCGGCCGGACCGCAGGTCGCCGCCGGCGCGGGCGAACCGTACCTGATCGGCGCCGTCGTCTCCGAGAGCGGACCGGCGTCGACGCTCGGCCGGCCCGCCGCCGACTCGATCCAACTCGCGGTCGATGAGATCAACGCCGCCGGCGGGATCGACGGCCGGCGGCTCGATCTGCACATCGTCGACGACCAGTCGAATCCGGCGACGTCAGTCACCGCGCTGCGCCAGCTGCTCGACCAGCATCCCGTCGCGGTGCTCGGCTCGACCGGGACGCCGACGTCGCTGGCCATGATCCCGGTCGCCGAAACTGCGGAAGTACCGCTGATCTCGATGGGTTCGAGCTCCGCGATCGTCGAGCCGGCCGCAGAACGCCGTTGGATCTTCAAGATTCCCGTCGCGGACACGTACATCGCGACGCGGCTGCAGCAGTCGATGAAAGCGCGCAAGCTGATGCGCGTCGCGGTGATCTATCGCGACGACGACTACGGCAAGACGGGGTTGGCGCGCTTCGAAGAGGTCGGCAAAGCGCAGGGATTCCAAGTCGTCGACGCCGAGGCGATCGCCGCCACGGCGAGCGACGCGACGACGCAGCTGACTCACGTCAAGGCGTCGAACCCGCAAGCGGTGCTGGCCTGGACGACGCTGCCGTCGGCGACGACGGTCATCAAGGGGTACCGCGAACTCGGACTGACGTCTCCGCTGTACTACTCGGAAGGTTCGGCGAACCAGCTCTTCCTCGCCCAGGCCGGTAGTGCGCTCGACGGCGCGCTGTTCGCAACCGAGAAGGCCGCCGTCGCGAACGAGATCCCGGCCTCCGACCCGCAAAAGAACGTCCTCGTCCACTACGCGACCGCCTTCGCGAAGGAGTATCCGAAGGACGGCCCCCCGAGCATCTTCGGCGGATTCGGCTACGACGCGGTCAACGTGCTCGCGGCGGGCTTGCGCCGGGCGCAGGGCGGCGGCGCGAAGCTGCGCGACGCGCTCGAGCACGTCAGCTACGTCGGCGTCTCCGGCCCATACCGGTTCACGCCGGCCGACCACAACGGGCTGGGGCTCGACGCCGTCGAGCTCGTGCGGGCGACGAACGGAAAGTTCGAGGTCGTCCGCTAACACGGCGGGATGAAGAAGAAGGAGGTCCGGATGGCCCGAACCCTTGCGCGCCTCGCGCTACCCGCGTTGGCGCTGCTCGTCGCCGCGTCGACGGTGCCGCTACGCCCGGCCGGAGCGGCGAACGAGCCGTATCTTATCGGCGCCGTCGTCTCCGAGAGTGGTCCCGGCTCGTCACTCGGGCGGCCGGAAGCCGACAGCATCCAGATGGCGGTCGACGAGATCAACAAGGCCGGCGGCGTGAACGGCGGGCATCCGCTGCAGGTGCAGATCATCGACGACCAGTCGCAAGCGTCAGTGGCGGTCAGCGCGGTGCGCGAGCTGCTCGACAAGCACCCGATCGCGATCATCGGCTCGTCGCTGACGCAGACCTCGCTGGCGATGATTCCGCTCACCCAGCCGGCGTCGATCCCACTGATCTCACTGGCGTCGAGCGCGCAGGTGATCGAGCCGGTGGCCGAGCGCAAGTGGGTGTTCAAGATGCCGATCACCGATACGCACGTCGCAACCGCGCTGCAAGCGTACATGAAGAAGCAGAAGGAGACCAAGCTCGCCTTCATCTACCGCGACGACGACTACGGTAAGACGGGCCTGCAGCATTTCAAGGACGCGCCGGACGGCAAGAGCTTCGACGTTGCGGATGCCGACGCGATCGCGGCGACCGCCAGCGACGCGACGACACAGCTCACTCACGCCAAGGCGGCGAACCCGCAGGCGGTCGTAGTCTGGACGACGCTGCCGTCCGCCAACGTCGTGCTCAAGGGCTACCGCGAGCTCAACCTGCCGTACCCGCTGTACTACTCGGACGGCTCGGCGACCGGAATTTTCCTTACCCAGGCAGGTGCAGCGCTCAACGGCGCCTACATCGCCAGCACGAAGATCAACGTCGCCGACCTGCTGCCCAACAGCGATCCGCAGAAGAAAGTGCTGGTGCACTACACCGGCGACTTCCTCAAGGCGTATCCGAAGGACGGCGCCGTGAGTATCTTCGGCGGCTTCGGCTACGACAGCGTCTACGTCATCAAGGACGCGATCGACCGCGCCAAGAGCAGCGATCCGGCCAAGGTGCGCGATGCGATCGAGCACACGACGTACTCGGGCGTGACGGGGACCTTCCGGATCACGCCGTCCGACCACAACGGCCTGTCGGGCGACTCGCTCGTGATCACCCACGTCGAGAACGGTAAGTTCACGATCGCGAAATAGGCTTCAGATGCTGAACGCATCTGAAGCCCTCCCCCGGCCAAGGCCGGGGTCCGAATAAGGAAGTCGAAATGCTGTCACCGCGCCGGCGAGAGGAGGCTTATCGGGCGCTCTCGCTCGCGCGCGCGCTCGACGAGCGAATGTGGCGGCTCGCGCGGGCGGGCCGCGCCCATTTCGCGGTTCCGTGCAGCGGTCATGAGGCGGTGGGTGCGGGCTACGCGCTGGCGATGCAGGCCGGCGTCGACTGGCTCTCGCCTCATTACCGCGATCTCGCCGCGCTGTTGGTCCTCGGGATGGCGCCGCGCGACGTCATGCTATGCTTTTTCTCGCGGCCGGCGGATCCGAACGCGCGCGGACGCCAGCCGTACGCGCACTTCGGCTCGCGCAAGCTCCACATACTCTCGCAGCAGGGACCTCAGCCCAACCACTGCTCGCACGGCGTCGGCTGCGCGTGGGGCTCGAAGCTGCTCCGCGACGGCAGCGTCTCGGTGATCGCGTTCGGCGACGGCGGCGCGCAGAAAGGCGAGGTCCACGAGTCGATGAACGTCGCCGCGATCCACCGGCTCCCGTGCGTCTTCGTCGTGCACCGCAACGGCTGGACGCAATCGGTCAAGCGCGAGGACCAGTACGCCACCGAGACGCTGGTCGCGCGCGCGGCGGGCTACGGCATGCCCGGAATCAGCGTAGACGGCACCGATGTCGAGGCGATGTACGCGGCCGCCGACGAGGCGATCGGCCGCGCGCGCAATGGCGACGGCCCGTCGCTGATCGACGCGCGCTGCGTGCGCTTCATGCCGAACACGTCGAACGACGACGATACGCGGTACCGCGACCGCACCGAGCTCGACGCACTGCGCGCGAGCGCCGACCCGCTCGCGCGCGCGCGTGCGCTCGTCGACGCGGACTTCGCCGCCCGCGTCGATGCCGAAAACGAAGCCGCGGCGGCCGACGCTGCCGAGTGGGCTGAAGCCCAGCCGCTCGGCGATCCGGCGACCGTTCTCGATCATGCCTATGCGTGAGCTATCGGTGATCGAAGCCGTGCGCGAGGCGCTCGGCGACGAGATGGCGCGCGATGACCGCGTCATCGTGCTCGGCGAGGACGTCGGCAAGCTGGGCGGCGTGTTTCGCGCCACCGACGGACTGTTCGATCGCTTCGGGCCCGAGCGGGTCATCGACATGCCGATGGCCGAGACCGTGATCTCGGGCGTCAGCGTCGGCCTCGCGATGCGCGGTATGCGTCCCGTCGCGGAGATTCAGTTCGCCGACTTCATCCATGCGTCGATGGACCATCTAGTCGGCGAGGCAGCGAAGATCCGCTGGCGGACCGGCGGCGACTGGTCGTGCCCGATGGTGCTGCGCACCGCCTACGGCGGCGGCTTTCGCGGCGGTCCGTACCACTCGCAGTCCGTCGAGGCGTTCTACGCGCACGCGCCGGGGCTCAAGGTCGTCGCGCCGTCGACGCCGGCCGATGCGAAAGGCTTGCTGTTGGCAGCGATCCGCGACCCCGATCCGGTGCTGGTGCTCGAGCACAAGCGCACCTATCGCGCGATTCGCGGGCCCGTGCCGGAAGGCGACTACGTCGTCCCGATCGGTCGCGCGGCCGTCGCGCGCGAGGGTTCCGACGTCACCGTGCTGGCCTACGGGATGATGCTGCACGAGTCGCTGGCCGCCGCCGAGGCGCTGTCGGACGAAGGGATCGACGTCGAGGTGATCGACCTGCGCACCCTGTTGCCGCTCGACCGCGCGACGATCCTCGCGTCGGTTGCGAAGACCGGCCGGTTGTGCGTCGTGCACGAGGACACGCTGACGATGGGCCTGGGCGCGGAGCTGTGCGCGCTCGCCGCCGAAGCCGGTGTGCTCGACGTGCCCCCGGTACGCGTCGCGATGCCCGACATCCCCGGTATCCCGGTCGACGACAACCTCGAGGACGCGGTGCTGCCGAACCGCGCGACGATTCGCAGCGCGCTCGTGGCCCTCGCCGCGCGCGAGCGAACGGGCCGTACCGCGAACGCGAGGTCGTACGATCCCGCGATCCCGCAGGCGTCGAGCGTGATCGAGGTCGCGCTGCCGGTGGACCATACGCGACTCGCGCTCGACGCGGTCGTCGCTGCGGCGCGCGCGGTCCCGCGCTGTAACGCGACGTTCGCCTGGACCGGAATCGTCGAGCACGACCAGGTCGTCGTCGACCTCGACCTCGGCACGTCGTCGCCCGCCGCGGGCCGCGGGACAATCACGCTGGTCGACTACGGCGAAGACGGCAGCGACCTGGCCGTGCCGTTCGTGCGGCCTGGTCAGACAGTCGCGGTGCGAATTGGTGCGGTCCGCGACGGCCGTGCCTACGTCGCGATCGCGGTCGATCATCGCGCCGTCGACGGCGCCGATGCCGGGCGGTTCCTGGCGGCGTTCAAGGCATGCGCTGAAAGACGGTTGACTTCTACCATCAGTACGTAGTACGTTATATTACGTGTCACGTAGCGATAAGGCCGAAGTCGACGCGAAGCTCTCCGAGCCCGCCGTCCTCGTGCTCGCCGCGCTCAACGGCGAAGCGAAGCATGGCTACGCCATCATCGGCGACATCGAGCGTGAAACGGCGCGCCGGCTCGGCCCGGGAACGCTCTACGGCATCCTCGCCCGCCTCGAAAGTGCCGGGCTCATCGAACCGCTCGAGATGGAAGACCGCGGCCGGGTTCCCTACCGCATCACGGGTACCGGGCGGCGCGTCCTGAGCGAGAAGATGGCGAGCCTCCAGCGCTACCAGATCACGCTGCGGTCGTTGGCGGCTCGGTGAGCCCGCGACAGGCCGCGTTTCTGGTCCGCCTGCACGGCCCGCGCTGGCGCGAGCGCTACGGCGTCGAGTTCGAGGCACTCCTGCGCGACCTGCCGGCGACGCCGCGCACAGTCGCCGACACGGTGGCGAGCGCGCTGCTCTCGCGCCGCGCTGACGTGGCGATCGCCGGCGGCGCGCTGGCCGCCTGCGCCGCGATCGGCTACGTGAACCTGCACGCGGACGAAGTGCAGCCGCCGCTGCTGGTCATCTTCGTCGCCAACGCGGTGTTCATCGGGCTGCGTCCGCGATTGGCGTGGCTGTGGCCCGCGCTGTTTGGACTGAGCGTTGTGGGCTCGTACCTCGCCGCAGCTCCGTTCGGCGTCCCCGGCGCCGACCCGCCGCATCACACGTACGAGGCGCTGATCGCGCTGGTGCCGTCGTTCGTCGAAGGCCTCGTCGTGTTCGGCGCGCGCGCGGCGATCGTCGGTTCGCGCCGGCCGGGCTGAACCAGACGGCGGAGACCCCCCGCGGCGGCCCGAACGACGGCCGCGTGAGCACCGGATCGCACGCCGACATCGAGTTTCCCCGTCTGGCCGACACGCTGGTCGATGGAATCGTATCGGCATGGTACAAGCGGCCGGGCGATCGGGTCGCGCGCGGCGAGCCGCTGTTCGCGGTCGAGACCGACAAGATCAGCACCGACGTCGAGTCGCCACACGACGGCGTGCTGGCCGAGATCTTGGTCGCCGAGGGCGAACGCGCGGAGGTTGGTCAGTTGTTGGCGCGCTTCGCCGACGGCGAGAGCGTGGACGCACCGCCGCTCGCATCGTCGCCACCCGGCGCGGCCGGGACGCCGGCGGGCGAGCACACAGCGTTGTCGCATCCCGTCGTCGCGGCGGCTGCAGGTCGCGGTGCCGGTCTGAGCCCGATGCGGCGCCGGATCGCCGAACGCATGACTGAAGCGCGCGCGACGATCGCGCAAGGCTCGTGCGCGCGGCTGGTGGACCTGAGCGCGACCGAGCGGCACGGCGTCGGTTGGACCGCGTACTTCGTCAAAGCGCTGGCGGTCGCGCTCGAAGCCGACCGCATCGGCGTGGCGGTCGAAGTGCCGGGCGGCCTCGTCGTTCCCGTCGTCCCGGATGCGCGCGACGCGTCGCCGCACGACGTCGGCGTGCGCATTGCTGACCTGGTGGAGCGCGCGCGCCGCAATGCACTCACGGCCACCGACGTCGGCGGTGCTGCCGCCACCGTCACCAACGTCGGCACGGGCGGAACATTGTTGGCGTTCCCGCTCGTCGTGCCCGGCGAGCCGGTAATCCTCGCCCCCGGCGCCATCGCCGGCGGCCGCTGCTGGCTCTCCCTCTGCTACGACCGCGCCAAGCTCGACGAGTACGAAGCCGACCGCCTCCTGACGCGTGTGGTGACAGAGCTGACCGCGTAAAGTATCTCCCGCCGCGTACGACTCAGCGATGATGGCGCGGACGGGCAGTTCATGCTATCGTATGTCCTGTTCGCCCTGGGTCTTTGTTGGCGAAGGCCTCTCCCCGGGGATCAACGAGAACAGCGAAGCCCGCAGGTTACTGCGGGCTTCGTTCTTGGGTGCCGGGGAGCGGCCGCTTCGCCAACGAAACCGCGCGCGATGATTGGGGAGACGCCATCGGCGATTCGGGCTTGGGAGGCGGACGAGCACGCATTCATTGTGCGCACGCTGACTGCGATCGGCGTCGTCGAGGAAGACGCGCGCGACGTCGCCGACGTGCTCGTGGCGGCCGATCTCCGCGGGGTCGAATCGCACGGAATCGCGCGGTTGGAGTCATTCTACGTGCGGCGGATCGAGGCCGGCGTCGTCAACGCGCGGCCGAATGCCGTCGTCGTCTGCGACCGGCCGACGCAGTTCGCGCTCGACGGCGGGAATGGCCTGGGGCATCCGGCCGGCAAGCGCGCGATGCGCGCCGCGATCGAGAAGGCGCGCGAACACGGGCTCGCGTTCGCGACCGTGCGCAACTCGAACCACTACGGGATCGCTGCGTACTACGCGATGATGGCGCTCGAGGACGGCCTGATCGGGCTGTCGATGACGAACTCGACGCACCTCGCCGTGCCGACGTTCGGCGCCAAGAAGACGACCGGCACCAATCCGATCGCGGTCGCGATCCCGGCCGGTGCGCACCCGCCGTTCGTGCTCGACATGGCGACGACCGGCGTCACCTTCGGGCGGCTCGAGGTCAGCGAGCGCAAGGGCAAGCCGCTCAAGCCCGGCTGGGCGGTCGATGCAGCGGGACGCGAAACGCTCGATCCCGTGGCGGCGAAGACGACCGGCGCGCTGCTGCCGCTCGGCGGCTACGGCACCGGCAACGGCGGCCACAAAGGGTACGGGTTGGGCGCGCTGGTCGACATCCTGTGCGGCGTGCTCTCCGGCGGCTTGTTCGGTGCTGCGGCCGACGTTCCCGAGACCGGAATGCACGGCGGCATCGTCGGCAACTTCTTCGGCGCATTCCGGATCGACGCCGTGCGCGATTTCGACGCGTTCCGGCGCGACCTCGACCGCGAGCTCGACACCTTCGAGCGAAGCGCGCCTGCGCCGGGCGCCGACCGCGTCGTCACCGCCGGCACGCCCGAGCGCGAGAACACGGAACGTTTTCGCCGCGAAGGCGTTCCGATCGACGAGCGCGTGGCGCGCTCGCTCGACGCGCTTGCCGAACGGCTTCGGGTCGAGCCTCTGCCGCGCTTCACGGTCGGCTGATGGTCTCCGAGCGCGTGTTGTGCCGGCGCTTCGTCGGCCGCGACACGGAGCTCGGATACGTCGGCGAGCGCCGGCGTGTGGCGGCGGGCGCGCACGGTGGCGGTATCGTCGTGCTCGGCGAGGCGGGGATCGGAAAGTCGCGGCTGATACGGGAGTACCGCGACCGGTTCGGTGCGCGCGCCCTGATTGCGACCGGCGTTTGCCGCGAGTTCGGCCAGCGCGCGTTCGAACCGCTGGCCGAGATCCTGGCGCAGCTCGCGCCGCGCGAGCCGCATGCGCTGTCCGTGCCGGCGGCATCCAAGGAGGAACAGCTCGCGACGATCCTCGCCGTCGTCGAGCGCGCGACGGCGAAGCGGTTCACCACGATCGTCGTCGAGGACGTCCATTGGGCCCAGCCGGAGTTGCTGCAAACGCTGGCCGCAGTGACGCAGTGGGCGGCCGGCCGGCGACTGCTGCTGCTGTTCACCTGTCGCGACGCCGAGGTGCCGCCCGAGAGCTCGCGCTTCACGGCGCTCGCGCGCCTGGCGCGCGAAACGGCGACCTTGCGGCTCGAGCCGCTCGGGTCGGCGGCACTCGGCGAGCTGATCGAGGATGCGCTGGCCGGTCTCGGCACCACGCTGCCGCGCGCAACCGTCGACGACGTCCGCCGGCGTGCCGGCGGCAACCCGCTGTTCACCGAGGAGCTGCTGCGCCACGCGGTCGATGCGCGTCGCGGTCAGAGCGTGGGACGGAGCGCCGCGCCGGCGCTGCCACTCTCCCTGCAAGGCGTGATCCGGGAGCGGCTCGGCCGCTGCGCACCGCGCGAACGCGAGTTCCTGTCCGCCGCGTCGGTGCTGGGGCCGCGCTTCCGGCTGGACGTGATCGAACGCGTCTTCGGACTGGGCGGCGACGACGTGGTCGCCGCGCTGTCGAACCTGATCGCGCTGCAGCTCGTCGACCGGACGGACGATCCGCGCGCGTACGAGTTTCGGCACGCGTTGGCGCGCGACGTCGTGTACGGCGACCTCGTTCCGGCCCACGCCTTGCAGCTGCACCGGCGGGTCGCGGAGACCGTCGAAGCGATGCCCGATGCGCGCGAGCATGCCGAGCTGCTGGCCTTCAGCTTCCGCCAGGCGGCGTTGCCGCTGCGCGCCGCACCCTACTGCGAGACGGCCGGCGACCATGCGGTCGAGCAGTACGCCTACGAGGACGCGGTGGCGTGGTTCGAACGCGCGGCCGAAGGCTTCGGTGAGCGCGCGCGCGACGTGGGGCGGGTGCTCGGCAAAGCGTCGATCGCACTCAACCGGCTCGGCGAGCCGAAGCGCGCGGCCGCGCTGTACGAACGCGCGATCGCCGCCTTCGCCGGCGCCGGCGACGTCGAGGCCGCGGTCCGCATGTGCACGTTTCTCGGCGGCACGCTCTACAACGACGCGCGGACGGCCGATGCGTTCGCCGCATACCGGCGGGCGGCCGAGCTGGCGGAACGCGCGGGTTCGGATGAGCTGCGCCTGCACGTGCAGCTGCGCATGTTCGCGTTGCTGGTCGTCGCGCGCGACGTGGACGGGGCGGCGCGGTTGTCCGCCGAGATCGACGAGTCGCGCCTCGATCCGGACTCGCGCGACACGTTCGAGTACTACCTGTCGAAAACAACACTGCACGCCCTCAACGGCGAGGGGGAGCCGCGCCGCATCGCGATCGCGCGCGCCTTCGCATCGTGCGACCGGCGCAGCGCGCCGGCCTACGAACGGCGGTTCGCCCACGGCTACGTCGCGGTCGACGCGCTGGCGATCGGCGACGTCGCGCAGGCGCGCCACCACGCCGCGCTCGGCCTCGCCATCGCGCAGCAGATCCACTCGGACGTGGCGCTGATGCTGGCGCTCCTCGCCGACGCCGAAGCACAGGCCGGCGACCTGAGTGCCGCCCGCGAGCATCTGAGCGAGATCGCGCCGTCGCCCGATTTCGTTCATCGCCACGCGCGGGCGCTGGCAGCCGTGCGCGTCGCTCTCGCTGCCGGCGATGATGCGCTGCTGCGGGATGCATACGTGCCGTCGCTGATCCGCGAGGCCGAGGAGGGCGGCAACGCCGATGCGGCGCTCGAGCTCGTCGGCGCCTTCGCTGCCGCTGCACGGCGGCTCGAGCGAACCGACGAGGCGCGCGCGCTTGCCGAACGGTTCGCCCGCGAACTCACGAGCGCGTACGGTTTCGCCTGGCAGATCGCCGAGCTCGGGCGTCTGTTCCCGGCGATCGCTCCGCAACTCCGGGTAGTCATCGCGCGGCGTAGCCGCGTTTCGTCGCTCGACAACGGCGTCTGCGCGCTGCTCGACGCGCTGCTGGCCGGCACCGCCGGCGAGCACGACCGGCGGGTTGCGCGCGCCGGTGACGGCGCCGCGATCTTCGCCGAGCTCGGGATCCCGCTGAGCGAGGCGCGCTGCCGCGAAGCGGCCGGCGAGCTCGCCGAAGCGCTGGCGATCTATCGCCGCATCGCCGCGGTCGCCGACGTGCGCCGCCTCGAACGCAGCGCGCAGGCGCGCCGCAGCGATGCGCTCAGCCCGCGCGAGCGCGAAGTCGCCCTTCTCGTCGCCGCCGGCAAGAACAATCGCGACGCCGCGCACGAGCTCGGCGTCACGCTCAAGGCGGTCGAGAAGTGTCTGACCTCGGTCTACCGCAAGCTCGGTCTCAGCTCGCGCAGCCAGCTCGCGGCCTACGTGACCGCGCACGGCATCGAACCCTTCCGTCCGCCGTCCGCCGCAGGGCAGTGAATCGACGACCCGAGACTGAGCGATAGGCTTTGTTGTCCGCCAGTTACTCCGGCGAAGCGGAAGGCATAATTACAGCGATTTCCCGTCCGTCTGCGACTATAATCTGATCATATGGCGCAATGTCGATCTCTCGAAGAAGATTGCTGGCGGCGCCTACGCTAAACGGATTATATAGACTCTGAAACCAGACAATGAGCCAACTCGCGTGACTAGGGCGAGCCTTTGCCTGAGCTTGATATTGCCGAAGGTGTTGAATGACTTCGTAAGCTCCTACCGCCGGTGACGCAACGGCGCGCGCTCCTTGCGTTACCTGGACGAACGATGAGTTACCTCGGCGAACTAATACTCGTGCCTGAAGGCTAGAAAGGACGCTGTAATCTGATGATACCGGGCCAAATCTCCCCGTGTCCACGGACGAGAAGTCTGTGGAGTAGAGATATCGCTTGAGCTCTTCCGAGGCCGCCGATAACTCCTCCTCACGACTGTATTCTGGAATTACGAAGGATACCTGTATCCCTTGCAGCCGAGATGCGACTTCCGCCGTGCCGAATGCCCATTCCGAAACCCCGGCGCTTAGGTCTTGAATCTGTTGAGTAATGTAGAGATCACTCGTTATGAGGTTTTCTACTTCGAGGGAAAGCAACGCGCCGGTAACGGTCCTGACCTCGAAGTCCGACCGTTCCTTCGGTGTTATTTCCCGTATGTCGTGCCCAACAGAACTGAGGGCTGCGATGAGGATGTTCGCGCTTACGCGTTCTTCGGTATAGAAGAGCGAAGTGGAAAACCGCGTCTTCTTAAACCGCGGCACCTCTGAGAGCGGCTGACCGCGATAAAGTATCTCTGCCTCGTCGACCGTTCCAACAACTACTTGCCGAACTTGAACGTCTTGCATCAAGCGCTGCTTGTAAGCCCACGTGGTAAGTCGTTAATTGACGCAAGAATGGTTTCGTCGAGGGCGCTTTCATCGAACTCGTGCTCCGGCATACCAGTCTTAAGCGAATCCATAACAGCGAGCTTAATCGCCATTGTTTCCGTGCGATACGACCCAGCAGCTAACCATTCTACCCTGTCGTCTCGTGTTGATATCGCGTGAAGTCTCAACACCGGAGCGGCGCTATACACAGAATACACCAGAGTTATCTCGACCTGAAAGGCAGTTTGCGATGTTGCCGGGAGGTTCTCGCGCCGGTTGCGGGTTCGCAGTGAGGCAATTATTACAACTGCATTGATTACGACTACGGCAATGCTGATGGCTAGGCTTGTTGAGAACACTGGGTCCATCATCGAGTGCTCGCGCGTAGACGTCGAGATGGAGCAGATGCGGAGTTGACGACAGCGCCGGAAACAGTGGCGAGGATGAACAGAGCGACGAGTCCCCAGGCGCTAAGAGAAGAGAACGCAGCGCCGAGGTCAAGCGCATGCACCGTTAAGGCGTACTGTACGGCGCATAAGACCGAGAGTAGATAGAAGACCGCCATCCGAGCTATCGTTTGTCGATGCGTGCGCGTGCGCTGCGCCTCATCAAATACGGCCGCTGATGCCACAACATAGCAGAAGATGTAGAGGTCACCGAGAAATACTATCCCGTTCGGTCGATGTGCCAATAAGGGTATAGGCGTCGCAAACGCTAGAAGATGCAAGATCGGGGGAAGAATCGCGGTTACGGACGTGATAAGGAGCCACGTTGTGAATCGATCCCTGTCAGCAGTTTTCACGTTCGTGTTGCGCTCCTGTCGCAACCAGTGGGGGTGATGATTCGGCAGTCACAGTTGTGAGAATCGGCGTGCGTCATGCGGCTCGTGAGCATTTTCGTCGGAACGAGCGCGTGGTCCTTTCTGGCTATGCGCCGGAGGAGCCAAATGGCGACATAACGCAACCGCTGCTCATGCATGAATCGGTTCGGGTCGCGGAGGTTGACCTCAAGCGCTTCGTCGAGCGTGCGATGACGACGGTCGGCGTCGACCAGGAGCCGGCCCGGATCGTCGGCGAGGTGCTGGTTGCGGCCGACCGGCGCGGGATCGAGTCGCACGGCGTCGCGCGGCTGCGCTGGTTCTATGTCGACCGCATCCGCAACGGACGCATCGCCGCGCGGCCGGAGTACGCGGTCGTTCGTGAGTCGCCGACCTCGCTGCTGCTCGACGCGGGCAACGGCCTGGGCCATCCGGCTTCGCACCTGGCGATGACGCGCGCGATCGAGAAGGCGCGCGAGAGCGGGATCGCGTTCGCGGCGGTGCGCAACTCGAACCACTACGGGATCGCCGGCTACTACGCGATGATGGCGCTCGAGCACGACATGATCGGGATCTGCTCGACCGATTCGGCGCACTTCGCGGTGCCGACGTTCGGCCGTACGCCGATGCAAGGGACGAATCCGTTCGCCTTCGCCGTTCCGGCCGGCGAAGAGCCGGCGTTCGTGCTCGACTTCGCGACCACGACCGTCACCTACGGCAAGCTCGAAGTCTACGAGCGCAAGGGACTCAAGCTCAAACCCGGCTGGGCCGTCGACAACGAAGGCAATCCCGCCGACGATCCGGCGGTCCGCCACGGCGGCGGCTCGCTGCTGCCGCTCGGCGGTTTCGGGACCGACAACGGCGGCCACAAAGGTTACGGTCTCGGCGCGCTGGCCGAGATCCTCACCGGCGTGCTCGCCGGCGGCTGGTTCGGTGCGGCGTTGACCGTCGCCGAGAGCCTGACCTCGCCGTCCGGAATCACCTCGCACTTCTTCGGCGCGCTGCGGGTCGACGCGCTACGCGCCGCCGCCGCGTTCAAGCGCGACATGGATCGCGAGCTGCGCACCTTCAAGCGTAGTGCGCGGGCGCCGGGCCACGAACGCGTCTACGTCGCCGGCGAGATCGAGCACGAGAACGAGATCGCGTTCCGGCGCGATGGGATCCCGCTCATCGGCCCGGTTATCGACGACCTCGACGGTCTCGCGGACGAGCTCGGCATCGAGCGCATCGCCAGGATCGGCTGAACGTTCAGCCTGAGGCGGGGGCTGCCTCAGGCGTATGAACGTGTTCCGGTCGGACGCCGACACCGACGGCGCGCGCCGGAAAGCGCTGGAGAAACGGAAAGCGTCGCAGCAACTGCAACGGCCATGGCGGCTTGAACGCCTTCGTGCTGCCGAGCACGCCGCGGATCACGTTGTTCTGCACGAACACTTGGAACGCTTGGGTCACCTGCATCGGAAACCAGCGGCGGCGCTGTACTCGAGCGAGGTCGGCGTGACTGAGCGTCCCATCGCGAAGTGGCTGCCACAGCAGGTTCGCGGCGGCGACGGCGTCCTGGATCGCGAGGTTGATCCCGACGCCGCCGATCGGCGACATCGCGTGCGCCGCGTCGCCGATGCACAGCAGGCCCGGCTTATGCCAGGTCTGCAACCGGTCGACGGTGACGGTGAGCAGCTTGACGTCGTCCCAGCTGCGAATCTCGCCGACGCGGTCCTGCAGCTGCGGCGCTACGTCGACGATCGCGGTCCGCAGCGCGTCGATTCCGCGCGCCTTGAGGTCGTCGAAGCCGCCTTTCGCGATCACGTACGCGCACTGCCAGTAGTCGTCGCGGTCGAGCATCACCAGGATGTGGCCGGCGTCGAAGCGGCCCAGCACCGCTCGCTCGTCGCCCTCGCGCCGCGGCAGTCGCATCCACAACACGTCGATCGGCGCACCGAGGTCTCGAACGACGAAGCCGGCGCGGGAGCGGACGTCGGAGTGCCGTCCGTCGGCACCGACGACCAGCCGCGCGCGCACCTCGAACGGTCCGTCGGAGCTCGTGCCGCGAACGCCCGCGACGCGGCCGCCCTCGTCGATGACATCGGTCACCTGCGCCTGCATGCGGAGATGGAAGGTCGGATAACGCTTGCCGTGCTCGGCCAAGAAGTTCAGGAACTCCCACTGCGGCATCAGCGCGACGAACTTGCAGCGGGTCGGCACGTGCGCGAAGTCGGCGACGGTGACCGGCGTTCCGCTGACCACTCCGGTGAGCTGCCGAACCTCGTTGTGCGGGCGCCGCAAGAACTCGTCGAGCAATCCGAGCTCGGCGATCACGTCGAGCGTCGACGGGTGCACGGTGTCGCCGCGAAAGTCGCGCAAGAAGTCGGCGTGCTTCTCGAGCACGACGACGTCGACGCCCGCCCGCGCCAGCAGGTACCCGAGCACCATCCCGGCCGGTCCGCCGCCGGCGATGCAGCAGCTGGTTTCGAGCGCGATCACGCCGACTGCGGCGCGGAGATCGCCGACTCGATGTACGGGGCCGGGTCGTCGCCCCCGCCGGGCGGTGCGTAACGGGCGCGCAAGCGCAGCACGGTGCGGATCCCGTCGATGTCGAGCCGGCCGTCGTTGCAGAAACCGTCGCTGTGGCGCATCGCGGCGTCATAGCTCGCCGCGGCGACGGCGGGCGAAACGTGCAGCGCACCGACCAGCAACGGGATCGAGCCGGCCCGATCGCTCGCGGCGTGCGCGAGCGCTTCGCGGTAGGCGTGCTTGTAGCGCAGCGCTGCGCTTGCGTTGTTCTCGATCCAGGCGCGTCGCACGATCGCTGCTATACCCTGGTAACCGCCGAGCAGATCCGTGGCGCGGGCAAGCGTCGGGCAGCCCCGTGCGCGCACCGACAGGTCGTACGGCGGCGTGAGCAGCGTCGCATCGACCTTTCCGGCCGTCAGCGCGCTTGCGCGCTGCTGGGCGTCGCCGATCCCGACCAGCCGGTATTCGTCCTCGGCGATGTCTTCGACCGCGAGCATGCCGCGCAGCACGAAAGCCAGGCCCGAACCCGGCGCGTCGACCGCCAGCGTCTTGCCGCGCAGCTGGGCGATCTGCTTGATGCCACGCCGGGCGACGAGGCGGAACTGTCCGTCGTCGATGCCCAGGATCGCGACGAAGTCGCGGCTCTGCACGGCGTGCGGGCCGACCCCGACGTCGTAGGCGATCGCCGAGTCGATCGGCGTGTGGGCGACGTCGACGATCCCGTCGTCGAGTTTGCGGAACAGCTTCGCCGTGTCGGTAGCCGGCTCGGCGTCGATCGCAAGTCCCTCGGCCGCGAACATCCCGAGGTAGACACCGGTGAGCAGCGGCAACGCCGAGATACCGGGAAGGTATCCGACCTGGATCGGGATCAGCGTCTGCGCATCGGCTCTTCGCGCGCCGCCCGAAGCCGCGACCGCCGCGCACGCCGCCAGGAACGCATTCCGTGTCAGCGTCATTGGCGCACCTATACGCGGCCGCGTCCGCGATAACTTTTCGCCTGCTCGCGCGGCCGGGGAGACGTGCGTGGCCGCGCGAAAGGCCCGCCACCATGGCCCAGGCAGTGATCGTCGACGCGCTTCGCACCCCGATGGGCCGGTACGGCGGCGCGCTGGCCTCGATCCGGCCCGACGACCTCGGGGCATACGCGATTCGCGCGCTGGTCGAGCGCACCGGTGTCGATCCGGCCGCGATCGACGACGTCTTCTGGGGCGCTGCGAACCAGGCAGGCGAGGACTGCCGCAACGCCGCACGGATGGCGACCCTCTTGGCGGGTCTGCCGCCGAGCGTCCCCGGCACGACCCTCAACCGGCTCTGCGGGAGCGGTCTCCAGGCCCTCAACTCGGCCTACCACGCGATCGCGGCCGGCGACATCGAGGTCGCGGTCGCCGGCGGCGCCGAGTCGATGACACGCGCGCCCTTCGTCATCCTCAAGTCGGAGAAGGCCTACGACCGCGCGCCCGAGATCCACGATTCGACGCTGGGCAACCGGATGGTGAATCCGCGGCTGGCGGCGATGTATCCGCCGCTTCCGCTCGGCGAGACCGCCGAGAAGGTCGCCGAGCAGTTCGGCGTGACGCGCGCGGAGCAGGACGCGTTCGCCTACGCCAGCCAGCAGAAGTGTAAGGCCGCGATGGAGTCGGGCCGATTCGAGGCCGAGCTCGTCCCCGTCCATATCGAGCAAGGGAAGAAGAACGTCGACCTCACCGCCGACGAGCCGCCGCGGCCCGAGACGACGCTCGAGGCGCTGGCCAAGCTCAAACCTGCGTTCAAGGCGAACGGCACGGTAACCGCCGGCAACTCGTCGCCGCTCAACGACGGCGCCGCGGCACTGCTCGTGTGTAGCGAAGAGGCCGCCGAACGCAACGGATGGCAGCCGATGGCGCGGGTGGTGACGTCGGCGACGTTCGGCGTCGATCCGAGCGTGATGGGGATCGGCCCCATCGGCGCGACCCGCAAGGCCCTCGCCCGCGCCGGGATCGGCGTCGGCGATCTCGACCTCGTCGAGCTCAACGAAGCCTTCGCGGCGCAGAGCGTCGCCTGCGTCAACGAGCTCGGCATCGATCCCGCGATCGTGAACGTCAACGGCGGCGCGATCGCGCTCGGTCACCCGCTCGGCTGCAGCGGCGCTCGCATCGCCACGACGTTGCTGCACGAGCTCCGCCGCCGCAACGGCCGCTACGGCTTGGCCACCATGTGCATCGGCATGGGTCAAGGCATCGCAACGGTGTTCGAACGCGCATAGCGCGCGCAGCGCGGCCTTTCAGGCGCCGCGGAACTGCGGGACGCGCTTGGCGATGAACGCGGCGAGGCCTTCGGCGAAGTCGGGCGTCGCGCCGGCGATCGCTTGGAGGTGCGCCTCGTAGGCGAGCGCGGCTTGCACGTCGCCGAGGCCGTTGCGGACCAACTCGCGCTTGATGAGGCCGAGCGACTGCGGACCGCGTGCGAACGTCGCCGCCAACGATTGCGCTTCGGCGAGACAACGGTCGGCCGGAACGACTCGTGTGCACAGGCCGAGCGCGTCGGCGCGCGCCGCGTCGATCTTCTCCGAGAGCATGCACAGCTCGAGCGCGGCGGCGTAGCCGACGAGCCGCGGCAGCGTGAACGAGAGCCCGCTGTCCGGAACGAGACCGATCTTCACGAACGCGGTCATGAACGACGCACTCTCTGAGACGATCCGGAAGTCGCAGGCGCAGGCGATTCCCATTCCGGCGCCCGCCGCCACCCCGTTGACGGCCGCGATCACCGGCTTCTCGATCGTGAGCAGCTTGGTGATGAACGGGTTGTAACGCCGTTCGACCGTGTTGACGAGGTCGGGCGCGCCGCCGGGCGGGAGCGTCTTGACGTCGTCGAGCGCCTGGCCGGAGCAGAACGCTTTGCCGTCGCCGGTGAGAACGAGCGCGCGCACCGACGCATCGCGTTCGAGCGTCTTGAGGCTGGCGAGCAGCGACTCCAGCAAGTCGGCGGTGAGCGCGTTGTATGCCTGCGGTCGCGCGAACGCGATGGTCGCGACGCCCCCGGTGACGGTGACGCGATGGTCGATCGGGTCGTTCATCGTCCGCTCCATGCCGGTTTGCGTTTGCCGAGGAACGCGTCGATGCCCTCGCGCGCATCCTCGGTCTGCAGCAGCGCGTAGAAGGCTTGGCGCTCGTCGAGCAACCCGGCGTGCAGCGAGGCTTCGAACGCGCGCGCGATCATCCGCTTCGCCGTCTTGACTGCCTGCGGCGCTTGACGCGCCAGCGCACGCGCGAGCTCGAGTGCGACCGGCAGGACGCGCTCGGCCGGCACGGCGCGGTTGGCGAGTCCGTGCAGTTCGGCTTCGCGTCCGCTCAGTTCGCGCCCGAGCAGCACCATCTCGGTCGCCAACGTCTTGCCGACCGCGCGGGTCAGCCGTTGCGTGCCGCCTGCGCCCGGCATCACGCCGAGGTTGATCTCGGGCTGGCCGAGGCGCGCGTCGTCGGCGACGACCATCAGATCGCACGACATCGCGAGCTCGAGCCCGCCGCCCAGCGCCAGTCCGTTGACGGCCGCGATCGTCGGCACGTCGAGCGACGAGAACCGGTCCCACACTTCCAGCCGTGGACCTTCGGCGGCGAACTCGGCGATGTCGGCACCGGCCGCGAAGGCGCGCATGTCGCCGGTGAGCACGATCGCGCGGGTGGCGCCGTCCGACGCCGCCGTTTCGATCGCGCCGGCCAACGCGTCGAGCAGCGCGTTCGACAGCGCGTTGAACACCTTGGGGCGGTTGAGCCGCACCAGCGCGACGTGCTCGTGCGGGCGCTCGGTGATCACCACCGCCGCGCCCGAGCTCGGGGTCGAATCGCTCACGACGAGGTCCTCCGGTCGTAGACGCGCTTGGCTTTGCCGGCTTCGATCCGCTCGATCGTTCCCGGCGCGACGACCCGCACGTCGAGCGAGACGAGCAGCGTCTCGGTCAACCGCCGCGTGACGTTGCGCGACAGCGCGTCGACGTCGGCGACCGTCGCATTCGGCTGATGCTCGATCTCGATCAGCATCGTGTCGAGGCCGCCCGCCGGCCGGTCGACGAAGATGCGATAGTTCGGCGACAGCTCGGCGAACCGCAGCAGCACCTCCTCGATCGCGGACGGGAAGACGTTGACGCCGCGGATCACCAGCATGTCGTCGACGCGCCCGGTGAACCAGTCGATTCTCGCGGTCGTCCGGCCGCACGCGCAGCGCTTGCGGTCGATCGACGTCAGATCGCGGGTGCGGTAGCGGAGCACCGGCATCGCCTGGCGGGTGAGCGTCGTGATCACCAGCTCGCCGCGCTCGCCGTCGGCGACCGGGACGCCGCTCTCGGGGTCGACGATCTCGACCAGGAAGTGATCTTCCTGGACGTGCAGCCCGCGCTTCTCGAGGCACTCTTGCGCGACGCCGGGGCCGATGATCTCGGTCAGGCCGTAGATGTTGGTGGCAGTGACGCCGAATAGCTCTTCGAGCTCGGCGCGCATCTCGCGCGTCCACGCTTCGGCACCGCAGATCGCATAGCGCAGCGCTTTGGTCGACTTCTCCTCGGCGCGAATCCGCTCGGCGAGCACCAGCGCGTACGAGGGCGTGCAGCCGATGCCGACCACCGGCAGGTCGCAGAGCAGCTGAATCTGGCGAGCGGTATTCCCGCTCGATGCCGGAATCGCGCACGCGCCCAAAGCTTCGCAGCCGCCATGCGCACCCAAGCCACCGGTGAAGAGCCCGTAGCCCCACGCCACTTGGAACATGTCGCCCGGCGCGATCCCGCCGGCCGCGAGACTCCGCGCACACACGTCCGCGAAGATCCGAAGGTCGTCTGCGGTATACGCGCCGATCGTTGGGTTCCCGGTGGTCCCCGACGATGCGTGAATGCGCGCCAGCTCCGCCTCCGGCACGGCGAGCAGACCCAGCGGATACGAGTCGCGCATGTCGGCCTTCGTGCTAAACGGCATCTCCGCCAGCGCGGCCAGCATTCGCGGAACTTCGACACCGCGCAGTCGCTCGCGATAGATCCCGTTGGCATGCCGCAGCCGTTCGACCAGCGCCTGGAGCCGTTCGAGCTGCAGCGCCTCGAGCGCATGCCGTTCGAGCGTCTCATACTCCGGCTGAAAGATCATCCCGCCCACTACGCCGCCCCAACGAGCGGCTCCCCGCCCTGCTGTCGCTCAATCGAGGCTCGCCATTTCGGGTGGCAAGAAACTTGCCCAAAGGCATTGCGATCGGCTATACTGTGGCTGCCTGCCGGGACGGTCTCAAACGAGGCAGCCCTTCATGTTACGGACCGGCGGAACAGTGCGACGAGAGGGTCGGCACTGCACCCAACAAGCGGGGCGCGACTTCTGTCATGCCTCGTTTTATTGTTAGGCCAGTTCCTGGCGCCCGCAGCAACCGTGCGGGCAGTGTCCGAATGGGTCATCGTACGCAACGAAGACGAGTTCACCGGAGCGAAACTTCTTCGCGTCCTTTGGCTCGAACGGAATGATGTTGAAAGCTACGTTGTCGCGTTCACTGACGATCACCGTCATACTGTGAACCTTTGGGTAGGAGGCCGCGAAGAGGCAGTAAAGGCGTGACTCGAGATGCCCTTGCTGATCGGGTCGATAACCGCGCCATACCTCCAAAGGAGTTCGGAGCGCGGGCGCGACCCAGGCGAGGTAGGGAGCTCGAGTCGGCTCGTCCCGGATATGCTCGACGACGCGCTCGTTTACTCTGCGCGGCATTCCTGCATAGTCCTCAATGGTCATACCGCATCGGTCGCCGTGAGCGAGGCCGGCTATACCTCGCATCCATCGATAGCGCTCTTCGGCTTCGACGGACACGATTGCGCGCTTCAGCTTACTGGGGCGCTCGGCAGCGTACCGTTCGACGATCATGCGCCAGGGATGGAGGCGAAGGCGGCTTGCTGCGAGACTGACGACGTTCGTATTCACACCCATGCCCATACGAGTCGGTGGTGTTCGGCGTAGAAGTAGACTTCACTCTTCGAGATGCAGGTTTTCGTATAAGGTGTCCATCTACACGAGAGGAAGAGCTGTGAGAATGTCTGATGGCGCTGCTTTGGAGTTTTGGTTCGAGTTCGCTTCGACGTACTCGTATATTGCCGCGATGCAGGTCGAGGAGCGGTGCCGCTCTGCTGGGGTGCGGTTGGTGTGGAAGCCGTTCTTGTTGGGGCCGATCTTCGGGCTGCAAGGCTGGAACACGTCGCACTTCAATCTTAACCCGCGGCGCGGTGAGTACATGTGGCGCGACCTCGAGCGCCTGACGACGAAGTTCGGCTACCCGTGGCGGCGTCCGTCGGAGTTTCCGCGAAACTCGACGACCGCGGCGCGCGTCGCCTGCGCGATCGCTGGCGAGTCGTGGTGCGGCGACTATGTGCGGCGCGTCTACGTCGCGAACTTCGGCGAGAACCGCCCGATCGATCGGCGCGAGGTCGTCGCCGAGATCCTGGCGGAGTTGGGACAGGACGCGCTCGCGATCTTGGACCGCGCCGAGAGTCCGGCGTTCCGACCGCGGTTGCGCGAAAACACCGATCGTGCGATTGCGCTCGGCATCTTTGGTGCGCCGAACTTCGTCGTCGGCGAGGAGCTGTTCTGGGGCGAGGAAACGCTCGACGACGCGGTTGCTTGGGCGTTGCACGCGCCCGGCGATGCGGCCGACCGTCCCTAAGCCGTGCGGTGGGCGGTGGAGGAGAAGATGTCGGCGAGGCGGCCGTCGCGATCGAGGTCGTGCTCGGCGGCGACGGCGACGGCTTGCGCGACGTAGGCGTCGCAGGCGTCGTCGGCGGCGCGGTGCGCGCCCATGCGTTCGAGCGCCCCGATCACCTCGCCGGCCCGAGCGTCGCCGAGCTGTTCGAGTGAGGCGTACGCGTGGGCGACGATCTCGCGGTCGTGCGACGGCGCGGCGGTGAACGCCCAGGCGACCGGAAACGACCACTTGCGGCGGCGGATGTCGGCGCCGGCCGGTTTGCCCGTCTCCGCCGGCGTGCCCCAGGTGCCGAGCACGTCGTCGCGGACTTGGAACGCGAGACCGTAGGCGCGGCCCATGCGGCCGTACGCCGCTGCGCGCTCGGACGGCGCGCCGGCGGCCAGCGCGCCCAACTCGCAGGCGGCGGCGAACAGCGCGGCCGTCTTGCCTTCGATCATCGCGAGGTACTCGGCGAACGTCACCGACAGCGACGTCTCGAACCCGATGTCGGCGCCCTGGCCGGTGCACAGCGCGTAGTGCGTGCGGTGCAAGCAGCTGGTCATCGCGACGATCCGCTGCGGGTCGAAGTGGGGCGGTTCGTCGAGCAGGATCACGTAGCACAGCGCGCACATCGCGTCGCCGGCGGTGATCGCGGCCGGGATGCCGTGGCTCACCCACAGCGTCGGCCGGCCGTGGCGGAGCTCGTCGCGGTCCTCGATGTCGTCGTGGACGAGCGAGAAGTTGTGCAGCAGCTCGACGGCGGCCGCGGCCGCGAACGCGTCCTCGGCCTGCGCGCCCTCGGTCTCGGCCGCCGCCACCAGGATGCGCGGGCGCAGGCGCTTGCCGCGCTTGGCGTCCGGGTCGTCGAAGGCGAAGTGCTCGCGCACCAGCGCGCGCACGGGCGACGTCTCGTCGAGGCGCTCGACGGCGCGCTCGAGGTAGGCCTCGAACGCGTCGAAGGACGTGCCGGTCAGCACGCTACTTGCCGACGAGCACCGACCGGATCGAGCCGAGCACGTTGGCGGGCCGCATCATGTCGGCCGCCGCCGTCGCTTCGAAGCCGGAATGGACCATGCAGTCGCGGCATTTCGGGTTGCCGCTCGCATGGCCGTACTTTTCCCAAGGCGTCTCTTCGAGCAGCTCCTTGTAGGTCGCCGCGTAGCCCTCGCCGAGCAGATAGCAGGGCTTCTGCCAGCCGAACAGGCTATAGCTGGGCATCCCCCACGGCGTGCAGTCGTAGTCTTTCTCGCCGGTGAGGAAGTCGAGGAAGAACGGACTGGCGTTGAACTCCCAGCGCTTCTTGCCGGCCTTGAGCGGCGCGAAGATCTCGCGGAACAGCGACCGCGTCTGCTCCTGCGCGAGAAAGTGGTCCTGATCGGGCGCCTTCTCGTAGCGATAGCCCGGCGAGATCATCATCCCGTCGACCTTCAGCTCGTCGGTGAGGAAGTCGAAGAAGTCCTGGAACGTCTTGGGGTCGGCGCCGTCGAAGATCGTCGTGTTCGTGGTGACGCGGAAGCCGCGCGCCTTGGCCGCCTTGATCGCGCTCACTGCGACGTCGAAGATGCCTTCGCGGCAGACCGCATGATCGTGGACGTCGCGCGGGCCGTCGAGGTGGACGCTGAACGTCAGGTACGGCGACGGGGTGAACTTGTCTAAGCTCGCTTCGAGCCTGATCGCGTTCGTGCACAAGTAGACGAACTTCTTGCGCGCGACGAGGCCGCGCACGATCTGGTCGATGTCCGGGTGCAGCAGCGGCTCGCCGCCCGGGATCGAGACGACCGGCGCGCCGCACTCGTCGACCGCCGCGAAGCACTGCTCGGGACTGAGGTGGCGGCGCAGCACGTCGACGGGATGCTGGATCTTCCCGCACCCGCCGCAGGCGAGGTTACACCGAAACAGCGGCTCGAGCATCAGCACGAGCGGGTACTGCTTGCGGCCGGCCAGCCGTTGCCGGACCACGTACGATCCGACCTTTACGGCTTGCTTGAAACTGATCGCCATCCGTCCTCCGAGTGTTGCCGGCCCGTGCTGACGTAGCCGTGGCCCCGAAACCAGGTGACCGCATCGGCGAGCGCCGTGGTGATCGGGCTGCGCGGTACTCCTAGCTCCGTGGCGGCTTTCTCCGTCGCGTAGAACATTCGCTGCCTGGCCATCCGGACGCCGTCGAGCGCCACGTCGGGAACGTAGCCGAAGCGCGCGAGGACCAGCTCGCCGACCGCCGCGTACGCCAGCGGCAGTGCCAGCGGAAGGCGCACGCGGGGCGCGGCCAGACCGGTCAGCTCGGCCAGCCGATCGAGCACGGCGCGCAGCGTGAGGTTCTCGTTGCCCAGGATGTAGCGCTCGCCGGGCCGCCCCCGTTCGTAGGCGAGCACGTGTCCGGCGGCGACGTCGCGCACGTCGACCAGGTTGAGCCCGGTGTCGACGTACGCCGGCATGCGCCGCCGCAGGAAGCGAACGACGATCTCGCCGGTCGGGGTGGGCTTGGCGTCCCACGGTCCGACCGGCGTGGTGGGGTTGACGATCACCACGTCTTGGCCGGCAGCGAACGCAGCGCGAGCCTCCTGCTCGGCGAGATACTTCGAGCGCTTGTAGGCGCCGATCAGCCGGTCGGGCGGGCTCTGATACGTCTCGTCGGCCGGCTGCCCGTCGCTGCGCACGCCGATCGCGGCGACCGAGCTGGTGTGTACGGTGCGCGGGACGCCCGCCGCGCGCGCGGCGGCGAGCACGTAACGCGTGCCCTCGACGTTCGCGCGCATCAGCTCGGCCCGGTCGCGCCGCCATAGGCTGTACGTTGCGGCGACGTGGAACAGCGCGTTGCAGCCGCGCATCGCGGCCGTCAGGCCGGGCGCGAACAGGTCCCCGCGCACGTATTCGACGTCGAGGCCGTTCAGCGACGGTGCCTCGCCGCGCACCAGCGCGCGCACGCGCCAGCCGCGGTCGAGCAGTGCGCGCACGAGGTTCGCGCCGACGAACCCCGAGGCTCCGGTCACGAACGCGGTCCGCACGGGTTCCGCCGGTCTAGCCGGTCAGCGTGAACGGACGCTTGCGCACGCGATCGGCCAGCCAGCGCAAGGTGCGGTTCGTGAGCGCGGACGTCGAGCCCGCGATCACCAGCGCGCGAACCTCGGGGCGCCCGATTTTCACCGCGCCGCCGGGGACGAGCATTGCGTCGGAGCCTTCCAGCTCGCGCATCGTCGCGATCGCGAACAGCAGCGGCAGCGCGCAGAACAGGCGAACGCGCATCGCGCCGGCCGGGATCGCCTCGATGTAGCGCATCGCGCGCTCGATGTCGTCGTTCGCGATCTGGATCAGCGGGGCGAGCGCGGCGCGCGTGGCCTCGCGCCGGCCGGCGTCCAGCACCGCGTCGTGTCCGCTGCCGCTGGCTTCGAGCAGGTCGGCGGGAACGTAGATCGCGTTCTCGTGTTCCGCATCCCACGCGATGTCCTTGAGGATGTTGACCGTCTGCAGCGCTTCACCGAACGCTTCGCAGTCTTCGAGCAGCCGTTCGTAGGCGGCTTGACCGACGACGGTCGAGTGGACGCGCCACAGGTCGGTGAGCAGATGGCCGACCGTGCCGGCGACGTAGTAGCAGTAGCGGTGGAACTCGGCGACGCTGGCGATGCGGATACCGTGCGGGTTGTCGAGCACCACCTGTCGCATCCCGCGCACCATCTCGCCGATCCAGTACCGCAGGATCGCACGCGTCGGTTCGTCGAGCGCACGGTAGCTGCGAAACGTCGCGCCGGTCTGCGCGACGAGCTCGCGGTAATCGTCGTTGGCGTGCAGTTCCGCCACGCAGTCGCCGAACTCGTCGGCCAGCGCCGGTTCGTCGAAGCAGGCCAAGAACGCGTCGAGCAGTTGCGCCTTGCGCTCGGCGCTCATCGCGAGCTCGTCTTCGACCGTGTCGGCGATGCGGCACAAGAGGTAGCCGAGACGCACCGGCGGTTCGAGCTTGGGCGGCAGCAGCTTGATCCCCAGCGCGAAGGTGCGCGAGACCCGCGGCAGGATCAGGCGCGAAGCGCGCTCGGCGTCGATCGGGGATGGGCTCTGGGCGTGGAGCGCCGGGCGGGCTACCTGCACCGGCGGGTCTTCCGTCGAAAGGCGGCCCGCGCCTCTCCAGCCGGGCAGGAAGGGGCTTGCCGAAGCGGCGATACAGCGGCGTCATGCACATTGGGTCGCCGCAACACCGCGAGCTTTTTTGCCGCACCTTCATCGAGACGCACGTCGAGTTCGAACCTGAGAACTTGCCGTGGCCGGTGCTCGAGGGGGTCGACCTCGCGCGTCTGCGCGCATTCCCCTTCTGGAGCTACGCGCGCTCGATCGAGCAGCGCGCAGGCCGCATGGTGTCGGCGTTCGCCAAGACGATCGACGACCCGCTGATCCGCGCCGCCGTCGCGCTGCAAGGTCAGGAAGAGACGCGCCACGGCCGGTTGATGGTCCACGCGATCGAGCGCTACGGGATCGAGGCACCGCCGCTCGACATCGCCGACGCGCCGGTGTCGGCCGACGAGTTCGCGATCTTCGGGTTCGGGGAGTGCACCGATTCGTTCGTCGGTTTCGGTGCGATCGCGCTGGCGCGACAGAAGAAGATCTTGCCGGACGCGCTGCTCGACGTGTTCGACGGCGTGATGTTCGAAGAGGCGCGTCACATCACGTTCTTCATCAACTGGTGGCGCTACGAGGAGGCACGCGCGGGCCGAACCAACGCGTTCGGTCAGGCGGTCAAAGCGCTCGGCTATCACGCGCGCGCCGCGATGGGAACGATTACCGGCGCGACCGACCTGCCGCCGATGCCGGCGCTCGAAGATCCGGAGCTCAAAGTGCTCGTCGCCGGCATCACGCCGGTCTCGTTCCTCGAAGCCGCGCTGGCCGAGAACCGGCGCATGCTGGCCAGGCTCGACTCGCGTCTGCTCAAACCGCAAATCATGCCGGCTGCGGCGACGCTGTTGCTGATGGGGATTCGCCTGCTGCCGCCGCGGAGCGCGAACGTTCCCAAGGCGCCGGCACTGATCGACGCCGCTCAGGTCGACGCGTTGCGCTCGCGCCCGGCCGCGACGCCGGGACAGGCGGACGCTGCGTAACGGCCGAGCGCCGTCAGCGGAAAGTGCAGCCGGTACTGGTGGTAGTTGAGGTAGAAGTGCGCCGGAAAACCGGTGCCGGTGAACTCGGGCTCGTCCCAGCTGCCGTCGCCGCGCTGCGTTCGTAACAGGTAGTCGACGCCCCGCTCGATCGCGGGGACGAACGCGTCGCCGAGTTGCGGCAGCCGCTCGAGCGCGGCGAGCAGCCCGATCAGCGCCCAGGCGGTTTGGCTGGGCGTCGGCGTGCCCGTCCCGCGCAGCGCGGGATCGCGATAGCTGTCGGTCGTCTCGCCCCAACCGCCGCCGGGCTGCTGCACGCTGCGCAGCCAGACCGCGCCGCGCACGACCGCTGCGTCGATCGAGCGCCGGCCGGGTGCGAAGGTGGCGAGCGCAGCCAGCGCGCCGCTCGTTCCGTACACGTAGTTCACACCCCAGCGGCCGAACCACGCGCCGTCGCGCTCCTGTTCACGCAGCAGGAACGCGATCGCGCGCTCGACGCGCAGCCCGCCGAAGTCGCGCAGATCGCAGCGCGCCACCATCTCGAGCACGCGGGCCGTCACGTCGGCGGTGCTCGGATCGATCATTGCGTGCAAGTCGCCGTAGGGGATCCGGTTGAGCCAGTCTTTGTCGTTGTCGACGTCGAACGCGCCCCAGCCGCCGGTGACGCACTGCATCGACGCGATCCAGCGCGCGCCGCGCGCGATCGCACCGCGCACGCGCGCGCGATCGTGGTGGTCGACCGCGGCCAGCGCCATCGCGACGACCGCGCTGTCGTCGACGTCGGGGTACCACGAGTTCTCGAACTCGAACGCCCAGCCGCCCGGCTCGCCGTCGCGGTTCTTGCGTGACCAGTCGCCGTAGCGCGCGACGATCTGCTCGTCGAGCAGCCACGACGACGCGCGCATCAGCCGCACGTCGTCACGCGGGACGCCGGCGTCGACCAGCGCCCGCATCGCGAGGCCCGTGTCCCACACCGGCGAGATGCACGGCTGGACGCGGTACGCGCCGGCGCCGGTGATCGTGAACGCGTCGATCGCGGCGAAACCGCGCACCACCACCGGATCGTCCGGCGCGTACCCGATCGCGCGCAGCGCGAGCATCGCGTTGAGCATGGCGGGGATGATGCCGCCCCAGTCCCCGGTCGGCTCCTGGCGCTCGACCGTCCACTGCTCGGCCAGCCGCAGACCGCGCGCGCGAAACGGGACGAACCCGGCGCGTTCGGCGAGCTTGAGGACGCGGTCGACGCCGTTGAAGAACCGCTCGAATGCGTCGCTGCCGCGCGGCAGCGCGAACTCGGCGGCCGTGCGCCCCTCCGCGTACAGCTCGTCGAGCAGCAGCGGCGAACCGTAGACCGGCTTGCGGTCGAACAAGAGGATCAGCGGCACGGTGCTGCCGCGCGCCCAGCTCGAGAGGTCGTAGATCGAGAACGGCCCGCGCGCCGGCAGCACCATCAGCCACGGCGGCAGCGCCGGCAGCCCCGGCCATTCGTACGCGCCGATCAGTGCGAGGTGCAGCTTGGTGAAGATCCGCGCCTTGGTGATCCCGCCGCGCGCCAGCACGAACGCGCGCGCGCGCAACAACGCGGGGTCGGACGGATCGACGCCCAGCAGCCGCAGCGCCAGGTACGCTTCGATCGTGACGCTCAGCTCGCCGCCGTCGCCGTAGGCGAGTTCCCAGCCGCCGTGATCGCGCTGCTGCTCGCGAAAATAGTGCTCGGCCGCGGCGCGCGGGATACGATCGAACGCGTCCCAGACGTGGTGCACGAGCAGCACCTCGGCGGTGATCGAGACGTTCGACTCGAGCTCGGCCCACCAGTACCCGCTCGGATGCTGCAACCGGAACAGCGCGGCGGTCGCGCGCGCGATCGCACCGTCGAGCGCGGACGCGAAGGGGCGGTCGCTGATGCGATCCGAAGGCGGCGGTGAGATGCTCAAGATGCTTCGTGCGGCGGCGTGGGTCAGCGCGGCGGCCTGGATCGGGCTGGTCGCGTGCCGTGGTCGGTTTTGGGATTCACGCGCGGACGGCCTCCGTGAGCCCGCCGATGACGGCGCCGGCTCCGACGTACACGCGGTCGTTCCGGCCCGCAACGAGGCCGACGTGATCGCGCGCAGCCTGGGGTCCCTCCTGGCGCAGGCGTATCCCGGCCGGCTGCACGTCACCGTCGTCGACGACCGCAGCGACGACGGAACCGCGGAGGTCGCCGCGTCGACCATCGCGCGCGCCGGCGCGGCCGATCGCGCTCGGGTCGTCACGGCCCGCGCGCGGCCCGACGGTTGGACCGGCAAGGTGTGGGCGCTGGCCGAAGGCGTCGCCGCGGCGCGCGCGGCCGGCGACGTGCCGGCGCGCTGGTGGTTCACCGACGCCGACGTGGAGCACGATCCCGGCACGCTCGCGCGACTGGTCGCGACAGCCGCGGCCGACGATCGCGCGCTGGTCTCGCAGATGGTCGCGTTGCACTGCGTCTCGCCGGCGGAGTCGCTGCTGATCCCAGCGTTCGTGTTTTTCTTCCGGCTGCTGTATCCGTTCGCGTGGGTGAACGACGACCAGCGCGCGACCGCGGCGGCGGCCGGCGGCTCGGTGCTGATCGAGGAGCGCGCGCTGCGCGCGATCGGCGGCGTCGAGCGGATCCGGTCCGAGCTGATTGATGACTGCGCGCTCGCTGCGGCGGTGAAGGAGAGCGGCGGCGGATTGTATCTCGGCCTCGCGACGCGTTCGCGCAGCATTCGGCCGTATCCGACGCTCGGCTCGATCTGGTCGATGGTCGCGCGCACGGCGTACACGCAGCTCGGCTACTCGCCGGCGGTGCTGGCCGGAACGGTCGCCGGGATGCTGCTGCTGTACTACGTTCCGGTCGCGGCGACGGTCGCCGGACTGCGCCGGCGCCGCGCCGGCCTCGCGCTGCCGGGCGTGCTGGCGTGGGCGACGATGGCGCTCGCCTACGCGCCGACGCTGCGCCGCTACCGCCGGCCGCCGCTGGGCGCGCTGGCGCTGCCGCTGGCGGGCGTGCTCTACACCGCGATGACGGTCGACTCGGCCCGTCGCCACCACCAGGGCCGCGGCGGCAACTGGAAAGGCCGCACGTTCACACCGCGACCGGACTGATAGCGCGCGCGGTCTCGGTCAGCACCCGCAGCGATGCGCGCACGTCTCGCACGAAGGCGACCGCCGCCAGCGGCGCGCGCGCGAACGCCAGCGCGACCGGCACCGGCTGCAGCCGCCCGTCGGCGCCGACCGCGTCGTCGATCGGCGGCAGATCGCGCGACGCGTCGTCGCTGACGATGCGCACCATTCCGAACCGCACGCCGCGCTCGTGCAGCGCGGTCGCCAGGTGCATCGCTTCCATGTCGACGACGTCGGCGTTGAAGCGCTGCGCGAGCACCGTGCGCGCGACGACGGTCGTCACGACGCGCGTCGAGGTGTAGGCGTTGACGACGACCGCCTGCGGCAACGCGCCGGTCAGCTCGTCGACCACGGTGTGATCGAGCTCGGTCACGCCGATGCCGTCGGCGACGCGACCGTAGATCGCGACGTCGCCGGCTCGCAGCCGCCACAGACCGCCGCACAGCCCCATCGCGACGACGGTCTCGTCCGGGTCGAACTCCGGCAGCGCGGCGCCGCAGGCGCTTCCGGCCGGCACCTCGACCACGCGCGCCGCCGGCCGCGCGCGGCGTACCGCGTCGGCCTCAGGACCGTGCGGGACCAGGATCGTCGCGCGCGCCATCGAGGCGCAGCCCTTTCCGCACGCCGCCTGCGCTTCCCGTCCGCGCTAGCGGGCGGTGCTGGTCTCGGTCGTGCCCTTGTCGGTGACGATCTTATAGTCCGAGAACGTCGCGTGTGCCACGACGTGGTACGCCGGCAGCTTGATCTCGGCGTCCTCGGTCTCGGGGACGGGAACGCCGCCCACCACGACCGGATCGACGTGCACTTCGATCCGCCCGCCGTTGACGTAGTCCCATTGGATCCGGCGCAGACCGTCACCGTCGAGCTCGGCGTGGATCCCCTTCACGTTGCCGGCGATCTTGTCGCGCATCTCCAGCGAGGTGCGGTCACCGTTGCGCGACAGGCTCGACACGTCGTAGTGCTCGGACCAGGTCTGCGGCTCGAGCGGGTCGAGCTTGACGTTCTCGAAGCCCTTGCCGAACCACGGCACGTGGTCGAAGTGGACGGAGTACAGGTTCGGCCGCTTGTACTCGACGCGCCCCTCGAGGTGGAACTTCAGGTACGGAAACGAGCGCAGTGCGAAGTCGAGGTGCAGCTTCGAGGTGTACGACTGGACCGGCGCCGTTCGCGAGCCGGTCAACGCGAAGACGCGGGCGGCCTCGTCGGCCGGAGCCGGCGGGGCGGGGCCTTCGGCGAGCAAACCGATGGCTGCCACGATGATAGCGCCGCGGTAGAGCAGGGGTCGCACTGTACGGTCAACCGTCCCAGGCGCGGCCGAGTTCCACCCCGGTCCCAGGATTTTCAGGGCCAGGTCCCAGGCGTTTCGCGGCAGGACCGCGAGGGAACGTCTCGGGGCGCGATGCATGCGGAGTACCAGGTCCCCGAGACGCTGCCCGAGGTGACGCCCACCGGGCCCGACACCGTCCCGGAGATCCCCGCCGACCCGACGCCGCCCGGCGGCGATCCGGAACCGATGGACATCGCGGCCTGACGTTCAGAGAGGGGTTTCGATGCGAACGTTCCTTCGTTGCATGGTGCTGGTGCTGGCGGTTTTCCTCGCCTTCGCGCCGGCGGTCGCCGCGGCTCAGACCGGCGGCAACACGACGACCACCACCAACGGCAGCAGCACGACGACGACCAACGGCAACGCCGGCACCACCAACGGCACGCCGGCCAACGGCACGACCGGTACGACAGGCACGACCGGCACGACGACCACCACCAATTCGACGACAACCACGTCCGGCGTCTCGTGGACGTGGATCATCGTCGGCGCGGTCGTGCTGATCATCATCGTCGGGCTCGTGGTCGCCTCGAACAACCGCACGACGAGCAGCACGACGACGATCCGCCGCGAGTAATCACGGCCTCGGCGGAAACGCCCCGCGCGGATGGGAAAGAGTCGGCTCGTGAGTGACCGGCTCTATCCCTACCTCGTCGATCCGAAGGAAACGCCGGCGATCTGGGGCGGCGACGCACTGGTTCGCCGGTACGGCAAGCACGGCGACCCGACGGCGCAGCTCGGCGAGTCGTGGGAGTGCTGGGACGACAACCGCATCCTCAACGGCGCGCTCGCCGGCCGCACGATCGGCGAGCTGCGCGGCGAGCTGGGCGAGAAGCTGACCGGCACGATCGACGCCGCGCGTCCGTTCCCGGTGCTGACCAAGATCATCGACGCGCGCGCGCCGCTCTCGGTGCAGGTGCATCCCGACGACACGTACGCGAAGCGCGTCGAGCATCAAACCAACGGCAAGACCGAGTGCTGGTACGTGCTGGCGAGCGATCCCGGCGCGGACATCGTGCTCGGCTGGGCGCGCGACACATCGCGCGACGAGGTCGCGCAGCGTGTCGCCGACGGGACGCTGGCCGATATTCTGCGCCGCGTCCCCGCCGCGCCGGGCAACGTCTATTACCTGCCGGCCGGCACGGTGCACGCGATCGGCGCCGGGATCCAGCTGTTCGAGACGCAGCAGACCAGCGACCTCACGTACCGGCTGTTCGACTGGAACCGCGTCGGTGCCGACGGCAAGCCGCGCGAGCTGCACGTTCAGAAGGCGCTCGACGTGCTCGACTATCGCGCTGCGATCGCCGGCGCGCTGCGGCCACTGTCGTTCGACGATCCGGGACTGCGGCGCACGCTGCTGATCGCCGACCGCAACTTCGCGGTCGAGCGCGTCGACGTCACCGGCGGAGAGGCATCGCTCGAGACGGACGGCTTGCCGCTGACGATCACGACACTCGGAGCCCACCTGCGCGTCGACGCCGGACCGAACGGCGCGAGCACGGTCGTCGAGCCGTGGCAGACGATCGTAACCCCGGCCGCCTGCGAGCGGATCGCGCTGTTTCCCGGCGGCGAGCCCACTGCGGCGCTGGTCGTGCGCCCACACGCAGACCTGGGCGTGCTGGCGGAGCGTGCGCGCGACGCCGGCCGTTCGGCGGACGAGGTGCGCGGGTTCCTCGCCCAGTTCTGAGCCCGCCGGCCGAAGGGTAGGGCCGCCCCCCATATTCGGCCGCGGCCGGAGGTGATACGACTTCCCCAACGCCGACGCCGACGCCGGTGAGGGAGTCGTCATGGGCTCGTGGTTCGTTCGTTTCGGTCACTCGGTTCTGCTGGGGACTGTTCTGCTCGGGGCGGCGGCAGTGGTCGCGGCGTGCAGCGGCAGCGGGGGCAGTGCCCGATCGATCCCGCGCACGACATCGACGGCCGCGCCCACCGCCGCTCCGACGGCAACGCCGACGGCGACCGCGTCACCGACGGCGAGCCCCACGGTGGCACCGGCCGGCGCCGGAGCGGTGCTGGTGCTCTCGGTGCCGTGTGACGCGCTGACCCAGACCACCGCGCGTTCGCGGGCCCCGCAGCAGCGTCTCCGCGGCGCCCGCCCACCGGCCGCCGCGTCCTCGTACTCGCCGGCGTCGTTCGCGCTGTCCGAGCAGGGCGGCGGCACCGCGGTCGGCGCGATCGGGGCGCCGGCCTCGCCGTGCACGTCGTCGTCGGCGGTTCCGGCCTACTCGGTGTCGCTGTCGTCGGCGCCCGGCACCTACACGTTTACGATCTCGACGTACGCGAGCAGCAACGGCACCGGCACTCCGCTTTCGTCCGCCTACGTGGTCGCGACGGTGCCGGCCGCCTCGTCGACGACGCTGCACGCGGCGCTCGCCACGCCGGTGGCGTCGATCAGCGTGACGGCCGCACCGAACACGCTCGAGCTCGGTTCGATCGCGACCGTCAACGTGGTCGTGAACGCGATCGACACCGCCGGCAACGTCATCGTCGGTCCCGGCACGTACAAGAACGCGGCCGGCGGCAACGTGACGATCGTGCTGAGCGACTCGGACACCAGCGGGAACACGAAGCTCTCGACGACGAGCGTGACGCAGCCCGGAACGGCGGTGACGCTGTCGTACAACGGCGGCTACGCGGTGACCAGCGCGAAGATCACCGGAACCGCGAGCGGCGTCGCGCCAAGCTCGGCGACGGTCCAGTTCGCCTGCGCGGGAGCGCCGTCGACGAGCGACCTCTACGCGCTCGGCTTCAACGACGCGAGCAACGACTTCCCGACCCAAGTCGATCGCTTCCCGAAGACCGTCTCGGGCTTCAATCCGACGCCGGCCGGCATGCTGGCGATCTCATCTCAAGGATCGGACGGCGTCGAAGCGGTCACGTTCGTCGTCGACTCCAACGGCCTCATCTCGCTGCTTGGATTCCAGCCGGAGAACGGAACCACGTTCATCGCGACGTACTGCCCCGGCTCGGATGGAAGCTTGCCCGCGTATCGCCTCTTCGCTCCGACTGTTCTCGCCGCACCGGACAGCGGGAATCACCTCGCCCTCGACGCGTCTCACAACTTCTACACGACGTCGGCCTTCGTCAATGTGTTCCAGGGTCAGACGTCAGCGCCGTTGCCGGGACTCGACGAGTATCCGGCCGGAGCCGGCGCGCCTGGCGTGCCGGGAAGCGCTGCGACGAGCGTCTCGCCGTCGCGCGCGATCATCGGCACGAGTACGGAGATGGTCACGCCGGTCGGCGTGGCGATCGACGCCGCCGGCGCCGCGTACGTCGGCGACCAGGCGCAGATCAACGTCTTCGGATCGACCCAGTCCGGCAACGTTGCGCCGCAGCGCAAGATCGTGAACACGGCGGGCGGTCTGATCGGCGCGCTCGACGCCGCATACGACGCGGCCGGTAACCTCTACGTGCTCTACGGTGCCGACAATCGCTCCGTGACGACCCAGGCCAAACCCTACGGCGACCTGGCGGTCGCGGAGTTCCCGCCGGGCGCGACGACGCCGTCGCGCGTCATCTCCGGCCCGGCGACGTCGCTCGGGACGTACTTTGGTCAATCGCAGCCGTCGCAGCTCGGTCCGACGACCCAGATCTTCGCCGCGCTCGCCGTCGCGCCGGACGGCACGATCTTCGTCGCCTCGTTCGGGAGCGGAAAATCGCCGACCACCAAGGCTACGACCGGCACCGAGATCGCAGTTTTCGGCGCCGCCGCGAACGGCAATGTTGTCCCGGATCGAACGATCGACGTCACAGCGCTGGCCAATCCGAAGGGTCTCGGCGTGTTTCCGGCTCAGCTCGCCGCCGACGCGCACGACACCGTGTACATCGGCGACGACGCGAACGAGAGCGCGAACTCTGCCAACGGCGTCTACGCTTTCAACACGTCCGGTGCACTCGTTGCGCATGTCGCGGCGAGCGCGAGCGGACTCGGCTTGGTTTCAGGCCTTGCGCTCGACGCGAGCGGTGATCTGGTCGTGCAGTCGATCAGCTTGGGCAGTCAGGGGCAAACGGCGCTCTTCGTCTACTCGACCTCAGGCGGGCTGAGCGGACCGACCAAGACGATTCCGAACGCGGCCGCCGTGCCGGGCTTCGCAGGGAACCGAATCGGCGTCAACGCCGCCGGCGACGTCTACGAGCTCAGCGGACCGGCCTTGAGCACGTCGGCGACCGAGGTCTTGGAATTCTCGCTCAACGGGACCAGCGGTTCGCCGATCGGGGGATTCTCGGATCCGCAAACCGCGTTCCAGGAGCCGTCTTCCGTCGCAGTCGACCCGACCGGCCGGATCGGGATTCCGGTGATCGATGCGAACACGGTCTACGTCTATGCCGCGAGCGCGAGCGGATCGAACGTTTCGCCCGTCGCGTCGTACTCCGACTATGGGCCGTCGACGCTGAACGTGCGCGGACTCGCGTTCGGGTCGGACGGCGCGACGCTGTATGCCACGAGCTGCGACACGAACAGCGTGTCGGTCTACGCGAACGGCGCGTCGTCCGCATCGCGCTCGATCGTGGGAGCGCTCACCAAGCTCGCCTGCCCGTTCGCGGTCGCGCTCGACTCCTCCGGCACGGTGTACGTCGCCGACATGAACGGAATCAGCGTCTTTGCTGCCGGAGCGTCCGGCGCCGTCGCACCGATCCGCGAGACGAGGTTCGAACAGAATCAGCAATCGAATGGGTTCGCCGTGTACGACGTCGCTATCGGGCCTGGACCAATCGGTGCCGGGACGGCGTCGGCCGCGCGTCGCGCTGCGGCCCCGGCGGCATCGCACCCCTCGGTTGAGCGCGCGTCGGGTCGTGGACGCCGCGCGTCCTCCGCGCGTCGTACCGCCTCGGCCGTGTGTGCGCTCGACGAGCGCGAGCGTCGGGCCGCAATGGCAAAGCTGCTTCCGCCAGGGCAGCCGATTCCGCCGGCCCGGTACGTGAGCCCGCTGTGCCGGAGGCGTTGAACGCCGCGGCCCACCGCCGGAGCTCGTACCTACCGGCACCTTAGCTCCGAGCGCAAAAGGTAGGGACGCCCCCCATATTCGTGTCCTTAGGCAAGTGCTACGACGATGTCCAGCGCTGCTTGTCGCCAGGGGAGTCGCCATGCACTCATCATTCACGCGCATTGGGCGCACCGCAGTCTCGGCCAGCCGAGGCGCCGGCTTGGGATTGGCGATTTTCGGCACCGCCGTCGTGGTGGCCGCGTGCAGCGGTAGCGGTGGCAGCGCACGCGCGATTCCGCGCACGGCGACGACGGCGGTGCCGACAGCGACGCCTGCGCCAACCGCGACACCGACGCCGACAGCGTCCCCGACGGTGGCTCCGGCCGGCGCCGTCGGCGTCCTCATCTTGTCCGTTCCATGCGACGCGCTCTCGACGTCGGCGGTGCGATCCGGCGTCACCGCGCAGAGCGCGCGCACCGCCGGCCGACCGCGTACGGTGAGCGGTGGCCGCCCCTCGGCGTCGTCCTCGTACTCGCCGGCATCGTTCTCGCTGTCGCAGCAGGGCGGCGGGACGGTGGTCGGCACGATCGGCGCGCCAGCATCGCCGTGCACGGCATCGTCATCCGTACCGGCCTACTCCGTATCGTTGGCGACGACGCCGGGGACGCACGTCTTCACGATCTCGACCTACGCGAGCGGCAACGGCTCCGGCACTCCGCTGTCGAGCGTAGCGGTCGTCGGGACGATTCCACCCAACACGACGGTGACGCTGCACGCGACGCTGGCGACCCCGGTCGCTTCGATCAACGTGACGGTCGTGCCGGCGGCGCTCGAGCTCGGTTCGACCGCGTCGGTCGCGGTGATCGTGAACGCGGTCGACACCGCGGGCGAGACGATCGTCGGTCCCGGTCCGTACAGGAACGCTGCCGGCGGCAACGTGACGATCGCGCTGAGCGACTCGGACACGAGTGGCAACACGAAGCTGTCGACGACGAGCGTGACGCATCCCGGAACGACCGTGAACCTGTCGTACAACGGCAGCTATGCGGCGACCAGCGCGAAGGTCACCGCCGCGGCGAGCGGCTTTGCGCCCAGCTCGGCGACGGTGCAGTTCGCCTGCGCAGGCGCACCGTCGACGAGCGACCTCTTCGTCTTGAATGAAGCCGAGGTCGTGCGGTATGCCACGACCGCGTCGGGCGATGAGCCTGCGCCCGCGGGGACGCTGACGATTCCACTGTCGAACGCGGTCGGTCCGAACGTTGGACTCGGGTTCGCCGTCGATCCGAACGGCCTGACCTACATCGTTGGGACATATTTGACGACCGGGCAGAACTGGGTCGCGACGTACTGTCCCGGCGCCGACGGCAGCCTGCCGGCATACCGCGTCTTCACTCCGGAAACGCTGATTCCCAAGTTTGTACCATCCGGCTTCGCTCTCGACGCGTCGCGCAACGTATATGCCGTGTCGGTACCGGCCGGCGGCTTCCAGGGCGGGCCGACGCCGGGTCCGTCGTCGCTCCTCGAGTACCCGGCGGGAGCGGGCGCTCCGGGCACTCCCGGGAGCCCTGCGCCGGCGGTAGCGCCGTCACGCGCGGTTTCCGGTGCCGGCACGCAGATGTTCATGCCGGGCGGCCTCGCGATCGATTCCGCCGGCGCCGCGTACGTCGGCGACCAAGCGCAGATCAACGTGTTCGGGCCGACGCAATCGGGCAACACCGCGCCGGAGCGCACGCTCGCGAACACCGCCGGCGGTCTGCTCGAGGCGCTCGACGTCGCACTCGACGCGGCCGGCAACGTGTACGTCCTCTACGACGCCGACAATCAAACCGCGCTCGGGAGAACGAAGCCGTACGGCGATCCTGCCGTTGCGGAATACGCCCCGGGTGCCGCCACGCCGTCGCGGGTCATCTCCGGTCCGGCGACGACCTTGGGGACGTACTTCGGCCAATCGCAGCCGGCGCAGTTCATGTTCCAGAATGAGCTCATGGCACTTGCCGTTGCGCCGGACGGCACGATCTTCGTCGCATCGCTAGGCACCGGCAAGTCGCCGACGACAGGGGCGACCAGCGGGACTGAGATCGCGGTGTTCGGTGCAACCGCAAACGGCAACGTCGCACCGGACCGAACGATCGACGTCACCGCGCTGGCGAAACCGAACGCCGCCGGCGTGTACCCCGGCCAACTCGCGGCCGACGCAAACGACACCGTATACATCGGCGACGACGGCGGGAACTTCACCAGCTCTGCAAATGGGGTCTATGCTTTCGGCGCGGCCGGGACGTTGACGGCACACATCGCGCCGAGCCAGAACGGCATCGGAAAGGTCCGGGGTCTCGCGATCGATGCCGGCGGCGATCTGGTGGTTCAGTCGTACGGCTTCACCTCCGCCACCAATCAGCAGGTCGGACAGACGGCCCTGTTCGTCTACTCTACCGCCGGAGGGCTCAGCGGTCCGACGAAGACGATCCCGAACGGCGCCGTCCTCGCGAGCGGGAACGGCGAGGGCCGTATCGCCGTCGATGTCGCCGGCGACGTCTACGAGCTCTGTTATTATGGTGAGGTGCTCAAATTCTCGCTCACCGGAACCAGCGCTGCAGCCATCGGGAGCTTCACGGACAATCAAGCGAGCTTCGACACCCAGACCGGGATCGCCGTCGACGCGGCAGGTCGCCTCTACATCTCCGAGATCGGCGGGAACCTCGTTGACGTCTACGCAGCGGGAACGAACGGCTCGAACGTTTCGCCGATCGCGTCGTATTGGGACTATGCCGGGTCAACCCTCGACGTGTATGGCGAAACGTTCGGCACGAACGGGACACTCTATGCGACGAGCTGCGACACCAATAGCGTGTCGATCTACGCGAATGGAGCGTCCAGCGCGTCGCGTTCGATCGTCGGTCCGAACACAAAGCTGCTGTGTCCGCTTGCGGTCGCGGTCGATGCGTCAGGGGCGATCTACGTCGGAGACTCGAGCGGCGTCAGCACGTTCGCCGCTGCGGCGTCCGGAAACGTGCCCCCAATTCGCCGTCTCACAACCGACACGAACGTGTTGGACCCGAGCTTCAACTTCGTGGATGGCGTTGCCGTAGGGCCGGGACCGTATGCTGCGCAGAGCACGTCGAACGTGCGCGGCGGCGCGAGTGCGGTGCGAATGCGCAGCAGCGGCGGGCGGCGCTCGGCGCGGGCCGCCGCTCCAGCACGCGTACCGAAGCCCCTTTGTGTCCTCGAGGAGAACGCGCGGCGCGCGATGCTGGCCAGGCTGCTTCCGCCGGGGTCGCCGATCCCACCCGCGCGGTACACGAGTCCGCTCTGCAGGCGGCGCTGACCGTCGGCCAGGGAGCCGGCGCCCGCCAGGTACGCCGGGCGGACGCCGGCTCTAATCTAACCGGAGAACGATTCTCACCTGTGGCTTAGACCGCTTGCGCTGCCCGTCGCGTAGCCGGTACAGCCATGTTTACTCTCGACCGGCCGGCGACGAACGGCCACGTAGCAACCCTCAACCTCGAACCCGCGCGCCGTCGCCCGCGCTGGCTGTTCGCAGCTCTCGCTGCGCTGATCGTGGTCGCGATCGTGGCCTCGATCATCGTTGTGCGTTCGCGCTCCGGCGCGGTGAGCTACACGACCACGCCGGTCCAGACCGGCGCGCTCGCGCAGACCGTCACCGCCAGCGGCACGCTCAACCCGCAGAACACGATCAACGTCGGCGTCCAGGTGTCGGGGATCATCTCCGAGATCGACGCCGACTACAACTCCAAGGTCCACAAGGGCCAGGTTCTGGCCAAGCTGGACCCGACGACGTTCCAAGCCTCGCTCGACCAAGCGCAGGCGACGCTCGCGCAGAGTGAAGCGCAAGCCGCCGCCGCCGGCGCGACCGCGAGCGGCGCACCGTCCGCGATCGCCGAAGCCCAAGCCCAAGCTCAAGCCGCTGCCGCCTCGGTGAAGGCCGCGCAGGAGACCGCCGACGCGAACGAAGCAGCGGTCAGCACTGCGCAGACCAACGTCACCAAGGATCAGTCGGCGCTGCAGCTCGCGCAGGCGACGGTCACCCGCGATCAGCAACTGCTCGCGCAGGGCTACATCGCGCAGTCGCAGATGGACACCGACAACTCGAACCTCGTCGCGGCGCAGAGCACGCTCGCCAGCGCGCGCGCCGCGGTGACGCAGGCGCAAGCGCAGGCCGCCGCCTCGACGGCGCAGATCGCCGGCGCGAACGCGCAAGCGCAAGCGGAGAACGCGGCGACCGGCGTGTCGAGCGCGACCGCCGCCAACCAGGCGGCGCAGCACGACGCCGCGGTCGCCAACATCGGGATCGAGTCGGCGCAGGTCAAGACCGCGCAGGCGAACCTCAAGAACACGATCATCACCTCGCCGGTCGACGGCACGGTGATCGCGCGTGACGTCTCGGTCGGTCAGACCGTGGCGGCGAGCCTGCAGACGCCGACCCTGTTCGCGATCGCGCAGGACCTCACCAAGATGGAGCTCGACCTCGCGGTCGGCGAGCCCGACATCGGTCGCGTGCAGCCCGGCGACGCGGTCAGCTTCAGCGTGCTCGCGTACCCGAACCGGACGTTCAACGCAACGGTCGAGCAGGTGCGCAAGAACCCGACCACCGTCTCGAACGTGGTGACCTACACCGTCGTGGTGATCGTCGCCAATACCGACAACGCGCTGTTGCCCGGCATGACCGCCAACGCGACGATCCAAGTCGCGCACGTCGACAACGGAACGATCGTTCCGCTGGCCGCGCTCAGCTACACGCCGGCCGCGGGCAGCCTCGGCCACGGCAAGCGCCGCACGACTGCGACGACCGCGACCGCGCAGAGCGGATCGAAGGCGAACGCCGCTGCGAAGCCCGCAGCGAACGCAACCAACGGTTCGAAGTCCACCGCGAACGCGAACGCCGCGTCGAATGCGAACGCCGCGTCGAGCGGGTCGCCGTGGGGCGGCAGCGTCAGCGAAGGCGGCGCGGTCACCAGCGGCAGCACCGGACGGATCTTCGTCCTGCGCGCCGGCAAGCCGGTCGTGGTGCCGGTGACGGTCGGCCTCGTCAACGAGACCCAGGCGACCGTGACCCCGCTGCGCGGCACGCTGACCGCCGGCGACCAAGTCATCGTCAGCGACTCGCACGGCTCGTCGGGGACGCACGCTGCGGCGCGCAATCCCCTGACGGGCAGCGGCGGGCAGCCCGGCGGCGGCTACGGCCGCGGCGGAACGCTGGGTGGTGCGCGATGACACCGGTCGTCGACGTGCGCGACCTGCGCAAAGTCTACCCGCTCGATGGTGCGGACGACGTCATCGCCCTGCGCGGCGTCGACCTCACCATCGACCCCGGCGAGTTCGTCGCCGTCATGGGGCCGTCGGGCTCGGGCAAGTCGACCTTCATGCACATCGTCGGCTTCCTCGACCGCGCGACCTCCGGGCAGTACCGCTTCTCGGGCAACGACGTGTCGGGGCTCGACGGCGACCATCTCGCCGACCTGCGCTCGCGGGCGCTGGGGTTCGTCTTCCAGGCGTACAACCTGCTCCCGCGGACGACGGCGCTCGAGAACGTCGAGCTGCCGATGATCTACGCCGGCGTACCGGCAGCCGAACGGCGACGGGCCGCGATGGAAGCGCTCGACGCAGTCGGCCTGGCCAAGTACGCCGAGCATCAGCCGAACCAGCTCTCGGGCGGACAGCAGCAGCGCGTCGCGATCGCACGGTCGATCGTGAACGCCCCGCACCTGATCCTCGCCGACGAGCCGACCGGCGCGCTGGACACGGCGTCATCCGAAGACGTGATGGCGCTCTTCCAGCGGCTCAACCGCGAACGCGGCATGACGGTGATGCTCGTGACCCACGAGCCCGACGTCGCCGCGCACGCCAAACGCCTCGTCACGTTCCGTGACGGCAACATCATCTCCGACGCGCCCGTCGCGCCGAAAGCCCCGGTGCTCGCATGATCGGCCTCCTTCAAACCCTGCGGCTCGCGCTGACCGCGCTGATCCGCAACAAGTCGCGCTCGCTGCTCACGATGCTCGGCGTCGTGATCGGCGTCGCGGCCGTGATCGTCACGGTCGCGATCGGCACCGGCGCGAAGAGCTCGGTCGCGAGTCAGATCAACGGCCTCGGCTCGAACCTCGTCATCGTCATTCCGG